>Ga0075276_10000326_pt1 | contig 13165 bp, 15 predicted proteins | sample SF_Rice_5C_80N_4_FD_69770 | JGI IMG/M metagenome (GOLD analysis project Ga0075276, IMG submission 69770) | Rice paddy soil microbial communities from Twitchell Island, California, USA - SF_Rice_5C_80N_405 | ecosystem: Environmental > Terrestrial > Soil > Paddy field/soil | place: USA: Twitchell... | reverse complement strand
GCGGCTTCGTATTTCTCGCGCGTGGTCTTGTACACGCGATCGAGCTGATCGTCGCGGCGGCTCGGCTTGTTCGGCGGGATCACCACCGTTTCAAGCGCGTAGATCTCCTGGAATTCATACGCCTCCGTGTCGGCCGTGCCGGTCATGCCGGCCAGCTTCGCATAGAGGCGGAAATAATTCTGGAACGTGATCGAGGCCAGCGTCTGGTTCTCGGCCTGGATCTGCACGGCTTCCTTCGCCTCGACGGCCTGGTGCAATCCGTCGCTCCAGCGGCGGCCCGACATCAGGCGGCCCGTGAACTCGTCGACGATGATCACTTCGCCGTTCTGAACGACGTAGTGCTGGTCGCGGTGGTACAGGTGATTGGCCCGCAGCGCCGCATACAGGTGATGCATCAAAGCGATGTTGGCCGGGTCGTACAGGGACGCGCCCTCTGGGATCAGCCCGTTGGTGGCGAGCAGGCGCTCGGCATTCTCGTGGCCCTGTTCGGTCAGGAACACCTGGTGCGTCTTCTCGTCGACCGTGAAGTCGCCGGGTTTGGTGACGCCCTCGCCGGTGCGGATGTCGGCCTCGCCCTCCTGCTTCGTGAGAAAGGGGACCAGCCGGTTCATTGCGATGTAGAGCTCGGTATGGTCCTCAGCCTGGCCGCTGATGATCAGCGGTGTGCGCGCCTCGTCGATGAGGATCGAGTCCACCTCGTCGACGATGGCGTAGTTCAGGGCACGCTGCACGCGGTCGCCCGACTCGTACACCATGTTGTCGCGCAGGTAGTCGAAACCGAACTCGTTGTTCGTGCCGTACGTGATGTCCGAGTTGTAGGCGGCCTGCTTTTCCTCGCGCGACATGTTCGGCAAATTGACGCCGACCGTCAGGCCCAGATAGCCGTACAGCTTGCCCATCCAGATGGCGTCGCGACTGGCCAGGTAATCGTTCACTGTCACCACGTGCACGCCCTTGCCGGTCAGCGCATTGAGGTACACGGCGAGCGTCGCTGTCAGCGTCTTGCCTTCACCGGTGCGCATTTCGGCGATCTTCCCCTCGTGCAGCGCCATGCCGCCGAGCAGCTGCACGTCGAAGTGGCGCATCTTCATGACACGCTTGGAGCCTTCGCGCACGACGGCGAACGCTTCGGGCAGGAGATCGTCGAGCGACGCGCCCTTCGCGACGCGTTCCTTGAACTCCTCGGTCTTGGCGCGCAGCTGCTCGTCGCTGAGCTGCTCCAGGGGTGCCTCGAGCGCGTTGATGCGTTCGGCCCTCTTCCGGTATTGCTTGAGCAGGCGGTCGTTGCGCGAACCGAAAATCTGGGTCAGGAAGTTCTTGGCCATGAACGCGGTGCTGCCATGCGGGTCGGCTCGACCCGGCGCGGCAGCGCAATCCTTGTGGTGATCAGGATGAAATAGGGCTGCGCCGGGTCGAAGCAATCCCGGGCGGCAGCGGCAAGGTCGTTGATTTTACCTGGGGGTGCCGGGCCGGGGCGCGCCATGGCACAGCACATGCTGCCGCCCTTCGAGACGCGCCAGTTGCGGCCCGCTCGCGCCGGGGGCGGCGAGGAATTTTTTGACGAAATCACGGTTGTGCACGGTGAACCGCGGCAGTTGCGCATCGCGGGTGACCGGGTCGTCGCCATGATCGATTTCGATCACGTTCCGGTACGCGGGTTGCATTTCCTGCGCGATGACAATGCCAACGGCGGCCGCCACAGCGGCGCGCCCAGCGGTGCAGCGCCAGCGCTCACACAGACAGCAGCAGCGCGACGAAGGCAAGCAGCTGGGTGCCGCTCAGGTGAGCCGGCCGGCTCTTCGCCAGCCAGGCATCCGTGATAATGAAACAAATGCACCGCGGTACCCTCATGCCGGCGCCTTCGAGCCCCCGCCGATTTCATTCCATCACGCTGCAGCAGGCCGCCGACGAGTCGCCGACGCTCGCCAGGCTGACGCAACTGGCCCGCGAATCCGGCGAACAGCTCAAGGCCGTCGAATCGTTGATCCCTCCAACGCTGCGTGCAGCCGTGCGGCCCGGGCCCGTCGACGGGAACTCCTGGTGCCTGCTGGTGGACAACAGCGCCGCGGCCGCGAAACTGAGGCAGGTCGTGCCTGCGGTGCTCAGCCGTCTGCGCGACCAGGGCGCGCGGATTACGTCGATCCGCCTGAAGGTTCAAGTAGCCGGAAAGTAGCCCCAGCGCGTTCTGTGCAGCTTGCCCGGCGCCGGCGCCCTTCCTTGATCTCGATCAGGCAATTCGTGCGTCAACTCGGCTTGCGCATGGCGCAGCAGCATGAGATGGTGCCGATTGTCGGATTCGAACTGACGACCTACCGCTTACAAGGCGGTTGCTCTACCCCTGAGCTAAATCGGCGGAACCTGGAATTCTAGGTGTGCGTGGCGGGCGCGTCACTTGATGCGCTTGAGCGCCGGCCGCGGTCCGCTCGGCGGGCGCGGCGGCTCGCCGTCCGGATTGTTGTTCGAGGCGGACGGCTCCGGCGTGACCAGTTGCACCACGCGCGGCTCGTCGTCGCCGGGCGCCGCACCGGCAGCCGGCACGCTGGACAGCGGCGACGGCTTTTCGCCGGCAGCAGGTACCGACACGGGAAAGGCCATGCCCTGCCCGTTCTCCCGCGCGTAAATCGCGATCACCCGGTTGACGGGGACCATGATTTCGCGCGCCGTGCCGGCGAAACGGGCCTTGAATTCGATGAAGTCGTTGCCGAGCTTGAGCGAACTCGTCGCGTCGAAGCTGATGTTCAGGACGATCTCGCCGTTCTTGACGTACTCGCGCGGCACCTGCACGGTGTCGTCGACGAGCACCGCGATGTACGGCGTCAGCCCGTTATCGGTGCACCAGTCGTACAGCGCACGAATCAGGTAAGGACGGGTGGAGGTCGATTCCAGGGCGTTCATCGGTCAGCCGCGGCCGGCATTACTTGCGCATGACCTTTTCCGACGGCGTCAGCGCCTCGATGTAGGCAGGCCGGGAAAAGATCCGCTCGGCGTACTTCAGCAGCGGCGCCGCGTTCTTGGACAGCTCGATGCCGTAATAGTCCAGGCGCCACAGCAGCGGAGCGATCGCGACATCGAGCATCGAGAAATTATCGCCCAGCATGTACTTGTTCTTCAGGAACACCGGCGCCAGCTGCGTCAGCCGGTCGCGGATGTGCGAGCGCGCCTTCTCCAGCGCCTTCTCGTTGCTCTTGGCCGCCCGCGATTCGAGCGTGCTGACGTGCACGAACAGTTCCTTCTCGAAGTTCAGCAGGAACAGCCGTACGCGGGCGCGGTCGACCGGATCCCCCGGCATCAGCTGCGGATGGGGGAAACGCTCGTCGATGTACTCGTTGATGATGTTCGACTCGTACAGGATCAGGTCGCGCTCGACCAGGATCGGCACCTGTCCGTACGGGTTCATCACATTGATGTCTTCGGGCTTGTTGTACAGGTCGACGTCCCGGATCTCGAAATCCATCCCCTTCTCGAACAGCACGAAACGGCAGCGGTGGGAGAAGGGACACGTCGTTCCCGAATACAGCACCATCATGATGAAGACTCCTTCAAATCAAAAAGAGTGGCCGCGGCTGCGGCCACTCCGGACGGCTGACGGCGCGGCGCGCTGCCGCGCCGGCACGCGCGGCCTCAGGTTACATCTTTCCAGTACGCGGCATTCAGGCGCCAGGCGATCACCGTGAAGCCGACGAGGAACAACAGCACCCAGACGCCGACGCGCACACGCGTGTTCTGCGCCGGCTCACCCATCCATTGGAGATAGGCGACCAGGTCGGCCACGGCCTCGTCAAATTGCTGCGGGGTCATCGTGCCGGCGCGCGTCTGGTTCCAGCCCTTGAACACTTCCACCTTTTCGCCGTGCTCTTCCTGCGTCTCGAAGACAGGCACGCGATCGCCTTCCAACTCCCACAGGACGTTGGGCATGCCAACATTCGGGAAGACCAGATTGTTCCAGCCGGTCGGGCGCGCCGGGTCGCGATAGAACGTGCGCAGATACGTGTACAGGTAATCCGGGCCGCTGCCCCCATGACCCGCGCGGGAGCGCGCAATCAGCGTCAGGTCGGGCGGCAGGGCACCGAACCAGCCTTTCGCTTCCTGCGGGTTCACGTTGGCCTCCATCGTGTTGCCCGGCTTGTCGGTCGTGAACAGCAGGTTGTCCTTGATCTGCTGCACGCTCAGGCCGATGTCCGTCAGGCGGTTGTAGCGCATGAACGCGGCCGAGTGGCAGCCGAGGCAGTAGTTGACGAACAGCTTGGCGCCGGTCTGCAACGCCGGCAGGTCGTTGACCTTGTTGGGCGCCTTGTCCAGCGCAAAACCTTCGGCGGCCTGGGCCGCGCCCGCCAGTGCGAAGGCCGCCAGCAGCATGAGGATGATCTTTTTCATTCGTGTACCCCTCCCCTCAATGCGCCGCGTACGTGACCCGCTGCGGCACGGGCTTGAACTCGCCAAGCCGGCTCCACCAGGGCATCAGCCAGAAGAAGCCGAAATAGAACAGCGTCCCGATCTGCGAGATGAGGTTGGCGGTCGGGGACGGCGGCTCCGTGCCAAGATACGCGAGCACCACGAAAACGACGACGAAGACGCCGATCACGGCCTTGTGCCAGCCCGGGCGGTAGCGGATGGACTTGACCGGGCTCTTGTCCAGCCACGGCAGGAAGAACATCGTCAGCACCGAACCGAACATCACGACCACGCCCCAGAACTTCGCGTCCAGGCCGTTCAGGAAACGCACGCCCGTGAACCCGAACGCATTGAACATCCACAGGAACGCGATCATCACCACAACCAGCAGGCCCTTGGTCATCGAAGACGCGCGCGTCTTCACCAGAACGAACCCGATGCCCAGCACCAGGATGGCCGACAGCGCATACATCATCTCGCTCGTGATCGCGCGCAGCATCGAATAGAACGGCGTGAAGTACCACACCGGGGCGATGTGCGGCGGGGTCTTGAACGAATCGGCCGGGATGAAATTGTTGTATTCGAGGAAGTAGCCGCCCCCCTCCGGCGCGAAGAAGATGATCGCGCTGAAGACCAGCAGGAACACTGCGATCCCGAGGATGTCGTGAACGCTGTAATACGGGTGGAACGGAATGCCGTCCAGCGGATGGCCATTCGCATCGAGCGGCGCGCCCGGCCCCTTGATCTCGATACCGTCGGGGTTGTTCGACCCCACGTCGTGCAGCGCGAAAATGTGCGCCACCACCAGGCCGAGCAGCACCAGCGGGACCGCGATGACGTGGAACGCGAAGAAGCGGTTCAGTGTCGCATCACCCACGACATAGTCGCCGCGGATCAGGAGCGCGAGATCGGGACCGACGAACGGAATCGCGGAGAACAGGTTGATGATGACCTGCGCGCCCCAGTACGACATCTGTCCCCAGGGCAGCAGGTAGCCCATGAAGGCTTCGGCCATCAGCGCCAGGAAGATGGCGCACCCAAAGATCCACACCAGTTCGCGCGGCTTGCGGTGGCTGCCGTAGATCAGGCCGCGGTACATGTGCAGGTACACGACGATGAAGAACGCCGAAGCCCCCGTCGAATGCATGTAGCGGATCAGCCAGCCCCAGGGCACGTCGCGCATGATGTACTCGACGGAGCCGAACGCGAGGTTCGCGTCGGCCTTGTAGTTCATCGTCAGGAAAATCCCGGTGACGATCTGGATCACCAGCACCACCAGCGCCAGCGAGCCGAAGAAGTACCAGAAATTGAAGTTCTTCGGCGCGTAGTACTCGGACATGTGCGTCCGGAACGCCGCCCCCGCCGTCGGAAAGCGGTTGTCGAACCAGTTCGCCAGCTTCTCGCCGGCCGAGGCGTTGGGGGAGATTTCCTTGAATTCAGCCATGTTGTCCCTGTCTGATCTGTTGTGCGGGCCGGCACTGCGCGTGGCTGCCGCCAGAGGTCATCACCCCTTCTTGTCCTCGCCGATGAGCAACCGGGTGCTGGAGAGATACATGTGCTTGGGCACCTGGAGATTGTCGGGTGCAGGCTTGTTCTTGAAGACGCGGCCAGCCAGGTCGAAGGTCGAGCCGTGGCACGGGCACAGCCATCCGCCCTGCCAGTCATCGGGCAGCGACGGCTGCGGCCCGGGCTGGAACCGGTCCGAGGGCGAGCAGCCCAGGTGCGTACAGATCCCGACGGCGACGAACAACTCCGGCTTGATCGAGCGATGCTGATTCTTGGCGTAAGGCGGCGTGGGAAACGTGGTGCGCTCGGATTTCGGATCGGCGACCTCGCTTTCGGTCTTGTTCAGCGACGCGAGCATTGCGGGCGTGCGATGCAGGATCCATACCGGCTTGCCCCGCCATTCGGCCGTGATCTTGGTGCCAGGAGCGATGCCCGAAACGTCGACTTCCACGGGTGCGCCGGCGGCTTTGGCGCGCTCCGACGGCTCGAAGCTGCTCACGAACGGAACGGCCGTGAAAGCTGCGCCCGCGGCGCCAGCGCACGTGGTCGCAATCAGCCACGTCCGTTTGCCGGCGTCGTTTGGCATGTCACTCATGGGTCTCCTCGCACAAGGGGCGGTTTGGGTCAACCCGGGATTCTAGCTGCGCTTTCCCAGCGGTCCCCGACGTACGCGCGGCAGCGCAGCCCGGCGATCGCGCATACTTGCGGCGCCGGGCCCGGTCTCGGCGCCATCAACAAGAGGACACGGCCATGGGGATGCTGCGGGAGTTCAGGGAATTCGCGATCAAGGGCAACGTGATCGACCTGGCGGTCGGGATCATCATCGGCGCCGCATTCGGCAAGATCGTCGACTCGCTTGTCGGCGACATCATCATGCCGCTGATTGCCGCCCTGGTCGGCCGCATCGATTTCTCGAACCACTTCTTCGTTCTCGGGGCGGTGCCGCCCGGCACCGCGATGACACTCGATGCCCTGAAGAAAGCGGGCGTGCCGGTGCTGGCCTACGGCAACTTCGTGACCGTCGCGGTGAACTTCCTGCTGCTTGCCTTCATCATCTTTGTGATGATCAAGCAGATCAACCGGATCAAGCGCGAGGCCCCGGCCGCCGAGAAGGCGCCGCCCGCGCCGCCCGAGGAGATCGTGCTGCTGCGTGAGATCCGCGACAGCGTACGCCGGTCTTAGCCGACACCACCGAGCCGCCTCGCAATGCGGATGGCCGCAAGCAGGCTGGATGCGTCCGCCCGGCCCGTGCCCGCGATGTCGAACGCCGTTCCGTGATCGGGGCTCGTGCGCACGAGCGGAAGCCCCAGCGTGACGTTCACGCCGCGCTCCACGCCGAGGTACTTCACCGGAATGAGGCCCTGGTCGTGGTACATCGCCACGACCACATCGAACTCACCCGGGTGCCCAGGCGCTTCGCGCGCGCGCATGAAAACGGTGTCCGGCGGGAAGGGGCCGCTCGCGAGCACGCCTTCCGCGCGGGCGCGCTCGACGGCCGGGGCGATGATCTCGACTTCCTCACGGCCCATCAGGCCGCCTTCGCCGGCATGCGGGTTGAGCCCGGCGACGGCGATGCGCGGCGCGCGGTCGAGCATGGCGCGCAATGCGTCGTGCGTGATGCGCACCGTCTGAACGACGTTGTCGACGGTCACGGCCGCGATCGCATCACGCAGCGAAACGTGGATGCTGACCAGGACGGTGCGCAGTTCGTCATTGGCCAGCATCATGCGCACCGGCATCTGCGTCACCGCGCACCCCGCGTGCGCGGCCGCCTCGGCCTGCAGCAGTTCGGTGTGACCCGCAAACCTGACGCCGGCAGCGGCCAGGGCCTGCTTGTGCAAGGGCGCGGTCACGAGCGCCGCGATCTCGCCACGCAACGCAGCGCGAGCGGCCCAGACGACGCAGTCCGCCGCTGCCCTGCCGGCCCCCGCATCGATGCGGCCCCACACCGGCGGCTGCAGCGGCGCAGTCGCCTGCAGCAGCGGCACGCAGCGCGCCGGCGTCGACAAGGCGTCTTGTGCCGATTCGATGACGGCCACCGGCAGATCGACTGTCCCGGGCCCCCGGATCACGCCGGCCGCCCGCCGCAAGACCGCGAGATCGCCCGCGACGAAGCAACCGCGGGTGGCCTCGGGGTTGTCGCGAAATGCCTTGGCGATACTCTCGGGACCGATGCCCGCCGGATCGCCCATCGTGACCGCAATGGGTCTTGCTGCCTGCCGCGGGTGCGTCATGCCGGGTTCTCGATGTCGATGAACTGGTGCTCGATCCCGAACTGGGCCGCCACGTGCCCCGCGACCGCCGGTGCACCGAAACGCTCGCTCGCATGGTGGCCGCAGGCCAGGAACGCCACGCCGCATTCGCTGGCGTAGTGCGCCTGCGGCTCCGAGATTTCGCCCGTGATGAAGGCGTCCGCGCCGGCGGCGATCGCTGCTTCGAAGTAGCCCTGGGCACCTCCCGTGCACCAGGCGATTCGCCGCAAGGGCCGGCCGTCGCCGCCGACGCGAACCACGGCATGTCCCACGAGCCGCTCGAGATGCGACGCAAGGTCCTCGAGGCTCCACGCTGCTGCGTCGCAGGCCGTTCCCAGAAACCCGAGGTCCTGCGGCCCGAAACGAGCATCGGCCCGCAACCCGAGCCGCAGGCCGAACCGGGCGTTGTTGCCCAGTTCGGGGTGCGCGTCCAGGGGGAGATGGTATGCGTACAGGTTGAGATCGTGGCGCAGCAGCAGCGCCAGGCGCTGTTTCATCCAGCCCGTCACGCGCCCGTCGTACCCGCGCCAGAACAAGCCGTGGTGCACGAACACGGCATCGGCTTGCGCCGCGATCGCGGCCTCGATCAGCGCGCGGCTGGCAGTCACGCCCGAGACGAGCCGGCGCACCTCGCCCCGGCCCTCCACCTGGAGGCCATTCGGCGCGTAATCGGTAAACCGCTCGGGTTGCAGCAACCCGTCGAACGCCTGCAGAAGCTGCTGTGCACTGGGCATCGGGGAACTCTCGTGTGAACGCCGATTGTGGGCCAGGAGCCCGGGCAGCAGAGAAACGGGCCTGCGTTGGGCTGAGAAGGGGATGGAGGCAAGGCGCGCGATGCGTCGCCTTGGCGTCATAAATGAACACTTTCGTTTGTATACTGCAACTCTTTGCGAACGGGAGGTGTTGCCATGAGCGCGCAGGAACTCACCGTCTGGAGCATGGCCCTCGGAGCGATCGCCGTCTTCGGACTGGCCCGCCTGGCGCAGTTCGCGGCCGCTCCGAGCCGGCCCAAATTGCAGGCCGTCGCCTATCACGCCACGGTGTTCCTCCTCGTGCTGATCCTGAGCGGTGTCGCGACGCACACTGGGCCGGCTGTCGAGGGCAAGGCGTTGCGGGTCGCACAGGTACTCGCCGGGCCGCTGTGCGTCGGCCTGTCGGACCTGTGGATCGGCGGCTGGCTGTACGCCCCGCGTCGCGACCGCCTCATGGCCGGGGCGCTGCGCTCGCTGGCCGTGCTGCTGCCACTGTCGGGCCTCGCGTGCCTGTTGCTCGACGCGCCGTATCAGCTTCCGGCGGCCGCCGGTCTGTCACTGCTGGGCGGCGGCATGACGCTGTGGCTCACAGCACGTGCCTGGCACCTCGGGGATGCGTTGGCGCCGTTGATGGCGATCGGTTGCGCCCTCACCTTGCCCGCCATTGCCGGCTTGTACGCGATCACCATGGGTGGAGGCGATCTCGGGCTGGGACTGAACGCCGTGTTCGCGTCCTGCGCGGCCCTGTCGAACGCGGTCACGGGGATCGGACTGTGGCGCCGCGATCGCGAGGAGCAGCGCGCACGTCGCCAGCCCGAGATCACGTCCGTGATCGATCCGGTGACGCAAGTGCGCAGCGCGCGCAGTTTCGTGCGCCGGCTCGTGCGCGCACAGCGGCGGCGCAACCGGTCCGGCCGCGACGGCGCCGTGCTGGCCGTGCTGCTGTTCGACCTCGAGCGGCTGCGCACGCACATCGGAACGACGGGCCTGCACGAGATCTACATCGCGCTGGCCAGCCGGATCCAGCGGCAGGTGGGCAGCGTCAACGTGGTAGGGCGCTACTACGAGGGTTGCTTCGTGGCGCTGGTCGAAAGCATCCCCTCTGTGCCGTCGCTGCGGACGCTCGGCCTGCGGCTCGCGCGCAGCCTGCGCCAGCCGGTCACCGTGACGATCCGCTCGGGCGATCGGACCCAGCTCATTCCCGACATCGGCGTCGGTGTCGTCCACCTGTCACGTCCGGCGGCGGCCGTCGACGACATCCTGGACGATGCGCAGCGCATGGCCACCGCCGCGCGTTCGATGCGCTGGCGCGCCGCGATTCGCGACTTGCACTCGGGCCGGGCGGTTCCGATCGAAGAGGCGCACCTCGGCGCGCGTGGGCGCCGCCAGCAGCCTGCCCTTCGGCCGGCCGGCTGAACCGGGCGGCAGCCGGCGCGCCGGCCGACTACACTCGTGGATGAAGTCCGGGTCCAACAACAAGCCCGGGTCCAACAACGTTTCCGAGCCGCCCATGCGTCGTTACTGGCTGGTGTTTTCGCAGGCCGTCACCGTGTTCCTGGCCGCCTACTTCGTGGTGGCGACCCTCAAGCCGGAATGGCTGGCAGGCAACGCCGTGAGCGTCGGCCGCGGCATCGCGGTGGTCGAAGCACCGGTACGGACCGCGCCATCGGCCCCACCGGGCAGCTTTCGACTCGCAGCGCGGCGCGCGTCGGCTGCCGTGGTCAGCATCAACACGCTCAAGGCGATTCATCCGCAACAGCAAGACCCGTGGTTCCGCTTCTTCTTCGGTGACCAGGGCGGCCACCCCCTGGCGGGGCTAGGCAGCGGTGTCATCATCAGCCCCGACGGCTACATCCTCACCAACAACCACGTTGTCGAAGGCGCGGACGAGATCGAGGTGGTCCTGAACGACAGCCGGCATGCGCGCGGCAAGGTGATCGGTACGGACCCGGACACCGATCTCGCGATCCTGAAGATTTCGCTGGACCGGCTGCCCGTGATCACGCTGGGCAACTCCGACACGCTGCAGGTCGGCGACCAGGTGCTCGCCATCGGCAATCCCTTCGGCGTCGGCCAGACGGTCACGGGCGGGATCGTGAGCGCCCTCGGGCGCAATCAGCTCGGGATCAACACGTTCGAGAACTTCATCCAGACCGACGCTGCGATCAATCCCGGCAACTCGGGCGGCGCGCTGGTCGACGTCAACGGCAACCTGATGGGGATCAACACCGCGATCTACTCCCGTTCCGGCGGCAGCATGGGGATCGGCTTTGCCATCCCGGTCTCGACCGCCAAGCTGGTCCTGGACGGAATCGTGAAGTACGGCGTCGTGCGCCGCGGCTGGATCGGCGTGGAGCCGGCCGATCTGTCGCCGGAGCTGATGGAAACCTTCGGTGTCAAGGCCGACCGCGGCGTGCTGATCACCGGGGTGCTCCAGAACGGTCCCGCCGCGCAGGCAGGCATCCGCCCTGGCGACGTCGTCATCGATGTCGACGGCAAACCGATCGGCAACGTCTCGGAGCTGCTGTCCACCGTGGCCGCGCTGAAGCCCGGGGAGCCGGCAAAGTTCCGGGTGTCGCGGCGCGACGAACCGTTGCAGCTCACCGTGACCCCGGGCTTGCGGCCGCGCCCAGCAAAACAGCCCCAGCGCTGAGGCGCCGCGAATCAGTCCGCCGCCGCCGTTTCCTCTTCGGGGTTTTTCGTGGCGCGCAGGAACGCCTGCGCCGCCCAGATGCCGCTTTCGTACAGCAGGCACATCGGCAACGCCAGCGAGAGCTGCGAAACGACATCCGGCGGCGTGATCACCGCGGCGACAACGAAGGCCAGCACGATGAAATACGGGCGGAAGCTCTTGAGCTTGTCGATGCTGACGAATCCCATGCGTGCCAGCACCACGACCACGATCGGAACTTCGAACGCGCAGCCGAAGGCCAGAAACATGGTCAGCACGAAGCTCAGGTAGGCCTCGATGTCCGGCGCGGCGGTGATGCTCTTGGGGGCGAAGCTCTGGATGAACGTGAACACCCGGCCGAACACGAAAAAGTAGCAGAACGCGACACCGACGAAGAACAGCACCGTGCTCGAGATGACGAGCGGCAGGATCAGCTTCTTCTCGTGCGAATACAGCCCCGGCGCGATGAACGCCCATGCCTGATAGAGCACCACGGGCAGCGCGATCAGGAACGCCGTCATCATGAGGATCTCGAGCGGCACCATGAACGGCGAGATCACCGATGTCGCGATCAGGGTGGCCCCCCTGGGCAGATGCGCCACCAGCGGTGCGGCCAGGATGTCGTACAGCGCGGCCGGCCCGGGATACACGAACAGCACGGCGGCGACGATGCCGACGGCGATGATCGACTTGATCAGTCGATCGCGCAGCTCCACCAGATGGGCAACGAACGGCTGCTCGGTACCGGCCAGCTCGTCTTCTTGGGTCGGCTCGGACATCAGTTGAACTTGCGGGGACGGTAGCGGGCGACCCTCGCGGCGCCGGAAAGCGCCCTGGTGCGGATGCCGTTACGTGCCTTGTACCAGGTGGGCGTGGCGCCCTGTTTGATCCGCCACTTCTTGCGCGGATGGCGGTATTCCGGGTAGACCACCGGCGCTTCGAGCGCGCCGGACGCGGTGTCATCCTTCCATGAGCGCTCGATGTCGCCGGCCGCAGCCTGCAGCGAGCTGCCCATGTCGCGCGCAGCCGCCTGGACGTCGCGCGCGGCGGTCTCGACCGTCTCTTTCATCTTCTTCAGCTCTTCGAGCTCGATCGAGCGATTGACCTCCGCCTTCACGTCGGCAACGTATCGCTGCGCTTTGCCCATGAGCGTGCCCACCGTACGGGCCACGCGCGGCAGCTTCTCGGGGCCGATGACGATCAGCGCCACCGCGCCGATCACCATCATCTTTTCCAGGCCAAGGTCGATCATGCGGTCTTAAAAAGGGGCAAGGGGCCGCTCGGCGATCGCGGCGCGCCGGACAGTGGAGGTCAGGACTTGTTCCTGGCTTCGACGTCGATGGTGGTCTTCTCGGCGCCGGGCTGGGGCGACGACGTCACCTGAGCCGACGGCGGGACCGGGGTCTCGGGCGTCTGCCCCCCATCCCGGATGCCCTCCTTGAAGCCCTTGACCGCGGCGCCGAGATCGGTGCCGATATTCTTGAGCTTCTTGGTCCCGAACACCAGGACAATGATCAACAGGACGATCAGCCAATGCCAGATCGAAAACGAACCCATATCTATACCTCCGGCCGGACGGCCTGAATGAGAGC
>Ga0075276_10000325_pt1 | contig 13173 bp, 8 predicted proteins | sample SF_Rice_5C_80N_4_FD_69770 | JGI IMG/M metagenome (GOLD analysis project Ga0075276, IMG submission 69770) | Rice paddy soil microbial communities from Twitchell Island, California, USA - SF_Rice_5C_80N_405 | ecosystem: Environmental > Terrestrial > Soil > Paddy field/soil | place: USA: Twitchell... | reverse complement strand
ATTACCTGGCGGAGCGCGGCCACATGAGGCGCATGCCGGAGGTATTCCAGGAGCGGGATCCGCGCGCGGCCATTAACCGGGCGGTAGGCATTTTCGTTGACTTCTGGGCTTCGGACCCGGTGGCCATTCGCCGCCTGCGCGCCATGGCCGCCTTCGATGCCGAAATTGCGCACGGTATCCAGGACCGCGACTCTCGCCGCCATCGCATCTTCAAGGAGATACTGAAGCGGCTGGCAACCAGGGAAAGGAACGTGCTCACGGAAGAGGAATTCAACTCCCTGGCTGATGTGCTGGCCATGCTCACGGGTTTCGCCTCCTACGATGCCCTGGCCGGCGCCGGGCACAGCCCGGAAGAAATTGCTGCAACCCTCATCGGGCTGGCGCATTTTGCCACGGGGTGATTCTGCCGCCTCTTATAATGGGTTGGTGAGTTCCTCTAAAGTGCAGAAAGTAGCGGAAGCGGACTTCCCTACCCGCTGGGGGCGCTTTCGCATCCTGGGCTTTGAAGCCGAATTCGGCGAAGGCCAGCAGCGCCGCCGCGAAGACGCGGTCGCGCTCATCATGGGCGATCTGGCGGCGCAGGCTCCGCTGGTGCGCATTCACTCCCAGTGCCTTACCGGGGATGTGTTCGGTTCCTTGCGCTGCGATTGCCGCCAGCAACTGGAAATGGCGCTCTCTATGATCGCCGCCGCCGGCGCCGGCGTGCTCGTCTACGAGCAACAGGAAGGCCGCGGCATCGGCCTGATGGCCAAACTGCGCGCCTATGAACTGCAGGATTCAGGGCTGGATACCGTGGAGGCCAATGAGAAACTGGGCTTCAAGGCCGACCAGCGGGAGTTTGCCCTGCCCGCCGAAATCCTGAAGCACCTCGGGCTCCGCCAGGTGCGCCTGCTCTCCAACAATCCTGACAAGGTCGCGGCCCTGGAGAGTGCCGGCGTCAAGGTGGTGGAGCGCGTGCCTTGCGAGGTCGAGCCCAGCTCGCACGCGGCAAATTACCTCAAGACCAAAAAGGAAAAACTCGGCCACCTGTTCGGTTCGCGCTAATTTTCAACGCCTAGGTCGCAGAGAAGGTTTGTGGCGCGGGCGCCCTCGCCCGCGTTATCGCAACCTGGCGAATGTGCATAGTTGTGTGGCGCAGGGGGCTTCGCCTGAGGTGTGTAAAACAAAAACGCCCCAACCCGAAGGTTGGGGCGAGGCTTAGCGGTGTAGCCGTTGCTATTGAAGGCTCAGCGACCAGGCGCCGCGGCCGTGAGTGGCGGCGTAGAGCACCCGGGCGTTGGAATCAACGGTCAGACCATACACCGCGACAGGAGGCAGGTTGGTACCCGCCGACGCCCAGTTGGTAGCGGTACCCTCGCGCACGTCCACACCGAAGTCGGTGGAGATGTAAAGGTTGCCTGTATTGGAGTCCAAGGCGATGCCTGTGACCGGCTCATCGCCAAGGCTACCGTCAATGTTGGACCAGGTTGCGGTGTGACCGTTTGGATCGTAATGCACATCGAAGACGTGCCCCGTCGCCGTGCCCGCCGCCGATGCGTACGCGTTGTAACCGGAAAAGGAGATGAACGCATGGTTGGGATCGGAGGGGTCAACGGCGATGCCACTCACGAAGCGAGTGGGGGTTGAGGGAGTGTCAATGCGGTAGAAAACGACCGCACCGCTGGCTTTATCGGCGTTAGAGGTGATGAACACGCGGCCACGCCTCAGACCCACCCAGAGGGTGCCAGTGTCGCTGGGCGCCCGCTGCGTCGCCACAATGTACTGGCCGGGCTCTTTGTCCCTGCCGAAGGAGTTGTCGGTGGACAGGTTCTTGCCGATGGCCACCCAGTCACCACAAGGACTGGTGAAGGTCCCGAAGAATTCACTGCAGTTGGAATCCAGGAAGGCCCGGCTGCCACCGTTATCCTGAGTACGCCACACGTGCTGCAGGCCAGTGAAGATGGTAGCGCTGACTTTTGGATCGTGGATGATGGGGATGTAGAACGAGCGCGGCTCGCTTGCTCCCGCCCCTGAAAAGAAGGTATCGGAAACCCAGTCCCAGCCGGTCTCGGCCGTGCCCTGGAAGTTGACGTCAATCTGGGCGTCAAAGAAAGTGTGGAAGCGGTTGGCGGAGACGAGCGGGTCAATACCGGACTGTCCGCCGTCACCGAAGATAGTCACAAACCAGCCGTCAGTGCCGAGGGCCTGGGTGCCGTTGTCCTGGGTGCCGCCCATGATGTCATTGGCCGGGCTCTGGACGTTGACCGACAAGCTCTGGAACTGGAGCGTGCCCAGCCCCTTGTTCATGGTGAAGATTGTGGTTGGCACCGCGGAGAGCCAATTCGCGCAATCGGTAGCGTCGGCTCCGGTCAGATTACGTGACGCGCAATTGCGGGAGGCGTCAGTGAAGGAGCCGCTCAGCCGCCAGAAACCACCGTCATTGCCGATAAAAACGATATTCGGGTTGAAAGGAGTTGCGGCAATCGCGTGCTGGTCGGGGTGCAGGCTCACCCCATGAGTATCAATAGTCATGTCGGTGAAGTTTACGCCGTCATCGGCAGAGCGCTGGATGGCCCGTCCGTTTGACCGCCTCCCGAGTTCGGAGTACGCCATGGAGTTTCCGATGTAGACGATGTCCGGAGCTCCGGGTGGCGAGTAGACGGGCATATCGTAGGTGCACTGCCCGGAGCAGTAGTTGTAGGAGGCGAAGCCGGGCGTACCGTTTACGGAATCGGATAGCTTCGTCCAGCCGCCGTTATTGCCTCCCAGCAGCGTCCCCGCCGTTACGTTGGCGTTGGCAACGGTATAAAAGTCAGCTGGTGCGCTGCTGGAATCGCCCACGTAGATGCGCAGGTTGCCCTTGTTCGGGCCAGCGGTAATGGGCGCCAGCGAGAACTCGGTGCGGGAGAAGGACGACTGCGGCAGAGTGCCGTTGCCCGCGGACTTGAAAATCTGGTTGAAGGTGCCGTTACTGTCCAGAGTCATGGAGCGGCGAAAGATGCCATAGTCGAAGAACGAGGCATAGACCTGGGTTTCGGCGCCGGGCCGGTACAGCTCAATGTGCGAGCAGCCGCCGCGGAAGAAGTCGCCCCCGGTGGCATTGGAGGGATTGACCGCATCCTGCGGGAGGATGAGGGCGGGGGCAAAGGTGGCGCCGCCATTGACCGATTCGTAGAGACCGACCAAGGCGCTTCCCGGAGGAGTGAAGCGGCCGCCGTTGACCGACGATGATCCGTGCCGAGCCACATCGGTACCGATGAAGATGTGATTAGGGTTGGCGGGATCAATGGCGAGGGCGCCGATGGAACGGCCAGTGGCCACGGGACAAGTGAAGGAAGCGGCATTGGAGGCACAAGGCGCGGTTGCCGCGGCGCTGCCGGCAACCAACGACCAGCTCGAGCCGCCGTCGGTAGACTTGTAGAGGCCTACCCCGGCCTCGGAGTCACCCGAGCCGTTGGGCTCTCCGGTCCCAGCATAGAGCGTATTGCCGCTGGCGTCGTTAGGATCGAAGAGGAGGGAGCCAATGGCGTTGGATGGAATGCCATTGCTGGAGGGAGTCCAAGCCGGGGTGGAGGCCAGAGCATTGGTCGTTTTCCACACGCCGCCACCGGCTGCGCCGATGAAGACCACGCATCCCGAGGGCCGGCACGTGGGAGAGACAGCGATGGCAGTTCCGCGACCGGAGAAGGTGGTGCCGGCTGAAGCGCCCGTAGATTCGGATGAGACCAGAGCGTCAGCCGGGACGCCGCTCGGACCGACCTCTTGCCAACTTGTCGTGCTCGCGGCAGGCAGACTGGCGATGGTGGCCGCGGCGAGCGCCGCAGTGCGCTGTTGGGCGGCCCCGATCCACTTCCTGGGGTAAGCACGATCGTCGTACGCTTCCTGCTCACGCCCGTTATGGATACGCACGGATGCCGGCTCACCACTTTGACTCAGCTTGCCAAGCGAAGTTTCGAAAAAATCCCGATCGAGGCTGGCAAAGTGTGGCTTCCGTGAAGAATGTCCCAACGCGCCCAGAGTGGCTGGAATGCCATTCATGACGTGGCCGGTTCGAGTCCAGAAAGACAAACCGGACGTCTTTGCTGTCATCAGACCGATTCCCGCTACCAGGGCGAGGAGGCAAACAAGAGCGCCTCCCAGGATGTGTCCCCCTTGATGACTGCTATTCAGTTTCATGGAATTCTCCTCAGCGCAGAGTGACCCCGGGGCTCGTGCTCAGATTCTTCAGCTTTCCGCCAGGGGTTCGTTATGGTCCGGAAAACGACCATTGCGTGAATACCACCCCAATCGCCGGACTTTCTCCGGCAGATCCGAAAAGGGCGCAGGACGAGTGGCCGCATCCAGGGCGTGCAGCCGGGACGTTGAGAGGGCCGGGCAAACCGGGGAATAATACTCGGCGGGAATCCTGCTTGGCAAGACGACTGTCTGGTGTTGTGTTGTGAAAATATTGTATTCAGCCGTGACCGGCTCTGGTCTTAAGATTCTCCAAATTTCCTGCCCTGCGCTGCTAACGCTCATTACACCTGAAGCTTGCGCAGATAAGGCACACTGGCTTTCATGAGGCCCAGGTCCATCTCGACAAAATAATTGCTTATGCCGCCGATTTTGGCGGCCGTAAAAATATCCTTCCAATTCAGCGTACCCTGGCCCACAGGCACAATTTTTCTGGTCTTCGCGGACCACCCTTGCACGTGCATGGAGATGAAGCGGCCAGGGTACTTGCGGAAATACTGGGCCGCATCGTAGCCCTGGCTGACGGTTGAAACCTGGAACTGGAATTTAACCAGCTTCGGATCGAGCAAGCCAAACAGCAGGTCATAAGTACGCTTGCCATGGACCTGGGAGAGCTCAAAGTCCTCGTTGTGCAGGCCCTGCTGAATGCCGGCCGTGGCGGCGTGTTCGCCCATCTGGTTGTATTCCTCAGCCGCCCGCCTCACATCATCCAGCGTGGGGTGCTCCGGTCCCTCCAGGCTGGGCACCAGCATTTGCGTGAGCCCTACATCTTTCGCCCAGGCGATTCGGCCCGGTTGATTTTCCCGCAGCTCTTTCATGGTGAAGTGCGAACTCACGCAGGTGACGCCCGCGTCGGTGAGAATTCGCCGCAGTTGGCTCCCGCTGTACCTGGCGAGACCGTGGAACCCGGAGTCGGCGTAGCCTACCGGAGAGCAAAGCTCGATGCTCTGGAATCCGGCACCGGCCAGCTGCTTAATGGTGCCGAGAAAGTCCTTCGCGATCATGTCCCGGACCGGCCAGGACTGGCAGCCAATGGGCAATCCCAGCGGATTGGCGCGAAGCTCCGGCACCCCGGCGGAAAGCAGGCCGGCGGCGGCAGCGAGCCCGGCAGCAGTTTTGCAAAACTCTCTTCTGGAAATCGCGGGCATGGTGCCTCCTCAAGTTTCAAGGTGAACAGAGTCAATCATCAGCAAGTAGAAGCGATCTTGTAATGAACCAAGTGCGTAATTACAGATGCCCTCAGGGGGTAAAGCCCAGCGTCTAAGCGCTCTTAACGGCGTGGCTGAAGCCACGCCCTTTCAAATCGGGTTTATGAGATAGCTTGATTGCCCTAGAGTTCCCATCCTTTGCGGCGTTCCGGGCTGACGTACTTCTGCGCTGCGTCAGAGTTTACCTTGAGGTTAGGGCGATCCCAGCCGAGTTTTTGTCCGGCAAGCGTGGCAACATTCCCCAGGAGCAGCGTTTCCGTCACCATGCCGGAAAATTCAAAATTCGCTCCCGGCTTCACCTTGCTTCCCTTGCAGGCGTCGAGCCACTCGCGCTCGTTGCCGGGTGACCGGGGCAGTGTTTTTGGCGGGGGCTTGAAAGCATCCATGCTGGCTTGCGGAATCAGCTTCGGATTGGCGCCATTGAAGCCGCACAGAATCTTGCCGCTATCTCCGATGAACAGCAGCCCCTCGTCATCCTCTTCGCCTTCGCCTTTGAACGGGCGGTTGGCTTCTAATTCCTCCGGGCGCGGCGGCTTGAGGCCGCCGTCATACCAGGTGAATTTGACCGGCGGCATCTCACCCCTCGCGGGAAAGTCGAAGTAAATGATCGAGGCCAGCGGATAGGTCTCCGGGTACCGTTCCGTCGAGCAGGCTTCCACACTCAGCGGGGCCTCCAGCTTTAGAACGCGAAAGATTGTGTCGAAACTATAAGAGCCCATGTCGCCCAGGGAGCCACACCCGAAGTCCACCCAGCCGCGCCACACAAAGGGGGCGTAGGCATGGTTGAAGGGGCGTTCGGGAGCGGGGCCGAGCCACAAATCCCAATCCAGGCCTGCGGGCACCGGCTCTGCTTGCTTGGGGCGGTCGAGGCCCTGCGGCCAGAAGGGGCGGCTGGACCAGTTGGCCACCTGCCGCACCGGTCCGATGGCGCCGCTCCAAATCCATTCGCAGAGCAGGCGCGTGTCTTCCGAGGCCTGGTTGGCAACGGCAATCTGCGTGGCCACGCCCGTCTCGCGGGTGACTTCCGCCATGCGCCGCGCTTCGTAGATGGTGTGGGTCAATGGCTTCTGACAAAAAACGTGTTTGCCCTTCTTCATGGCTGCGACGGAAACCGCGGCGTGCAGGTTATCGGTGGTGCAGACCACCACGGCGTCGAGATCTTTTTGCTTTTCCAGCAGCTCACGGAAGTCGCTATAGGCCGAGCAGCCATGGTAGTTGCCGGAGCGCTGCTGGCCGCCGTAGTAGGCCTGGATAATTTTCTGGCATGGCTGGCGGCCGGAAACGCCGCTCGTCGCCTGCAGAGCGTGGGTCAAATGAACCGGATCGTCGGGGCTGAGCCAATCCCAGCCCGAAGTCACGCCCAGCAATTCGCGGACAGAGTTGCAGAATTCGTGGGTGTCCCATTGGGGATAACCGGCGCCGGCCTGGTGGGGATCACAGACCGCGATGCCCTGCACGTCAGGCTCCTTCAAGAACTTGAGCATCACGCGCTGCCCCTGCGAGCCCACGCCGATGAAGGCGATATTCACCTTGTCGCTGGGCGGAACATATCCGGCGCCGCCCAGCACGTGACGCGGTACGATGGCGAAGCCCACAGCCGCGGTGGCACTCTGCGCCAGAAACTTGCGGCGCGAGATTGAGCCCTCGGAAACGTTCTGTGACGGAGTCTGCTTCTTCACTGTTCCTCCCTGACTGCGGCAATGATTTATCACAATTGGCGAGTCTGTGGTAGAGGCGGTGGTTTCCAAGGTCTGGTGTACAACGGAAAAGCAGGTGCTTCCCGCTCCGCTGAGCATGACAAGCTCAAGGGGGTGAAAGGTAACTCAGGAGCGACGCCCTCAATTCCTCGGCGGCTAGAGCCGTACTTCTGAGTTACACCGGGGCGGCACGTCTGAAGACGCGCCCTGATACGAATCGTCGTCGTTTGAAGCCCGGATCTGCGGGTCTAAATCGCGGGCGAAAGTCTGGCTGCGCGGTAGAGACGTTGCTTGCAACGTCTGGGACATTCCGAATATGAGACGTAACAAGTTATGTCTTTAGCCATGGGATTTATGCAATCCATCCGCTCGCATCCGCGAAGAAGAATTGCGAAACTCAGCGCGCTCGGCGTCTCGGCGGTGACGGAAGCTTTAACACGCTCTGCAATTCTTTGCGATTACGTATGGGCAGAGTGTCTAGCGCCGTGCGCGCCAGCGCCACATAAAGCTGCCGCGCGAGGGGAAGCCTGGCCAGCGCCTGCAGATGCCGACGCACGGTGGCCACATCGCCGCGCACCAGCGGGCCGCTGAAAGCGTCGGCGGGGCCGAGCGTGCCGTAATTGCGCAGCGTCTGCTGCAGGATTGGCAACATTCGTTTACGGGCCGCGGCCAGGGAGCGCACGCGTGCCGCCATCGCCACCTGCTCCGCGCCGGCCAGCAAGGCGATCAGCAGAGGCGAGGCGAATGCGCCCCAGGCGTGATAGAGCGCCTTATCCTGCCGGCGCACCGAAAAAGACTCGCCCCCCAGATCGCGCACCATGCGACGCGCGGCGCGCACGGCCGCCGTGTCACCCTCGATGGCGAAAGCAACTCCGGCAAGGGAGGGGCTCGAGCGCCGAACAAATGTCGTCAGGGGATGGGCTGCCGCCACCGCTGCTCCCCGGCGGCGCAGAGGCTGCAACTCGTCGCTGGTCAAGGCGCCGCTGGGATGCAATGCGACCATCCCCCGCCAGTCACCTACCTCGGCCAGATCCTGGGCGCAGCTCGCAATTTGGGAATCGGGCACGCACAGCCACACCACCTCGGCAAGCAAAGGCGCTTTCGGCAGCGCTACGGCTCGGCTTTTGACCCGCGCCGCCAGTTGCCGCGCCCGCTGTCCCCGGCCACTGCCGTGGTACACAATTTCGCTGATGCGGTAGCCGGCCCCATGCAGCGCCCGGGCCAGCGCACTACCCAGGTTCCCCGCTCCTACAATTGCAATCTTCGGCTTGGCGGACATTCCGGCGCAGAATACCAGAAACATTTAGCGGGAACAGTTGGGCACAAAGCGGCGTATCCTTACACGGGTCGCGGCGGGATAGGCGAATCGGGTTGGCCTTGCTGACCCTGACTACCGACTCCCGACTACTTGCTATGCCGAGCTTCCCTACTTCCGAACTGCCCGCCCTGCTGCTGGCCACCAGCTTTGCCGCCGGACTCAATGTTTATGCCACCGTGGCCACGCTCGGCCTGCTCTCCCGGGCCCAGGTTGTTGCGCTGCCTCCGGCGCTTCACCCGGTGGCGAGCTGGTACGTGATTGGCGCCTGCCTGGCGCTTTTCCTGGTGGAATTTTTCGCCGACAAGATTCCCGCCTTCGACCTGGTGTGGAATGCCCTGCACACTTTTGTGCGCATCCCGATAGCCGCCCTGCTGGCCTGGGGCGCTACCGCCCAACTCTCCCCCGGCATGCAAGTGCTGGCCGCGGTGTTGGGTGGAGGCATTGCCTTGGCGGCGCACAGCGGCAAAATGGCGGCTCGACTGGCGGTCACGCCTTCTCCCGAGCCCCTCTCCAATATCGGCCTCAGCCTGGGTGAGGACGCACTCTCGGTTTTTCTCACCTGGTTTGCCACCCAGCATCCCTACATCGCCGCCGCAATCGTGATTGTGGCCCTGCTGCTGGTGGTTTTCATGATCCGCTTTGTGATCCGCGCCATGCGCTCGCTGTTCCGCGGCGCCGAGCGGCAAGTGAGCTCCGCTTCGGGCAGCGTCGCCTGATTCCCGCGCTTTGTAAGAACTGTGCAAGCATTTGAACATGCTGCATTTCCAGGTCGGTAAAATCCGGAGATGGTCTGGGAGCCGCCAAAGAAAAAATGGTTATTATCAGCAGTTTAACTGGTAGATGCTAAGGAATTGCTCGAGTGAGTAAATGGCATCGTGGTTGCACTGCGGGAAGCGTCCGTTTCCTCGCTCTCTGAGTGGCTGCGCTGAGCGCGAGGGGCGCAGTAAAGGCTCTTACCGGAGCCGGAATGCGCGTTTTGCGCTCAGATTTCGCGCCGCGCTGGCATGTAACCGCATCCAACTCGACGCTCCAACCGGGCCAACCAGCCCGGTTTTTTATTGTTCTTCCAACTTGGGCGGCCTGCAACCGATTCTATTGCCCCAGCTTGGAGAGTAAGTCTTGAGGATGGACGGGCTTGGCCAGGATCTCAAACTCATGTCCCTGGGCGCGCGCGGTTTCCAGCAAATCAGCGGTGGCGGCCTGGCCGGAAAACAAAAGGATTTTGCACCCGGGCAGGGATTTGCGCACCTGGATGGCGACGTCAATACCGGTGATAGCCTCGTTTTTGAAGATGACGTCGCTGATAAGCAGGTTGGGACGCAGGCGGCGCGCCTGGTTAATGGCATCCTCGCCGGTATAGATGGGCTGGGCGTCGAAGCCGTTCTGGTTGAGAATGATGGCCAGGGTATCGGCGATGACATGCTCGTCATCCACTACCAGGACTTTCGGTTTGGCGTGGCTCATTCCGGCAACTTTCCTCGGCTCTCCCAAAAGTAGATTATATCGAGATAAGGCTCCGTTTGGCTCGGGCCGCCCTGTACCTCCAAACCGTGTCGCAGGACCTTTCTAAGATGCAGCTGGCGTGGGCTTTGTTGGATTGCCCGCCGGCCCGCTAGCAAAGGAAGCAAGGCCCGATTGCGATTAGTTCGTGTGCCAAAGCTGCCCAAAAGCCAACATTTTGCCATTACCTCCGTAATGGTGCTATCCCGCCCCGGCAGCCTTAGGCTTAAAAAGCACACAAAGATCAGGGAGTACTCTATCCGCGCGCCAGATACAGCATCGCCAAGCCGTCTGCCCGCCGCCCAGGCCTTCGTCCACAGCCTGAATATCCTGGTGAAGTACGTGCGCCTTTATGGTTACAAACACCGGCGCACCGAGGAACAATTCCGCATCACTTGGGACGAATTGCAGTCGGCACTGCCGGCGGGCGGACGAGGAGGCCTGCTGCTGGGGGTTTCCGGGCAGCACCTGCTGGTGGACGGGATGCCTTTGGAATCGGGCCAGGCGGAACGCAGTTTTGCGAAGCTGCTCTCCGCCGCGGGCTTAGCCAGCCTGCAGTTCTCCGCCAAGGTGACGAAGTCGGATTTTTCCCGCCTGGTGCGTGGTTTTGCGCTGGGCGGCTCGAAGGCGCAACTGGTATCCGACCAGATCAAGGCGGCGGTAGGCGAGGGCGAAAACGCCACTATCAAAATCAACGAGATTCGTTATGTAGCCCACGATCCAGCCACCGGGGAAGTGCCGCTGGCGGCGCAACTGGCAGCCCAGAATCTGGGCCCGGAATTCCGGGAGTGGCTGAGCGATCCGCAAAAGCTGCTGCAACTGATCGCCGCCGCCGAAGGCTCCAAGCGCGGCGCCATTTCTGGAGGGGTGCCTTCCGGGTTGTTGAGCGGGGCGGGGGTGCAAACCAGCGGGCAGGCCACGGCAGCCGCTCCAGCCTGGATTTCGCTGCAGGAAAAGGAAGTGATCGAGGCCATACGCCTGCTGACGCGGCTGGGAGAAACCTGCGAAAGCGGCGATGGACCGGAGTTCCAAACTCGGCTGAGCGAAGAAGTGGGGCGTGCCGCGCCGGAAGCGGCGGCGGTTTTGCGTCAAGCGCTGCAAAAGCTGGCGGGGCGGTTGCCGCAGGGCGGCGCCGGGGAGAGCCCGCTGCTGATGAAGGCGGCGGAGCACTTGGCCATCCGCTTCGCCCTGGAACGCTACGAGCGGGGAGAAGTGCGGGTCAACGCCATCCACGAAATGCTGGAGCGCATGAGCCGGGAGATGGAGATGCTGCGGCGGGTGTTGCGTGTGCACGAAGACAAGATGAGCCGCGCCGGCATGCTGGTGGAATCGCACGCCGACATCCTGGACCGGCAATTTTGGGCGGAGGTGCCGGACTCGGGCAAGCGCAGCGTGCTGCTTTCCCCGGACGCGCCCTGCGTGCCGCCGCGCAACGTGCGCTCGTTTGTAGAAGATCTGATGCAGCGGGAAGACCGGGAAGGAGCGGCCGCGATCCTGCGCAATTATTGCGACTGCGTGGCCAGCGACGACGCGGAATCGCGGCGCAAGACGGCCACCGGGGTTTCACAGCTGGCCGACCTTTACATCACCTGCGACGAGAGCCTGTTGCCATACGCCATCCGGCGAATCTCCGAACAATTGACGGTGGAGTCGATTCTGGACACCCAGAGCCTGCTGAGCGCGGCGTTTGTGCGCATCAGCCAGGAGGCCGGCGACCGCCGCCGTTACGGCGCGGTGCAGGAAGTGCTGGCCGCCATGAAGCGCATCGAGCAAAAGCGCCCGGTGCTGGCACAGGATCTGCGGCCGCGGGTGGGAGTGGACAATCGTCTGCCGGAATTCATCGAGGAAGCGCTGCAGCTTCCGCACGTGCCCGGGGAGCTGGTGGACATGCTGAAAGGCATACCGCAAGCGGCAACGGAGCAAATCGCGGAACGCTTTGCCCGCTGCCATCGCCGCGAAGAATGCGACCGTCTAGTGGAATTGATGGAGCAGCTGAAAGAGAATGGCATACGCCATCTGCGGGAATTGCTGCGCCTGGCGCCGGTGCGGCAAGCGGCCAGCAGCGTGGGCCTGCTTAGCCGGGTAAATCCCATGGCGGTGCTGGAACTGCTGCCGGGACGGCTGCGGGAGTGGGACCGGTTCTATCACGACGGAGTAGTGCGGCAGATTGCGGCCAGCAACGCCTCGGAGCGCGGCCAGTTGCTATTCGAAATGCTGGACGTGCTGGACCACGCGGTGCTGCCGCAGGCGATTGACGAAATCGGCTTCAGCGGCGACCACGCCCTGACTTCCGGCCTAATGGTGCTGGCGGATGAAGGTTCAGCCGATGCGCGTTCGCCTTTCCTGCGGCTCAAGGTGGTGGAAGCGCTGGGCCGGCTGAAAGATGCGGCCGCCATTCCGTTGTTGCGCGCCATTGTGGAAGCCCGAAAGATGTGGAAGTGGGTTTATCCCCGCGAGCTGCGCATTTCAGCGGCGCAGGCGCTGGTGAAAATCGAACCGCAGTACGGCCCGCAGCTGGTAACCGAGGGCGGCTTCACGGTGAACGAACTGGAGTTGCTGCCGCTGGACGCGGAGTACACCCATCCCTGGGTGCGGCAGCGGCGCTACCAGCGCATTGTTCCCTCGCGCGCCGTGCCCGCGCTGGCCAGCAGTTCCTGGGGACGCTCAGAGTTGACGGTGCGCGAGCTGAGCCTGGGAGGGGGCGTGGCCAAAAAAACCACCGACCTGCGATTGGGCTCAGACGCCGCGCTGGACCTGCAGATGGGACTGCGCCACATCAAAACACAGGTGATGTTGCGGCGGGCACGCCAGGGCGAAATCAGTTTTGAAATCGTGGACATGGACCTGGAAGAGCGCTCCAAGCTGCGGCGCATTCTGGCCGACCAACTGCACCGCATCGCCGCGCCGGTGGCGTGAGGCGGCCCTCAGCAGTCAGCACTCAGCCGATCAATCAAGCTGTAGTCAGCAGGCAGCCAGGTGAGGGGTTGCAGGCAAGGTCTCTACCGGCAAGCAGTTTGAGTGTATACACCCCGCACCCGGTCAACCGGCGCGAAATCGCCATATCGTAAGTTACGGTTGCGCTCTGCCCCGAAACTGGTGCAGGATTTGTAAAGTACGTGAACGCCTTCCATGAGAAGGCCGGTCGGAGTCAAGTCGGTTCTTTGGCTTTTATTTTCATAGGCAAGGTTTTCTTTCCGCCCGGGTCGCCACTGTCGCCATCCTTCCATCCGCACTCTAA
>Ga0075276_10000324_pt1 | contig 13205 bp, 9 predicted proteins | sample SF_Rice_5C_80N_4_FD_69770 | JGI IMG/M metagenome (GOLD analysis project Ga0075276, IMG submission 69770) | Rice paddy soil microbial communities from Twitchell Island, California, USA - SF_Rice_5C_80N_405 | ecosystem: Environmental > Terrestrial > Soil > Paddy field/soil | place: USA: Twitchell... | reverse complement strand
TTCATATTCTCCTTTATCATAATACAAATAAGCAGAATACAAATGGATAAGAGGATGGGACTCGACTTTCCGGAGCAATTTCTCAGCTTCTTCCCAGTCACCCTGTCTCCTTTTCAGATCAGCAAGCCGGACAGTACATGCATTAACCTGGACAGGTCTTAATTTACTCAGTTCCACAGATGCAGAAAGCAGTTCTTCTTCAGCCTCTTTCCATTCACCTTTCCAAATTAACACACCGGCATACTTCATCCTGCAGTTGGCAAACATAGCTTTATACTTCCATCGCCTGCAGATTTCTTTAACATTATTACACCACTGACTGGCTCTTTCATAATCCCTTATCCTCTCACAGGCATCAATGAGGTAGCAGCATGTTATTGTGGTAATTTTTATGTCCCTTTCCTCCGAAGTCAGAGCAAGCAGAGTGGCATCATCAAGCAGAGGCATACCCTCAGAAACTTTCCCTTCTACAACGAGGATAAAGCCTTTCAATGCTTCGGCTAACATTTCACCATCAACATTGTTTAAAGATTTGCTGATCCTTAAACTTTCATTGATAAGCCTGTAAGCCTGTTCGCTGTTTTTTTCGACCTGAAAAGACCAGCGTGCCTTTAACAATTTAATCATCGCAAGCTCAGGTGATTCAGGCAGCCCCTCAATAAGGTTTTCAGCTCTCTGGAACCAGCCGCTCGCAACAGCGAACTCTCCTTTGAATTCTATGTAATCAAGTCCTATCCAGCTGGAAGTACGTGCAGCTCCGGGTTTATTATTATCTTTAAGAAAAAGGTTATATGCCTTTGTACGTAAATTGAAAACCCGTACAGCATCATTCAGCCACCAATAAGTCCAGGCAAGCTCCTCATAAACTTCCGCCGATTCATTTACTGCAAGAGCTTTTTCCAGCAGATTCTTTGCCTTTTCCCACTCCCCTACGGATAAGGCCTGACGTCCTTTTAGCAGAAGATCATCCATAATTATGGTCTTTTTGTTTTTGCAGGATTAATTGAAAAATTTATATAGAAACTTTTTCAGGATTTTGACGATCGGTTAAAGATAAGAATTATTGAATAAAAAAAACTCCCTGGCTCAGTAAATGTGCAATATATCAGAGAGGCTGAAATAAAAACTCCCTGTTAACATTATTAACAGGGAGGTTAAACAATATTATAAAATACCGGGGTTATTTCAGCAGGCTCATTTTCTTTGTCTGAACAAAGATCCCGGTCTGAATTGTATAGAAATAAGTTCCGCTCGGGGGGCTGGCGGCATTAAATTCAGTTTCATAACTTCCCGCAGGTTTTTCTCCGTTCACAAATATAGCCACTTCTTTTCCCAAAAGATCATAAATTTTCAATGTTACATGACTGCTGACAGGCATCTGCCAGTTAATTACGGTCACCGGGTTAAAGGGGTTAGGATAATTTTGAGAAAGACCATAAGTACTGATAACTCCTGTTTCAACGGTTTCACCAAGGTCATAATAGATGAACCATTAGCAAACAGTTTTTTTTTGCGATACGAACAGGTCATTCAGAATGGATCGAATTATACTCTAAACCGATTTCCCGGGATATTATACCGGTGTCGTTAAAATTTAGCCATAGTATCCGATTTAGTTTTTGGTTCCTGCCCGTCTCATTATTAAAAGAACTGTTTCCAAAAGAAACCAGGAATTTAATTCTGTTCAGTTGGAATGGTGGAATTGCTTAATTAAATTATACTCTACTCTTAAACATTCATCTGTGAATAATGATCTCAGTTAATAACATTACAAAAAGGTTCCCATCGGCAACAGCCCTTGATAATGTTAACTTAGAGATTAACAAAAAAGAGTTCTTCGGTCTGCTTGGACCCAACGGTGCCGGGAAATCTACCTTAATGAACCTCCTCATCGGTTATCTTGATTCGGACAGCGGTGAAATACTAATAGACGGTGAAAAAATGACAACAGGATCACCGGGACTGAAGAAGAAGATCGGGTTAGTGCCTCAGTCACTGGCCCTGTATGAAGATATATCAGCAAAAGAAAACCTTGAAATATTCGGCTCCTTTTATGATATCAGCAAAAAGGATTTAAGATATGTAATCGCCGAAAAATTAAAAATGGTGGGGCTATTTGAAAGAAAAGGAGATAATGTAAAAACGTTCTCAGGAGGAATGAAGAGAAGGCTCAACCTGGCTGCTTCACTGCTGCACGATCCCAGTATAATTCTTTGTGATGAGCCCACTGTAGGCATTGACCCCCAGTCAAGAAATGCAATCTTTGATTATCTTCAGGCTCTGAATGAGGAGGGCAAGACTATTATTTATACAACGCATTACATGGAGGAAGCGGAAAGACTATGCAGCAGAATAGCAATTATTGATTCGGGGCGCATTATATCCAATGGAAGCATTGATGAACTACTAAGGGGACTTGAATACAAACAATCAATCTCAATAACTAAAAGTCCTGTAACAGAGAAATATATTGATTCATTTAAACCCTTCGGCACCATTATAGAAAATCCTGATAAGTACGAACTTCAGCCTGATGACGGGCTTATATTATCAGATTTTTATAAGAGAGTTGAAGAGACAGGAATTAACTATACATTCATAAATATCCGGAAGCCTTCCCTTGAAGCTTTGTTCCTTTCACTTACCGGAAGGAGTTTGAGAGATTGAAGAAGATATTAAGTCTAATCCGGAAAGATTATATCCTTTTCTGGCATGATAAAGTTGCTGTGGGATTAACTTTTATTGTACCCGCCGCACTGATCTTATTATTCGGCTCAATCTTCGGAGGTTCGGGAAATGATGCAAGCGGAATAAGACTGGCATTCTTAAATCAAAGCGATACGAAAATAGCAAAAAAAATAGAGTCGACTCTGGATACGACTAAAACATTTCAAATCATAAAAACATTTACGGATGATGAGGGGAAGGAAGTTCCATTCGATACAACTTCAATTAAAGATTATATAATTAAAGGCAGTGCTTCATCTGCACTTATTATTCCAAAAGATGCTTATTCAGATACTTCATTCGGTTTGAAACTAAAATTCTACTACAATCCAAAGAATGAACTTGAAATGCAGATTGTACAGGGATTACTACAGCAGACTGTTATGACGCAGATACCTGAAATTTTCAACCAGAGTATGATGCGCCGTTCGGAAGAATACCTTGGAGAATCAAAAGGATTAAGTTTTAACAGGAAGCTTGCTTCGGTTATTAGTGAATATTTTGGGGTCGATACTTCAAAAATCCTGCAGCAGGGATTTTACAGTACATATAATGATTCAACAGAGGATGATTCTTCATCCGACAAGGGTGCCTCAAATTTCTTTAATAATATTGTCAAACTCGACAAAGAACAACTAGTGGGAAAAGAAGTTAACAATCCCGGGGCTACCAGGAGTGTAGGCGGCTGGGCGATGATGTTCCTGCTTTTCAGTATAACAGCCTCTGCCACTTCGCTTTTCGATGAAAGGAATTCGGGGGTTACGCTCAGGATCTTATCTTCCCCCGTCTCAAGGGTTGATATACTCTGGAGCAAATATCTTTACAATATTTCGCTCGGTATAATTCAATTAACAGTTCTTTTCTTTGCCGGGTATTTATTTTTTGATATCGATATTTTCTCAAATTTCGGCAATCTCTTCCTTGTCATCTTCTGTTCTTCTGCGGCCGCCACAGCGTTCGGTATGGTTCTGGCGGCTTTCAGCAAGACAACCGCACAGGCTAATGGTCTCGGCACTTTTTTGATCCTGACGATGAGTGCTATCGGGGGAGCGTGGTTTCCTACTTTCTTTTTGCCTCCTTTCATTCAAATTCTCAGTAAATTCACAATAGTTTACTGGTCAATCGAGGGGTTTCTGCAGGTTCTCTGGAACGGCGCCGGCTTACTGGAATTGCTGCCGACACTTGGCGTTCTGTTAGGAATAGGATTCCTGGTTAATACAGTGAGCTTCTGGCGGTTTAAAAAAGGCGACATTTTCTAGACCGCAAGCCGCATAAACCTCAATCAAATGAAATCATTTTTCTAATTCTTCATCCTGAAGTCCTGCGGCAATATAAGTATTGATTTTGTACCGGATATTAACCACAAATCTCTAAGTTCCCCAAAGTACTTTTTGAACAGCCCCGGTTTCTCTTCATATATAACAAAAAACTTTAAGCAAACCGTTTTTGCAGACTTTATGGGATATTTTACAACGTATTAAGGTCATATATAGAACGTATGTGAGACGTATGTGGAACGTATGTGGAACGTATGTGAGACGTATGTGAGACGTTTATATGACGCAGGGGGACCGGTATAGTGAATCTGAAAAAATGGGTTTTTGAATGCTGGATTTTTGACTGAATGTTTTTTTTAGTTTGTTCTTTTTCAGCCGTGTTTTGGGAATCACAAATATCTGGAGAATCTTTCCTGACTTTTTACGAATTTATTAGAGAAGAAGAGGATGAAAATGGAATTGAAGATCAACAGCCGGGAAAAACTTAACAGCGGAACAGAAATACCTATACTCGGATTTGGAACATACCAGCTGAGAGGCGAAAAGCAGGTTAAGGAAGCAGTAACGGCGGCTCTCGAAACCGGCTACCGCCTGATAGATACTGCACAGATGTATGGAAATGAAAAGTACGTGGGTGAGGCTATAAGAGAAAGCGGCATAGCCCGTGAAGAGATCTTTATAACTACCAAACTGGACAACGACCAGCATGGTTATGACCGGGCAAAAAAATCATTTGCGGGAAGCATGGACAGACTGCAGCCTGGTTATGTTGATCTGTTTTTAATTCACTGGCCGATTGAAGGATTAAGGCTTGAATCCTGGAGAGCACTGGTTGAAATACACAAACAGGGTGCTGCTAAAGCAATAGGTGTAAGTAATTATACAATAGGACACCTCAAAGAACTGTTTGAAAATTCTGAAACAAAGCCTGCAGTCAACCAGGTAGAGTTTAATCCTTTTATCTTTCAAGAGAATCTTCTCTCCTTTTGTAAGGAGGAAGGAATTCGTCTCCAGGGTTACACGCCTTTATCCAGAGCAAATAAATTTAATAATAACGTTATTCAGGAAATCGCCGGAAAATATTCCAGATCGCCTGCCCAGGTAATGCTTCGATGGGCCTTGCAGCATCATGTAATACCCCTGCCAAAATCTTCGGACCATGACAGAATCAAAGAAAATGCCGGAATCTTCGATTTTAGCATTGAGGAAAAAGATATGGAAAAGCTTAATTCTCTAAATGAGAATTACAGGCTTGCAATGGATCCGCACGAAATAAAATAAAGATTCATTAGAATAAAATTCTTATTGATAATCTATATTTTTCTGCATATCATTAACTCTAAACTTTTTTTATACATTAAGGATTCCGAATATGAAGAGATTTTACATTCCTATATTCCTGGCACTCATTATTTCAACAGCGCTGGTTTACTATGGCTGTAAAGATAGTAGTACTAATCCACCAACCGAGACAGGCGGCCAGACTGTTACCACTTCTATCACAGGAACGGTTTTAGATGAATCTAATGCGCCTATTACAGGAGCACAGGTTAAAGCAGGCGGACAAACGACAACTACAAACAGCACTGGAGGGTTCATTTTCTCCAGCATACAGGTACCTGCAAGCAGGTATGTTGTAAATGTAGAAATGTCCGGATATTTCAAAGGATCATACGCTGATGTTCCTGTAGCAAATGGAACAAGTACTATTAAAATTTATTTGATGGCAACGGGAACTACCCAGACGATTAGTGCATCATCCGGTGGTGAAGCGGCTTTACAGAACGGGAGTAAGGTTGTTCTGAATGCAAATTCTATTGCGAATTCTGACGGTTCAGCCTATAGTGGAAATGTAAATTTAAGTGTGGGTTATCTTGATCCTACTTCAGAAAATTTTTCAAGTCTCGTTCCCGGCGGAGATATGCAGGCACAAAGATCGGACAACTCGCAGGCTACCTTATATTCTTACGGCATTATAAAAGTAGTAATGAAAGGTGACGGCGGAGAGGATTTGAATCTGAAAAGCGGCAGTTCATCAGAGATTACCGTAGATATCCCTACATCCATGGCATCAGATGCACCGGCTACAATTCCATTATGGCACTATGATGAAACAACCGGATTATGGAAGGAAGAAGGAACTGCAACCAAGCAGGGAGATAAGTACGTCGGAACAGTAAGTCATTTTTCCGACTGGAACTGCGACGTTCCTGAAGGAACAGCTACAGTCAGCGGCCTAGTTGTAGACTGCAACAATCAGCCTGTTCAGGGTATTAGTGTACATATAGGACAGGTTAATATGCGCACCGGAGCAGACGGCAGATTTGAAAGACGCGTTCCTGCTAACACTTCCTTTGAAGTTCAGGTTCTCGGCAGTGCTAATTTCGGATTGGGAAGTGATCCTGTTTCAGTTCCTGCTTTAACGGAAGGTACCACGCACGACGTTGGGACACTTCACGTTGATTGTCCTGCATATGTTAAAGGTTTTATAAAATGCGGAACCGATATAAAATTCGGTCAGGTAGCGATCAGCTGGGAGGGAGGCTACAATGTTCAGTATACCGGATCGGATGGAAGTTTTAATTTAGCGACAGATATAGGGAAGCCAGCACAGTTGTCGGTTTATACTTTCGACGGCAGCTATACAAGTATGGATATAACCACACCTTCAACACGCGGAAACACTCTTGACCTCGGAACAATACAGGTGTGCGAACAGGTTCAGACAGGTGATAATAAATTCACAATAAATGGCAGCGGATACAATAATACAACCATCACCTTTGCTTCAGATACTAACCAGGTGTTCGGTTACTTTGATCCGACTGATAGCCTATCATTTATTTATATGTATAAGATAACAGGCACTGATACCACATTGTTCTGGCTGACATTCTACGGTACCGGAACAGGAACACCTTCACAAATATCTATGTATTTTTATCATAACTCTGTGTATTATTACGCCTTTGAAGGACTTCCCGGGGCAACGACTATAGTAAATGTCACAAAATACGGCGGCATAGGCGGACTGATTGAAGGAACCTTCAGCGGAACCCTTACAAGCTATATGGGAGGTACGGGAGTTACGATCTCAAACGGGCAGTTCTCTGTCATCAGGATAATAGGTCAATCGTCAAAGAATAAAATTCCGGCTAACATACGAAAAATGATGAAATAATTAAGCTTAGTATAAGCTATGAGCCCCGCTTCCTGCGGGGCTTTTTTTATCTAAGGAGAACCATCTTGCGGATTGCATTAAAATTGCCTGCAGTAAGTTTATAGTAATATACCCCCGAAGCCAATCCATTTCCGTTAAAGTTTAAAGTATAATTGCCTGCAGGTTTTTGCTCATTAATTAATACACAAACTTCACCTCCCACTGAATTATAAACCCTGATTGTTACGGAAGAAGTCTCACCAATTGAAAAAGCTATTGTTGATGAGGGATTGAACGGATTGGGATAATTCTGTTCCAGACTGTACTGAACCGGCGAACTATAATCTACTTCTACAATCCGTGAATATTCATATACGCCATTATAATCAATTTGTTTAAGTCTGTATGAATATGAACCTTCCGAAATATCCTTATCAGAATAGAAATATTCCCCTGGTTCAGTTGTAGTTCCTTTCCCCCGTATAAAGGCAAGATCGGTCCAATAATCACCATTCCTTCTTCTCTGAATTTCAAATCCGCTATTGTTTTTCTCTGTGGCGGTTTTCCATTTAAGTTCAACAGAGTTTCGGTTTGCTGAAGCCGTAAAAGATACTAGTTCAACTGGTATCTGCAATAAGTCTCTCTGCCATAAACCGTCGCTTGTTGCAGCCAGAATATTACCGTTATATTCAAGCAGTCTGCTGATAAGATTAAGAAATGGAAGTCCATCGCTGATATTTTCCCAGTTCATTCCGTCATCAAAAGTTCTGTACACTCCCGAACCTCCAAACTTCAGAGCAGTCAATAAAACTCCATTCACCCGGATAATACTGGAACCGTACGGATCCGGGCTTAAACCGTTGCTTCTGTCCTCCCACGTTATCCCGTTATCCGTTGAGAGCCAGACTCCCGCAATAGTTCCGGCCCATAACTTTGAAGGTTCCGAAAAGAAAGTTATTGTATTGTAAAATGAGAGTCCCGTTATGGGTGTCCAGTTCATTCCTCCATCAGTTGAACTGTAGCCTATGGGGCTATTATTAACTTCACGGGCAGCAAAAAGAATATCATTATGTTCCGTGATATTAGCTGCAAGTATCGCTTCCCCGCTAATATTGGTTAAACTCCAGTTCTCACCGTTATCTGTGGAAAAATAAATACCATTCCAGGCGCCTGTAAGAAGTATATCATTATATTCAAAGATCGATTGGGTAAATTCATAAATTGCACCGGGTCCAATCGTAATACCGCTGCTTTTTTTTACCCAGTTTGCGCCATTATCTGAAGATCTGTAAATACCATCGGTTGTAGCTGCATACATCATATTATTATATTCGATTACCTGGTATACAACCAAAGCCTCCGGAGAATTCAAACCGTTGTTTCTGGGTTCCCAGGAAACTCCGCCGTCATTGCTCTCATAAATCCCGCTTCCTGCGGTTGACAGCAGCAGCCTGCCGTCAATATTTACAATATCCTGCAGGTAAACATCCGGGGCGGATGTTACCTGCAACCATTGAGAAAAAAGATTAAACGATGCTATGAAAATACAAATGATCGTGGATAGTGTTCTCATTCGCTTTACCTCAGGTTATAGCTTCCTTATTTTATTAACATCATTTTACGGGTTTGTACAAGACCGCCGGCTGTCAGTCTGTAAAAATATACACCGCTTGATAGTTCACCTGTTTTTCCTATATCAAAAACCTCCATATGCTGACCGCTGTTTTGATTCTGATTCACAAGAGTTTCTACCTCTTTCCCAAGGGCATTATAAACCTTTAAGGTTACGAATACTGCCGACGGAAGATTGTACATTATCATTGTTGAAGGATTGAAAGGATTAGGAAAATTTTGTGAAAGACTGAACTGAAATGGCAGCTGCCCCGTCTCGTTAATCGCTGTAGGCATTACTGCGGTTATACTTCCGATCATTCCAAATGCCTGGTGCGGAATACAGTGATAATTATGAAGACCGGAGGTCCGGATAACTACACTGAAGAACGGGACGCTGACGCTGATTGGAGAATTCCACACATCTACCCCGGAAGTGCTGTCTGATGTCGTAGTATGCGTGCCTTCGGTCCACTGCCATTCAACAGTATCACCGACGGTTACATTGATATCCTGCGGTGCAAACGTGAAATTACTTACCAGTACTACATGTTTTGTCTGTGAATTTACGACACCTAAAGAAACAAACATTAAAACCAAGCTTAAACAGATTCTTTTCATTCTGACCTCTCAATGATATTTTGTTATAAAAATACGTTAAAAATATCACCCGCAAACCGGATGATTTTATTATCTTTACGAAGGGATTCGTTATCTATATAGTTTTCTCTGGAGGAAAAAGATGACAATTGATAGTACAATTAAATTAAATAACAATATTGAAATTCCAAGGCTTGGTTTCGGGGTTTATCTGGCCAAACCGGGAAAAGAGACGTTTAATGCTGTAACCTGGGCGCTTGAAGCAGGATACCGGCATATAGATACTGCACGCGCCTATAAAAATGAAGGTGAAGTTGGGAAAGCGATAAAGGAAAGCAGTATTAAAAGAGAAGATGTTTTTGTCACAACTAAACTGTGGAACCAGGACCAGGGATATGAAAGTGCCTTAAAAGCGTTTGATGCGAGTTTGGATGATCTTGGGTTTGAGTATGTTGATTTGTACCTTATTCACTGGCCAGTGGAGGGAAAACGAAGAGAATCCTGGAGGGCATTGGAAAAAATTTATAGTGAAGGCAGAGCAAAATCAATAGGGGTAAGCAATTACACGATAAAACACCTGAAAGAGATGGACGGATATACTGCGATTAAACCGGTCATTAACCAGGTAGAATTTCATCCGTTCCTTTACCAGGAGGATCTGCTCGAATATTGTAAGATCAAGGAAGTACGGCTCGAGGCATATTCCCCGCTGGCACGGGCGGAAAAACTGGATAATCCTGATATCAATGAAATGGCAAAAAAATACTCGAAATCTGCAGCACAAATAATGATTAAATGGTCACTTCAGCATGACCTTGTAGTAATTCCCAAGTCAGTACATAAAGAGCGAATCAAAGAAAATGCGGATGTATTTGATTTTGAAATTGCTGAAAATGACATGGAGAAACTAAACTCGCTGAATGAAGAACTTCGGATAGCCTGGGATCCAACTCATGTAGATTGACATCCAGGGCCAGAGAGATAGGCATTTCAGATAAAATTAAAACTATTATGAATCAAAAAGGCTGTCGTAAACAAGACAGCCTTCGAATACATTAAATCTGATTTACTGAAGGCTAAATGGAACATCTATGGACAAAGTAATATTCCTGCCTATATTATGCACGCCGAGGGGTTTCAGAATACTCAAGTGGCTTATATAATATTCATCAAAAAGGTTTGCGGCAACTATTGAAAAATTAACCGGGTTATTCCAGATTGTAAATGACGACTGGATCCCTGCATTTATAAGTGTATAAGCGTTTGTTGAATCCTCTTCAGCCGCGGTTTTCGTCTGTCTGAGATAGTGATCGCCAGAAACGAAAAACGAAAAATTATAGAACGCTGCCCAGTCAGGGATATTAAATTTAACCTTCCCGGTTATTCTATCAGCAGGCATAAAAGGAAGATAAGAACCATTTTCCTTTTTACCTATTACGGTCGAATAAGATACAGAAAGATCGAGAAGATCAGCAGGATTATAATCCAGGCTCACCTCCCCGCCCTGCAGCAGAGAATTATCCTGCATAAAACGGTAAATCCGGTTCTCACTTTGATATTCACCGGTTGGATTCAGAAAAATAAAATTGTTTACGCTGTTATAGAAATAATTAATATCAGCGCTGAAATTTTCAGCCTGGAAAATTATTCCTGCATCTACCTGGTAATTATGCTCACTCTTTAATTCACTATTTCCTATTTCATATCTTGTAGTTCCTTCGTGGATTCCGTTAGATGCTAATTCTGCAAGGTTAGGAGCCCTATAGCCTGTCGCAAAATTCAGCTTTCCGGTGAAATTCCCGGTAAAATTATAAGAAGCACCAATCGCGCCGTTCAGAACAGAGTACTCATTATCGATCGGCAGCATTTCTGCAGAGAATTCTGTGGCAGGCATCATTTCAGTTTTCACGGTTTTAAAGTCATACCGAAGTCCTGTTTCAACATTCAATTTCTCGAAGTTTTCTTTCAGATAAGTAAACCCGGAATATTCATTCATACCGGCATCAGGAACCAGTATGCGCCCGCCGTCATTTTCGTTATTCTGAATATTACCCTGAGCACCGACAGTCAATTCCAGGCTTTGTGTAAGCTGATGAATCCACTCAAAGTTCGAAGTAAAAGTATTCAATATTATATCAAGTTCACCAGCATCACCTACAGCGGCAACATCCTGCGCCCCTTCCTGTTCCTGCCTGTGATTATTCTGAAAACCCAGATCCAGTTTGAACTTTGATGCACCCGCAAAGAATGTATTTCTTAAGGATATTATATGGTAGTCTATTGTGTGGTGAGGCCCTTCAAATTCACGTTCAAAATGATCCTCGGCAAGATCTTCAGGATTATTGAGGTCAGCTTCTTCAACTACCCCATAAACATTATGGGCAAATATATAATCGAGATTAGAGAAACCCCAGTCATAAAAATAACCGAACATTCCATTAGCATTTAGTGTAAGGAACCTGGTGTTAGGAACCTTATTGTCCTTACCATCGAGATAATCTGCGTGCGACTGACCGCCAACATGCAGCTGCCAGTTAATTTTTTGATTAGCACCTTTAAATCCAAGTTCAGAGTAGGCGCCGAGGGTATTAGAAAAAAGCTTCAGGTTATAATTTCCCAATATCCTTCCGACCGGTGCGCTCCTTTCCGGCAGCAGATTGATTACGCCGCCAATGGCTTCGGCCCCGTACAGCAAAGCTGCAGGCCCTTCAATTACTTCAACTCTGTCAACCCCTACCTCCTCCAGTCCAAAACCATGTTCTTCCTGCCACTGCTGATTGTCAAATCTTACGCCGTTAAGGACAGTTGCTATTCTGTATCCATATAGACCTCTAATGACAGGTTTGGAGATTGCAAGTCCGTTTGACAAAGAACTTATTCCCGGCAGTTCAGCGAGTGTCTGCGTCAGCGTAACCATTCCATTGTACCTTAGATCTTTGGCCGAAGCCACCTCAACTTTATAAGGAACTTTTTCTTTATTTAAAACCGAATTTCCGAGTACCACAACTTCTCCAATTTCCAGCCTGGTTGGTTCCAGTACCGCATTTAATTCATTTTTCCCGCTTTTAATATTTACGTTTTTTACCTCTGTTTTATAACCGACATAACTGAACTGAAGAGTAAAGTTGCCTTCAGGCAGGTTGGTAAAAGAGTAATTGCCATCCATATCCGAAACTACTCCGTGCTGAAGTTCACGGATGAAGATATCAACTGCAGGAAGAACCTCTCCGGTTTTGCCCCCGCTTACGTTACCTGAGAGACTATTTTGAGCATTTACAATAAATGTAAATGCCAGAAAAAACATAACTGTATTAATATAAATTGATTTCATAGATCATTGCCTTGTCTTAAATTGTTAAGCAATTTAAGAACCCATCATCCGGAAGGATGATTATAATTCTTAAATAATGTTTGAGTTATTTTTTTTCAGCTAATGATCTGCATTTTGGGAGGGTGATAAACCCTTTGAGGCGTTACCATGGGTAAGATCAGCAACCCGGCATCGTAAAATTGAAAGGATTCAGAATTACGGTTAATTTTATCCTCCGGGCCCGGGAGATAGTTTTTAAGTAAGTTCTTAAGGATCGAATCGACCAGGTGATCAGGAACGGAAGAAGGATTATCATTTAGTTCATTAAGCGACCGGAAAGCGATATTGAGTTTTGTGTCCTTCTGATCGCTCACACAATAAATAATCGTATCCCCTGCTCTATCTTTTTTATAGATAATATCGAACATTTCATTCTTATACCGGATTTCACGCGAGTTGACGAATTCCGGTTTGTCATCATTTAAACTGAAAACAGTAATATTTTTCGGATTAATACTTT
>Ga0075276_10000323_pt1 | contig 13222 bp, 11 predicted proteins | sample SF_Rice_5C_80N_4_FD_69770 | JGI IMG/M metagenome (GOLD analysis project Ga0075276, IMG submission 69770) | Rice paddy soil microbial communities from Twitchell Island, California, USA - SF_Rice_5C_80N_405 | ecosystem: Environmental > Terrestrial > Soil > Paddy field/soil | place: USA: Twitchell... | reverse complement strand
TTGCCGGCCAGCAGCACGTTATAGCCCTGGGTTTTGAGCGCCTCGGCAATCAATTCGCGCACGGATTCTTCGTCCTCCACCAGCAGGATGCTTTCCGTCCCCCCGCACCCCAGGCGGGTACGCCGTTCTGGAAGGCTCTCCGCGACCGCCTCCTCCACCTGCGGCAGGTAAATCTTGAAGCTCGTGCCCCGGCCGGGCTCGCTGTAGGCAAAAACGTACCCGCCGCTCTGCTTCACGATTCCATAGACGGTAGAGAGGCCCAGGCCCGTACCTTTGCCTTTTTCCTTAGTGGTAAAGAAAGGCTCGAAGATGCGCAACTGCGTTTCCGCATCCATGCCGCAGCCGGTGTCGCTCACCGCCAGCATCACGTAACGCCCCGGCTTCACACTGGCATGGGCGCGCTGATAGTTTTCGTCCAGCTCGGTATTGCGGGTTTCAATAATCAGCTTGCCGCCGCCGGGCATGGCATCGCGCGCATTGACCGCCAGATTCATGATTACCTGCTCCACCTGCCCGGGATCGGCCTTGGTGCGTGCCAGGCGGGCATCGCAGGTGACCACCACTTCGATATCTTCCCCAATCAGGGGCCGCAGCAGCTTGCTGATGTCGGCCACCACTGCGTTCAAGTCAATTACCTTCAGCTCCAGCACCTGCTTGCGCCCGAAGGCCAACAACTGCCGGGTCAAGGTGGCGGCGCGTTCGGTCGCTTCCTGGATGGCCTCCGCCTTTTTGCGGCGCGGATCGGCCACGCCCAGCTGATTGAGCAGGACATAGGTGTATCCACTGATCACCATCAGCAGATTGTTGAAGTCATGGGCCACGCCCCCGGCCAGCCGCCCCACCGCTTCCATTTTCTGCGCCTGACGGAACTGGTCTTCCAGAATGCGGCGGTCGGTGACATCTTCGGCGATGATCTCCAGCACCTCGTCATCGCCTTCCTGGTTGACCGCGCGCCCGCTCAGCCGAACGGTAATGGCTTTGCCATCCTGGCGTTTCCACTTCACTTCGACGTTGTCAAGGCAACGGTGCTGCTCGTATTCCTGACGCAGCCGCAAGCGGTCGTCGGCGCGCACGTAGATGTCGGTTTGCGGGTTGAGCGCCCGCACTTCGGCCGCAGACTCATACCCTAGCATGGAAATCAGGGCCGGGTTCACGTCCAGGAAGCGCCCTTCCAGGGTGGAACGGTAAATTCCGTAAACCGCGCTCTGCACCAGGGAGCGGTAACGCGACTCGGAAGCGCGCAGCGCCTGCTCGTGCCGCTTGTGCTCGATGGCCGTGGCCACGTGCTGAGAAACGAAGGTGAGGATTTCCTTCTCTTTGGACCCGAAGCGCACTTCTTCGCTGTAACTCTGCACCACCAGCACTCCGATGGCTCGGTTGCCGGTTTTCAGCGGCACTCCCAGCCAGTCCAGCGAGGGCGCCCCAATGCACTCCGCTTTGCCCTGTTGCACCAGTTTGTCGAAGACTTCAGGGGTAGCCAGCAGCGGCTCTCCCGCCCGCAAGACGTATTCTGTCAGGCCCTGGCCCAGCGGCTTCGGCGCCGGCGTGGGGTCCACCTCGTCCACAAAATAGGGAAAACTGAGCAGGTTGCTCTCCTGATCGTAGAGAGCGATGTAGAAGTTCCTGGCGCACATCAGCTCGCCTACAATTCCGTGGATGGCGGCGTAAAAATCCTGCAGGTCACCGGCGGAGCTGGTGATCCTGGCGATGCGGTAGAGCGCCGATTGCAGCGCCTCCGCCTGCTTGCGTTCGCTGATGTCGCGGAAAATGGCGTAAACCGCGACGTGCCCTCCGCGCGCCTTCACCGGCATGCCTACGATGGAGACGTCCACCAGGCTGCCATCTTTGCGCATGCGCTTGCTTTCCAGGCTGATCTTCTGCCCTTTGGTGATGGCGGTGTGGATGAAATCAATTTCCGCGTCGAGCCCCGGGGGAGCGATGATTTCCCCCAGCATCCTGCCCCGCGCCTCCTCCAGGGTGTAGCCAAACATGCGGGTAAATTCGGCGTTGACGTGGGTAATGTGGTAGAGCGGGTTGAGGATGGCGATACCCTCGGGCGCGCTCTGGAACAACTGCTCCAGGTAGGCTTTCTGTACCTGCAGGTCGGCTTCCGGCTCCAGCGTGCGCAGGCCCGCGGCCCCACCGCCATTGCGCGGCGGTGCTGCGCTGACTGAACTGGGCGCGGTGGATTTCCTGCGGTTCTTTGCTGCTTGCACGGGACGGGTGATTCGTTCACCCATGGGGAGACGCCCTCCGGGTCGCCGAAGCCAAGGCGATAGTAAGGTCAAGGCTTGTTATCAGAAAGTTACGGACGTAACGGGGGAATTTCCCCACAACAAAGGCGGCACCTAACGGGTTTGCGTTTTTCCGGGCCGCATGGTCCGAAGAGCTGAAGCGATACGCGTGCTGGTGAGTGCCAGAGCGGAACTGGCGGCAAGCAGCAGCCATGCGAGCACGGACATCCAAGCCAAAGTCGCGCGTAAAATTGTGCTGTCCAGGAGGCGCTTATGAAGGCGGAGCCGACGCTGAATCAGGATGTGACTGCCATCATTCACAAGACGGGAGAGGATTGGGCCCGCTACTGGAACACGCGTCAACCGGAGAAGCTGGCGCAACTGTATGCCGAAGATGCCGTCTACCTGCCGCCGCATCATCCCGCGGTGCATGGGCGGGACGCGATTCGCCAATACCTGAGCCGGCCGCTGCATCACGGCTACACCGACCTGAAGTTTGAAGTCACTTACATCAAACAAACCGGCGACCTGGCCTTCGACGTCGGCAGCTACACCATGAAAGTGCCGCAACCGGGCGGTGGCCACAAGTCCGACAAGGGCAAATACTTGACGGTGTGGAGAAAGCGGGCTGGCGGCGACTGGCACATCGTCGCCGATTCCTGGTCGAGTGACCTTCCGCAGCAGTAGTCAGGAGTCAGGAGTCAGCTCGGTGCGCAGTTCCCATGTGACTTCATCGTAGATGCGCACGGATTTCTCATCCTTAAGGCGAGCGTCTCTGGGACTGGCGTACAAGGGGAACCGAAAAAGCAACGGATTTTATTGATGGGCAGTATTGGGTTCGGTGTTTGCCTTAACCTGACTCCAGACTCCAGACTTTGCGCAATCCAATCTCCAGCTAATACAATGTGGAGTTTGCACTTATATCTTGAGGCGAGGTGAACGGAATGCAACGCAAGGCAAGCGCGGAATGGAAGGGCAGTTTGAAGGAAGGCTCAGGAGCGGTTTCCTCCAGCAGCGGAGTGTTTTCCAAGACTCCCTTTTCGTTCGGAACGCGCTTCGGCGACCAGCCGGGCACCAATCCGGAGGAACTGATTGCGGCGGCGCACGCGGGCTGCTTCTCCATGGCTCTATCGGCGCAACTGGGCAACGCGGGCTTGACCCCGGACAGCATCAAAACCAACGCCACGCTCAGCATGGACAAGCTGGATTCCGGCTGGACCATCACCGCCATTCATCTGGACGTGACCGGGAAGGTCCCCAAGGCGGATGCGGCCGCATTCCAGAAGGCGGCAGAGGCAGCCAAAGCAGGCTGCCCGGTTTCCAAAGTGCTGAACGCGAAGATCACGATGAATGCCAAATTAGAGTAGTCAAGAATCAGGGCTCAGGCGTCAGCAGTTGCGTTTTTGCTGACTCCTGACTACCGACCCCTGACTCCTTTTTAGGAAATGGCTGACAAGATCACCAAGAGCGATGCGGAGTGGCGCCAGCAGCTTTCGCCGGAGGAATATTATGTCGCCCGCCAGAAGGGTACAGAACCGGCGTTCAGCGGAAGGTACTGGAATTCCAAGGAGCACGGCACCTACAGATGCGTGTGCTGCGGGGAGCCGTTGTTCAGTTCCGATACCAAGTACGAATCGGGCACCGGCTGGCCCAGCTTCTGGCAGCCGCTGGAAGAAGACAGGGTGGAAGCCCATGTTGACCGCAGCCACGGCATGGTGCGCACGGAAGCGCTATGCGCGCGCTGCGGGGCTCACCTGGGTCACGTTTTCGAGGACGGTCCCGCACCCACCGGGCTGCGCTACTGCATGAATTCCGCCGCTCTCAAGCTGGAAAAAGAATAATCTCACCACAGAGGACGCAGAGAATCTTTTTCAGTTGATTTGCCACGAAGGGGGCGAAGGGACGCAGGAATTCAGCTCAGCTACTTAGGATTTTTCCAAAGATCTTCTCTGTGATCTCTGTGTCTTCTGTGGTTGATCTGAAGGTCGTTACTTCACGCCATTGGGATAAAGCAGGATTTTGCTGGCTTCCCCGGTCCGCAGCCGCTCCATGCCCTTGCTGAAATCCTTCATGGACATGCGGTCGGTGATGACAGGGTGGAGGTCGAGTTTGCCCGCCTTGAGCAGGGCGGTCATCTGATACCAGGTCTGGTACATGCGCCTTCCGTTGATGCCCTGAATGGTGATGCCCTTAAAGATGATGTCTTCGGAAAAATTCAAGGCAATGGGTTTGGAGGTAAGGCCCAGAAGGGAAATGCGGCCGCCGCGGCGCACGATGTTGAAGGCTGTTCGGATGGCATCCGGGTGGCCGGCCATCTCCAGCACCACATCTACACCCTGGCCGCCAGTGTGGTCCATCATGAATGTTTGTACGTCCTCGGTTTTAGGATCGAGAACGTAATCCGCTTCCATCTGCTGGGCAATTTTGCGCCGGTACTGGTTGGTCTCGATGGCATACACGGCGGTGGCGCCCAAAGCGCGGGCGACGGCGATGGCAAACAGGCCGATGGGCCCGCAGCCGGTAATGGCCACGGTTTTGGCGGCGATTTCCCCCGCCAGGACGGTGTGTACGGCGTTGCCCAGGGGGTCGAGAATGGAGGCGTATTCCTGGGGAATCTCCGGGTCCAGCTTCCAGATGTTGGATTCGGGAATGCGCACGTACTCGGCGAAGGCGCCGTTGTCATCCACGCCGATGATCTTCACGAACTGGCAAATGTGAGCTTCGCCGGTGCGGCACTGCAGGCACTTGCCGCAGGCCACATGCATCTCGGCAGAGACAAAGTCGCCTTCCTTGACGCTGGTAACCTCGGCCCCTACCGCGGCCACTACCCCACAGAACTCGTGTCCGGGAATGAGCGGCGGGTGGATGCGGCGCTGCGCCCAGGGGTCCCAGTTGTAGATGTGCAAGTCGGTGCCGCAGACAGAAGCCACCTTGACCTTGACCAACACGTCGGTGAGGCCAATTTTGGGGATGGCAACGTCACGTACTTCGGCGCCCGGCTTCGGCTCGGGCTTCACCACGGCCAGCATGGTTTCAGCCATTGAGGTTTCTCACCTTCCGTTCCTACGCGCCGGGGATGCGGAGTGCAGCAGGAAACCCTTAATTTTAGCATTCGCGTGGCGCCAGGCTGTGACAGGTGGGCCCGGGTTCTGTATCTCAAGGGCCAATCAGGGCTTGTATTTCTCCTGCCCCGGCTTGGGCACGCTGAGCGATTTCCACTGAGGCCCACGAAGGTGCTTGGCTAAATAGGCGACCTGACCGATGTGGTAGGCATAGTGCAGCGAGGCCACGTTGAGGGCCTTAAGCACGGAATAGGCCTCGCCGCGAATGGTCACGGTGCGCTCCAGGTCCTCCGGGCGCAGCCCCTCCAGGCTGCGGAACAAAAGCGTCCAGTTTTCCTCCCAGGAGCGCATCTGGCCGGCCCGGGTGGCGCCTGAGGCATCCTCGAACTCCTGCTCGCGATGGCGGTCGGGCTTCTCTCCGTCGCTGGTCAAGAAATCAGTAAAGCGCGAACGCAGGTTGCCGGCAATATGCTTAACCAGCAAGGCGCAGCTCAGCGATTCCGCGTCAGGCTTGCGAAAGAACTCCTCGTCGCTGATCTGGGCCAGCGCGCCTTCCGCCAACTTTTTGTAAGCGTGCAGGGCGCGAAGTGCTTCGGAGAGGTAGGCGGCAGAGGCGTCAGGCATGGTTTCACTCCAGTGAAAAAGCAGGCCAGATTATCGCAAGGGCGGAACTTCTGGAAGGCGATAAAAAAGCGGCGACGATCGGCAGACGCCTTTCGTAACTTGTGAGCCGGGGTGGGCGTCATGATTAAATTTGCCAGAATGGAGAAACGTCCGGCAACCCGCTACGATTTCCGCTGCGAGGCGCAATTCTGCAAGCGCGGAAGCAATGCTGCGCTGCGGGGCTTCCTCAGCGACATCAGCCTGAGCGGCTGCTACATGGAGACCCTTACCCCTGAGCCGGTGGGCACCCAGGTAGAGGTCCTATTTCAGGCTAGGGCGATGCGCGTTCGTCTGCCTGGCGTGGTGCGCGTGGTGCACCCCACCATGGGTATGGGGATTGAGTTTGTCGAACTTACGCCGGATGCGGCCCAGCAGTTGCAGGGCGTGGTCAAGGCCAAGGCCGCCGGCGCACCGTAACGCTACATTTCCATTTTCTACTTCCAAGAGAATTTGTCTGTCAGGTTGAGCGAGGGCGCATGCCCGAGTCGAAACACCCCTTTGCTGGTGGGTGCACCAAACCGTCCAAGGGGTTTCTGAGGGGAAGACCGGAAAAAACTCCTGGGAACGGTCGGGTTGGTCCGGGTCGTATGGGGTCTTGCGACTTCGCGGGCCAGTTCGCGAGCGGACCGGCCTGCTTAGCTCAAGATGACAGCGGAAAATGATATGCTGGCCCCACGATTCTGTGCGTCTCTACGTTGACATCAGACAAAGCGGCCCCGGCGGGGCGAATGCCGGGGCCGTTTGCGCAGCGAGGGCTTGCCGTTCAAGCCGCCACTGCCGCAATCACATGCTCGGAGATGGTGGTTTCCACCTTGAAGGTATTCACCACCAGCGGCATGGTCAGGAAAGGCTTCGTGATTTCGTTTACTTTCTGGAACGATTCGCGCTCATAGCGCTCGGCATCGTTCTTGGTGTGCCACAGGCTGATGATGCAGAATTTCTCCGGTTTGGTCTCGTTCTCCATGCCGATGATGTCCACGAATCCCGTTTGCCTTTTGAGGATGGGGAGGATCTCATCGCGCACTTTGGTCAGGAACTCAGGCTTCTTCTCCAGCTTCACATTGCCTTCCAGCATGCGTGCAAACATATAAAGGCTCCTTTGTCATGAAATTGGGGTCCCTAATCAAACCCGCCAAGGGCGGGGAAGGGTCGGTTGCGCCAGATGTTTACGTTAATAGCGGATAGGAGAAGGCTAAACCCCTGGCGAAGAGAAGGAGCACTTACAGGAAGAAAAATTCAACTGCAGGTGCCAAATCGGGAGTGAAGGATTCGTGCGCTGATTATCATGATGTCTCCGGAGAGGTCACCGGAGACGATTTGGGTTCGGCTTCCCTGGTCAGCGGCAGGCGCACCCAGACGCGCGTTCCCTCATGCAGAGTACTCTCCGCCCGAATACTTCCGCCGTAGGCTTCCACAATGGTCTTGGCGATGGCCAGGCCCAGTCCGAAGCCGCCAGTCTCGCGCGAACGCGAGCGGTCGCCGCGCCGGAAGCGTTCGAAGATGTAGGGCAGGTCCTGAGCAGCAATGCCCGTTCCCCAATCCTGCACGCTGATGGAAGCGCTGTCCGCTTCAGGCTGCACCTGCAGCCGCACCACGGAACTCGGGGGACTGTGCTGGATGGCGTTTTCCAGCAGATTCACCCAGACCAGTTCCAGATCCTCGGCATCGGCGTTTACTTCCCCGCTGCCATTGCTGGCCAATTGGACTTCCACGCCGCGCGCCGCGGCCAGGCTCTTGATGCGCGCCACCGCCATTTCGCAGGTGGAGGCCAGGTCCGCCACCTCCAGCGTGCGCGGCCCGCCATCCGCCGCCTGCTGTTCCGCCCGCGCCAGGCGCAGCATGCGGTTGAGCAGTTCCTCCAGCCGGTCCACGTCACCCAGCAGATCCAGCAGCCCGGCCCGGTACTCGTGCGGCGAGCGCGGTTTCTGCAGCAGAGACTGGAAAGTGGATTTCAGAATGGCCACTGAGGTCTTCAGCTCATGAGCCGCGTCGGCCAGGAACTCACGCTGTTGCACAAAAGCCAGCTCCAGCTTGCTGAGCACGGTTTCAATGGCCTGCGCCAGCGGTGCCAGTTCGGAAGTCTCGAGAGCGTCCGTAGGCGGGCGAAAATCCCAGTTCTTCACCGAAATGGCGCCCGCTTCTCGCGCCAGGTCGCGCAACGGCCACAAGCCGCGGCGCACCGCCCATGCCGCCAGCAGGCCGGTAAGTACCAGGAGCAGCAGACTGGCCCCGCCCACCATCAAGCCGACCTCTTCGGCGCGGCGGGTGATGTCCAACGTGGGCGCGGCATAGAAGACATCCACCGCCACATCGGTATCGGCGGGTCCCGTCTCCTCGTCGCGAATGGCGATATTGCGCAGAATCAGTCCGCGGTATGGCACGCCCTTCCAGGTGAAATTCCAGTAATCCTGTCCTGCCGGCCCGGCCTTGAGGAAAGCGGAATCGAAGTTTTTAGAATGAGCCTCGAAGGTCGGTGCGGCGCTCTTCACCTCGTAGATGTCGGGATGCGAGGCGTCGAAGGAGGGCGGCGCCTCATCGTTGTCAAACAGCAGCCCCGGCTCGCCATCCGGGGGATAGTAAATCAAAGCGGCGATGGCTCGGGCCTTGCCCTGCAGGCTCATGTCGAAGGCCGCCAGCAGCTGCCGCCGGGCGAAGGTGATGCCCACCAGCACCAGTCCGATCGCCAACAGCAACTGGGCGCCGACGACCACGGCGGTGAGGCGGCCTGTTAATGACAGTCTCTTCATCTAAAAACCGGCTTGGTTCCACGCATTGAGTTTTTAAGTTTCACGTTTCAAGTTTCCAACACTCAGACCCGATAAACTCGAAACCTGAAACTCCGAAACCCGAAACTATCTTTTCCCTTCGTCCGCGCGCAGAGCGTATCCCTGCCCGCGCATAGTGTGAATCAATTTCGCCGGCGCGCCATCATCAATCTTTCTGCGCAGCCCGGAGATGTAGACCTCGATAACGTTGCTGAACTTCTCCCAGTTGTAATCGTACAGGTGCTCCAGGAGTTCTGTTTTTGAGACTACTGCCCGCGGCCGGTGGGCCAGGTACTCCAGCACCCGGTATTCCATGGGAGTCAGGGTAATCTCGCGCCCGCTGCGCCGCACCGTGCGTTCAACGGTATTCACCTCCAGGTCGCCCATCACCAGCATGGGCGTAGGCTGTCCCTTGGCCCGCCGCACCAGCGCCTTGGCTCGCGCCAGGAACTCTCCCAGGTCGAAAGGTTTGGCCAGATAGTCGTCAGCGCCCGCGTTGAGCAGAGTCACAATGGACTGCTTTTCGTAGCGTGCCGTCAGCACCAGCACCGGCGTCTTGTGTCCCTGCTGGCGGTAGCGCCGCAGCAGCTCCAGGCCATCCAGCTTGGGCAGCATGAGATCGAGCACAATCAAGTCGTAGGCCACCGACTCCGCCAGGTGCAAACCGTTCACACCGTCCAGCGCGATATCCACCACCCAGGACGCATTCTCTTTCAAGCTGCGGGCAACATTTTCCGCCAGCCGCCGCTCGTCCTCGATCACCAGCACTCGCATGGCGCCCCTTAGTTTGAGATTATCCGGCGCGGGAGCGGTGACGCACAAGCCTTCAGTAGGAACCTACCCAGGGCAGGCTTAAGGGGTGCTTAAGCCCGGAATTGAGCTTTAAATCGGTGGCAATCCCGCTGGCTCGGAGTTTCCCGCCCGCTGTGCTTCGGCGGTACACTTATAAGTTTGAAAATCCGCGTTCTTCCGCGATGGTTTCGCGGTGGCGCACGCGAGGCAATTCATGGCTACCCAGACCTCCACCCGACCGCAACTCTCCTACCTCACCGAGCAACTGGACCAGCTCAAGCAGAAGGGCACCTACTTCCGCCTGCGGGTGCTGGAAGATGAGCAGGCGCCGCTGTGCACCTTCGATGGCAAGAAGGTCATCAACCTGGCTTCCAACAACTACCTGGGGCTGACCACCCACCCCCGGCTGCGGGAAGCGGCGCTGGAGGCTACGCGCAAGTATGGCGTAGGCTCGGGCGCGGTGCGCACCATCGCCGGCACCATGAAAATCCACATGGAGCTGGAGGAAAAGATCGCCCGCTTCAAGAACGTGGAGGCCTCGGTGGTCTTCCAGTCCGGCTTCGCCGCCAACGCGGGCACCGTCTCTGCCGTGCTGGGCAAGGAAGATTTCATCATCTCCGATGAACTCAACCACGCCTCGATTATTGACGGCGCCCGCCTCTCCCGTGCCACCATCAAGGTGTTTCGTCACAAGGACGCGGCCCACGCGGAGGAACTGCTCAAGGAAGTTGCCGGCCAGCCCGGCCACAAGCTGCTGATTACGGACGGCGTTTTCTCCATGGATGGCGATGTTGCGCCCCTGCCCGCGCTTTGCGATCTGGCGGAGAAATATGGCGCCATCATGATGGTGGATGACGCGCATGCCTCGGGCGTGCTGGGCCGCAACGGCCGCGGCACTATTGACCACTTCAAGGTCCACGGCCGGGTGGATATCCAGGTGGGCACGCTCTCTAAAGCTATCGGCGCGCTTGGCGGATACGTATGCGGCTCGCGCGACTTGATTGATTTTCTCTACCATCGTGCCCGCCCGTTCCTGTTCTCTACCTCGCACCCCCCGTCCGTGGCCGCCAGTTGCATCGCCGCCTTCGAGGTGCTGGAGCAGGAGCCCGAGCGCATCGAGAAGCTTTGGGAGAATACCCGCTATTGGAAGAAGGAACTGGGAAACCTGGGATACAACATTGGCGGTGTGAGCACTCCCGCCAGCGAGACTCCCATAACGCCGATCATTATCGGCGACGGCAAACTGACCATGGACTTCTCCCGCGAATTGTTCAAAGAAGGAGTGATGGGCACCGGCATTACTTTTCCCACGGTACCTGAAGGAAAAGCGCGAGTGCGTACCATCGTGACCGCTACCCACACTCGCGAGGAACTGGACCGCGCGCTCCAGGTTTTGCAGCGCGTCGGCAAGCGCATGGCCATACTGAGTTGAACGCCTTCACTCGCCGCCCAATTGGCTGAGAACTAACAAGTTATACTCGTGACCGGCAAGGGCTTGTGCGTTGCAGCTTTCGGGGCAACTCCTCCTGAGGTCACTGGCATCTACATACTATCTTTCTGTATCTTTTTTCAAGTAGTTGCGCGCCGTGACCGCTTCGCAGCCCAAACCAGAACCCGAAAAGACCGCCGGCGCGGCCTCAGCCGGCGTGCCCAAGAGCAACTCCGAGTCTCTGCATTTGCTGCTGCAGGCCTCCGCTACTCTCCTCGCCCAGCCCGATCTGGTTACCGTACTGGATCGCATCCTGGCAATCTCGCGGGAACTGATTGCTGCTGATGCCTATGCTGTCTGGCGCCTGGATGAGAGCGCCGGCATGTGGCGCGTGCTGGCTTCGCGTGGCCTTTCCGCGGCCTATCTGGAGAGGTCTTCAATTGTCGGTTCCGGCGTAACCGAACTCAGTGATGAGCCCATTGTGGCTGCCGATGTGCACCAGTTGCCGTTACTGGAGCACCGGCGGCGCGGCTACGAAGCTGAAGGCATCCAATCGCTGCTGGCTCTGCCGCTGCGCATCCAGGGCCGCAACGTGGGCACCATTACTTTCTATTTTCGCCAGCGGCGGGAGCTGCAGCCCGACGAATTGGAGCTGGCGGAGGTGTTGGCCAACCTGGCCGCTTCCGGCATCAGCACCGCCGAACTGTACGCGGAACAGGTCCGCATGAGCGAGCAGGCGGAGGCGCAACGGCGCCGCGCCGCGTTCCTGGCCCAGGCCAGCGCCGCGCTGGGCGCATCGCTTGACTTCAACATCACCCTGCAGCGCGTGGCCGAGCTGGCGGTGCCTGAGATCGCCGATTGGTGCGCCGCCTTCGTGACTAACGACGAGGGAACCGTGGAACGCACCGCCGTTGCCCATCGCGACCCGACCCGCATCGCGCTGGCCACCGAGTTATACACCAAGTATCCGCCCACCCTCAGCAGCGGCAGTGCCATAGCCACGGTGATCGAAGCCGGCGAGCCGCAGCTGTTTCCGGAAGTTACGGAAGAAATGCTGCGCGAGAGAGTGCAGGACCCGGAGCAACTACGCCTGGTCCGCGCACTTAAAATGAAATCCGTGTTAGTAGTTCCAATGTCTTCGCGCGATCGCGTATTCGGCGCTCTGGTGTTTGTGACGGCGGAATCCGGGCGGGTTCTTTCGCCGGCCGATCTGGAACTCGCCGAGGCCCTGGCCGCCCGCGCCGCCGCCGCCGTTGATAACAGCCGCCTGTTTCGCCAGGTGCAGTGGCAATTGGAAGAGCGCGCCCGTACCGAGGCCGCGCTGATCAAGACCGAGCGCCTGGCTACTGCCGGGCGCCTGGCCGCTACCATTGCCCACGAGATCAACAATCCCCTGGAGGCGGTCACCAACCTTATCTACCTCGCCCGTTCGGCTCCTGCCGGAGAGGCCCGCCGCTACCTGCAAATGGTTGAGGAAGAGCTCTCTCGCATTGCCCACATCACCAAAATGACTTTAGGCTTTTACCGCGATAGCGGCGCTCCCACCCCCGTGGACATTGCCGAACTGGTGCGGGAAGTGCTCGCTCTTTATGAAGCCAAGCTGCACGCCAAGAACATTCACGTGCAGAGCGACCTCGAGTACCCGCAGCAGGTTTTCGGCTCTAAGGGCGAATTGCGCCAGGTAGTTGCCAATCTGGTGGCCAATGCGATTGATGTTCTGCCCCCCGGGGGCGCGCTTACAGTGGCCGCGGCCGATTCCGACGGCAGCGTGCAGCTTCGCGTTTCCGACAATGGCCACGGCATCTCTGCCGAAAACCTTACCCGCATCTTCGAGCCTTTCTTCACCACCAAGGCGGAACTGGGCACCGGCCTGGGGCTCTGGGTGTCGCGCCAGATTGTGGAGAAGCATGGCGGCAGCATCACGGTGGAAAGCAGTGCTGCCGGCACGTGTTTCAGCATCTCCCTGCCCTCTGCCGCCCAGCTTTCCCGCGCTTCCTAGGGGTCCTTCACCATAGCCTTCGGGACTGGGCAAGCGGTTAAGCTTGCCTTAATCTGGTGCCCACTACATTAGCGGCTTGGAGGGGGGACGTGCATCGAGCGGCAGCAGTGTATCTGGCCTGCATTCTGACGGTAAGTGGGGCAGTGGCTCAGCAACCACTCCCCGCGGGGGAAGCGTCGCCCGCGCCCTTAATGAAGGCGGGCTCCGCCAATTCAGGGACGACAGGGACGTCGCAGCTCAGCGTTCTGCAGAACGCGCTGCGGGCCACGCCCCTGCTC
>Ga0075276_10000322_pt1 | contig 13233 bp, 13 predicted proteins | sample SF_Rice_5C_80N_4_FD_69770 | JGI IMG/M metagenome (GOLD analysis project Ga0075276, IMG submission 69770) | Rice paddy soil microbial communities from Twitchell Island, California, USA - SF_Rice_5C_80N_405 | ecosystem: Environmental > Terrestrial > Soil > Paddy field/soil | place: USA: Twitchell... | reverse complement strand
CGCGGCGGCGTGCCGCGTCCCCGCCGTGCCGCTCCGCGGAGTCGCCGCCGTGCCGGAGACCACCGTCGCCGCTCGGGCGGCGCGCCGTGGCATCCGTCTGGCGTCTGGCCGAAGCGTCCGTCTGGCGTCTCGCCGAGACATCCGTCTGGCGTCTCGCCGAGACATCCGTCTGGCGTCTCGCCGACACCTTGAACTCGATCGGCGTGCCCTCGAAGTCGGCGGTCTTCCGGAGGGCATTCTCGAGGCGCCGCGCGTCGGAAAAGTAGAGGCTTTCGGCGCGGGAGGCGACGAGCGAGAACGACGGCGGAGAGGTCCCGGTCTGCGAGGCGTAGAAGATCTTGAGCGTCCGTCCCGAGGCGCCCTTCGACGTGCGATTCTTCGTCTCCCGGGAGATGAACTCGTTCAAGACCGAGGTCGGAATCCGGCGTTCGCGGTTGGCCGCGATCCGCGCGATCTCGGCCGGGAGCTTCGCGACCCCGCGGCCGGTCTTTGCGGAGACGAGGAGGATCGGAGCGAACCGCGCGAACGGGAACTTGTCGTACACGTCGCGCCGGAACTCCTCCGCGATCCTGCCGGAGCCGGCGAGGTCCCACTTGTTCGCGACGAGGACGATCCCCTTCCCCTTCTCGATCGCGTAGGAGGCGACGGTCGAGTCCTGGGAGGTCGGCCCCTCCGCCGCGTCGAAGACGACGAGCGCGACGTCGCACCGGTCGAGGCGCTTGCGCGCTGCGACGACCGAGAGCACTTCCGGCCCCTGCTCGGTCTTCCCCTTCCGCCGGATCCCGGCCGTGTCGACGATGCGGAACGCGCGCCCGCCGATCTCGACCCGCGCGTCGAGGGAGTCGCGCGTCGTGCCCGCGACTTCCGAGACGATCGCGCGCTCGAATCCGACGAGGGCGTTCAAGAGCGACGACTTTCCGACGTTGGGCCGGCCGATGATCGCGACGGCAATTTCGCGCGAAGGCTCGGGTTCGTCCTGTGCGCCGGCGCCGAGGCGGACGGCGACCGAGTCCAGGAGCTCGTCGATCCCGAGGTTGTGCTCGGCCGACACGCCGATCACCTCCGAGAACCCGAGCGCGTAGGCCTCCGGCTCCCCTTCACGCCCCTCGCGGCGGTCGATCTTGTTGGCGAGAACGACGCAATCCTTCCCCGCCTGGCGCACGACGCGCGCGGCTTCCCGGTCGCCGGGAAGAACGCCCGCCGAGGCGTCGACGACGAGGAGCACGAAGTCCGCCCGCCCGATCTCCTCGAGCGCGCGCTTGCGCACGGCGGCCGGGATCGCCTCGCGGTCCGACGGGTCGAAGCCGCCGGTGTCGACGACGACGAAGCGGCGGCCGTCCGGGAGCGACACTTCCTCCTCGATGACGTCGCGCGTCATGCCGGGCAGGTCGTGGACGAGCGAGCGGCGCCTCCCGAGCAGGCGGTTGAAGAGAGCGGACTTTCCGACGTTGGGCCGCCCCACGACGGCCACTCGGAAGCTCATCCCTGCTCCGGCGGGCGGCGCGGCGCCGGCTCCGGCGCGCGCCGGGCGGGCCGCTCCGGCGGACGGCGGGGAGCGCCCTCCCGGCGCTCCCCCTCCGGCCGGAAATCGACGCGACGCTGCACCTCGTCGATCGCGACGAGCTGGACGCGGATCGCGTCCCCCAGGCGGTAGATCTTCCCGCTCGAGCGGCCGCGCAGCCGGTGCCCCTTCTCCTCGTACACGTAGAAGTCGTCGGACAGGGTCGAGACCGGCACGAGCCCCTCGACGAGGTATTCCGAGAGCGTCACGAACACGCCGAAGGCCGCGACTCCCGAGACATACGCGTCGAAGGAGCGCCCGATCTTGTCGCGCAGGAAGACGATCTTCTTCCAGAGGAGCGACTCGCGCTCCGCAGTCTCCGCCCGCCGCTCGCGCTCGGACGACTCGCGCCCGAGCTCCTCATAGGCGTTGGAGCGGAGCTCGAGCTCGTCGGCGGGGAACGGCCGGCGCGAGGCCAGCAGCCGCGTGAGCGCGCGGTGGACGATGAGATCCGGATAACGGCGGATCGGCGAAGTGAAGTGGCCATAGTACGGCGCCGCCAGCGCATAGTGGCCCCGGCATTCGGCCGAATAGACGGCCTTGCGCTGCGACCGGAGGAGGAGATCGGTCAGGAACCGCTCTTCCGGCTTTCCCTCGATCTGCTTGAGGAGCTTCTGGAACGCGGCGGGCGGGACTTCCTCGAGGTTCCCCTTGAGCTCGTAACCGAACGTCTCGAGCGTCTCGCGCAGGTCGACGAGCTTGTCGGGATCGGGGCGGTCGTGAACCCGGTAGATCGCCGGCTCCTTCGCGAAGAAGAGGTGCTTCGCCACGGCCTCGTTGGCCGCGAGCATGAACTCCTCGATGATCGTGTGCGCGACGTTGCGCGACTCGGGCCGGATGCCGATCACGTATCCCTCGTCGTCGAGCATCACGGCGGCCGACGGCAGGTCGAAGTCGATCGAACCGCGCGCCTCGCGGCGCTTCCGAAGGACCGTCGCGAGCTCGCGCATCACGCGGAAGCTCTTCACGAGCCCCCCGTAATGGCGCTCGTCGTCGGGAGCCGGATGCTCGAGGAGGCGGGCGACCTCGGTGTAGGTCATCCGCGCGGCGCTGCAGATCACCCCTTTCGTGAACACGGTCTGCTTCACGCGCCCGGCCGCGTCGAAATCGATCCCGACCGACAGCGTGAAGCGGTCCACCCGGGGGTTCAGCGAACAGAGGCCGTTCGAGAGCCGCTCCGGGAGCATCGGGACGACCCGGCCGGGAAAGTAGACCGACGTGCCGCGCCAGCGCCCCTCCGCGTCGAGGCGCGTCCCCTCCTCGACGTAATGCGAGACGTCCGCGATGTGAACGCCCAGCCGATAGCCGTCGGCGGTCTTGTCGACCTCGACGGCGTCGTCGAAGTCCTTCGCGGTCTCGCCGTCGATCGTCACGATCGTGTGGTGGCGGAAGTCGTGGCGGCCGGTCAGATCCGCGGGGTCGATCGACTCCGAAAACGCGTTCGCTTCCGCCTCCACCTCGTTCGGGAAGCGGCTCGGGAGGTCGTGCGAGCGGATGACGATCTCGATGTCGACGCCGGGCTCGCCGAGGAAGCCGAGCCGCTCGACGATCTCGCCGCGCGCGATGCGGCGGTCGTCCGGGTAGGACGTGAACTTCGCGACGACGATCTCCGAATCGACCGCGTCTCCCGCGGCGTCCTTCGGCACACGGACCTCGGTCGCCATCCTCGGGTTGTAGGGACGAACGACGGACCGGCCCTCGGCGGCGTCGTACTGCCCCACGATCCGGTCGCGCGCACGCTCGAGGATCTTGATCACCGTGCCGGAGACCCGGTCCGCCATGCGGCGCGGACCGCGCTGCTTCGCGGGCTTCCTCTCCTGCTCCCGGGCGAGGACGAGGTCGCCGTCGAGGGCCCCGCCGAGCCCCCGGCGCGGGATGTAGAGATCCTCGCCGTGGAGCTCGGGGGAGAGGACGAAGCCGAAGCCTTCGGCCCGGATCGAGATCTTCCCGGCGACGAAGCCGGTGTGCTCGATCGCGGAGTACTTCTCGCCCCGGACCCGGGCGACTTTCCCCTGCCGCTCCAGCACGTCGAGGCGCGCGCGGAATGCCTCTTCCTCTTCCTCGGGGACGGCGAGCGCGCCGGCGAGCTGGGCGAACGAGAGCACGCGGCTCCCCTTCTGTCTCAATTTTTCGAGGACTTGCGATTCGGTCGGCAACATCGGCCCGAGTCTACATTGGGGCGCGGCAGCCGACTTTTCCCGGCGTTGCCGCCCTGATAGAATCATCCGCCCTGCGAAAGTGGCGGAACTGGCAGACGCGCAGGTCTCAGAAGCCTGTGGTGAATAACCGTGGGGGTTCAAGTCCCCCCTTTCGCACCAACGATTCTTCCAAATTTCCTCGTTTTTCGCGGCCGCCGCGTTTCCAGCGGTCTGGCACGGACTCTGCAATTCGATCGGTAACGGGCCGAGCCCCGAGAAAAGCGGGACGAGAGAACAAAATGAAAACGGTGGCAACACGGATGATGCAGAGAGACCAGAGAACTTCGGCTGTCGCTCGGCAGAAAGGCTTTTTCGGGTTCGCGGAGTACAGGTGCCGGAACCGGTCGTGTGTCCTTTCCCGCTTCGACCGATTTTCGATGGCGGCGGCGCCGCAGGCGCGATGCCCCGTCTGCGGCGCGCGGGCGGTCCCGGCCGGACGCGAGTCCGCCGAAGCTTCGGCGAACTGACCGCGCGCCCTCAGGCGATCTTCGCGATCGTGCCGATGAGGTCTTCGGGAGCGACGGGCTTTCCGAGGAACGCGACCGCCCCGAAGCGCTTCGCGCTGTTCTCGACGGCCTTCAAGGCCGAGACGACGACGACCGGGATCGAGGCGAGCTCCGGGTCCGCCTGCTGGGCGCGCCGAAACTGCCAGCCGTCCATCTCCGGCATGAGCATGTCGAGGAGGATCACCGACGGGCGCTCCTGCGCGCGGAGATAGGCCATGGCGGCGGCGCCGCTGCCGACCGCGACGACGCGGTGTCCCTGGCCTCGCAGGAGCTCGCCGAAGACTTCGCGGGAATCGGGATCGTCCTCCACCACGAGGACGGTCTTCTTCGGCCGCCGGACCCCTGCATTTCCGACCGGGTTCAGTTCCATTGAGCGTCCCCCAAGCAAATTCGAGGCCAATGACCCGCCGCGGGAAATCGCTTTTCCTTTGAAATCAAGGACTTGTGCGCGCTCTCGATTGACGGCGCCGAACACAAAGGCAAGATTGCGCGCCGCGGGGCGATTCTATTCGAGATCCGACGCCGGAATCGCGAATGCTTTCTCCTTGCGCCCCCGGTCGACGCACAGAAAGCAGGCTTTGTAGATCGGGTCGTAGCCCATCGCGAGCTCGGATTTCGTCACGAAGATCTCGCGCGGCGGCTTGCGGCGGTCGTCCGCGTCGGAAAGACGGATCGTGACGCCGCGCGGCGTCGCGGTCCTCGCGTCGAGGCGCAGACGGTGCGGCGGTTCGTACGTGCACGTGTAGATGGTTTCCTCGCTCATGCCCCCTCGCAGAAGCGGAAGAGCCGCTCGCGGGCCGGCTCCGGCATCTTCGCAAACGACAGGCCGTAGTTGCGGCGCAAGCGCTCGGAGTCGAACGCGGCGCGCCGGACGACCGCGGACGCCGCGATCGGCTCCGGGTCGTCGGCCAGGAAGAACTCGATCTCGATCTCGTCTCCGACGGAAAACTCCTGCTGGACCTCGATCAGGACCCCCGTCCGCGAGACGTTCACGGCGCTTCCGAGATGCGCGGGCGACCCGCTCCCCGCCTTTCGCACGCGCGCGAGGGTCGACGCGTCGCGCCGCCGCGGGACGGAGATCTGCCGGCGGAACGTCTCGAGCATGACGTCGGGCGGAGTCGAAGGGAAGACCACGTCGTTGATGCCGGCGAGGAAGGATTCCGGGAACTCCTCGGCATCCGGGTCGAGGAGGAGGACGATCGCGACCCGGCGCGGCCCGATGATCTCGCGGAACCGGTCGTACAGGGGGAGGCCGTCCTCGCGGAACGGAGAGAGGATGAAGAGGTCGAACTTGCCGGCGCGATCGGGCTCGAAGTCGAGCGCCGAGATCGCCTCCGGGTCGAATCCGCCGGCGCGGAGATCCGGGAGGAGCCTCGCCGCTCCGGGACCGACGAGGGCGACCCGCTTCACGCCCGCGCCTCGCGGCCGGACGGGCGCGGCTCACCGCCACGACGGACGACGATCTCTCCGGACGCGACCCGGCTCTCGTCGCCGTGGATCGAGCCGAAGAATTTCACGATCGGCCCGTACCGGGCGACGAGCGAGACGTCGACCGAGAGCCGTTCCCCCGGGACCGGGAGGCGATCGACCGCGAACCCGTCGATCCCGGCGAGGAACCCCGTGCGGCCGATCTCCGCGTCCCCTCCCTCGAGCAGCAGCGCCGCCTGGGCGATCGCCTCGGCGAGGAGGAAGGGCATCGCCCACGCCTCCCCCGAGCACGCCCGCTGGCCGGCCGAGACGGTCATGGAGACGCGGCCGCGCGAGAACGTCTCATCGCGCGCCTCGAGCACCGTGTCGACGAAACGGAAGGGGTATCGGTGCGGAAGCTCCGGAATCATCGCTCCCGGCTAAGCCGCCGACTTCTCTTTGATGAAACCGGCCAGAGAGTCGACCGACGAAAACGCCTTCACGCCGACTTCCTCGTCGGCGACCTTCACTCCGAATTCCTGCTCGATCCCGAGGACGAGCTCCAGCGCGTCGATGGAGTCGAGGCCGAGCCCCTCCCCGAAGAGCGGCGCCCCGTCCTCGATCGACGCGGGCTCGATGTCCAGCTTCAAACGGCGGACGATCAGATCCTTCACGCGGGTCTTCAGCTCCGTGTCGTTCATGGATTTTCCTTCCCGAACGAAATTATACGCGATCACGCCGTCGGCCGGTCGCGCCCGCGCTTGCGCGCTGGAACGCGCCGGCCTTCCAGATCGCGGACCTCCTCGCCTCGGTAGCTCGCGCACGGGCGTGCGCGGCGATCGGCGCGTTCGGCGGGCCGGCCGGCGCCTAAGGCGTACCGACGAGCGTACGTCGTGGCGACGGCCGGCGGCACGCGCCCGCCCGGCTCGACCTTGTCGCGCCGTAGCCTCGGCGAAGGCGGATGCATCGCCGCGCTGGCTACATCAAGAGGCCGCCGTCGACCTGCCATATCTGCCCGGAGACATACGACGCCTCGGGCGACGCGAGGAACGCGACGACGGCGGCGACCTCTTCGGGCGATCCGTAGCGCTTCGCGGGGATCAGCTTCAGGTAGTCGGCGAGGATCTCCGGCGAGAGGTCGCGAATCATGTCGGTCTCGATGATCCCCGGAGCGACGGCGTTGACGGTGATGTTCCGGCCGCCGACCTCGCGCGCGAGCGACTTCGTGAAGGACATCACTCCGCCCTTGGCGGCGGAGTAGTTCGTCTGCCCCATCTGGCCGGAGATGCCGCTGTCGGAGACGATGTTGACGATCCGCCCCCAGTTCTTGTGCATCATCTTCCGGACGAACGCCTTGCACATCCGGTACGTGCCTTTCAGCGACGTCTCGACGACGCGGTCCCAGTCCTCCTCGCGCATGAAAGCGAAGAGCACGTCCTTGATGATCCCCGCGTTGTTGACGAGGATGTCGCAGCCGCCCCAGTCGCGCTCCACGCGCGCGGCGAGCTCGGCGACCTCCTCGTTCTTCGTGACGTCTCCGGGAAGCGAGAATGCCTCCCCCCGCTGCGCGGCGATCTCCGCCACGACCTGATCGGCGTTCTCGAAGTCGTCCTTGCAGGTGATCACGACGCGTGCGCCGTCGCGCGCGAGGCGCCGCGCGATCGCGGCGCCGATCCCGCGGGAGCCTCCGGATACGACGGCCGTCTTGGTCGGCATAGGCCGAATTTAGCAGTCTTTCGGCTCGCGCGAACCCGCCGGCCTACTTCGCCTCTCTCTCGCGCGCGATCCCTTCGATCGCGGCGAGGGTTCCCGCGGGGCGGCAGCGGCCCTCGCGGACGATCCAGCGGAGCATCCGGGAGAGGGTTTCCCCGGGCCCGACCTCCAGGAAGTCGCGGTGGCCGTCGGCGAACATCCTCTCGACCGTCTCCTTCCAGCGCGAAGGGAGCGCGATCTGGCGCGCGAGGAGATCGGCGACGTCCTCCGCGGCCTCGATCCGCGCCGCGCGGTGCCCCGCGTACAGCGGGACCCGCGGCGCCGCGATCGACGCGCAGCCGGCGACGACGGTCCGCACGGCGTCGGCGACCGGCTCCATCAGCGGGCTGTGGATCGGCCAGGTCATCGGAAGCCGGATCACCTTGAGCGCGCGCGGCGAGAGCTCCGCGAGCGCCCGGTCGATGCCCCGGCCGGAGCCGGTGAGGACGAGCTGCGTCGCGGCGTTGACGTTGCCGATCCAGACCGGATCGCCGGCCGCACGAAGCGCCGCGCAGACCTCTTCGGCCGCGGGGACGCCGACGCCGATCACCGCTCCCATCGCGCCGCCGATCCCCAGGCGCTCGACGGTCTCCGTGACCGCGAGCAGCACGTCGAGCGCGTCGTCGAACGAGACGGCCCCGGCCGCGACGAGCGCCGCGTAGTTGCCGAGCGAATACCCCGCGATCGCGTCGGGCGCGACGCCGCGTCGCGCGAGCTCGTCGGCCGCGAGCACCGAAACGAGGAACACGCCCGGCTGCGCCGCCCGGTTCTCGCCGATTTCGGCCGGGTCCGAGAGCGCCCGGCCGAGGTCGAACCCGATGCGCCCGGAGGCGCGCGCGAGGAGCGCCCGCGCCTGCGCGGATGCCGCGAGGAGGTCGGCTCCCATCCCGGCGTGCTCCGAGAGCTGCCCCGAGAAGAGCCAGGCGCTCACAGGAGGTCTCCGAACGGCACGAGCGGCCGCGACGCGAGCAGCCGGTCGAGGCGGCCGGACAGCCTCCGCCGGTGCGCGCAACGCGTGAGCCGCAGGAGGGCCGAAGAGCCGGGAAGCGGCGGCGGCTCCGGGTCGAGCTCCCAGGGGTGGAACGTGAAGACCGCGGGGGCGCCTTCCTCCCGGAAACGGTCGGCCTGGGCCATCAGCCGGCTCCACCGGAGTTGGCGAAACGCCCACCCGCCGCCGAAATGGACCGTCTGGCCCCATCCGCGCCCCGTGAGCGGGGGGAACTCGAGGATCTTCCCGCTCCGGGTCTCGACGACGACCGGTCCCGCGGGATTGCCGGGCCGGCCGAGGAGCGGGATCCGCGTGACGGAAGCGTCGTACCGAAATCCGGCCTCCGCGATCGCCGCGAGCGACGGATCGTCGATGCCGCGCACGGACCATTCCGGCGCGCGGAAACCCGCGATCGCCGCTCCCGCGAGGTCCTCGAGGAGCGCGCGGCCTTCCCGCAGCTCGGCGGCGAGCTCGGCCGCGGTCATCTCGTCGCAGCGGCGGTGCGTCATCCCGTGGAACGCGATCTCGTGGCCCGCCGACGCGATCCGCTTCACGAGCGCGGGGTAGCGCCGGGCGATCCAGCCGACGACGAAGAAGGTCGCTCGCCGGCCCGCGGCGGAGAACCGCTCGAGGAGCGCGGCGGCGTTGCGCTCGATCGTCGGCTCGAACGCGTCCCAGTTCCGCGGATCGGAGTAGTGCTCGTCGCCGCAGATGCAGAACCATTCCTCGAGATCGACCGTGAGGACGGCCGGCGCGGGATCGAAGCGGACGGGTTGCGCCGTCATTCCGTCTCGAAGACCTTGATGAACACGGCTCCCCACGAAATCTTCCACGTGTCGCGGAAAGGGCGGTAATGCGACGGCCCCCCGTAGATCGCGCGGATCGGGACGGTCGCGAAACGGCGGACGAAGGGCGCCGCCTTCAGCAGCATCTCCGTCTCGACGAGATACCCGTTGGCGCGCAGCCGGACCTTCGCCAGAAGCGCCGAAGCGACCGCGCGGAACCCCGACTGGCCGTCCTCGACCCGCAGCCCCGTCATCCTCGAGAGGATCATGTCGCCGATCCGGTTGGTCTCGTATCGGTAGGCGGGGATCGCGTCCGGCTCTCCCATCCGGGAGCCGATCACGAAGGGCTCGCCGCGTCCCGCGGCGTCGAGGAACTTCGGGATCTCCGCCGGGTCGTGCTGACCGTCGCCGTCGAGGAACACCACGTGCGACACGCGCGGGTTCGCGAGGAGGCTCTCGAGGCCCGTCCGGATCGCCGCGCCCTTCCCGCCGTTCTCGCGCCGCGTGAGGACGCGGGCTCCGGCGCGGGCCGCCTCGGCGCCCGTGGCGTCCCGCGACCCGTCGTCGACGACCACGACGTTCGCCACGTGCCGCTTCGCCGCGGCGACGACGGGACCGATCGTCGGGGCGCACTCGAAGGCGGGAATGAGCGCGGCGAAGGCCAGCGGCATCTCCGGCATGAACCCGCGATTCTAACGTTCGAGGGAACGGCCGCGCCGTAGAATCCGGATCGTGAAGCGCGCCGGGCTCGTCATGATGTTCCTGGCCGCGGCGGCTCTGCCCTCGCGGGGCGCCGGCCAGCGCGCCGCCGCGCCTTCGGCGCCCCCGCAGCCGGCGACGGCCGCCGCGAGCCCCGAGGAGAAAGTCGAGATCCCCCGGGATCAGAGCCGCCAGATCCGCTACATGCACGGCCGCTATGCGCTCTCGATCGCCGGGAGCCTGTGGGGACTCGCGGTGCTCTGGGGACTCCTGCGCTTCCGGTTCTCCGCGCGGATGCGCGATTGGGCGCGGCGGCGCACGGGTCGCGAGAACCTCGCCGTCTTCCTCTATTTCGGGCTCTTCGTCCTCGTCACGTCGCTTTTCGCCCTCCCGCTCGACGTTTATTCCGGCTGGTACCGCGAGAAGCGGTACGGTTTCGCGCACCAGAGCCTTCCGCAATGGTTCGGCGACTGGGGGAAGGGGCTCGGGCTCGGCGTCGTCCTCGGCGGCGTGTTCGCGGTTGCGCTCTACGCCGTCATTCGCCGCTTTCCGCGCCGGTGGTGGCTGATCGGCGCGGCCGTGGCGATGGCGTTCACGATCTTCGCGGTCGCCGTCGAGCCGGTGTTCATCGCGCCGCTCTTCAACAAGTTCACGCCGCTCGCGCCGGGGCCGCTGAAGACGAAGCTTCTGGACCTCGCGCACTCGCAGGGAATCGCCGCCGACGACGTGTACGAGGTCGACGCGAGCCGCCAGTCGGGGCACACGAACGCCTACGTCGCGGGGCTCCTCGGGACCGAGCGGATCGTCATCTACGACACGCTGCTCCAGACCCAGACGCCTCGCGAGATCGTGGCGGTCATGGGGCACGAGATGGGACACTACGTCCTCCATCACCTGTGGAAGGGGCTCGCGCTCGGGGCGGTCCTGATCCTCCTCGGCGCGGGACTCGTGAAGGGGCTCTACCCTCGACTCGCCGCGCGGCGGGGAGAACGCTGGGCGATCGGCCCCGTCTCGGATCCCGCCGGCCTGCCGCTCGTGCTCCTGATCGTCTCGGTCTTTTCGTTCCTCGCGGCGCCCGCCGCCAACGCCTTCTCGCGCTGGGAGGAGCACCAGGCGGACGCGTTTTCCCTGGACGTCGTGCGCGATCCCGACGCGCTCGCGGCGGGCTTTGCGAAGTTCAACACGCACGACCTGTCGGAGTACGATCCGCCGCGGATCATCGAGCTCTGGTTCTACACGCACCCGTCGCTCAAGCACCGGATCGAGTTCTGCGAGGAATGGAAACGGGAGCACGCGGCCGCCGCGAAGGGAGAGACGTCATGAGGAAGGGACCGTTCGCCTCGGTGGTGCTCCTGTTCGCGGCCGCCGCGTTCGGAGAAACGATGCCCGTCCCGGCGCCCACCGCGAAGCCCGCCGCCCCGACGAGCGCCGACGTCCTCGCCGCCTCGAAATCCTCCGACTGGCGGCCGATCCCGCCCGAGAACACGCTCTACCTCGATCTCGCCTCGGGGCGCGTCGTGATCGAGCTCGCGCCCGCGTTCGCTCCCGAGCATTTCGCGAACATCGTGAAGCTCGTCCGGGAGAAGTATTACGACGGGCTCGCGATCGTCCGCTCGCAGGACAACTACGTCGTCCAGTGGGGAGACCCGAACGGCGACGACAAGGCGAAGGCGAAGTCTCTCGGCGATGCGAAGGCGACGCTTCCCGGCGAGCTGACGCGCGCCAATGCCTCCGCGCTGCCGTTCACACGTCTCGAGGGCCCCGACGGCTACGCGCCGGAATCCGGGTTCTCGAACGGATTCCCGGCCGGGCGCGACCCGAAGAGCGGCGAAGCCTGGCTCGCGCACTGCTACGGGATGGTCGGCGTCGGCCGCGGCGACGACCCGAAGTCGGGAAACGGAAGCGAGCTCTACGTCGTGATCGGAAACGCGCCGCGGCATCTCGACCGGAACGTCACGGTCGTCGGACGCGTCGTCAAGGGAATCGAGCTCCTCTCGACGCTCCCGCGCGGTTCGGGGCCGCTCGGCTTCTACGACAAGCCAGCGCAGTTCGTCCCGATAGAGTCGGTCCGGCTCGCGGCCGACCTCCCGGCGAAAGAGAGAACGAACCTCGAAGCCCTCCGCACCGACACGCCGACCTTCGCCGCCTGGGTCGAGTCGCGCCGGAACCGGCGCGAGAGCTGGTTCGTCCGGCCGGCGGGGTACGTCTCGCTCTGCAACGTTCCGTTGCCGGTGCGGCCGGCGGCGAAGCCCGCTCCGTAGCCTCGTGCCGGCTTTCCGAAAACCTCATCGCCTGGTTTTCCGAATGCTTGCCGCCGGTCTGGGAATGATCGCGATCGGCGGGCCGATCGCGCCTGGGCGAGAAGCGGACATCCTCTGGGAGCGAACCGATGCCGGAAGGCGGGTGATCCGCTTCGCTCCTGCGGAGGTCGTTCGCGGCGCCTCCTTTTCGGACCTCGGGAAGCCGCCTTTCCGTTTCGATTTCGAGACCCGGCTCAGCGACGCTCTTCGGTTGCACCGGGCGGATCCTCCTCAGCCGGGAGACGATTACTGCGTCCAGCCGGTTCTCGGCGTCGTCATCGGAGCCGCCCCTGAAAAAGGCTTCGAAGGTCTCGCCGAAAAGCCGATCGTGCTGACAGTCACCGTCGAGCGGATCGTGCCGGGATTCGGCGAGGACGCTCGCCCCGCATCGCTGGTGTGGGCTCGTGTGAATCGAATCCTCACAGACCGAACTGGGAAGCGAGCGGAGAAAGAACAAGCGACCTTCCTCGAACGAATCGGCCGGGTCGAAATTCAGGGCATCACACTCTGCTCCGTCGTGCCCGGCTATCGCCTCCCGGTCCCCGGGGACCGGCTTCTCGTCGCCGGCGAGCCGGACCCCGAGAATCCGCGAAATATCCAGACTTCCGAAGACGGTATTTTCTGTGTCGACGGCGATTTCGTCGTGGAACCCGGACCTGGTCCGGAAACCGAACGCCGCCGGACCCTTTCGGAAATCCTTCGGGCTTTCGGAATCCGAAACCCGAAATCCGAAACAGGTCCGAAATCCGAATGACCGAAATACGAAAACGAAAAAACGGGGAAAGCCCGCAAAACGCCTCCCTTTCGGCCGTTCGGATTTCGAGATTCGAATTTGTTTCGTGTTTCGAGAATTCGTGCTTCGAGTTTTCGGGCGCGCCGCTCGGTTGACCCTCGCGGCGCGCCCGCATAGACTCCTCGTGAAATTTTTCACGCACTCGGAATTGCGTGAAAAGAAGTCGGAGAGCGCGTGGCTTCATCCTTCATTCCGATTTTGGTGCTCATGGTCTTCGCGGCGCTCCTCGCAGCCGCCCTGCTCG
>Ga0075276_10000321_pt1 | contig 13276 bp, 11 predicted proteins | sample SF_Rice_5C_80N_4_FD_69770 | JGI IMG/M metagenome (GOLD analysis project Ga0075276, IMG submission 69770) | Rice paddy soil microbial communities from Twitchell Island, California, USA - SF_Rice_5C_80N_405 | ecosystem: Environmental > Terrestrial > Soil > Paddy field/soil | place: USA: Twitchell... | reverse complement strand
TTGAACGCCGTGCCGGGCGGCGAGGGAAGGGAGGCGTTCTCGGCCGCCCTGCGCGCGTACGCCGGCGGCCACGCGGAGCGGCTCGGCGAGGACGACCGCCGGCGGCTCGCCGAGAACCCGCTGCGGCTCTTCGACTCGAAGGACCCGGCGACCGCGGCGATCCTCGAGGGGGCGCCCCGCGCGATCGACCACCTCGACGCCGAGTCGCGGCGGCACCACGCCGCCGTCATGGAGCTCCTCCGCGCGGCCGGGATTCCCTTCGTCGAGGACCCGAAGCTCGTGCGGGGGCTCGATTACTACACGAAAACGGTGTTCGAGGTCACCTCGTCGAACCTCGGCGCGCAGGACGCGATCCTGGGGGGCGGCCGATACGACGGCCTCGTCGCCGATCTCGGCGGCCCGCCGCTCCCGGCCGTCGGCTTCGCCATCGGCGAGGATCGCCTCGTGGACGTGATGCCGCTGGCCGCGGCGCCGGCGGCGGGGCGCGTGCGCGTCATCCCGCTCGCGCCGGAGCAGGAGGGCTACGCGCTCTCGGTCGCGCGCCGCCTGCGCCGGGATGCGCCCGTCGAGTGCGACCTCTCCGGGCGCGGCGTCAAGAAGGGGCTCGCGGCGGCCGCCGAGCTCGGCTTCGACGAGGCGGCGATCGTCGGGCCGGACGAGGCGCGCGACGGGACGGTGACGATGAAGAACCTGAAGACGCGCGAGCAGAAGACGGTCGCGCTCGCGGAGATCGCCCGATGACCCGCGCCGAGGCGGGCCGGCTCGCCGCCGGCGACGCCGGGCGCGACGTCCTCCTCCAGGGCTGGGTCGCGCACCGCCGCGATTTCGGGGAGCTCGTGTTCGTGACGCTGCGCGACCGGTCGGGAGTCGTCCAGGTGCTCTTCGACGAGAACGCGGACCGGGCGCTCGTCGCCGAGGCGAAGACGCTGCGCGCGGAGGACGTCGTCGAGATCCGGGGCTCGGTCGCCCGGCGCGCGGCCGGCCAGGAGAATCCCGCGATGGCGACAGGGGAGATCGAGGTCGTCGCCCGCACGGTGACCGTGCTCAACCGCTCGGACGTCCCGCCCTTCGCGATCGAGGACCGCGTGAACGCGTCGGAGGACCTGCGGCTGAAGTACCGGTACCTCGACCTGCGCCGCCCCGTGATCGCGAAGAATTTCCTCCTGCGCGACGAGATGACCTTCCGCGCGCGGAAGGTCCTGCACGAGCGCGGGTTCCTCGAGGTCGAGACGCCGATCCTCACGAAGTCGACGCCCGAAGGGGCGCGCGACTTCCTCGTGCCGGCGCGCAACCGCCCCGGAGAGTTCTACGCGCTCCCGCAGTCGCCGCAGCTCTTCAAGCAGCTCCTGATGGTGGCGGGCTTCGACCGCTATTACCAGATCGCGCGGTGCTTCCGCGACGAGGACCTGCGCGCGGACCGGCAGCCGGAGTTCACGCAGATCGACGTCGAGATGGCGTTCGCCACTCCCGAGCGGGTCTTCGAGCTCATCGAGGCGCTCTTTCCCGAGATGTTCGGGGCGGCCGGGGTCCCGTGCGCGCCCCCGTTCCCGCGGCTGACGTACGACGAGGCGATCGAGCGGTTCGGGATCGATCGCCCCGACCTGCGCTTCGGGATGGAGCTCGTCGACCTCGCCGCGGCCGCGGAGGGCTCGGGCTTCGTCCCCTTCGAGCGCGCCTTCGCAGAGAAGGGGTGGGTCCGCGGCCTCCGGGTCCCGGGGGGATCCGACGCGTCGCGCAAGAAGCTCGACGAATGGGCCGACGTCGCGAAGACGTTCGGCGCGGGCGGCCTCGTCTGGATCCGCCGCGCCGCCGGCGAGCTCGCGAGCCCGGCGAAGAAGGCGCTCGCTCCCGGAGCGCTCGACCGGATCGCGGAGGCGCTCGGGCTGGCCGAGGGAGACCTCGGCCTCGTCGTCGCGGGCGCGAAGAAGAAGGCCGCCGACGCGCTCGCGAACCTGCGCGTCGCGGTCGCGCGCGACCGCGGGATGATCGACGACTCGAAATTCGCGTTCTGCTGGGTGACCGACTTCCCGCTCGTCGAGTGGGACGAGCGCGAGAACCGGTGGTTCGCGATGCACCACCCGTTCACCTCGCCCCGCGAGGAGGACCTGGCGATCCTCGAGAGCGACCCGGGGCGGGTGCGCGCCCGCGCGTACGACGTCGTCCTGAACGGGACGGAGCTCGGCGGCGGGTCGATCCGCATCCACCGCGCCGACGTCCAGTCGAGGATGTTCCGGCTGCTCGGGATCGGCGAAGAGGAGGCCCGGGCGAAGTTCGGGTTCCTCCTCGACGCTTTCCGCTTCGGCGCCCCGCCGCACGGCGGCATCGCGCTCGGCGTGGACCGCATCTGCATGCTGGCGGCCGGCGCGTCGTCGATCCGGGACGTGATCGCGTTCCCGAAGACGGCGTCCGGCGCGTGCCTGATGACCGAGTCGCCGTCTCCGGTCAGCCCGGCCCAGCTCGCCGAGCTCGGCCTCGCGCTGAAGTGACGGGATGGACGGCGCGGGCCCGGTCCGGTTCGGCCGCGGAACGCTTTCTGAGCTGACGTCCGCGTTCTCCTTCCCGCCCGGACGGGTCCTCCTCGTCACTTCGGCGGCGGTCGCGGCGCTCCACGGCGCGGCGGCACGCCGCGCGCTGTCGGGACGCGAGGTCGTCGAGATCGCGGTCGACGACGGCGAGAGCGCGAAGACCCTCGGGACCCTCGAGAGGATCCTCGACGCCGCGATCGCGGCGGGCGTGCGGCGCGACGACGCCGTCGTCGCGATGGGCGGGGGGACGCTGACCGACGTCGCCGGGCTCGCGGCGGCGCTCCTCCTGCGCGGGATCGCCTGGTACGCCGTCCCGACGACGCTCGTCGGGATGGCCGACGCGGCGATCGGCGGGAAGACTGCGGTCGACCACCCGCGGGGGAAGAACCTGATCGGCGCCTTCCACGCGCCTTCGGGCGTGCTCGTCGACCCCGACCTCCTCGACACCCTTCCGGCGCGCCGGTTCCGCGAGGGAATCGTCGAGATCTTCAAGGCGCTCCTCGTCGGCAGCGCCGGGCCGGCGAAGGCGATGGCGGAAAGGCTCGAGGCGATCTCCTCGGATCGGTCGGTCGACGCGTTTCTCGAGGAGGCGATCCGCGTCAAGCGCGCGATCGTCGGCCGCGATCCGCGCGAGGCGGGGGAGCGGCGCGTGCTCAACTTCGGCCATACGCTCGGCCACGCGATCGAGGCCGCCGGAGGCTACCGGGAATGGTCGCACGGCGAGGCGGTCGCCGTCGGCATGGCCGCCGCGCTTCGCCTCTCCGGCGAGGGGGAGGGATTCCCGCGCGAGGACGCCGCGGCGCTCGCTTCGGAGCTCCTCGGTTTCGCGGGCCGTTCCGCGCCCGCCTGGTCGTCCGACCTCGAAGACGCCATGCTCCGGGACAAGAAGTCGGCCGCCGGCGGGCTTTCGGGCGTGCTGCTGGCGGACTGGGGGCGGCCCGTCGTCCGGATAGTTTCGCCGGACGAATGGCGAAAGGGCCTCGAAGCGGCCGTGGCCGGCGCGGGCGGCGGTCGATCCCCCGCCGGGTCGTAAACGCTCTATAATCCTCCTGTTGGACACCTCTCTCCGGCCCCGGATCCGTCTGTTCGCGCTTCTCGTGGCGGCCCTGGCCGTGGTGTCCCTGACGCCGCTCCTCGTGACGGACCGGGTGCTCATCGCGCGCAACCGCGAGAGCCTCGAGACGATGGAGAAGAAGTACACCGCCCGTTCGGCGGCCGCGATCGCCGACTCGATCTCCGCCTTCTACCGTTCGAGCGAGGAGCAGCTCGACACCCTGGCCGACACGATGAAGTTCTCGCAGGCCCTGTCGGGGAAGAACCCGTTCTCGACGGCGGCGGCCTCGGGCATCCTCCCCGATTTCGTCAAGGGACGCTCGACGTTCCTCGCGCTCCGGGTCATCGATCATGAAGGGCAGGGAGGGGCGATCGGACCGCCGAGCCTTCCCGCCGCGATCGACCAGGAGTTCCGCCGCGGCTATCTCGAGGCGCGCGAGGGGGGGCGGTATTCCGGCTACCCCGTGCAGGCGAAGGGATTCGCGACGTCGGTGGTCGTGATCGCCGAGCCGGTGTCGGGCGAATCGGGGGAGAACATCGGGGTCGTCGAAGGGCTCGTCTCCTGGGAGCCGATCGAGCGGCAGATCGAGGAGGAAGCGCGCCAGGAAATCACGGTGGCGATCCTCGACCGCGACGGCAACATCCTGCTGTCGTCGAAGAACCGCCCCGCGTCACGGCCCGCGGGAAGCCTCGTCGCGGATTACCGGCAGTCGCCGGCGCGGCTGACGCGGGCCTACCGTTCCGGAGGGCAGGCGCTCCTCGGCTCGATCGTCCCCGTGGACGCTCCAGACTGGGCCGTCCTCGTCGAGCGCGACCAGCGGCTGGCGTTCGCGTCGGTCGACGAGATGACGCGCCAGACGATCCTGTGGAGCCTCCTGGCGCTCGGTCTCGCGATCGGCGTCGGCGTCGTCATGGCGATGCGGCTCGCGTCGCCGATCCGCGCGCTCGCGGAGCAGGCCCACGACATCGCGGAAGGGCGCTACGGGCAGCGCGTCGAAGTGCGCGGCGCGGCCGAGATCGCGGACCTCTCCTCCTCGTTCAACCGGATGAGCGAATCGATCGAGCGCGCGATGACGGACCTGAAGAAGGCCGCGCGCGAGAACCACGAGCTGTTCATCAACTCCGTCCGCGCGCTCGCGGCCGCGATCGACGCCAAGGACCCGTACACCCGCGGCCACTCGGAGCGCGTCGCCCGCTACGCCGTCTCGATCGCCCGGGCGATGGATCTCGCGCCGGAGGAGGTCCGGAAGGTCCGGCTCTCGGCGCTGCTCCACGACGTGGGGAAGATCGGGATCGACGACCGCATCCTGCGGAAGCCGACGGCGCTGACCGACGACGAGTTCGAGGTCATGAAGACCCACCCCGCCAAGGGCGCCGCGATCATGTCGGCGATTCCGCAGCTCTCCGACGTCGTCCCCGGCATGAAGCACCACCACGAGAAGTGGGAGGGGGGCGGCTACCCCGACGGCCTGAAGGGGGAGGAGATCCCGCTGCTGGCGCGGATCGTGTCCGTCGCCGACACCTTCGACGCGATGACCACGACGCGTCCTTACCAGAAGGCGATGGCGATCACGTACGTGATCGACCGGATCCAGAGCCTCGCGGGCACCCGGTTCGACAAGCGGATCACGGACGTGCTCGTCAAGGCGTACCAGAACGGGGACCTCCTTCCCGCGACCGGGGACACGGGGACCGCGGCGGTCCGGACGGTCGCGTGAAGCGGGCTCTCCTCGCGGCGGCCGCGGGGACCGCGCTCCTTTCGGGGTGCTCCTCCGGTCCGAAGAAGATGCCCTCCTCGGAGCTCTACCTGACCGAGCGGATGGCGACGGTTTTCCTCCAGCAGGGAAATGCCAACGAGGCCGAGAACGCGTTCCGGCAGGTCCTCGTCGACGATCCCGACAATCCCGAGATGCGCGACGGCCACGGCCTCGCCCTCCTGATGCTCGGGCGGCCGAAGGAGGCGCGCGACGAGTTCGACCGGGCGCTCAAGATCGCGCCCAAGGAGTCGTACCTCAACAACCGCGGTGTCGCGAAGATGGAGCTCGGCGACTACGCGGGCGCGGAGGCGGATTTCCTCCAGGCGTACAAGTCGCCGAGCCTCGCGGACCGCCAGTCGGCGCTCATCAACCTCGGCCGCGCCCGGATGCGCCGCGGCATCCCGGCCGAAGCCGAGGACGCCTTCACGCGGGCGCTCGCCCTCGTTCCCGACTCGTACGAGGCGCTCATGGCGCGCGGCGAGGCCCGCGAGGCCTTGAAGAACGAGAAGGGGGCGGTGGAGGATTACCTCGCGGCGCTGAAGCTCCGGGCGGAAAACCTCGACGCGATGCTCCACGTCGGCATGGGGCTGCTGGCGCTCGACAACCGGGACCTCGGCATCCGCTACCTGCGCCGGGTCACGGAGCTCGCTCCCGATTCTCCGCAGGCGGCGCGGGCGCGCCTCATCCTCGGAGAGGGATCGAGCGCGACCCTTCCCGAGTGAGCCGGGCGTGATCTACCAGCAGATCCTCGACACGCTCATCGCGTCCCTCTCCGGTCTCCTCGCGGCGGTCCTCCTCGACTCGGAAGGAGAGACGGTGGTCGCGTCGCACCGCGCGGGAGACGAGCATTCGCACCGCGTGCTCGGCGCCTATCAGGGAATCTATCTCCGGGATCTCGCGCGCGCGTTCGCGCGCTCCGGTCTCGGCGCGGTCCGCGCGTTCTCGCTCGACTTCGGAGCGATGCGCGTCCACACGGAAGCCCTGCCGGACGGGTACTACGTCGTGCTGCTGACGGACGACTCGGTCGCTCCGGCGCTCGCCCGCCGCCAGCTCTCCCGCGCGTCGGCCGACCTGCGCGAGAATCTCTGAACCGCTCCGGCGGCGTGGGGGGGCTGATGGCCGACAAGGCCTCGGGATTCTTCTCCAAGATCAAGCGCGGGCTCTTCATGACGCACACCGAGATCCTCGAGAAGATCGAGGGGGCGGTCAAGGAGAAGCTCGGCTACGACGCGTCCGTGCTGGAGACCCTGGAGGAGGCGCTCATCGCGGCCGACGTCGGCGCGGAGACGGCGGGGACGCTCGTGGCCGGCGTCGCCGCGCGCGCGCGCCGCTACCGGCCCGAGGACCTTCCGAAGCTGCGCGTGCTCCTGAAGGAGGAGATCGACGCGCTGCTCGCGACCGCCCCGACCGAGCACGTCCCCGAATCCCGGCCCGAGATCGTGTTCATCGTGGGAGTGAACGGGACGGGGAAGACCACGACGGCGGCCAAGCTCGCGGCGCGCGACATCGCGGCGGGGCGGAGGGTGATCCTCGCCGCCGCCGACACGTTCCGGGCGGCGGCGATCGAGCAGCTGCAGACGTGGGGCGACCGGATCGGTGCGCCCGTCATCAAGCATTCCGAAGGATCGGACCCCGCGGCGGTCGTGCACGACGCGATCGCGGCCGCCCGCGCCCGTAAGGCCGACGTGCTGTACGTCGACACCGCCGGACGCCTCCACACGAAATTCAACCTGATGGAGGAGCTCGCGAAGATGCGCCGGGTGGCGGGGCGGGAAGTCGCGGGCGCCCCGCACCGCAGCCTCCTCGTCCTCGACGCCACGACCGGGAGCAACGGCCTGGCGCAGGCGAAGCGGTTCGTCGAGGCGGCCGGCGTCACCGGCGTCGTCCTGACCAAGCTCGACGGAACCGCCAAAGGAGGGGTCGTGCTCGCGATCCTTCGGGAGCTCGGGATACCGGTCGTCGCCGTCGGCGTCGGGGAGGGCCAGGACGACCTCGTGCCCTTCGACGCCCGCGACTTCGCGGCGGCCCTGCTGGACGGATGAAGACGGACGACGAGACGTGGATGCGCCGGGCGCTCGCGCTCGCGGAGAAGGGGCGCTGGTCCACCTCGCCGAACCCGATGGTCGGCGCCGTCCTCGTGAGGGGAGGACGCTTCGTCGCGGAGGGCTGGCACCGCCGCGCGGGAGAGCCGCACGCGGAGATCGAGGCGCTCGCGGCCGCCGGGGGACGCGCGAAGGGCGCCACGCTCTACGTGACGCTCGAGCCGTGCGCGCACCAGGGGCGCACGGGGCCCTGCGCCGATGCGATCGTCCGCGCCGGCATCCGCCGCGTCGTCGCGGCGCGCCGCGACCCGAACCCCCGGGTCGCGGGGCGCGGCTTCCGCCGGCTCCGCGCGGCGGGGATCGAGGTCGAACACGGCGTGCTCGCCCGCGAATCGGCGCTCCAGAACGAGCGGTACGACGTCTGGATCACCCGCGGCCGTCCCTTCGTCCTCGCGAAGGTCGCCGCCACGCTGGACGGCCGGATCGCCGATTCCCGGGGGAAGTCCCGGTGGATCAGCGGGCCGGCGGCGCGGCGTCGCTCCCTCGAGTGGCGGGAGGAGTTCGACGCGATCGTCGTCGGGGCCGCGACGGCGGAGCACGACCGCGCGCGGCTGACTCGCCGGCTCGGATGGAACCGGACGACGCCGCATCGCCGCATCGTGCTCGACGGCGCGTTCCGCGTCCCCGAGGCGCTTCCGATCTTCCGGGGAACCGGCGCGGAGATCTGGACCTCTTCGCGGGGGGACGCGGCGAAGGAACGGCGCCTCGCTTCCCGCGGCGTTCGCGTCGTGCGGCTGCGGCGCGCGCGCCGCGGAAGGGGAATCGACCTCGCCGCGGCGCTCGCCCGGCTGGGCGCCGAAGACGTCACCGGGCTCATCGTCGAAGGAGGCACGCGGACGCTGACGGAGTTCCACGCCGCGGGGCTGATCGACCGCTGGGCGATCATCCTCGCTCCGAAGCTCCTCGGGGGCGCCGGCGCCTGGCCGATTCTCGGCGGCCCGGGCGTTCCCCTGGCGAAGGCGCCGGCGCTCTCCGGCATGACGGCGTCGGCGCTCGGCCCGGACCTGCTCGTGACGGGGAGGACCCGGAATTGAAGGGGGAGGCGTAACGTGTTTTCCGGCATCGTCTCCGCCACCGGCCGCGTCGATCGGATCGACGTCTCGCCCGCGGGAGCGCGCCTGGCCGTGCGTCCGCCGGCGCGTTTCGGGCGCTTTCGGCGCGGGGAGAGCATCTCCGTGTCGGGGGTCTGTCTCACCGCGCTCGCCGGCTCCGCGCTGTTTCGCGCGGATCTCTCGCCGGAGACCCTCCGGAAAACGACCCTGGGAGAGCTCCGAAACGGGGACGCCGTCAACCTGGAGCGTGCCGTGCGCCTCGCGGACCGCCTCTCCGGCCACCTCGTCTCGGGGCACGTCGACGGGATCGCTCGGGTCGTCTCCGTCGAGCCGGAAGGGGACTCCTGGATTTTCCGGTTCGCGGTCCCGCGCGCGCTCGGCCGTTACGTGATCGAGAAGGGATCCGTCGCCCTCGACGGGATTTCGTTGACGGCGATCGGCGTGCGGGGAGGCCGCTTCTCGGTCGCGGTGATCCCGCACACGTTTCGCGCGACGACGCTCCGCGGCCGCCGGCCCGGCTCGCGGCTCAACTTCGAGGCCGACATGATCGCCCGCTGGGTCGAGTCGCTGCTCCGACGATGATCGTCTACGAAGGGTCGGCGCCGGCCGCCGTGCGGCGGGGCGAGTTCCATCCCTTCGCCGGCGCTCGCGGCCGCGTGCGCGCGCTCCCGTATCCCGGCTACGACGCGCCGGGCGGCGATCCGTGGCGCGGGACGTACCGGCGGCCGGGGGAGATCGCGACCGCCGCGGGTCCGTCCTCGCCCGATGCATGGTCGGACGCGTTCGCGCGCGCGGCCGCCGGGAAGATCCTCGTCGGGCCCGCCGCGCCCGCCGAGCCGGTGTACGGCGCGGCGGCGGCCGCGGTCGAGGCCGCGCGGCGGCTCGGGCGCGCATCGGTCCTCGTCGAGACCGCCGACCGCGCCACGAACGAGATCGCCGCGGGGCCCGACCTCGCGCGCGTCGTCGTGTGGGACGGAACGCTCGCCGCGGACGAGTTCTGGGAACGGTTCGCGGGGGGCGCCCGGCCCTCCGGAGTGGCGCTGCCGTGGATTCCCGGCTGGACGGGGGAGGAGGACTTCCTCGCCGCCTTCTTCGGAGCGGCCGCCGGCTCGGGAGCGGCGTTCGCCGCCGGATTCCCTCTCTCGGGAGACGGAGCTTCCCGCGCCGCGATCCACGGCGATTTCGCGGCGCGCCATCCGGACCGCGCCGACGCGTTCTTCGACGCCGTCCATCATCGCGACTGGGATCGGGGAACCGACGAAGCGAGGTCGCGATTCCGGGCGCTCGCGGCTCGCGCCGGCATTCCCGCGCGCATCCCGCCCCTCGTCGGGAGGCGGGATTTCGAGGCGAACGCGCGGCTGGCCGACGCGTTCGAGAGCGAGGCGGAGGCGGGGGAGGAGCCGCGCGCCTCGGCGCTCCTCGCCGCGGCCCGCCGGGTCGAAGATTTCGACCGCGACGTGGCCGACCTCGAGCGGGAAGGAAACCTTCGCATTCTCTGGCCGCCCGACTCTCCCGAGGCGCGCCTCGCCCGAGCCGTCCTCGCCGGAATCGCCCGGTGACCCCCGCCGGCCTCTACGTCCACGTCCCGTACTGCGTGCGCCGGTGCTCCTACTGCACCTTCGTGCTCACGACCGATTTCTCGAGCCGCGACCGCTATCTCGAAGCGCTCCGCCGGGAGGCGGAGCTCGTCGCGCCCGAGGCGGGCGGGGCGGGTTTCGACTCGCTCTATCTCGGCGGCGGGACGCCGTCGACGGTTCCGCCGAACCTCCTCGCCGCGCTTCTGGCCGACCTGCGGGCGGCCTTCGAATTCGAGGACGGTTCGGAGATCACGATCGAGGCGAACCCGGACGATGTCACGGACGCCGCGGCGGCCGCGTGGCGGGAGGCCGGCGCGACCCGGGTGTCGCTCGGCGTCCAGTCGTTTCGCGACGAGGAGCTTCGGGCGATCGACCGGATCCACACCGGCGAGGACGCCGCGCGCGCGATCGATCGGCTCGCGTCGGCCGGACTCGCGATGTCGGCCGATCTGATGATCGGCATTCCCGGGCAGGAGCGCGGAGGACTGCTCGCCGACGTCTCCCGGCTCGCCGCCGGCCCGGCCGGCCACGTCTCGATCTACATCCTCGAGCTCGACAAGGCGAAGCGGATCGCGGAGGACCGCCGCCTCCATCCCGGGCGCTATCTCACCGACGACGCGCAGGCGGACGCGTATCTCGACGCCGGCCGTCTCCTGTGCGACGCCGGCTTCCGCCACGACGAGGTGTCGAACTGGTCCCGGCCGGGGTCGGCGGCCCGCCACAACGCGAAGTACTGGCGGCGCGTTCCCACGCTCGGCCTCGGGGTCGGCGCCCACGAGCTCTGGGACGAGCGCCGAAGGGCGAACACGGCGTCTCTCGGCGCCTACCTCGACGCGATCGCGCACGGCCGCCGCCCGACGGTCGCCGATCGGGCGATCGACGATGTCGAGCGCGAGCGGGAGGAGATCCTGCTCGCGGCGCGCACGCGCGAGGGGATCCCGGCGGAGCGGATCGAGTCGTGGCTCGCCGAACGCGGCGACGCCGCGCTCCGCGAGGACTGGCCGCGCTGGATCGACGCCGGGTTGATCGAGCGGCGCGGCGAGCGTTACGCGCTCACCGAGCGGGGGTTTCTCGTGTCGAACGAGATCCTGTTCCGGTTCGTGTAGCGGTCTTTTTGTTTTGAAAATGGGCGAGTAGCGCCTCATCTCTCTCCGAACCAGGATTCGAGATCAGCCCACGCGCGCCACCGCGATGGCTTCCTTACCCGCCAGCGTTCGACGAGCCTCAGCCCACCGGAGATCAGTTCGTCATCGTTCTGACCAAATCGCATCACGGCGCGCTCGACCAGTTCTGACGAAACCAGCAGAAACGGCGTCAAGGCGGCCTCGCGCCCTTCGCTCGTCAGGAGCGGCCGAAAAACAAGACGAAGAGCCGAAAGCTGCATGCTTACAAGGCCAATGTCGTGACACACATTGAGGGCGGTCCCCCCGAACGCTCGTCCGCAAGACGACGCGCTCGCAATTTCGAAGGCACGCGCCACCCGGTCAGAGGCTTTCGGCGGAAGAAGAGGGAGGACGAAATGATCCACGCGGGCCTGCCATATCGAGATGGTGACGTTGCTCCGATCCTCTCCCCGGGGTAAGGCTGTCTCGCCGATCACTCCAAGGTCTGCAGATGTCGGCGGTAGGGTTCGGTCGGCTGAACGAATGGCGTTTCGTATTCTGCGGGCCGCGGCTTCAAAATCACGTTCGGCCAACGCGATGCCTTCGGTGACAACCGATGCCTCCGTTTCGCCGCTGGCAGCATATTCGAGCAACACGCGCGCCAGATGCTGCTCGCACCGAGCCTGGCTGTTTGCCGTGACCTCGCACTCCGCGATTGCAGTGCTGACGAACTGCGGAGTCGGTGTGCCGATTGCGATTGCGTCCAAGAGCTTTTCGGGTGCCGTCGGGGCTGCCGGCCGAACCGTGATCCCTTGGGCGGCGGTGATGGCGATTCCCGTGACGGCAAAAGCCGCGATGATCCTGCAGGTCATCGGGGGAATTCTATGCGTCCACGCGAAAACCGCCGTGCGATTTCACCCAACCTCAGGCGCGGGGAGGCGCGAGCCCGGCGGGATGCGGGCGCCCGAGCCCGCGGCCGCGGCGTACCGGGGCGTACGTTAAGGCCGCGGGTCGCGGCGCACGCGCCCGCCCGGCTCGATGCATCGCCGCGCCCCTCCCGCGGCTTCGCTCGCTAAATGAAGAGGGGCGCGAGCACCAGCGTAATGGTCGAGAGGAGCTTGATGAGGACGTGCAGCGACGGCCCCGCCGTGTCCTTGAAGGGGTCGCCGACCGTGTCGCCGACGACCGCGGCCTTGTGGGCTTCGGAACGCTTTCCGCCGTAGATTCCCATCTCGATGTACTTCTTCGCGTTGTCCCACGCGCCGCCGGCGTTGTTCAGGAACGTGGCCATCAGGATCCCGGCGATCGTGCCGACCATCAGGAAGGAGGCCACGGTCTCGGCGCCGATCCCGAGGAACCGGAAGAGGATCCCGACCGCGATCGGCATGCCCACCGCGAGGAGGCCGGGGAGCACCATCTGCTTCAACGCGCCGCGGGTGACGATGTCGACGGTGCGGCCGTAGTCGGGTTTCTCGGTGCCGGCGAGGATGCCCGGCTTCTCCTTGAACTGCGCCCGAACGTCGTTGATCACGAAGTAAGCGGCCTTGCCGACCGCGCGAATGCAGAGGGCCGAGAAGAGGAAGACGAGCATCGCGCCGAGGAGCCCGCCGATGAACACCTCGGGCTTGCTCATGTCGACGTGGAGGCGTTCGGTGACGCCGAGAAGCCCCTTCTGGCGCATGAGCTCGGTCGCGTCGTCGAGGTAGGCCGAGAAGAGCAGGAACGCCGCGAGCGCCGCGGAGCCGATCGCGTATCCCTTGGTCAGGGCCTTCGTCGTGTTGCCGACCGCGTCGAGGCGATCCGTCTTCTTGCGGATCTCCTCCGGCTGCTGCGACATCTCGACGATGCCGCCCGCGTTGTCGGTGATCGGGCCGAAGGTGTCCATCGCGAGAATGTACGCGGCGGTCGAGAGCATTCCCATCGTCGCGACCGCGGTGCCGAACAGCCCCGCGTGAGCGATCCCCGAGGCCCGCCCGACGTAGTAGCTCGCGATGATCGCGATCGAGATGACGACCACCGGAAGCGCGGTACACTCGAAACCGACGGCGATCCCCGTGATGATGTTCGTCGCGGGGCCGGTCTGCGAAGCCTCCGCGATCTCGCGCAC
>Ga0075276_10000320_pt1 | contig 13327 bp, 15 predicted proteins | sample SF_Rice_5C_80N_4_FD_69770 | JGI IMG/M metagenome (GOLD analysis project Ga0075276, IMG submission 69770) | Rice paddy soil microbial communities from Twitchell Island, California, USA - SF_Rice_5C_80N_405 | ecosystem: Environmental > Terrestrial > Soil > Paddy field/soil | place: USA: Twitchell... | reverse complement strand
ACCGCCGCAGCACATGTACGGCCTGGAAACAACGGTGCTGATGCCCATGCTCGCTGGCCTCGCCCTGGTGGCGGAGAAACCTTTCTACCCCGCGGACATCTGCGCGCGTTTCGATGAGTTGCCCGTCCCGCGCGCCCTGGTCACCACGCCGGTGCACCTGCGTGCGCTGCTGGCCGAGCCTCAGGCCCTGCCAGCCGCGACCCTGCTGGTGTGCGCCACCGCGCCGCTCGCGGCCGAAATGGCGGCAGAGGCCGAAGCCCGGTTTGCCGCGCCGCTCTACGAGATATACGGCTGCACCGAAGCCGGCCAGGTGGCGAGCCGCCGCACGGTCCGGGAAAGGGCGTGGCGCCTGTTTTCCGGCGTCACCATGCGGTGCGACGCCGGCGGCGGCGTGTGGGTGCAGGGCGGCCACGTCGAGATTGCAGCGCCGCTGGCCGACGTGGTCGAGCAGAATCCGGACGGCACGTTCGTGCTGTGCGGGCGCACTTCGGACATGGTAAACATCGGCGGCAAGCGCACTTCCCTGCAGAGCCTCAATCACCATCTGAACGAAGTTCCGGGCGTGCGGGACGGCGTCTACTTTCTCCCGGACGGGGATGGCGCGACCGCGCGGCCCATGGCCTTTGTGGTGGCGCCCAACGTGTCCGGCGAGGTCATCCTCAAGGCGTTGCGGACGCGCATGGACCCGGTATTTCTGCCGCGTCCGCTGGTGTTTGTCGAGGCGCTGCCGCGCAACTCCACCGGCAAGCTGACGCGCGATGCGGTTCGCGAACTGGCGCGGCAGCACGCCAGCGGTCCGGTGGCGGAGGCGGCAGGAGAATGACGGCCGTGTTGCGGATTGCGCAAGATCATCCTGCCTGTGCGGGACACTTTCCGGGCAATCCCATCGTTCCCGGGGCATGGCTGCTGGCCGAGGTGGTGCGCCTGCTGGCGGCCGCTGAAGGGCTGGATAACGCCACTGTGACCGTCAATGCGGCGAAATTCTTCCGCCCCGTGCGTCCGGGCGATCAGGTGGACATCGAGCACACGGTTTCCGCATCGTGCGAAATCCGCTTTCAGTGCGCGGTGCGCGGCGCCAGGGTGATGGCGGGCGTGATCATGGAGGCGGCGGATGCGGCAGGCGAGTAAGGCCGGCAAGCACACGCCGGAATGGGTGGCGCGTCCCGAACGCAGCAATGTGCCGACCATGCGGCTCATCGTCTGGATCGCGCTCAACCTCGGGCGGCCGGCGGCGCGTGTCCTGCTGCTGCCGATTGCGGCGTATTTCCTCCTGTTCTCGGCGCGTGCCACGCGTAGCGCTTCGCGCGCCTATCTGGAAAGGGTGCTGGGACGCAAGCCCGCCATCCGCGACCTGTACCGGCACTACCACACCTTCGCATCCGTCATCCTTGACCGTGTGTTCCTGCTCGGCGGCTGCCTGGACAAGCTGGATGTGCGCCTCGAAAATGCCGAGGCCGTGCAGACTGCTCTGGGGGCCGGCCGCGGCTGCATCCTGCTCGGCGCACACGTGGGCAGCTTCGAGGCCATCCGCGCGGCCGGCCAGCAGCGGCAGATGCCGCCGGCCAACCTGGTGATGTATGAGGAAAACGCGCGCAAGCTCAATGCGGTGCTGCACGCCATCGACCCCGGACTGGCGCAGCGCATCATACCGCTGGGCAAGCCGAACGCCATGCTCAGGGTGCGCGACGCTCTGGCGCGCGGCGAATTCGTGGGCATGCTGGCAGACCGCGTCATCGAGGGGGAAGGCAGCGTGGCCTGCGAATTCCTGGGCGAGCCGGCGCGATTCCCCACCGGGCCATTGCGCATGGCCGCACTGATGAAGGCGCCGGTGGTGGTGATGGCCGCGCTGTATCTGGGCGGCAACCGCTACGAGGTGCACTTTGACCCGCTGCCCCTGCCGCACCAGGCGACGGAAGCGGACATCGCGCCCGCCGTGCAGGCCTATGCCGCGCGCATCGAGCACTATTGCCGGATCGCACCCTATAACTGGTTCAACTTCTATGATTTCTGGCGTTAGACTTTTCTACACCCTTGTCGCCGGCGTCCTCATCGCCGGCGCCGGTACGGCGCATGCCGCCGGGCCGGTGGACCCCGGCGGCGCGGCCTGGGGCTTGCCGCAATTGATGCAAGGCATGGCGGAGGTCAAATCGGAGCGCCGCCGCTTCACCGAGAAGAAATACCTCAAGGTTCTGACTGCGCCGCTGGAGTCGTCCGGGGTGCTGGTGTATCGCGCGCCCGGGCATCTGGAAAAACTCACCCTGCAGCCCAGGAAGGAGAGCATGGTGCTGGACCAGGGCGTCATCGAGATCGTGGAGCCGTCCCGCCACGTCAGGCGCACGCTGATGGCGAACCAGTATCCTGCCGTCGCCGCGCTGGTGGAAAGCATGCGCGCCACGCTGGCGGGGGATGCGAGCGCCCTGACCCGGTATTACCGGACCACGGTGCAGGGCGCGGCTGCTCACTGGCATCTGCAACTCGTGCCGCTCGATGCGGCGGCGCGCGAGGTGGTGCGCGAGATCCGCATCGAAGGCCGCGCGAACAACATCACCGGCATCGAGATCGTTGGCATGGACGGCGACCGCACGGTGATGGCCGTGGGCGATGCTCTTCCCGCCTCCGCGCAGGCCAAATGAGCGGCCAGAACCGATGAGCGGGATCCGGCGATGAGGGCACGCTGGCGGGTTGTGGTCTGGCTGGGATTCGTCGCCCTTTGCGTGGCGGTGATCGGCCGTACCCATTTCAATACGGACATGTCGGCATTTCTGCCGCGATCCCCCACACCCTCGCAGAAGATCCTGGTGGACCAGGTGCGCGACGGCGTAGTGTCGCGCCTGATCCTGATGGGGGTGGATGGTGCGCCGCCCGACACATTGGCGCGAATCAGCAAGGCCATGGCGGAGCAGTTGCGCAAGCAGCCGGCATTTGCCAGCATCGCCAACGGCGAAAGCGGCGGCCAGCGGCGGGACTTTGATTTTCTCTGGCGCAACCGCTACCTGTTAAGCCCCAACGTTACGGCCGCGCATTATTCCGCCGCGGGTCTGCGCGCGAGTCTGCAGGATTATCTGGATCTCCTGGCATCGCCCATGGGCGCGCTGGCGCAGAAAATGCTGCCCAACGATCCGGGCGGCGAGCTGATCGGGATGCTGCAGCGGCTGGAAGGGCAGGTGCGGCCGGCCATGCATGGCGGGGTGTGGTTCTCTGCCGACGGCCGCCGTGCGATGCTGCTCGCCCAGACCGTCGCGCCGGGGTCCGACCTGGATGCGCAGGAGCAGGCGATGCGCGCGATCCGCCTCGCCTTCGACCGCGCATGCAGCGCGGCGCATGCCGGCACGGCGCAGTTGCGCATGACCGGCCCCGGCGTGTTCTCGGTGGAGTCGCGGGCCGCGATCCGCGGTGATGCGATGCGCCTGTCGACGATCGCGACCGTCATGGTCTCATTGCTGCTGCTGGCGATTTACCGCTCGCCGCGCGCGCTGGTGCTCGGCCTGCTGCCGGTGGCCAGCGGCGCCCTCGCCGGAATCGCGGCGGTGAGCCTGGGTTTCGGCTCGGTGCACGGCATCACGCTGGGCTTCGGCGTCACCCTGATAGGCGAGGGGGTGGATTATGCGATCTACCTGTTTGCCCAGGTCGCGCCCGGCAGTGCGGCGGGCGAGACGCTGCGCCGTATCTGGCCCACCTTGCGGCTCGGCGTGCTGACTTCGATTTGCGGCTTCAGCGCCATGCTGTTTTCCAGCTTCACGGGGCTGGCCCAGCTTGGCCTGTTTTCCATTTCCGGGCTGCTGGTGGCGGTGGCGACCACGCGCTGGGTGCTGCCGGACTTGCTGCCCGCCGGATTTCATGTGCGCCCGCGAGCCCGCCTCGGCGCGGCCGTGATGGCGGTCGTGGACACCGCCCCCCGGCTTCGCGTCCCGGTGTTTGCCGCAATCGCCGTCGTGGCGGCGCTGCTGGTGGCGCGGCACGGCAGCCTGTGGGACGACAAGCTGGGCAGCCTGAGCCCCGTGCCCCACGATTTGCAGGTGCTGGACGAGCAGTTACGGCGCGACATGGGCGCACCGGACATTCGCTACATGGTGATCGCGCGCGCGGCGGATCGCGAAGCGGCGTTGCGCGCGAGCGAGGCGCTTTCGGACATTCTGGGCAAGGAGGCTGAGGCCGGCGTGCTGGCGGATTTCGATGCGCCCAGCCTGTACCTGCCCAGCACCGCGGCGCAGCGCGCGCGCCAGGCCGCACTGCCGGATTCCGCCACCCTGCGCCAGAACCTGCGCCAGGCGCTGCGCGGGCTGCCCTACCGGCCGGGCTTGTTTGCGCCTTTTCTCAAGGATGTCGCGCGCGCGAAGCGGCAGAAGCTGGTCGATGCAGCCGGCCTGCGCGGCACCAGCCTCGCCCTCAAGGTAGACAGCCTGCTGCTGAAGCGACCGGAAGGCTGGGTGGTGATGCTGCCCCTGCGCGACGTGAAGGATGACTCAGCCCTGCGCCGGGCGCTGCATGCCGGCGGTGTGCCGGGCGTCATGCTGCTCGACCTGAAGGACGAGGCCAGCGGCATGTTTCTCGATTACCGGCGCGAGGTCGCCAAATATGCCCTCATCGGCGTGGCGGCCATCCTGTTCCTGCTCGCTGTCAGCCTGCGCCAGGCGCGCCGTGTGGCGGAGGTGTCGCTGCCGCTGGCGGCGGCCGTGGTCGGGGTGATCGCCTGGCTGGTATGGAGCGGCCATCCGCTGACCATATTCCACCTCATCGGGCTGCTGCTGACGGTGGCGGTCGGGTCCAACTATGCCTTGTTCTTCGACCGTCAGGAAACCAGCCGGGAGGTGCGCGAGCGCACCCTTACCTCGCTGCTGTTCGCCAACGTGTCCACGGTAATCGGCTTCGGCCTGCTGTCGTTCTCCCGTGCACCGGTGCTCGCGGCCATCGGCTCGACCGTGGCGCTGGGCGCGGTGTTCAGCCTGCTGTTTTCCGCGGTTCTGATCCGGCGCGGCCTATCCCGCGACGGTTGAGGGTCTTTGTGCGTCGGTTGCCGCGGAAAGTGATATCGGTTACGATGAAATAAGGTCCTCAGGCGGCCGTCTGCTGGACGCACTACAGATCCCGCGGATGGGGTCCCGCGGATGGACATCCTCTTTATTTGTTCAGTTGGAAGCACCATGAATTCAGTTCGCTGCAAACGGACAGTGATCCGGTCACCGCGCTGCGCGTGCGGCGCGCGCGCGGCCGTGATTTGGGCGAGGGGCGGCGCGGCATGAGCGTGCAGGCGGGACTGAACCTGGAATATGTGGACGAGGGCGGTCTGGAGTCCTCCGTCGGCGCGCAGCATGGCCGGCTGCTGGGCATCGTCGGTTTCGGCGCAATGCCGCTCGCACTGAGTCCGGCCTTGCAGCAGGAGGTACGCTGGGTGCGCATTCCGGTGCTCGGCGGGCAGGCGGCGAGTTTCGAGGTGTGGACCAGCCGCAAGCCGGTTACCTCCTGCGGTTCTGGAGGCATCCGCGCCGCCGCGGACGGCGATGTGCTGTTCGGCAGCATGGAACTGGAGCAGCGCGCTGGCGCGTCGCTCGAGGCGCTGGCCCGCCAGGCCTATATGGAAATGTTCGCGTTCATGGATAGCCAGGGCTACCGCAACCTGCTGCGAGTCTGGAATTACTTGCCGCGAATCAACGAGGCCGAGGGCGGGCTGGAGCGTTACCGTTGCTTCAATCTCGGCCGGCATGAAGCATTCCGGCGCAGCGGCCGCGACATCACCGAGGAGAATGTACCCGCGGCCAGCGTGCTGGGCTGTGGCGACGGCCCCATGGTGATCTATTTTCTGGCGGCTAAGCTGCCGGGAACGCCCATAGACAATCCCCGGCAGATGGCCGCCTACCACTATCCCGAACAGTACGGCCCGCGCAGTCCCATCTTTGTGCGCGCGATGCTGGCCAGGCTCGCCGGACAGCAGTGCCTGATGGTGTCGGGGACCGCCAGCATAGTCGGGCATCAAACCGTGCACAAGGGGGATGTGCGGCAACAGGCGGAAGAGACCCTGCGCAATATCCGGACGCTGCTGCAGCGAGCCTGGCCGCACGGGTTCGACAATTGCGGCGAGGCGCGCATGCGGCTCAAGGCTTATGTCCGGCATGCCGGGGATATGGAGCAGATACGCGAGTGCGTGGCGCGGGAATTTCCTGAGCAGCAGCGTGGCGTCTACCTGCAATCCGATATTTGCCGCGCCGATCTGCTGCTCGAAATCGAGGGGGCGTGGTTTTGCGAAGCAGCGTCCTGAACGTGCGTAATGCGTTCGTGCCGCCGAATTTCCCTTGATGCCGCAGGCGTGCGCGCAGCGGCGCGGGCGTGCAGGTCCGGACGTGCCGTTATCGAGAGGCCCGGGTGGCGTTTTCTTTGCTTCCTGTGTTTGTGCGCACTACCCGCTCTTGCCTGGGCCGAACAGCAGCCCGTGTGGGAAGCCGGCGTGGGCGTGGGCGCTGTCGATTTTCCAAAGTACCGTGGCTCCGACGAGCGGCGCATCTGGGTGCTGCCGGTTCCCTATTTCACCTATAACGGCCCGTTCCTCAAAGTCACGCGCCAGTCCGCACGCGGCCTGCTGTTCCGCACCGAACGCGTGGAAATGGATGTGAGCCTGGGCGGCTCGGTGCCTTCCAGCACCACTGCGGCGCGCGCCGGAATGCCGAACCTGGATGCGACCTTCGAAATCGGGCCGCAGCTACTGTATCACCTCTATTACGATGAAAAGAAGGAAACAAGCGTCGATCTGCGTCTGCCTCTGCGTCCAGCCATCGCTACGGATCTGAGCCATTTCCAGCACATCGGCTGGGTGTTCGAGCCGCGTCTGAACCTTGACCTCAGGAACGTCCGGCAGTCGCGCTGGAACATGGGGCTGGCGGCCGGGCCGGTCTATGCCGACAGGCGCTATAATGCATACTTTTACAGTGTGGATCCGCAATATGCGACACCGTCGCGCCCGGCGTATGCCGCTGCGGGCGGCTATGGCGGCTATCAGATCACGTGGGCGCTCAGCAAGCGCTTTCCGGGATACTGGACCGGCGGTTTCGTGCGGTGGGACGATATGGGCAGCGCGGTATTTGCGAACAGTCCGCTGGTAACGGCAAGGCATACCTTTTCCTTTGGCTGGGCGGTCACGTGGGTGATCGGCAGTTCCAGCGAGAAGGTGGAAGTACACGACGACTGACAGGTAACAGCAGGAAAATGCAAGCTGAATTTGCGGAAATTCTCCGGGTGAATGCGGTTCGTCTAAGGACGTTGTATGAGTTGGGCGTCTTGTACGGCGGATTGCTGTGCTTTGCCCTGATGGGCCTGGTCTGGAGCATCCCCGCCGGGCTGCTGTACGTCATTCTGCCGAGGGCGGCGGGCGAGCCTCTCGGGCAGTACGTCATCATGCTGGCGTTTCGCGCCTATCTTGCGGTGTTGCGCGCGACCGGCGTGATGCAGTATGACCTCGCGGCCCTTGATGCCCTGCGCAACGAACGCGGGCTCATCATCACCACCAACCACCCCTCGCTGATCGACATCGTGCTCATCGCCTCGCGACTGCCGCACACCGTGTGCATCATGAAGGCGGGCCTGCTGAACAATCCGCTGCTGGGGCTGGGTGCGCGGCTGGCGGGCTACATACGCAACGAACCGTCATGGACCATGATACACAGGTCCATCGATTCGGTGCGTTCGGGCAGCCAGTTGCTGGTCTTTCCGGAGGGCACGCGGACGGAAATGGCGCCGGTCAACGGGTTCAAGGAAGGTTTCGGAATCATTGCTCAGAAGGCGCGCGTGCCGGTGCAGACCGTGTTCATCGAAACCGACAGTGCGTTCCTGGGCAAGGGCTGGCCGCTGCTGAGAAAGCCGGATTTCCCCCTCGAATACCGCGTGCGCCTCGGCCGGCGCTTTGAGACGGGTGAGGACGTCCGGCATTTCGTGCGGGAACTGGAATGCTATTACGCCGAGGAGCTGTCGCGGACCGGCAGCGCGGCTTCCGCCAGGAACCGTACATGAGCCGCGAGATTTCCGCGACCCATCTGGTGCTGATTCCCAGCTATAACCCAGGCCCGCTGGTCTACGCCACGGTGACCGATGCGCGCAAGTACTGGGCGCCGGTATGGGTGGTGGTGGACGGCAGCACCGATGGCACGTCGGCCGGGCTGCTGGAGATGGCGGAGCGCGATGCCGGACTGCGCGTGATCGTGCTCGACCGCAACCAGGGCAAGGGGGCGGCGGTGCTGCATGGCCTGCGGGCGGCGGCGCAGGCGGGATACACCCATGCGCTGACCATGGATTCGGACGGGCAGCACCCGGCGGCCAAGATTCCCGAATTCATGGCGGCATCCGTGCGCAATCCGGAGGCCATGGTGCTGGGCCGCCCGGTGTTCGACGACAGCGCCCCGCTGGTGCGCGTATTGGGGCGCCGCATCTCCAACGGGTGGGCCAACCTGGAAACACTGTGGGCCGGGATAGGCGATTCGCTGTATGGCTTCCGCGTCTACCCTGTGCGCGCGCTGATGCGGGTCATGGAGAAGAGCCGCTGGATGCGGCGTTTCGATTTCGATCCGGAAGTTGCGGTGCGCCTGTGCTGGCAGGGGGTGCGTCCCATCAACATCGCGGCGCCGGTAAAATATTTCACGGCCGGCGAAGGGGGGGTGTCCCACTTCAAGTACCTGCGCGACAACCTTCTGCTGATCGGCATGCACACCCGCCTGTTTGCCGGATTCCTGCTGCGCCTGCCGTGGCTGGCCTGGCGCCGCCTGCACTAAGCGCGCGTCAGGCCCCTTAATTCAGGGCGTCGCGCAGGGTCACCGGTTTCAGTCCGGCCTGTGCGATGCGCTCCAGCAGGTGCGGCAGCACCTCCAGAATGACGGGCGCGCCTGCTGGCGTCCGGGCCGCACTGCCGTCATGCAGGAGCAGTATATCCCCCGCCTGCAGACCATGGGTCAGCCGTTTCAGAACGCGCCCCGCGTCCCGCTCACGGGTGTCGAATCCGCGCCGGGTCCAGCTCGCGTGGCGCAGGCCCAGATCGACCAGCACCGGGTGCAGTACGGGACTGCGCAGGCCGGCGGGCGGCCGGAAGAACAGCGGAGTCTGGCCGCTGATGTTGCGCAATGTTTCCTGCGCGGTGCGGATTTCGCGCCGTGTCCGGAACGGCCCGAAGAAGGCGAACAGCGGGCTGTGTTGCTGGCTATGGTTTTCCAGCGCGTGGCCGCGGCGCACGATTTCCCGGCACAGGGCGGAATGCTGCGCGACGCGTCTGCCGATGCAGAAGAACGTCGCCTTGGCGTGATAGCGGTCCAGGATGTCCAGCACCCGCGGTGTTACCTGAGGATCGGGGCCGTCGTCTATTGTAAGGGCCACCTCGCTGCGGTGGGCGGCCGCGGCGGGCAACGCCACCCAGTTGGGGCCGAGGATGCGGCTGCGCGGCCAAAGCCCGGCGGCAGTGATCCAGAGCAGACTAAGGACCACCGCGCCTGTCGTCCACGGCCACCATACGGGGCGCCACAGCGTCGCAGCAAGGGCGCCCGCCAGGATCAGAATGGCCGTCGCCGTCGCCGGGGAAATCCGCCAGTTTATATAATAAGATAATAATTTCATTGGGTTGCTGTCTTTTGCTGCGCGTAGGCCAGGCCGGGCGCCCTATTTTCCACGAAAATGCCACAGCCCGGAATATGTACCCGGTTCGTCGCAGAGGCGGCGGCAACGTGATATTCCAGGCATCTTGCCAGAACCCGGTGCAATAGCGTAAAATCCTCGCCCTTTGGCATTAACCTTACATTCAGCTTAGGCGGATTACCTTATGGTTATTATTCGATTTGCACGTGGCGGCTCCAAACACCGTCCGTTCTTCAATGTGGTGGTGGCTGATTCCCGCAACCGCCGCGATGGCCGCTTCATCGAGCGTATCGGCTTCTACAATCCGGTTTCCCCGGACAGCCCCGATGGCATGCGCATCCAGATGGATCGCCTGGCTCACTGGCAGGAGAAGGGCGCGCAGGTCAGCGACGCCGTCGCCAAGCTGGTGAAGCGCGCTGGTGCAGCAGCCAAGGCCTGACGAGAAGAGCCCCATGGTTATCATGGGGCGTGTAGCGGGCGCACAAGGCATACTGGGCTGGATCAAGGTTCAGCCTTACACCGCGGAGCCCGACGGCCTGCTGGACTACCGGACCTGGTGGATCGGTGATGAAAAGCAGGGCTGGCGCGAACTGGACGTGCTCAAGAGCAGCGTGCACGGGCGCGGGCTCATCGCGCAGCTGATGGGCTGCCATGACCGCAGCACGGCCGAGAAGTACAAAGGGCTGTTGATTGCCATACCGCGCAGCCGGATGCCGGCGCCGGACGCGGACGAGTACTACTGGACCGACCTGATCGGGCTTGAAGTGCGCAACCTGGAAGGGCTGCGCCTGGGCCTGGTGGAGAACCTGCAGGACACCGGCGCCAACCAGGTGCTGTGCGTGCAGGGCGAGAATGGCGAGATACTGATCCCGTTCATCGCATCGGCGGTGCGCGAGGTTGATCTGGTGGCCAGGATCATCCTTGTGGACTGGCAGGCCGATTATTGAATCAGATGAGATTCGATGTCATCACCCTGTTCCCGGAGATGTTCGCGGCCATCACGCAGTATGGCATCACGCGACGGGCAGCGGAGCAGGGCAGGTTCGAGTTGCAGACGTGGAACCCCAGGGATTTCACGACCGACAACTACCGCACCATAGACGACCGCCCCTACGGCGGCGGGCCGGGGATGGTGATGCTGGCGGAGCCGCTGGAAAAGGCGATCCGCGCGGCAAAGGCGGCGCAGGCCGCCGCGGGGGTGGCGAAGAGTTGCGTGATCCACCTTTCGCCGCAGGGCAGGGTGCTCACCCATGAAGGCGTGCAGGAACTGCTGGCGCGGGACGAAGGATGGATACTGCTGGCGAGCCGTTACGAGGGTGTGGATGAGCGCCTGATACGCCAGCAGGTGGACGAGGAAATTTCCATCGGCGACTATGTGCTGTCCGGTGGGGAATTGCCCGCGATGGTGCTGGTGGACAGCATGGTGCGGCAACTGCCCGGCGTGCTAGGCGACGACGCATCGGCGCAGCAGGATTCCTTTGTGCAGGGGCTGCTGGATTGTCCGCACTACACGCGGCCCGAGGTTTATAACGGCGAGGCGGTACCGGATGTCTTGATGTCCGGCCACCACGCCGAGATAGAGAAGTGGCGATTGAAGCAGGCCCTGGGAAGGACCGCGCAACGTCGCCCGGATTTGCTGGCAAGGCGCCAGCTGACAAAACAGGAAGCTCGGCTGCTGGCGGAGTACCAGCAGGAACAAGCATCCGCACAACAAGAGGAAAGTGACAATGGATCTGATTCAGCAGCTTGAGCAGGAAGAAATGGCCCGTCTGGGCAAGACCATTCCCGACTTCGCTCCCGGCGACACCGTGATCGTGGGCGTGAACGTGGTGGAAGGCAACCGCAAGCGCGTGCAGCTGTATGAAGGCGTGGTGATCGCCAGGCGCAACAAGGGGCTGAATTCCAGCTTCATCGTGCGCAAGATCTCCGCCGGCGAAGGCGTGGAGCGTACGTTCCAGACCTATTCGCCCAGCATCGCCAGCATTGAAGTCAAGCGCCGCGGCGATGTGCGCCGCGCCAAGCTGTACTACCTGCGCGGCCGTTCCGGCAAGTCGGCGCGCATCAAGGAAAAGCTGGTCGCGCGCAGCGCAGGCGGCAGCGCCCAATAAGCTGGCGTTACGCAGGCATGACATGAGAAACGGGAGGCGATGCCTCCCGTTTTTTATTGCGCTATCATGTGCGCATGGACGACCACGCCAGACTGCAAACGCCCTTCGGCATCCTCGGCATCTCGTGCAGCAATGAGGCGCTGACCGGCATCGCCTTCCTTGCCCCGGGGACGGCAGCACTTGCGCCGCGTACCGCGTTGGCGCAAGAAGTCCGGCGCCAGTTGACGGCGTATTTCGACGATCCCGATTTCCGATTCGATCTGCCGCTCGCGTATGAGGGCACGCCCCATCAGCGCAGGGTATGGCAGGCCATGTGCGCCATTCCGCGCGGCGCGGTGCGCAGCTATGGCGAGGTCGCCGCCGAACTGGCATCCAGCCCGCTGGCCGCCGGCCAGGCGTGCGGCGCCAATCGTCTCCCCATCGTCATACCCTGCCACCGTATCGTGGGCAAGACGGGCATAGGCGGCTTCGCCAACCATCGCGACGGTTACCTGCTCGACATCAAGCGCTGGCTGCTGCGGCATGAAGGAGTGCTTTGAGCAACGCGGACATTCTCGACGAATTCTGCGATGCCCTGTGGCTGGAGGACGGCCTGTCGCGCAACACCCTGGACAGCTACCGCCGGGATCTGGAAAAGTTCGCCGCCTGGCTTGAGCGTCAGCGCGGTGCCCTTCTGGTAGAGGCTACGCACGCCGACATTCAGGGCTTCCTGGCGCACCTGCTCGGCCTGGAAAAGGCCCGCGCCACCTCCACCTCGCGCGCCATCTCCAGCTTCAAGCGGTTTTTCAGGTACCTGTTGCGGCAGAACCGGATCACCGCCGACCCCACCCTGCAGATTGCCACGCCCAAGCTGCCGCGCAGCCTGCCCAAGAGCCTGACCGAGCAGGACGTGGAATGCCTGCTCAACGCCCCGGATCTGCAGACGCCGCTTGGCCTGCGCGACCGCACCATGCTGGAAGTGCTCTATGCGACCGGGCTGCGGGTGTCCGAGCTGGTGGGCCTGAACGTGGCGCAGGTCAGCCTGGATATGGGGGTGGTGCGGGTCATGGGCAAGGGCAGCAAGGAACGCCTGGTACCCATGGGCGAGGAAGCGCTGGACTGGGTGCGCCGCTATCTCGCCTCGGGCCGGCCCGTGCTGCTGGGCAGCCGGCTAAGCGATGCGCTGTTCGTGACACAGCGCGGCGAAGCGATGACGCGGCAAATGTTCTGGTATCTGATCAAGAAACATGCAAAGCAGGCGGGGCTGTCCAAACCGCTCTCGCCGCACACCATGCGCCATGCATTTGCCACTCACCTGCTCAACCACGGCGCGGACTTGCGCGTCGTGCAGATGTTGCTTGGCCATGCCGATATTGCGACGACGCAGATTTATACGCACGTGGCGCGCGAGCGGCTCAAGCAGTTGCACGCCCGGCACCATCCGCGCGGATGAAAGGGCCGGGCTGGCCCGCATTGGGCAGCGCCCGCGCGGCGCTCAGCGCGGAATCAGTAACGCCACATCAGGCCGATTGAGGCGGTCACCAGCCGTACCTTGGCGCCGACCCCATATACGTTATAGATGTTGTTCTGGCCGAAGTATTCGCCCAGGACGAACACCGTGCCGTGAGGGCCGACGTCGT
>Ga0075276_10000319_pt1 | contig 13327 bp, 7 predicted proteins | sample SF_Rice_5C_80N_4_FD_69770 | JGI IMG/M metagenome (GOLD analysis project Ga0075276, IMG submission 69770) | Rice paddy soil microbial communities from Twitchell Island, California, USA - SF_Rice_5C_80N_405 | ecosystem: Environmental > Terrestrial > Soil > Paddy field/soil | place: USA: Twitchell... | reverse complement strand
CGCTTTCCCTCCCGGACGAAGAAGGCGCACGCGGCGCCCGGCAGGAGCGCGAGGACCGCCGCCGCTCGAATTCCGCGGCGTTTTCCGCGCGGAGGGATCAGGGTCTTCACGAAGGCTCGAGAGAGCAAGATTCGTACTCCTCCGGCGACGGGAAGATCACCCGGCGCAGTCCAATATCATGCGCGACGATGCGATATTGGGCGAGAATGTCTCGCCATGTCCTAACAAGAACGTTTTTCCATAATTCCCGTATGAGAGACCGGCCGGCGACCGTCCGGCCCACAGACGAGGAGGTCCGATGAAGATCAGGTTGTCCGCTAAGAAGATCCTGGCAGCCGCGGCGCTTCTGGCCGCCGCTTCGGCCGGCGCCGAAACCGCCGACGACGTCATCGCGCGGAACATCGCCGCACGCGGCGGGATGGAAAAGATCAAGGCCATCCGGAGCGTCGACATGTCGATCAAGGCGAACCAGCAGGGGCTGGAGTTCCCGGGGCGGCTCGAATGGAAGCGTCCCGACAAGATGCGCCTCGAGATGACGATCCAGGGGAAGACCATGGTCCAGGCGTACGACGGCAAGACCGCCTGGGCCGTCATGCCGTTTCTCGGATCTCCGGATCCCCAGGTCATGTCGGCCGACGACGCGAAGGACGTGATCGAGCAGGCGGACATGGACGGCCCGATCGTCGACTACAAGGCCAAGGGGAACTCGGTCGAGCTCGTCGGCAAGGAAGACGTCGAGGGCTCCCCCGCCGAGAAGCTCAAGGTCACGCTGAAGAACGGCGACGTTTCGTACGTCTACATCGACGCCGAGACGGGGCTCGCGGTCAAGGAGACGTCCAAGCGCAAGCAGCACGGCTCCGAGGTCGAGATCGACAGCTACATGACCAACTTCAAGCCGATCGAAGGGGTGCTCTTCCCGTTCGCGATCGAGAACAAGGTGCAGGGGAAGTCGGTCGGGCAGTTCACGATCGAAGACGTCAAGCCCAACGTCGCGATCGACGACGCGGCGTTTGCGATGCCGGCGCCCGCGGCCAAGCCCGCGGCCGAAAAGCCGGCGCCGGCCAGGCCCGCGGCCGGCGAGGAGAAGAAGTGAACGTTCGCCGGGCGCTCCTCGCCGCGGCGCTCGGCGCCGCCTCGGCCTTTCCGGCGGCCGCCGCGAAGCTCGATTCCGGGTCGCTCTCGGGGCTGCGCGCCCGCGCGATCGGCCCCGCGGCGTTCGGCGGCCGCATCGAGGCGATCGACGCCTCGGTGAAGGACCCGAAGGTGATCTGGGTCGGCGCCGCCGGGGGCGGCGTCTGGAAGTCGATCGACGGGGGCGTGACGTACAAGCCGGTCTTCGACAAGTACACGCAGTCGATCGGGGCGGTCGCGATCGACCAGGCGCACCCCGACACGGTCTGGGTGGGGACCGGCGAAGGCGACACCCGCAACAGCGTCTCGGTCGGGAGCGGGATCTACCGCACCGACGACGGAGGGGACGACTGGAAGCTCGCCGGGCTCCCCGATTCCGAGCGGATCGCGCGCATCGCGATCGATCCGTCCGACTCGAACACGGTCTTCGCCGCCGTCGTCGGCCATCTCTGGAACGACAGCGTCGAGCGCGGGCTCTACCGGACGAGCGACGGCGGAAAGAGCTGGCAGAAGGTGCTGTTCGTCAGCGCGTCGACCGGCTGCTCCGACGTCGCGATCGACCCGAAGAACCCGAAGCGGGTCTATGCCGCGACGTGGGACTTCCGCCGCAGTCCCGATTTCTTCCGGTCGGGCGGGCCGGGATCGGGCCTCTGGCGCTCGCTCGACGGCGGAACCCACTGGACGCGCCTCTCGGCCGGTCTCCCCGGAGGCGAGCTCGGCCGGATCGCGATCGCGGTCGCTCCTTCGCGCCCCGAGAGGGTCTACGCGACGGTCGAGTCGAAGAAGACCGCGCTCTACCGCTCCGACGACGCGGGCGAAACCTGGACGATGGTGAGCACGTCGTTCAACATCGGCGTCCGTCCCTTCTACTTCTCGCATCTCGCCGTCGACCCGAAGAATCCCGATCGCGTCTACAAGCCGGGATTCGTGCTGACCGTTTCGGACGACGGCGGAAAGTCGTTCTCGGGAGGGGCCGGCTTCGATTTCGGGAGCTACCACTCCGACACGCACGCTCTCTGGATCGATCCCGCCAACCCGGACCACCTGATGCTCGGGACCGACGGCGGCGTCTACGTCTCCCGGGACCGCGGCGGCCGGTGGCTATTCCAGCGCACGCTCCCCGTTTCCCAGCCGTACCGCGTCGCCCTCGACGACGCGCGCCCCTTCAATGTGTACGGCGGGTTCCAGGACAACGGCTGCTGGTACGGCCCCTCCGCCGGCGCGGGCGGGGTCGGCAATGGCGCGTGGAAGAACTTCGGCTTCGGCGACGGGATGTACGCGTTTCCCGACCCGAACGATCCCGATCTCCTTTACTGGGAATACCAGGGAGGCGAGCTCTACAAGTATTTCAAGAAGACGCGCGAGACCAAGCAGATCCGGCCGTACCCCGGCCCCGGCGACGAGACGCTCCGTTTCAACTGGGAGGCGCCGCTCGTCCTGTCGCCGGCCGATCCGCACCTCCTCCTGATCGGCGCGCAGTACCTCTTCGCGTCGACCGACCAGGGCGAGTCGTGGCGGCAGATCTCCGGCGACCTGACGACCGACAACCCGCAGCTCCAGCGGCAGGTCGAGTCGGGGGGCCTGACCCCCGACGACAGCTCCGCCGAGAACCATTGCACGATCTACGCAATCGGGCCGTCGCCGCTCGACCGCGCCGTCATCTGGGTCGGGACCGACGACGGGAACCTCCAGGTCACCCGCGACGACGGCGCGCACTGGGAGAACGTCGTCTCGCGCGTCCCGGGGCTCCCGAAGGGAACCTGGGTCTCCGGGCTCGAGCCGAGCCGCTTCGCGAAGGGCACGGTGTACGCGACGTTCGACGGACACGCGCGCGGCGATTTCGCGACCTACGTCTACCGGTCGACGGATTTCGGCCGCACCTGGGCCGCGCTCGCCACGCCGGACGTCGCCGGTTACGCGCACGTGATCCGGGAGGACCCGAAATCCGCGTCGATCCTCTACCTCGGCACCGAGCAGGGTCTCTTCCTCTCGATCGACGGCGGCAAGGAATGGGCGCAGTTCACCGGCGGCCTTCCCCGCGTGCCGGTGCGCGACATCGCGATCCACCCCCGCGACTCCGACCTCGTGCTCGCGACGCACGGCCGCGGCTTCTGGGTCGTCGACGACGTGTCGCCGCTCCGCCAGCTCACGCCGGAAGTGCTCGCGAGCGACGTCACGGTCCTCGAAGCGCGCCCGACCTGGCTCCGGATCCCGGAGCAGGAGCAGGCGTGGAACGGCGACGGCGACTACGTCGGAGAGAACCCGCCGGACGCCGCGGCGATCTATTTCTGGCGCGGCAAGCGCCGCCTCATGGGCGAATCCCGGATCGAGATCGACGACGCGTCGGGGAAGAAGATCGCGACGGTGCCCGGAAGCAACCGAAAGGGAATCAACCGCGTGATGTGGAGCCCGAGGCTGAAGGCGCCCCGGACCGCGTCCGGCACGGGGATCGCCGTCGGCGCGCTGTTCGGACCGACCGCCCCGGTCGGCACCTACACGGTCAAGGTGATCGACGGCGAGAAGACATACGCCGGCAAGCTCGTGCTCGCGGCCGATCCGCTCCTGCCGCACTCCCGGGAAGAGATCGACGCGCGCCAGGACGCTCTGATGCGCCTCTACCGCATGCAGGAAGACCTCGCGTTCCTCTCCGACTCGGTCTCCGCGGTGCGCGACCAGGCCGCGGCGCGCGCCGGCAACGCCGGGAAATCGGCTCTGGGGCGCCGTCTCGGGGATCTCTCGCACCGCCTCGACGCTCTTTCGAAGACGCTCGCCACGTCGCATCCTCCGCTCGAGGGCATGCCGGCCGACGCCGATCGGCAGCTCCGTGAATGGATCACCGACCTCTTCGGCGCGATCAACGGCTTCGGCGGGAAACCTTCCGCCGGGCAGCTCGCTCAGATTCCCGTGCTCGACGGACGTCTCGAGACGGCGCGCCGGGACTACGAGAAGATCATCCTCCCGCTTCCCGAAATCAACCGCGACCTCGGGAAGAAGTCGCTCCCGCCGATCCAGGCGCCAACGCGCGAGCAATGGGAGAAGCAGCAGGCGACGTAGGGCGAGGTCTCGAGTCGAACGTCCGGGTCGCGAGCCGGAAAGTTTCCCTCGCGACCCGCCGATTATCTAGACCGGACGCGTCGGAGAGAGCCCTTCTTCCGCCGGAGACGCGGCGTCGCCCCCGGCGGCTTCCGGCTTCTCCGCCGGCGCGTCCGGCGCCCTCCAGAGCTTCTCGAGGGCGTCGAGCAGTTCGCCCGCGGCTACCGGCTTCTGAAGGAACGCGGCCGCTCCCGACCGAACCGCACTGTTGGCGGCGGCGCGGACGGCGGAGACCACGACCACGGGGATGGCCGCGAGGCGAGCATCCGCCTCCTGCGCCCGGCGGAACTGCCATCCGTCCATCTCCGGCATGAACATGTCGAGGAGGATGACGTCGGGAGGGGCGTTGACCGCGAGGAAGGTCATCGCGTCCTTTCCATTCCGCGTGGCGATCACCGAGTAGCCTCCTCCGCGCAGCAGCTCGACGAACATCTCGCGGGAGTCCGGATCGTCTTCCACGATGAGGATCGTCCTGGGCACCGGACCGGTCGAAGACATGGCCATTCCCTCCCGAACGAAACCGGGAGAATCCTGCAAGCGGCGTACCTTTCCGGGGACGGTCAGAGCCAGAGCACGGTGGGAGCCCGACGGGGGCGCCGTCCGGGATGCTCCCCGGCCCGTCCCAGAATGATCGGAAAAACCGGGAACTGCCCGGCCGGGATGCCGAGCTTCTCCTTCGTCGACGCCTGCGCGAGCCACGGCCGGGCGAGGCCGATCGGACAGGTCCCGAGCCCGGCCGCGCGCGCGGCGAGCATGAAGTTCTGTGCCGCGAGGCAGCAGTCCTCCGCGGCCTGGGACTCCGCGGAGGTCGCGCAGATCAAAACGAGAACGGGCGCGCCGTAGAAGACCTCGAAGGCCGGATCGCTCCACTTCTCCCGCAGCTCCGCATTCCCGCGCGCCGCGGGACCCGCAAGGAGGAACTGTCGAACCTCCTCGGATAATCCGCGCAGCCGCTCCTTTCCCTCGAAGACGGCGAACGCCCATGGCTCGAGGTCGCGCGCGCTCGGCGCCTGGATCGCCGCCTCGATCAGCCCCTCGATCCGCGAGCGATCGACGGGATCCGCGGCGTAAGCGCGGATCGCGCGTCTTTCGAAGATGGCGGTCATCAGCTCCATGCGCGCCTCCCCCGAATCGAGTTTCCGCCCGCACCCCGAGGCTCGCATGACGAGAATGGATCAGGGCGGCGAGCGTACGGCGCTCCGAGTGAGGGATAATCGTCGTCCACCCCATGGCTCTGCCGACCGGTACGCTCCTCGGCCCGTACGAGATCCTGTCGCTTCTCGGCGAGGGAGGAATGGGAGAGGTCTACCGGGCGCGCGACCGAAGGCTCGGACGCGACGTCGCCGTCAAGCTCCTCGCCGAGCGCGCCGGGACGAACCCCGACCTGCGGAGCCGGTTCGAGCGCGAGGCGCGGGCGGTCGCGGCAATCGATCATCCCAACGTCCTCGCGATCCACGACGTCGGGGAGGCCCAGGGCCGCCTTTTCCTCGTCACCGAGCTCCTCGCGGGCGCGTCTCTCCGGGAGGCCATCCCGCCGGGCGGAGCCGGCTGGAAACGGGCGGCGGCGATCGGCGCGGAGGTCGCCGACGGCCTGGCGGCCGCGCACGCCCGAGGGATCGTCCATCGCGACGTCAAGCCGGAGAACGTCGTCCTCGGGCCGGACGGCCGGGTGAAGGTGCTCGACTTCGGCATCGCCCGGTCGGAACCCGATCCTTCGGAGATCGGGACGCGGGCCGAGACCGCTGCCGCCGCGACCGAGCCCGGCACGGTTCTCGGCACGGTCGGATACATGGCCCCCGAACAGCTGCGCGGCCTCACGTGCGACGGCCGCGCCGACGTGTTCGCGCTCGGGTGCGTGCTTTACGAGCTCGCGACGGGAGAGCGCGCGTTCCTCGGACCGACGCCGGCCGACACGATCTCCCGCGTCCTGCATTTCGATCCGATGGAAGGCTTCTCGTCCGCCGGGCCGGACGCGTTCCGGCGGATCGTCGCGCGGTGCCTCGAGAAGGATCGCGCGCGCCGCTTCCAGTCGATGAGCGACCTCGCGTTCGCGCTTCGCCTCGTCGGAGAGCCGGACGACGAGGCTCGCGAATTCCGACGCGCCGACCGTTCGTCGCCGGCGAAGGGCGCCGGCCCGCCCTCCGTGGCGGTCCTTCCCTTCGCCAACCGCAGCCCCGATACCGAGAACGAGTACCTTTGCGACGGGATGACCGAGGAGTTGATCGGCGGACTCTCGCGCGTCCCGGGGCTCCGCGTCGCCTCCCGCACCTCGGTCTTCGCCCTGAAGGGGCGCTTTCAGGACGTCCGGTCGATCGGCCGCGAGCTCGGGGCCACCGCGATCCTGGAAGGAAGCCTGCGCCGCTCCGGCGATCATCTTCGAATCACGGCGCAACTCACGAGCGTGGCCGACGGATACCATCTCTGGTCGGACAACTTCGACGGCGACGTTCGGGACGTCTTCGCGTTCCAGGACGAGATCGCCCGGAAGATCACGGCCGCCCTGGGCGCGCGGCTCGGGACATCGGCGGCGACCCCTCTCCCCCGCAAGAAGGAGACCGCCAGTGTCCACGCGTACCAGCTCTACTGGAAGGGACGCCACCTGTGGGGAAAGCGGACCCCCGAGCAGCGGTTGAAGGCGATCGCGCTCTTCGAAGAGGCGATCACGTCGGATCCCGGCTACGCGCGGGCCTACGCCGGGCTCGCGGACTGTTTTCTCGAGCGAGGCGGCCTGCCTCTTCCCGCGCGCGTGATCATGGATCGCGCGCGCGCGGCGGCGATGAAGGCGCTCGAGCTGGACGAGGGCCTCGCCGACGCCCACACCAGCCTCGGACGCGTTCTCCTCTATTTCGACTGGGACGGAAGGGGCGCGGAACGGGAATTCCGGCGCGCGATCGAGCTCGACTCCGCCTACGCCGAAGGACACCACTCCTACTCCCATTTCCTCCTTCCCGCAGGCCGGACCGAGGAGTCGCTCGCGGAAAGCCGCCGGGCGCTCGAGCTCGAGCCGCTCGATCTCGGGATCAACACGCATCTCGGCTGGCATTTCCTCTATTCGGGGGATTTCGACGCGGCGGTCGCGCAGTGCCGGTTCAGCGCCGACATGGATCCCGCGTACTTCTACGCCCGGTTCTATCTCGGCATGGCCCTCGAGCAGCGCGGCGAGATCGAGGCGGCGCTCGCGGAGTTCCAGGAAGCGGTCCGGCTGTCCCCGGAGAGCGCCGAAGCGGAAGCGGGCCGCATCCACGCCCTCGGACGATCCGGCCGGGTCTCCGAAGCGCGGGAGGCGATCGCCCGGCTGGAGCCGCGCGCCGGCTCCTCGATCGCCTACGAGGTCGCCGTCGCGCTGGTCGGAATCGGCGAACGGGAGCTCGCGCTCGCGCACCTCGAGGACGCCAGACGCGACCGGAGCGAGCGCATCGTCGACATCGCGATCGATCCGCGGCTGCGGCCCCTCCATGGAGAGCCCGAGTTCCGACGCATCGCCGCCGCGATGGGGTTCGCCGCCTGACCGGTACCGCCCGGTCCAGCTTCCCGGTAGATCCAGGCCCCCACGATCGTCGCGAGAATCGATTCGACGAGAGTCCAGAGCGCGGACGTCACGAGCCGGCTCGCGGGGACCTTGCCCATGTTCCCCATTCCGACCGACGGAAGAAGACCGGCGAGAAGCCAGGCCACGAACCCGCTTTCGCCGCGTTCGCTGCCCCCGGTCCGAACCGTGGCCGGATCGCCGCGTACATTCAGACGCAGAGACGAAACCCCTCAGGATCCAGACGACCAGCGCGCTCGGATTGATGACCATCGGCTTGCCGAGCGCCCGCATGGCGTCCGCCCAGGGCTGCTTCACGACGACGGTGTTCAGGACGTTTTGAGAGATCTCGACGAGGATGCCCGCGACAACGCCGCCCAAACGACCGCGTTGATCCGGCTCACTCTCCTCTCCCTTGGTTTTCTTGGAAGGAGGTATAGGCCGGGCGTCGGGCTCGGGGCGAGCGGGCGCCGCGAGCCGCGTGGCTGGCTCGAGGAAAAATGGGGCGCTCGCTGCGTGGCCCACCCACGCAACGAGCGCCCCGGGGAGGCTACTTCTTTCCGATCGTGACCGTCGCGGTCCCCGTCGGAGAGACACAGCCGGCCGAGGAGATTTCCGTCACCGAAAGGGTGGCGGAGCCCTTCGTTCCGACCGAGAACGTGGTCTGGCTGGTCCCCTGACCCGCCGTGATCGAACCGTTGGAGATGCTCCAGGAATACCGGCTTCCGGCGTGGTTCGCGACCGACGCCGTGAGCCCCGACTGGTTCGGCCTGGCCGAAGCCGGAGCCGAGATCACCGGCGTCGCCGGAGACCCCGAAACCGTGATCGTCGCCTGGGCCGCCTTCGAGCTCGTTCCGTCACGGGTGCATGCCACGCGCAGGGTCGCCGAGTAGGTTCCGGCCGAGGAGTACGCATGGTTGGCGACCGGCGAGGGCTGCGTCACGGGCGCCGTCCCGTCGCCGAAATCGAACTCCCAGGAGGCGATCGCGTCGCCGTCCGGGTCGTACGACTGCGAGCCGTCGAGAGACACCGTCAGCGGAGCGCAGCCGACGTTCGGGTTGGCCTGGAGGATCGCGATCGGCGGGCCCTCCGGGCTGCAGAGCTGGTTGCTCTGCACCGTGTAGGAGCCGGTGAACGCCAGGCTGTCGGGCATCTGGTCGTAGAGAGCCGTGAGGCCAACGCCGATGTTGGCCGGATCACTGCTCTGCGACACGCCCGCGAGGAATCCCGCGATCGTGTCGCCCGGAGCGAGCCCGAGGTCGCTCGCCTTGACGACGAGGATGACCCGGTCGAACGGAGCCGCGTACGCGCTCTCCGGCTCGAGGGGCTTCTGGCTGCCCGGTGTCACGAACCGTCCGTCGACGCCGCCGCTGGTGTTGGCGCCGGGGACGTACGATTCGAAGAGCGGGGTGATCGAAGGCCACGCCATGTGCACGGCCACGTAGTGATACGACGTCGCCGGAGCCGGGTCGGGGACTTTCATCGCCACGTACCAGGCCGAGCCCGCGGGCTGCGGAGACTCGCCCGGATCGGTGTCGATCGTGAAGACCAGCCGGACGACGCCGTCCTCGGAATAGGGCTGCGACACGTGGAGCGCGAGGAGGTCGGATCCGGGCGGAGCGGGCGTGGCGATGGTGGTGACGACCGTCGCCGTCGTGTCGCCGGAGGGATCCGTCAGCTTCGTCAGTCCGGGAGGCTCGCAGACGTTCTCTGGAGGCCCCTGCGAGACGGCGAGGGCGATCTCGTCGCTCGCCGGGCCGACGCCGATCCCGTTGACCGCCTTGACCACGTACGTGTAGCTCGAAACCTGAGGATCGGCGGTGGCGTCGATGTAGGTGGTCTTCGCGTTGCCCGTCTGCCCGATGAGGACCTCATTGCCGGGCGCCGTGCCGCGGAAAACCTGGTAGTTCACGATGTCGGACCCGGCGTTGTCGGGCGCCTTCCAGGAGAGATACGAGCCCGACGCGTCACGCGTGCCCGACAGGCACGGCGGCTTCGGCGCCGCCGGCTCGACGGGGTCGAGGCCGGCGTAGAGACCCTTGCCGCCGGATTGCCGGGCGACGCGCATGAAGGACGTGAAGTCGTTGGCAGCGGTGCCGGCGATGCAGCCGGTGCTCACGCACCCGTCGCTGTACCCGTAGAGCACGCGTCCCTTGTCGTCGACGGTGATCTCGTTGAAGTCGAGGAGATTGCGATCGATGTGGCTCCCTCCCTGCTGCCAGATTCCGGAGGCATGCTGCACCGGGTCGTTCGGCGTGGCGTTGACGGTCGTCCACGTCTTCCCACCGTCGTAGGTCGTCGCGATGAAGGCGTACCAGTTGCCCGGGAAGCTCGGCGCCTGGTAATCGCCGGCGACGTTCGTTCCGAGGAAGCCGCACGCCGCCCGTCCGGAGCTCCCGCCGACGGCTTCCGTGTGCGCGGCGTTCTTGATGCCGTGGGAAGCGCCGATGTCGTAGTCGTTAATCCAGGTGAGCCCGCCGTCGTGGCTCACGGCGACGTGGACGTGCCCTTCCGGCAGACTGCCGGCCGGGACCGGTTCGTTGTTCACGTAACAGTAGTAGGCCGTGCTGTCGGCGTCGAGCGCGATCGAGGGATCGGCGCCCTCCGCCTGGGACACGCTCTGAGGGAGCGCGAACTCGGCCCACGAGACGCCGCCGTCGGTGCTCGTCACGCCTCCCTGCCGCCCGTTGCACTGATTGACCGGCAGCCAGGCGGTTCCGTTGGCGGCGATGTGGAGATGGCCGTGCAGCCCGCCGCATCCGTCCGGCCCGTCGCCGGTGTAGGCGAGGACACCCGGGCCCCAGGTCATGCCCAGGTCGAGGCTGCGCTGGCAGGCGGCGGGTCCGACGAGGTCCTGCGAGCAGTAGATCGTGTTCTGCCCCTGATTGAGCGGCGTCGTCAGAAGCGACAGGGACGCCGGGAACGGCCCGGTTCCGATCGTCTCGTGGTCGGCGCCGCCGTCGGGCGGGCCGGCGCCGATCGGGACCCAGGTCTCACCGTCGTCGTCGGAATATCCGTAGACGGCATTGGCGCCCACGGTCGAGTTCGACGCGAACGTGCGCCCGCTCTTCTGGTCGGTCCAGAGGATCGGGTCGAGCCCCGTGATCGTCGAGACGTTGGTGCGATCCTCCCAGAGCGCCTCGCAGCACGCGGGCTTGTTCGGGTCGACGACTTCCGGGGGCGTCAACCTCCAGATCGGCCCGGTGTTCATCGTCATGATCCGGCCGGTGTGCGGGTTGAAGCCGATGTTGAACTCGCCCTGGAACCCGTTCTCGGCCGAGGAGCCGGAGGGAGCGAAGAAGTTCTGGTAGCGCGCAACGCCGGGCGCGGCGGGATCGGGCCCCCCGAACGGCCCGAGGGCGCCGACCGGGCCCGGCAGGAACTCGAGGGCGACGTTCACCGTCTCGCCGGTCGGCGTATAGGGAACGATTTTCACCGTATAGGTCTGGCTGCCGTCGTGGAAGGGACTGATCACCGCGATTTCGGGATTCGCGCTGCTCGCCGATTGGTAATCCGCGGCCTGCGAGCCGTCGGTGTTCGTGACCGTGCCGCTGTAGACGTAGAGGTCGTAATCGGATTTTCCCGAGCCGGAATCCACCCAGCTCATCGACACCTTCACCCCCGCGTAAGGATGCAGCACCGCATACCCGGCCGGCAGCGTGACCGTCAGCGCGTAGTCGTCGCACGGCTGGACCGGGTTGTCGCACTCGGGACCGGCGTCGACCTCGGGAACCGGCGTCGGATTCGCCGCGAGGAACGGCCCGGACGAATAGGTGATCGGCCCCGAGGTGTCCGTGAGGGTCCCCGAAGCCGGTGTCGCGCTCTGCGCCAGCCGCGCGACGCCGAGCGCGCCCAGAATGACCGCCGCCAGGAAGAACGGACGCGAGTTCTCCCCCCAGGCACGCCGGATCGCCCGGCCCCTGAACGGATCGTGAGCTTTCATTTTGATCCCTCCCCTTTCGAGGGCTCCTGCGGTAGCAATACTCCTGCCATAAAAGAGTGCTACCACCATCCGTGTGTAGGACGTCTTCTCGTAACTGATTTATCCTGAGAACGTTGATAGAAATACACGGGCGGGCTCGCACGATACAACTCAACGATTCACGCACGCGGGCCCCCGCCTTGCATGCCGGAACGACGTGGAGCCGCGTTTCGGGAAGTCCGCCGACTTGCTCTACGGTTTCATGCGCTTCGTGGTCGCCGCGCTGTACACGTGCCACGGCGCCCAGAAGCTTTTCGGCGTGCTCGGCGGCCGCCCGGTCCCGCGTCCCTCCCTCCTCTTCGCCGCCGCGGTCGTCGAGATCGTCGCGGGGCCGCTGATCGCGATCGGTCTCTTCACGCGGGTCGCGGCATTCGCCGCTTCCGGCGAGATGGCCGTCGGCTACTTCACGCAGCACGCGCCGAGCTCGTTCTGGCCGATCGTCAACAAGGGCGAGCTCGCCGTCGCCTTCTGCTTCGTTTTCCTCTTCGTGGCGGCGGTCGGGAGCGGGACGTTCGGCGTCGACCGGACACTCCGGCGGCCCTGACCGGCGCGGGGGCCGCCGCGGAATCGTTCGATCGTGAAGGAAAAGACGGCCTCGCGAGGCTCGCGCGACCCTTCGGCTATGATTTCTCCGCCGCGGGACGCCGTCCCCGCCGTGAACATGCCCGACACGTCCGATTCGGATCAGCGACACCGCAAAGCGCTCTCCGCGCTGAAATCGGCGGAGGCGCGGACCCGTCATTTCTTCGAGAAGAGCCTCGCCGGCATCTACACCTGCACGCTCGAGTGCGACTTCCTCGAGTGCAACGAGGCATTCGCGCGGATCCTGGGCTACGACTCCCCCGCCGACGTGATCGCGACCAACGGGCGGGAGCTCTATTTCTCCCGCGAGGAGCACGACACGCTGCTCGCCGAGCTCCGCGACCGGACGACGCTCACGAACCGCGAAGTGCGTCTGAGGCGCAGGGACGGGACGCCTGCCTGGGTAATCGCCAATCTCTCGCTCATCCCGGAGGAAGAGATCGGGATGACGGTGATCAAGGGCTCGATCGTCGACATTTCGGGCCGCAAGGCCGCCGAGGAAGCCCTGCGGCGCAGCGAGGAGCGGTTCCGGATCGTGTCCCGCGCCACCAACGACGCCGTTTGGGACTGGGACCTCGTCGCCGGTTCGCTCTGGTGGAGCGACGGGTTTCGGATCCTCTTCGGATACCACGAGGCGGAGACGCCGCCGGGGATCGAGTCCTGGACCGACCACATCCACCCGGAGGACCGGCACCGGGTGGAATCGGGGGTCTATTCCCTGATCGAGAGCGGGAGGCAATCCTGGTCCGACGAGTACCGCTTCCGGCGGTCGGACGGGACGTACGCGCGGGTGTTCGACCGCGGCTACGTGATCCACGACCCTTCCGGAAAGCCGGTCCGCATGATCGGCTCGATGATCGACGTCACCGAGCGAGACCGCGCGACGAAGCTCCAGGCGGCGCTGTATCGCATCGCCGACCTCACGACGTCCGCCGAGGACCTCGATTCGTTCTACGCCGAGACGCACCGCATCGTCGAAGGATTGATGTATGCGCGCAACTTCTTCATCGCGC
>Ga0075276_10000318_pt1 | contig 13331 bp, 14 predicted proteins | sample SF_Rice_5C_80N_4_FD_69770 | JGI IMG/M metagenome (GOLD analysis project Ga0075276, IMG submission 69770) | Rice paddy soil microbial communities from Twitchell Island, California, USA - SF_Rice_5C_80N_405 | ecosystem: Environmental > Terrestrial > Soil > Paddy field/soil | place: USA: Twitchell... | reverse complement strand
CGTCGAGGTGCGCATCGCCGAGCGCGGCGAGAAGCGGCGGCTCCAGCAGCTCGCGGACGAGAACGCCCGGCACGCACTCGCCGGCGCCGTCGTGCAGTCGGAGCAGCGGCGCGCCCGCCGCGTCGAGGCGTTGGAGGAGCTGCGCGAGGCGCTCAACCTCGAGTCGCTGCCGCTGCGGATCGAGTGCTACGACATCTCCCACGCGATGGGGCAGGACCCGGTCGGCTCGATGGTCGTCTTTCAGGACGCGACGCCGAAGAAGTCCGACTACCGCAAGTTCGGCATCAAGACCGCGGGCTCCGACCCGGACGACTTCGCCGCGATGGCGGAGGTGGTCTCGCGCCGCTTCGCGCGCGCCGACGACCCCACCGGGGAGCCCGCGTGGACGACGATCCCGAACCTCGTCGTGATCGACGGCGGCAAGGGCCAGCTCTCGGCGGCGCTCGCCGCCATGCAGGCGTACGACCTGCCGCGCGTCGCCGTCATCGCGCTCGCGAAGCGGATCGAGGAGGTCTTCGTCCCCGGTCGGTCCGAACCGATCGTGCTCTCCCGGCACAACCCCGGCCTGCAGCTCCTGCAGCGCATCCGCGACGAGGCACACCGGTTCGCGCTCGGCTTCCACCGCCAGCGGCGCGAGTCGCGCGGCTTCTCGTCGCTCTTCGACGAGCTCGAGGGCGTCGGTCCTGCCCGGAGGCGGGCCCTGCTCCAGCACTTCGGATCGGTCGAGAGCATGCTCGCCGCGACGCCGGAGGAGCTCGAGGGCGTTCCCGGCGTGCCGGCGAAGACGGCTCGGCGGATCTACGCCCAGCTGCACAAGGCAGGCCGCGGATAGAGGCGCGGGCGGCGACCGGCCCCGTGGCCGCGCTCCGGCTCATCGGCCACCGCAACTTCGGGCCCTACTTCGTCGGCAACGCGGCCTCCGCCAGCGGCACGTGGTTCCAGAACCTGGCCGCGTCGCTGCTGATCTACCGGCTGACGCACTCCGCGTTCCTGCTCGGCGTCCTCAACTTCTCGAACTTCATCCCCGTGCTCGTGCTCGCTCCGTGGGCGGGGGCGGCCGCCGACCGGTTCGACCGGCGCACGGTCGTGCTCGTCACGCAGCTCGTGTCGACGGCGCTGAGCGCGGCGCTCGCCGTCCTCGGGTGGACCGGCCATGCGCACGTCGCGGTCGTCATCGCCTGCGCTCTCGGCCTCGGCGTGTCGAGCGCGTTCGCCGCTCCCGCGGCGCAGGCCCTCGTCGGCGATCTCGTGCCGCGGCACGAGCTGGCGTCGGCGGTGGCGCTCAACTCGATGACGTACAACCTCGCGCGCGCGATCGGGCCTGCGCTCGCGGCGGCGGCGATCGTCGCGTTCGGCATCCCGGCCGCGTTCGCCATCAACTCGGCGTCGTACCTGCTGCTCGTCGCGGGCGTCCTCCTCGTGCAGCCGGCCCCGCGACGGCTCGCAGCGCGCGGTGAGGCGCGGCTGCGCGACAGCTTGCGGCTCGTCGCGGAGCAGCCGCGCCTGCTCGCCTTCCTGCTCATCGTCTCGGCGGTCGGCTTCGCCTCCGACCCGGTGAACACCGAGGCCCCGGCGTTCGCGCACGCGTTCCATCGCCACGACACGTGGGCCGGGCTGATCATCGCCGCCTTCGGCATCGGCGCGATCATCGCCGCGTTCCTGCTCGCGGGCCGGGTGACGGGATCGCGGCGGCGCATGCTCGTCACGCTCGCGCTCATGGGTGTCGGCGTCCTCGGCTTCTCGGTCGTCCCGTCGATCTGGCCCGGCTTCCTGCTGCTCGCCGTCGCCGGCTTCGGCTACCTCGCTTCGAACACCTCGGCGACGAGCCGCCTCCAGCTCGAGGTGCACGAGGACCAGCGCGGCCGGATCATGGCGCTTTGGAGCGTCGCGTTCCTCGGCCTGCGGCCGGCGGCGAGCCTCCTCGACGGCGCGCTCGCCTCCGCGTTCGGCGTCCGCGTCGCGGGCGTCGTCCTGTCGGCGCCGGTGCTCGCCGGCGCCGCCCTGCTCTACTTCTTACAGCGCCATCACCGAACGCTTACGCGGCGCCTCTAGCCTCCCGTGCGTGGAGCTCCATCGCATCGAGGACGACCTGCGCAACCACGCCTGGTACGAGCGGCTGTTCGTGCAGACGATCGCCGACGCCGAGGCGTACGCCGCCCGGTGGGCCGACTTCGAGCGGGCCGTCGCCGACGCCGGCGACCGGCTTACAGAGCCCGTACGGAAATCCTAGGCCGCTCTTAGCTCGTAGAGTTCTGATCAGGGTCATGAGCGCAGGCGCCCTCGTGGTCGGGGCAACGGCAGCACTCCTCTTCGCGGCACCCGCCGGCGCCGCGCCGCTGTACCACGACCTGTCCGCGAGCACGAACTGGTCGGGCTACGCGGCGCAGGGGACGACGTTCACCGACGTGAAGGGGACGTGGGTGCAGCCGGCGGTCACGTGCCCGGCCGGCGCGGCGACCTACTCGGCCTTCTGGGTCGGCCTCGGCGGCTTCACGGGCGGGAGCGGGGGCCTCGAGCAGATCGGCACCGAGTCGGACTGCCGGTTCGGCCGCCCAGCGTACTCCGCCTGGTACGAGTTCCTGCCGGCGCCCTCGTCGCCGATCGACATGACGATCTCGGCGGGCGACACGATGGCGGCGGAGGTCTCCCTCGACGGCGCCGTCATCACGCTCACCCTCACCGACGTGACGACCGGCGAGACGTTCTCGACGCAGGCGGCGCCCGACCTGCTCGACGTCTCCTCCGCGGAGTGGATCGCCGAGGCGCCGTCGCAGTGCGGCAGGACCGGCTGCGTGTCGCTGCCGCTCGCGAACTTCGGCACGGCGCAGTTCAGCGGCTCCTCCACCACCTCCGACGGCCACACGGGGACGATCTCGGACGCCGCCTGGACCGCGACCGGCATCCAGCTGAACGGGGTCTTCAGCTCGGCGACGCCGACCGACCTGTCCACGGACGGGACGAGCTTCTCCGTGGCCTGGGTCGGGCCGCCGCCGGCCCCGGCGAAGAAGCACTCGGCCAAGGTCAAGCCGCCGAAGATGAAGGCGCGCTATCCGTCGCTCTGGAGGAACGGGTAGCGATAGTCCGTCGGCGGGACGAACGTCTCCTTGATCGTGCGCGGCGAGACCCAGCGGATCAGGTTCCACATCGACCCCGCCTTGTCGTTCGTCCCCGACGACCTCGCGCCGCCGAACGGCTGCTGGCCGACGACAGCCCCGGTCGGCTTGTCGTTGACGTAGAAGTTGCCGGCGGCGTAGCGCAACCGCTCCCCCGCCTCCTCGATGGCGGAGCGGTCGCGCGAGAACACGGCGCCGGTGAGCCCGTAGGGCGCGCCGCTGTCGATCATGTCGAGCGCGTCCCCGTAGCGCTTCTCGTCGTAGACGAACGCCGTGACGACCGGGCCGAACAGCTCCTCGCGCAGCGTACGGAAGCCGGGGTCGGTCGTCTCGATGATCGTCGGCTCGACGAACCAGCCGTCGGAGTCGTCGTAGCCGCCGCCGACGAGCACGGAAGCCTTGCCCTTCGACGCCTTCGCCTCCTCGATCGCCTCGCGCTGCGTCTTGAACGAACTGCCGTCGATGACCGCGCCCATGAAGTTGGAGAAGTCGCCGACGTCGCCCATCTTCAGCGTCTTCACCTCGCTCGCCAGGCGCTCGCGCAGCTCCGGCCAGAGGTTCGACGGCGCGAACACGCGCGACGCCGCGGAGCACTTCTGCCCCTGGTACTCGAACGACCCGCGCACGATCGCCGCCGCGACCGCGTCGACGTCGGCGGAGGGATGGGCGAGGATGAAGTCCTTGCCGCCCGTCTCGCCGACGATGCGCGGGTAGTTGCGGTAGGTGCCGTCGGCGATGTTCTGGCCGACCGCCTTCCACATGTCGTTGAAGACGGCGGTGGAGCCCGTGAAATGGATCCCGGCGAGGTCGCGGTGCGCGAGCGCCGGGTCGCCGATGTCGGCGCCGCTGCCGTAGACGAGGTTGATGACCCCCGGCGGCAGGCCCGCCTCCTCGTACAGCTTCATCAGCCAGTGGGCCGAGTACGCCGCCGTCGACGCGGGCTTCCACACGACCGTGTTGCCCATCAGTGCGACCGACGAGGGCAGGTTCGCGCCGATGGCGGTGAAGTTGAAGGGCGTGACCGCGAAGACGAAGCCCTCGAGCGGCCGGTACTCCAGCCGGTTCCACACGCCGGGCGAGGAGACCGGCTGCTCCTCGTAGATCCGCGTCATGAACTTCGCGTTGAAGCGCCAGAAGTCGATCACCTCGCAGGCGGAGTCGATCTCCGCCTGGTGCGCCGTCTTCGACTGCCCGAGCATCGTCGCCGCGTTCAGCGTCGCGCGCCACGGACCGGCGAGCAGCTCCGCCGCGCGGAGGAAGACGGCGGCCCGCTCCTCCCACGGCGTGCGCGACCAGTCGGTCCACGCGTCCGCGGCTGCGGCGACCGCGCGCTCGACCTCCCTGGCGCCTCCTTTGTGCACGGTCGCGAGCACGTGCGAGCGCTTGTGCGGCTCGACCGCCTCGAACGTGCTGCCGGTGCGGATCTCCTCGCCGCCGATGACGAGCGGGATCTCGATCTGCTGCGATTCCATCTCCTGCAGACGGAGGCGCAGCCCCTCTCGCTCGGGGCTGCCGGGCGCGTAGTTGCGGACGGGCTCGTTGTACGGCTCGGGGACTCGGGAGATCGCGTGGCTGCTCATGGAGGCGATTCTAGGATTCGGCGAGTGGGCACCGTGCACCTTGCGTACGAGGCGGAGGGCTGGGGCGTGGGGGAGCTCGTCCTTCAGGACGGCCTCGTCGTCTGGCACGAGCTGCCCTGGCCGGGCAGAACCGCACAAGCAACAGACTGTTACTTGCCGTTGATTCGCCGGCTGCAGGCGTACTTCGCCGGCGAGCCCGAGTGCTTCGACGACGTCGCCCTCGACCTGGAGTACGACACGCCCTTCTACACGCGCTGTGCCGAGGCGCTGCGGGCGGTCCCGCGGGGGGAGGTCGTCACCTACGGCGAGCTGGCGGCCCTCGCCGGCGCGCCGGGCGCGGCCCGCGCGGCGGGGAGCTTCTGCGCGCGCAACAGGCTCGGCATCTTCGTCCCCTGCCACCGGGTCGTCTCGGCCGGCGGGCTCGGCTCGTACGGCTCGTTCGGCCTGGCGTACAAGAAGCGGCTCCTGGAGCTCGAGCATGCCGCTGTCTGAGGACCTGCGGAACGAGCTGGCGGCGATCGCGCCGTCCTCCGACTGCGACCGGCTCGCCGAGCTCTCCGGCCTCTTCCACGTCGCGGGCAGCATTCACCTGCGCGGCCGCGGCGAGATCGCGCTGCACCTCGACCTCGTCAGCTCCGCCGTCGCGCGGCGCGCATTCGCGCTGCTCCGCGCGTTCGGCGTCGACTCGGAGATCCGGACGTACCAGCAGGCGGCGTTCGACCGCGCGACGCGCTACCAGCTGCACGTCGAGGGGACGCAGCACGCCTACGACACGCTGCACCGCGCCGGCGTGCTCGACTCGGCGCACCGGCCGGTCGACCACCCGCCGCAACGGGTCGTCGCGCGCCGGTGCTGTCGCGGGGCGTACCTCCGCGGCGCCCTGCTCGGCGCCGGGTCGCTCAGCGGGCCTCTGGATCCCCACCTGGAGATCCGCACCGCCGAGCTCGAGGGCGCGCGCTTCCTCGCCGGGATCGCCGGGCTGCGCGTCCTCGACCGCGGCCGGCACGCGATCGCCTATGCCAAGGGTGCAGAGGCGATCGCCGACGTCCTCGTCGCGGCGGGCGCCACGGACGTCGTGCTCGTCCTCGAGGAACGGTCGGTCATGTCGGCGACACGAGCCGACGCCAACCGGCTCGCGAACGCGGACCACGCGAACCTCGTCCGCACGACGCGCGCTGCGCACGCGCAGATCGAGGCCGTGCGCCGCCTCGACGTCGGAGCGCTCCCCGACGACCTGCGCGAGCTCGCCGAGCTGCGGCTGCGGCATCCGACCGCGTCGGTCGCCGAGCTGGCGCGCCGCTGCCGGCCGCCCGCGTCGAAGGCCGCCGCGTATCGGCGCCTGAGGCGGCTCGTAGAGTTGGCGGAATGATCGTCGCGACGCCCGCCTAGTACCACTTCTAAATGACCTAGCGCCGTTGTCTCGGCAGGCGTCATACTCGCGGCGGCGGGTCCGCGCTCGTCCGGTGGCGGATTCAGACCCCGTCCGTCACCACGGTCTCGGGTGTGGTTGCAAGGACCGGGAGGGTCGTCCTCGGAGCTTCCCGGTCCGCCCGCCTCCTCGCACGTTGCGCTCCTCCGACGAATTGTCAGATGCAACGCCCGCCTCTGCCGTCTCCCGCGTACGTGGGAAAACGGCTCTCCCCTGCGGATTCATGCGGAGTGGTCCGGACCACTGCCTCGTTAGACTCGGAGCGGGAAAAACGAATCGGAAAGGCGACAACCTCATGACGAAGATCAGGGTCGGGATCAACGGGTTCGGCCGGATCGGCAGGAACTTCCTGCGCGCGCAGCTCGAGCGCGGCGGCGACTTCGAGATCGTCGCGGCGAACGACCTCGGCGACACGAAGACGATGGCGCACCTGCTGAAGCACGACTCCGTGCTCGGCAACCTCGACGTCCCGGTCGAGGCCGGCGACGGCTTCATTCGCGTCGGCGGCCACGAGATCAAGTTCGTCTCCGAGCTGGACCCGGCGAACCTGCCGTGGGCCGACCTCGGCATCGACATCGCCATCGAGTCTACGGGCCACTTCACCAAGCGCGACGGCGCCGAGAAGCATCTCGAAGCCGGCGCGAAGAAGGTCGTCATCTCGGCCCCGGCGACCGACCCCGACCTGACGCTCGTCATCGGCGTCAACGACGGCGAGTACGACCCCGAGAAGCACCACATCGTGTCGAACGCGTCCTGCACGACGAACTGCGTCGCGCCGGTCGCCAAGGTGCTGCACGAGGCCTACGGGATCGAGCGCGGATTCATGACGACGATCCACGCGTACACGAACGACCAGAAGATCCTCGACTTCCCGCACAAGGACCTCCGGCGCGCCCGCGCCGCGGCGATCAACCTCATCCCGACGTCGACCGGCGCCGCCCGCGCGATCGGCGTCGTGATCCCCGAGCTCAAGGGCAAAGTCGACGGCATGTCGATGCGCGCACCGGTCCCGACCGGCTCGATCGTCGACTTCGCGGTCCAGATCGCGCGGGGCACGCCGAGCGTCGACGAGGTCAACGAGCTCTTTCGCTCGAAGGCCGACACCGGCGACCTGAAGGGCATCCTCCAGTACACCGACGAGCCGCTCGTCTCGACCGACATCGTCAGCTCGCCGTACTCGTCGATCTTCGACAGCGGCCTGACGATGGTGAACGGGAACCTCGTCAAGGTGTTCAGCTGGTACGACAACGAGTGGGGCTACAGCTGCCGTCTCGTCGATCTGGTCGCGAAGATCGGCAAGACGCTCCCGGCCGCAGTCGCCGCGTAAGAGGAGGCGAAGGACATGCGCATGCCGCGCTCAGTCCGCGACGCCGACGTCGCGGGGAAGACCGTTCTGGTCCGCGCCGACCTCAACGTGCCGCTCGACAACGGCAAGGTCGCCGACGACACCCGCATCCGCGCATCGCTGCCGACGCTCCAGCTGCTGCTCGACCGCGGTGCGAGGGAGATCCGCGTCTGCTCGCACCTCGGCCGGCCGAAGACCGAGGAGGACAAGGCGAAGTACGCGATGGCGCCCGTCGCCGCGCGCCTGCGCGAGCTGCTTCCGGACGACCGGATCCACGTCCTCGAGAACACGCGCTTCAACCCCGGCGAGACGAAGAACGACGAGGGCTTCGCGCGCGAGCTCGCAGACGGCTGCGACCTGTACGTCGACGACGCCTTCGGGTCGGCGCACCGCGCGCACTCGTCGACCGAAGCGGTCGCGCGGCTCCTTCCCGCCTACGCGGGGCTGCTGCTCGAGAAGGAGCTGACGAATCTCGGCAAGCTCCTCGGGGAGGTCGAGCGGCCGTTCGTGCTCATCTCGGGCGGCGCGAAGGTCGACGACAAGCTCGGCGTGCTGCAGCATCTCGGCGGCAGCGCGGACGCCGTGCTGATCGGCGGGAAGATGGCCGAGCAGCTGCGCGTCGAGAACCCGCTCGACTTCGACGCCGAGCTGCCGACCGACGTCGTCGGCGCCGCGGCCTTCGAGCCCGACGCCGAGTCCGCGGTCTATGCCGTCGACGAGCTTCCCGACGGATGGCTCGGGCTCGACATCGGCCCCGAGACGCGGAAGGTGTTCGCCGACCGCATCGAGGCGGCGCGAACGATCTTCTGGAACGGGCCGATGGGCGTGTTCGAGTGGTCCCGCTTCGCCGCAGGAACGAAGGCCGTCGCCGAGGCGGTGGCGGCGAACGACCAGGCGTTCTCGGTCGTCGGCGGCGCCGATTCCGTGCGCGCGCTCAACGAGCTCGGCCTCGCGGACCGGATCTCGTGGGTGTCGACCGGCGGCGGTGCGAGCCTCGAGCTGCTCGAGGGCAAGGAGCTGCCGGGCGTCGCCGTGATCCCGTCGTGATGATCGTCGCCGGCAACTGGAAGATGTACCGCGGCCCCGAGCTCGACGGGCTGAGAGGACTGGACGCAATCGTCTGTCCGCCGTACACGCGGCTGCGCGAGTGCGTCGATGCGGGCCTGACGACATACGCGCAGAACGTCCACTGGGAGGCAGAGGGCGCCTACACGGGCGAGATCTCCGCGCCCATGCTGCTCGAGCTCGGCGTCGCGGGCTCGCTCGTGGGGCACTCCGAGCGCCGCCAGTACTTCGGCGAGACCGACGAGACGGTCGCGAAGCGAACGCGCGCCGCGCTCGACGCCGGCCTGAAGGTGATCGCCTGCGTCGGCGAGACGCTGGCCGAGCGCGAGGGAGGCGAGACGGAGGACGTTCTTCGCCGCCAGCTCTCGGTCCTCGAACCGCACCCGAGCCTCGTGCTCGCCTACGAGCCGGTGTGGGCGATCGGCACCGGCCTCACCGCGACGCCCGAGACGGCGCAGGAGGCGCACGAGTTCATCAAGTCGCTGCTGCCGGCCCCGGTGCTCTACGGCGGGTCGGTCAAGCCCGACAACGCCGCCGCGCTGCTCGCGCAGCCGGACGTCGACGGCGCGCTCGTCGGCGGCGCCTCGCTCGACGTCGACTCCTTCAAGGCGATATGCCGAGCGGCCGAGCGTATCCGCTCGTAGTCCTCGTCATCCTCGACGGGTGGGGGATCGCCCCGCCCGGCCCGGGGAACGCGGTGTCGCTCGCGCGCACGCCGGTGTTCGACGCGCTGTGGCGCCGCTATCCGCACGCGACGCTCAAGGCGTCGGGGGAGGCGGTCGGCCTGCCGCCCGGGCAGATGGGCAACTCCGAGGTCGGGCACCTGACGATCGGCTCGGGTCGCATCCTCTTCCAGGACCTCATGCGCGTGAACAAGGCAATCGAGACCGGCGAGCTGCTCGACAACGCGGTCCTGCGCTCGGCGTTCGAGCGCGGCGAGAACGTCCACCTGATGGGGCTCGTCTCGCACGGAGGCGTGCACTCGCACATCGACCACGTGAAGGCGCTCATGAAGTTCGCGCCCGAGAAGACGTGGATCCACGCCTTCACCGACGGGCGCGACGTGTCGCCGCACTCGGCCGTGCACGACCTCGCCGAGCTGCCGGCCGATCGCATCGCGACCGTCGTCGGTCGCTACTACGCGATGGACCGCGACAAGCGCTGGGACCGCACACAGCGCGCGCTCGACGCGATCGTGACGGGCGTGGGCGAGCACGCGGAGGATCCGATCGCGGCGGTCCAGGCGAGCTACGACCGCGACGTCACCGACGAGTTCATCGAGCCGATCGTGCTCGACGGCCGGCCGCGCCTCGACCCCGAGAAGGACACCGCGATCTTCTTCAACTTCCGCCCCGACCGGGGCCGGCAGCTGTCGGAGAAGCTCGGCGAGCTCGGCGTCGACCTGACGACGATGACGCGCTACCGCGAGGACTTCGACTTCCCCGTCGTGTTCCCCGAGCAGAAGGTCGAGAAGGTGCTCGGCGAGGTGCTCGCCGACCACGGCGTCCGGCAGCTGCATGCCGCCGAGACCGAGAAGTACGCGCACGTCACCTACTTCTTCGACGGCGGCCGCGAGGAGGAGTTCTCCGGCGAGACCCGCCTCCTCGTCCCCTCGCCGCGCGACGTCCCGAGCTACGACAAGAAGCCGGAGATGTCCGCGCCGGAGCTGGCCGAGCGCTTCGTCGACGAGATCGACCGGGGCTACGCCTTCGCGGTGATCAACTTCGCCAACCCGGACATGGTCGGGCACACCGGGGTCATCCCGGCGGTGGTGAAGGCGGTGGAGACGAGCGACGCATGCCTCGGCAAGGTGGTCGAGGCGGTCGACCGGCTCGGAGGGGTGTGCCTGATCACCGCCGACCACGGCAACGCCGAGGAGGAGCTCCAGCCGGACGGGAGCCCGCACACCGCCCACACGACCAACCTCGTCCCGCTCGTCCTGACCGCCGAGGGCCCGACCCTCCGGGAGGGGGAGCTGTCCGACCTCGCCCCGACCGCCCTTGCCCTCCTGGGCTACGAGGTGCCCGCCGTGATGTCGGGGAAGAGCCTCATAGCCACAGGCCAATAAGGGGGCTATCATGAGACCTCTTGTCGCTGCCCCAGCCTGATCCTGGCGTCCTGCGGAAGGCGCAGCGGGGGGACGAACGCGCCTTCTCCATCATCGTGCGGGCGTATCAGGTCCCCGTGTTCAACTACGTGCTCAGGCTGGTCGGCGAACGGTCGCTCGCGGAGGATCTGACCCAGGAGGTCTTCCTGCGCGTGTACCAGGGGCTGCCGCGCTTCTCGCTGCGGTCGAAGTTCACGACGTGGCTCTTCCAGGTGACGAAGAACCGCGTGCTCGATGAGCTGCGTGCAGTCGAGCGACGCCCGCGCGCGGTCGTCGACCTCGACGACGTGCCGGCGCTCGAGGTGCTCGACGCGCCGTTCGAGCGGCTCGAGGCCATCGACGCGGTGTGGCGCGCCGTCGAGGCGCTGAACGTCGACCTCAAGTCGGCGCTCCTGCTGCGCGACGTGGTCGGGCTCTCCTACACCGAGATCGCCGACGCGCTCGAGATCACCCTCGCCACGGTGAAGTGGCGCATCTACAAGGCGCGGGAGGACGTGCAGCTCGCGCTCGCGCGCGAGGGCATCACCTTCTACGCGGCGTCCGAACCGGATGCCGTCGTCACGCCCGCGGTCTAGCGCGAATAGCGCTGGAGCCAGGCGGCGAGGTCGAGCGCCTGCTGTCGCGCCGTCGGCGCGTGCGGCACCGGCGCGACGCGCGTCGTCGCCGGCGCCGGCGGGGCGGAGTGGTGCGAGCCGCCCGCCGCGACGACCGCGGCGACGATGCCGGCGGCGACCAATGCGAGCGAACCGCCCGCAAGTAACAGACTGTTACTTGGAGAGAATCGGCGCCGCCGCGGCGCGAGAATCGCCGTCGCCGCGGTCGGGCTGTCGGTCGCGAGCGCACGGGCGAGCTCCGCGGCGGAGGGCCGCCGGCGCGCGTCGCGCTCGAGGCACGCGTGGATCGCGCCGGCGAGCGGGCGCGGAACGCCGGCGAGCGACGGCGAGCGGTCGGGCGATCCGGTGAGCAGCTCGACGAGGACGAGCCCGAGCGCATAGACGTCCGCCGCCGCGGTCACCTCCTCGCCGCGCGCCTGCTCCGGGGCGAGGTACGCCTCGGTGCCGAGGACGGTCCCGACCATGGTCAGGCGCGTGCCCTCGAGCCCGAAGGCGATGCCGAAGTCGCCGAGCTTCAGGAGGCCGTCGCGGCGGAGCAGGAGGTTGTGCGGCTTCACGTCCCGGTGGACAAGGCCGGACGCGTGGGCCGCCGCGAGCGCGCGCGCGGCCTGCGCGCCGAGCTTCGCGACCTCGTTCGGCGGCAATCGTCCGCCGCGCGCGAGCAGCTCGGCGAGGCTCTCGCCGTCGACGTGCTCCATCGCGATGTACGGCTGTCCGTCGAGCTCGCCGACGTCGAAGACCTTGACGATGTTCGCGTGCGAGAGGCGTGCCGCGATCCGTCCCTCGCGCAGGAAACGTGTGCGCAGGTCGGGATCGCGCGCGAGGTTCTCGGCGAGCCGCTTGAGCGCGACGTGCCTGCCGAGCTCGGTGTCGCGCGCGAGGTCGACGACGCCCATCGCGCCGTGGCCAAGCGGGCGCTCGATCTCGTAGCGGCCGCTCAATGATCCTTCCCGTGGCCGTGGCCGTGGCCGGGCCCGTGGTCGTGATGCGGAGGGTGCGGGTGTGGCTTCGGCGCGGGAGCCGGCGGCGCTGGGTTGCAGGTGATGCGCGCCGGAAGATCGTTGACGGCCGTCCCGAGCGTCTCCTGGAAGCGCGCGGGAACCTGCCGGCGGTTCACCGCCTGCACGACCTCGTCGCGCAGCTCGTTCGCGCGCTGCTGTGCGCTGCAGCCGTCGCCGGCGGCGAGCGCCTGCGCGACTGCGTTCGCCTGCGCGGCCCATGCCCGTGCGAGCGCGCGCGGCAGGTGCGGCGGCTTCGGAGGCGGCGCTGCGCGCTTCGGCGCGCCGCCGCAGCCGGCGAGCGCGAGCACGGCGATCGTCGCGATGACGCGTCTCACTCGCCCAGCGTGAGCCGCTCTGCGAGCGCCTCCGGTAGGCGGGCCGCTCGCATCTCGGCTTGCGTCCGCTCGACGTCGTACTCGACGCGGCGGAAGGTCGCGACACGGCGGTCGAGGTCGAGGAGGAGGAACGCGGCGCGCGGGTCGCCGTCGCGAGGCTGCCCGGCCGATCCGGGGTTGAGGAGGACGCGGTCGGACAGCGAGACCTCCTCGCCGTCCCCGGCGAGGCCGCCGGTCAGCGTGTCGCCCGCCCAGCGCACCTGGAGCGCCGCGTGGCTGTGGCCGACGAGCACCGTCGGGCTCGGGCTCACTGCAAGCGTCGCCGCGGCCGCCTCGTCGGAGAGGACGTACTCCCAGACGGGGTCGCGCGCGCTGCCGTGGTAGAGCGCGACCCCGGCGCGCTCGGCCGCAGGCTCGAGGCCGTCGAGGAACGCGCGCGCGTCCTCCGTCAGCACGCCCTGCGTCCAGCGCGCTGCCTCGGCGGCGTCTCCGCTGAACTCGGCGAGGTCGATGGTCCCGCGCACCGCGAGGTCGTGATTCCCCGCCAGGCAGATATCTGCACGTTCGCGAACGATCTCGCAGCACTCGTTCGGGCGCGGCCCGTAGCCGACCACGTCGCCGAGGCACCAGAGCTCGTCAGGGGCTGCTTCATCGAGCGCTCCGAGCACCGTCTCGAGCGCCGCGAGGTTCGCGTGGATGTCGGATACGACCGCGACGAGCACGCGCGAACGCTAGTCCCGGA
>Ga0075276_10000317_pt1 | contig 13348 bp, 14 predicted proteins | sample SF_Rice_5C_80N_4_FD_69770 | JGI IMG/M metagenome (GOLD analysis project Ga0075276, IMG submission 69770) | Rice paddy soil microbial communities from Twitchell Island, California, USA - SF_Rice_5C_80N_405 | ecosystem: Environmental > Terrestrial > Soil > Paddy field/soil | place: USA: Twitchell... | reverse complement strand
ACCCCGTAGCGCGTCTGGATGAAGGTGTGCCGCGGCGCGCGCTGGTCGATCTTCTCGCGCAGGCGGCGGACGACCACATCGACCGTCCGGTCCCGGTGCGACTCGCGGCGGCCCCACAGCTTCTGCAGCAGCTCGTCCCGCGTCGCCACCCGCCCCCGGTCGAGGGCGAGCTGGTAGAGCAGCCGGAACTCGGTCGGCGTCAACTCCACGCTCACGCCGTCGACGTACGCCTGCACCTCGCGCGGGTCGATGCGCAGCTCCTCGACCTCGATCGGCTCGCCGCGCGGGACCTCCTCGCGCCGGACGCCGCGCCGCGCCGCCGCCCGGACGCGGGCGACGAGCTCTTTCATCGAGAACGGCTTGACGAGGTAGTCGTCCGCCCCGATCTCGAGCGCGTGCACCCGGTCGTGCTCGGTGCCGCGGGCGGACACGACGACCACCGGGGTGGCGATGCCTTCCGCGCGCGCCGTCTCGAGGAGCTTCCAGCCGTCCACGCCGGGGAGCATCAGGTCGAGGATGCATGCGTCCGGTTGCTCGTAGCGGAGCCGGGCAAGTCCCTGCTCGCCGTTGCCGACCCAGACGGCGTCGAAGCCGGCCGCGCCGAGGTGGCGGGCCATCCCCTGGGCGATGACCTCGTCGTCCTCGACGATGAGAACCTTGGGCATCGGTGTCATTATCGAGTGCCGGCCGTCGGCGACGGGTCGCCGGAGGGTGAAAGAGTGGTGAAGGGGTGGTGAACAGCGAGGCGGAGCGGGTCCTGGCCTTGGTCGAGGCGGCCGCGGACCGGGTCGTCGTCCTCGACCACGAGCGCCGGGTCGTCGCCTCGAACGTCGGCCTCACGCCCGGCCGGCGCGTCGGGGACGTCGACGACGCCCTCGTTCTCTACCTCGAGGCGCTGCCCGCGCTGTCCGCCTACCAGGAGCTGCGCGCCGGGTTCACCGCGGCCGTCTCCCACGAGCTGCGGACGCCGCTCGCCCGGCTCCTCGTCCTCCTCGAGACGGCGACGCTGCCGGGCGCGGACGTGCCCGAGCTCGTCGAGCAGGCCCGGCAGGAGATCCAGCAGACGCGCGAGCTGATCGACGACGTGCTCTTCCTCGGCGAGCTCGAGACGGGGCGGGAGGTCGTCTCGCTCGGCCACACGCGCGCGCTGCCGATCGTGGAGGAGGTCCTGGCCGCCTACGCCGAGCGGGCCGAGCACGCGGAGGTGTCCCTCAGGGCCGAGGGCGGCCCGGAGGTGGAGCTGCCGCTACGCCCGCGCATGCTCCGCGTGATCGCCGAGAACCTCGTGCAGAACGCGATCCGCTACGCCGGCCCGGGGAGCACGTGCCGTGTGATCGTGACGCAGGGGGACCGGCACGCCGTGCTCGTGGTCGCCGACGACGGCGCCGGGGTCCGCCGGCCCGACCTCCCGCGGCTGTTCGAGCGCTTCTACCGGGCCGACCAGGCGCGCACGTCGCGCGGAACCGGGCTCGGGCTCGCGATCGTGAAGCACGTCGTCACCGCCGCGGGCGGGACGGTGGAGGCGCGCGGCGCCCCGGGCAAGGGCCTCGAGATCGTCTGCCGCTTCCCGACTGCTTGACAGATCGACGCCCGTCGATATGATCTCGTATCGATGACTGTCGATGCGATCGCCTGTTGTGCGTCTCTCGCCGCTCCCACGATCTCCGACGACGAGGCGGCAGCGACGGCCGAGCTCTTCCGCGCGCTCGCGGACCCCGCCCGCGTCAAGATCGTCAACCAGCTCGCGAACGCGTCCGAGCCGGTCTGTGCGTGCGAGATCGTGCCGGCGCTCGGGCTCGCCCAGCCGACCGTCTCCCACCACTTGAAGAAGCTCACGGACGCGGGGCTGCTGGAGCGGGAGCAGCGCGGCAAGTGGGCCTTCTTCTCCCTCAATGCCGACGCGCTTCGCACCCTCGCGTCGGTCGCCGACCTGAAAGAGGTGTGTTGCTGATGGAGATTCGCGAACAGGTCCGGCGCCGGTACGCGGAGTCCGCTCGTGCGGTCACGGAAGGCTCCGGCTGCGGCAGCGGTTCGTGCTGCGCGGACGACTCCAGTGCGAGCGCGGTGACGAGCGAGAGGTTCGGCGAGGCGCTCTACGACGCCGAGCAGCGCGGCGAGCTCCCGGACGCCGCGGTCCTCGCCTCGCTCGGGTGCGGCAACCCGGTGGCGGTCGCCGAGCTGCACGAGGGCGAGACGGTGCTCGACCTGGGCTCCGGCGGCGGCATCGACGTCATCCTGTCGGCGAACCGCGTCGGCCCGACCGGAACCGCGTACGGCGTCGACATGACGGACGAGATGCTCGCTCTCGCAATGCGCAACGCGGCAGACGCCGGTGTCAGGAACGTTCACTTTCTGAAGGGCGTCATCGAGCAGGTCCCGCTGCCTGCCGAGAGCGTCGACGTCGTGATCTCCAACTGCGTCATCAACCTCTCCGTCGACAAGCCGGCGGTGCTCACCGAGATGGCGCGCGTGCTCAAGCCAGGCGGCCGTGTCGGCGTGTCCGACGTCGTGGCCGAGGATCGGCTCAGCCCCGACGAGCGCGCGGAGCGCGGCTCGTACGTCGGCTGCATCGCCGGCGCGCTCTCGCGGAGCGAATACGTGGCGGGGCTCGAGGCGGCCGGGTTCGAGGACGTCTCGGTCGAGTTCACCCATGAGGTGGCCGACGGCATGCACGGCGCGATCGTGAAGGCGGTGAAGACCCACGACCCGCAGGCCAAGGGCCTGCCGGTGATCCAGCCCGCGGCTTCCGCCTCGTGCTGCTGAGCGCGAGGTGAACGTCCTCTTCGTGTGCACCGCGAACGGGGGCCGCTCGGTGATGGCGGAACGGCTGTTCCGTCACGAGGCCGCCGGCCGGCACGACGCCCGTTCGGCCGGGAGCAAGCCTGGAACCGCGGCGCATCCCCAGGTGATCGAGGCGTTGGCCGAGCTCGGGATCGACGCGTCCGACCACGTCCCGCGCGCTCTCGACGACGACGCGATCGCATGGGCGGACGTGGTTGTCGCGACGTGCGACGACGCCTGCCCGGTGGTTCCCGGCAAGCGCTACGTCGGTTGGCAGCTCCCGGACCCGAAGCACGAGCCGATCGAACGGGTGCGTGCGATCCGCGACGACATCGCCGCGCGTGTCCGTGCGCTCGTCGCCGATCTCGACTCCGGCGAAGCGGCGAAGCGGTGACGTCCCGCAGCGAAGCTCTGCCGCTGCCGGGAGAGGCAGCGGTGCTGGCCAAGCTCTCGACTCTCGACCGCTTCCTGCCGCTGTGGATCGGTCTCGCGATGGCTGCCGGGCTCGGCCTCGGACGCCTCGTCCCGTCTCTGAACCGGGGCCTGGACAAGCTTCAGGTCGGCACCGTGTCTCTGCCTATCGCGTTGGGCCTTCTGCTGATGATGTATCCCGTTCTTGCGAAGGTCCGCTACGAAGAGCTCGGTCGCGCCCGCGACGACGGCGTGTCGAACCGGCTCTTCTTCGGTGTCTCGCTGTTCCTCTCGTGGGCGGTCGGGCCGGCGCTGATGTTCGCGTTCGCCTGGCTGCTCCTCCCGCACCAGCCTGCGTATCGCGCAGGCGTGATCATCGTCGGGCTTGCCCGCTGCATCGCGATGGTGTTGATCTGGAACGACATCGCCCAGGGAGACCGCGACCGGACGGCGCTGCTCGTCGTCTTCAACGCGCTGTTCCAGGTCGCCGCCTACTCGCTGCTCGGCTATTTCTATTTGACCGTGCTTCCGGCCTGGCTCGGCCTCGACACGCAGGGCTTCGAGGTCGGCATCTGGGAGGTCGCGAAGACGGTGCTCGTCTTCCTCGGCATCCCGCTCACCGCCGGGTTCCTCACCCGTCGCATCGGGCTCCGGCGCAAGGGCCGCGATTGGTACGACACGCGCTTCCTGCCCAAGGTGAGCCCGATCACGCTCTACGGGCTGCTGTTCACGATCGTGCTCCTGTTCGCGATCCAGGGGCACAAGATCACCTCCCGGCCGCTCGACGTCGCCCGGATCGCGCTTCCCCTTCTCGCCTACTTCGCGGTCATGTGGTTCGCCGGCTTCGCGGTCGGCAAGGCCGTCGGCCTGCCGTACGCGCAGACGGCGAGCATGGGGTTCACGGTCGCATCGAACGACTTCGAGCTCGCGATCGCCGTCGCCGTCGGCGTCTTCGGCGCTACGTCCGGCCAGGCGCTCGCAGGCGTCGTCGGGCCGCTGATCGAAGTGCCGGTGCTCGTGGCGCTCGTCTACGTCGCGTTGTGGGCGCGTCGCTTCTGGCCCGCGACGGCGGGCTAGCCGAACCGACCGGTGACGTAATCCTCCGTCCGCTGGTCGGAGGGTCTCGTGAAGATCTTCTCGGTCGCGTCGTACTCGATGAGCTCGCCGTAGCGCTCGCCCTCCCCGCCGTGCGAGATGGAGAAGAACGCCGTCATGTCGGCGACGCGCGCGGCTTGCTGCATGTTGTGCGTGACGATGACGAAGGTGTACCGGCTCTTCAGCTCGTGCATGAGCTGCTCGATCGCCTGCGTCGCGATCGGGTCGAGGGCAGACGCCGGCTCGTCCATCAGCACGACGTCGGGCTCGACTGCGATCGCCCGCGCGATGCAGAGGCGCTGCTGCTGCCCGCCTGAGAGCGACAGGCCGCTCGCCTTCAGCCGGTCCTTCACCTCGTCCCACAACGCCGCCTGCGTGAGCGCACGCTCGACGCGCTCGTCGAGGTCGTCCTTCATGCCGAGGACGCGGCAGCCCCATGCGACGTTGTCGTAGATCGACTTCGGGAACGGGTTCGGCCGCTGGAAGACCATCCCGATGTTCCGGCGCACGGCGACGGGGTCGATGTTCGATGCGCAGATGTCCTGGCCGTGGTAGCGGATCGTCCCCGTCTGGCGAAAGCCGGGGATGAGGTCGTTCATTCGGTTGAAGCACCGGATGTACGTGCTCTTTCCGCAGCCCGACGGGCCGATGATCGCGGTGACGAGGTTCTTGTAGACCTCCATCGACACGCTCTTCAGCGCCGGCTTGCCCCCGTAGAGGGCGTCGAGGTGCTCCACGTGGAAGACCGTCTCGAGTCGCTCGCGCGGCGGGACGGGCTGGCGTCGGGTCTCGACTTTCACGGTCGGCTCGATCGTAATCGACACGTCATGCTCTCCTTCCATCAGCGGCCGGCGAGCTTGCGGGCGGTGCGCGTCGCGAGCCAGCGGGCGGTGAGGCTCGCGAAGAGGATGAACAGCAGCAGGACGAGCGCGGCCGCCCAGGCGCGCGCGTGGTCCTTCGGATCGGCGGACTCCGACAGCTCGAAGATCGCCAGCGGCACCGTCTGCAGCGCATGCAGCGGATTCCAGCTCGTCTGCGGGCCGACGAGCGACGACGTGAAGAGGAGCGGGGCCGTCTCGCCCGCGACCCGCGCGACGGCGAGGACTGTCCCCGTGAGGATGCCGCCGGCCGCGCGCGGGAGCACGATGCTCAGCGTCGTCCGCCATCGCGGAACGCCGAGCCCGAGGCTCGCCTCGCGCAGGGAGTCGGGCACGAGCCCGAGCACCTCGGCCGTCGTCCGCGCGACGAAGGGCAGCATCAGGGTCGCGAGCGCGAACGCTCCTTTCACTCCGCTCTGTCCCCCGCCGCCGACGACGAGCAGTCCGTAGACGAAGATGCCGACGACGATCGCGGGCACGCCGGCGAGGACGTCGAGCGCAAGGCCGAGGCCCGCACGGACCGGCGGCGGCGCGAACTCGTTCAGGTAGATCGCGACGAGGATGCCGATGGGGAGCGCCATCGCGGTCGCGAGCGCGACGATGACGAGCGTGCCCGCGAACGCGTTCGAAAGCCCCTGGGGCGCGTTCGTGAAGCTGAACGGGATCGGCGGCTTGGTCAGCAGGTCGAGGTTGAGCTCGCTTGCGCCCTTGCTGGCCACCGACCAGATGACGACGCCGAGAATCGCGACGGCGATCGCGGCCGCGAGCCACGCGAGCATCTCCATCACGCGGTTTACGCGGCGTCGCCGCGGCAGCCGGTCGAGCCGGAGCGACGGCCCGGTCAACCCGTGTGCGCTCACGCGTGCCCTCCGCGAGCAACGCCGTGCCGGCGTGCGACACGGCGGACGATCCACTGCGCGGTGACGTTGGCGACGAGAGAGAGAACGAGGAGGATGGCGCCGAGGTACACGAGCGACGCCTGGTCGAGGTTCGACGTCGCACCCTGGTACTCGGAGGCGATCTTGCTCGCGAGCGTGTCGCCCTGGCTGAAGAGGTTCCAGTGGACGAAGACGCCGCCGCCGACGACCTGCGTGACGGCGATCGCCTCGCCCATCGCGCGGCCGAGGCCGAGGATGAGCGCGGCCGCGATGCCGCCGCGCGCATAGGGGAAGACGACTCCCCGGATCATCTCCCACCGGGTCGTCCCCAGTGCGAGCGCTCCCTCCTTGAGCTCGCGCGGCACGCCGAGGAAGAGCTCGCGACTGATGCTGGAGACGATCGGCAGGATCATGATCGCGAGCACGACGATCGCCGTGAACAAGCTCGCGCCGGCGGCCGACGGAGAACCGAACAGCGGGATGAAGCCGAACGCCGCGTGCAGCCACTTCTCGATGTACGACCGCAGTGCCGGCCCGAGCACGAGGATGCCCCAGAGCCCGATGACGACGCTCGGCACCGCGGCGAGCGTCTCGACGAGCGCGGTCACCGGGCCTCGCACGGCGCGCGGGGCGAGCTCCGTGAGGAACAGCGCGATTCCGATCGCGAGCGGGGTCGCGAACAGGAGGGCGAAGAACGACGTGATCGCGGTGCCGAACAGGAAGCTGCCGGCGCCGTATGCCTCTCGTCCGACGACGGGGTTCCAGACGGCGTGCCAGACGAACGACAGCCCGAACCGCGATATCGAAGGCCGGGCGCCGTCGAAGACCTTCCAGGCGATGAGCAGGACGAGGGCCGTCGCGCCCGCGCTTGCGAGCGCGGCGACCGTTTGCAGGAGCACGTCGCCGAGATGGACCCGCCGCCCCGTGAAGGGGCGGCGGGCGGGGTGAGTCACATCGACGGAGGCCACTCGAGGATCCCGGGCGGATTCGCTCCTATGAGTGAACCTTGTTCAGCGTCTTCTCGGCCGCGACGAGCACGAGCTTGGGGATCGGGGCGAAGACGAGGAACGAGTTCGAGATCAGGTGCTGAGACTTCGGGGTGAGCGCCCAGAAGATGAACTTCCGAAGCGCCGGCGCCTGCGGCGTCGACGTGTGGACGATGACGTACGTGAACGTCGAGAGCGGCCACGCGTTCTTGAACTTCGCGCTCTTGGGCGGATTGACGATCGACATCTTGTTGTCCGTCGGGACCTTCGTCACCGTCTGCGCCGCCGCCTCGATCGCCGGGCCGGTCGCGAGCGTGTAGTTGCCTGCGGCATTCTTCATCCGGGCCCAGTTGAGCTTGTTCTGCTTGACGTAGGCGACCGAGATGTAGCCGATCGAGCCGGGCGTGGAAGCGATGACGGCGGCGACGCCGGAGTTGCCCTTGCCGCCGACGCCGCCGGGCCAGTTGACCGCGGTCGCGCTGCCGACCTGCGACGCCCACGTCTTGCTCACCTTCGAGAGGTAGTCGGTGAAGGCGTAGGTGTCGCCGCTGCCGTCGCTGCGGTGCGCGGTCGTGATCGCGAGGCCGGGCAGGCTCGTGCCCTTGTTGATCGCCTTGATGCTCGGGTCGTTCCATTTCGTGATCTTGCCGAGGAAGATGTCCGCGAGCACCGGGCCCGTCAGCTTGAGTTGCCCGCTGTGCACGCCCGGAATGTTGTACGTCGGCACCGTGGCGGAGAGCGCCCACGGGATCTGCACGCAGTCGCCGCACGCTGCCGCCTGGTCGGGGTTGAGCGGCGCGTCGCTTGCGCCGAAGTCGACCGACTTGGCCGTGATCGCCGCGATGCCGGCGCCGCTGCCGACGCTGGAGTAGTTGACCGTCACGTCGGTCTGGGAGGCGTACTTCGGGCCCCAGATGGCGAGAGCGGGCGCGACGAGCGACGAGCCTGCCCCGTTGATCGTCGTGGCCCGGTGCGCGGGCTTGGCCGCTGCCGTTCCGGCGACGGCGACCGCAAGGAGAGCGGCGGCCGCGACGGCGCTGGCGATGCGAATCGAAGTGCCGAGCTTCGGCATTGGTGATCCTCCTCCGTGGGTTCGGGGCCAACATACGGCGCTCCTCGACGAAGGTGGGCTACAGGGCTGTTGCGGGACGGTTACGGAGTGGTGACGTACCCTGAAAAGCGCCTACTCGTCCGGTGTACGGTGTCGCGATGGCCATCGACGAGGCCCTGGATCGCATCGAGGCGGAGCTCCAGAAGGAGGGCCAGAGGGTCCTCTCGGCGGTCCACGGGGCGGTCCGGGCGCTCCAGGAGCGGGACGTCGAGCTCGCCGACGAGGTCATCGCCTTCGACGACGAGGTCGATCGGCTCTTCCTCGACATCGAGGGCTCGATCCAGGCGCTGCTGGCCCTGCAGACGCCCGTCGCCCGCGACCTGCGCCTCCTCCTCGCGATGCTGCACATCAACCTGCTCCTGGAGCGGACCGGCGACGGGTGCGTGACGGTGGCGAAGCTCTCGAAGCTCGTCGCCGACGCCGACCCCGACCCGGCCCTCGCCGCCGTGCTCGTCGAGATGGGCGAGCGTGGGGAGGAGATGCTCCACGTCGCCCTCGACTCGTTCGCCCGCCGCGACCTCGCCGGGGCGGAGAGCCTCGTCGCCCTCGACGAGCTCATCGACCGCGCCAACCGCCGCTTCGTCGAGCGCCTCGTCGACGTCATGGCGGAGCCCGACCTGCGGGAATGGGGCCTGCGGATGGTGGTCGTCGCCCGCACGATCGAGCGGATCGGCGACCGCGCCGTCGACATCGGCGAGCAGACGGCCTACCTGCTGACCGCCGAGTTCCGCGAGTTCACCGACGCTTCACATCCGCCCGTCTAAGCTGCCGCGGTGGACTGGCGGCTATACAAGGCGATCTACGGCGTCTCGCTGCACCACCACTGGGTCGGCAGCCTGTTCCACGGCGTCGAGGCGGCCAGCATCCCGTTCATGGTCGTCGTCACGTGCGCGCTCTGGCTCCTCGCACCGCCGGGCGGGAGCCGCAAGTGGAAGCTGGCAGCGGGCGGCGGCCTCATCTCCGCCGGACTGGCGCTGGCGGTCAATCGTGTCATCGCCGCGCTCTGGTTCCGCGAGCGCCCGTTCCTCGCGCATCACGTCGCGCATCCGTGGATCAACTCGCACGACGCCTCCTTCCCGAGCGACCACTCGAGCGCGTCCTTCGCGATCGCATTCGCGGTGCTGCTCCTCGATCCCGTCGTCGGTGCCGTCTTCCTCGTGCTCGCGCTCGTCATCGCGGTCGGCCGCTTGTTCATCGGCGCCCACTACCCGGGCGACGTCGCCGCCGGCGTGCTCATCGGCGCAGCCTCGGCGGTCGTCGTCGTCCGTCTCGGCCGTCCCGTCGTCGCGTGGCTCGTGCGGCTCGTCGAGCGTGCCACCGATCCGTTGCTGCGGCCGTTCTGGCGCCGGGCATAGGCATTTCGGCCTGCTTGCCGTCCGCTTCCTGATGCGCTACTTCGAGACGCGCACGCTGACGCCGCTTGCGGCGCACTGCCTCTGCGCCGGCACTGCCGCCGCGATCCCCTTCGCGGTCTCGTGACCGTCGTCCGCGCTGCCGGCGGCATCGTGTCCCGCGACCGAACGGTTCTCGTCGTGCACAGGCCGGAGTACGACGACTGGACCTTCCCGAAGGGAAAGGCGGAGCCCGGCGAATCCGACGAGGACTGCGCGCTGCGCGAGGTGCACGAGGAGGCGGGGCTTCGCTGCGAGCTCGAAGGCGAGATCGGCGTCACGGACTACGTCGACGCCGCCGGTCTGCCGAAGCAGGTGCGCTGGTGGCGGATGCGCGCGGTCGCCGACGACGGCTTCACGCCGAACGCAGAAGTGGACGAGCTGCGCTGGGTCGACCCCGAGACCGCCGCCGGGCTTCTCACGTACGAGCGCGACCTCGCGCTGCTCGACACGCTTTGACCGCCGCCTACCGGTGGGTCACCAGCCGGCGACCGCGAGCCGTCGCCGCGCGCAGCCGCTGCGCCAGCTCGTCGGTGAGCTGCCCGGCCTCGAGCCGCCACGTCCAGTTGCCGCAGGTCTGGCCGGGCCGGTTCATGCGCGCCTCGCTGCCGAGCCCGAGCACGTCCTGCATCGGCACGACGGCGAGCGAGGCCCGCGAGTGCATCGCGACGTCGATAAGGCTCCAGTGCGGCTCGGCCGGGTCGAGCCCCGTCCGTTCCTGCTGCTTCCGGGTCAGGTCGCCGAACCAGCCGACGGTCGTGTCGGTGTCGTGCGTGCTCGTGTACACGACCGAGTTCACACGATGGTTCGCGGGCGCGTGCAGGTTCGACGGCTTGCCGCCGAACGCCCAGTGCAGGACGACCATGCCCGGTAGACCGAGGCGGTCGCGCAGCCGGTAGACCGCCGGCGTGATGACGCCGAGATCCTCCGCGATCAGCGGCAGGTCGCCGACCGCGTGGAACAGGTCGAAGCCGGGGCCGCGCCGCCAGCGCCCATGCCTCGCCGTCTTGTGCCCGGCCGGAATCGCCCAGTACGAGACGAAGCCTCGGAAGTGATCGATGCGCGCGACGTCGACGAGCTCGAAGACGCGGCGGAACCGCTCGGCCCACCAGCGGTAGCCGGTCGCACGGTGCGCTGGCCAGTGGTACAGCGGGTTGCCCCAGTGCTGCCCGTTCGCGTTCAGCGGGTCGGGCGGCGCGCCGGCGACCTCGCCGCGCTCGAAGAGCTCGGGCCAGGTGGCGACGTCGGCGCCCTCGTCGGACACGTAGATCGGGACGTCGCCGATGAGACGGACGCCGCGCTCGCGCGCGTACGTTCGCAGGGCCCCCCACTCGCGGTCGAAACGGACCTGATCGGCGATCGCCGGCCAGCTGCCGATCCAGAAGCGACGCCCGGCTGCGAAGTCCTCCGCCTCAGCCTCGGAGACCGGCGCGTCCGGTCCGGCGAGGAGCGCCGGCGACGCCGCGAACGCGGACGTCGTCCGGTACGGCGAGCCGAACTCGTCGGGCGGTCCGAGGGGCAGCATCTGCCACCACGACTGCCCCGCTTCGGCGAGCCAGTCGACGAAGCGGTACGCCTCGGCGCCGAGCCTCCCATCCGGCAGCGAGGTCGGATGAAGCAGGATTCCGGAGGAACGTGGCAGCTGCACGTTTCCGATCCTCCCCGATCCGTGAGACTTCCTGCGACGTGCCCCTCCCGAAGACGACCGCTCCGCCGCCCCGCATCCAGATCCTGGAGGTGACTCCGCAGGTCGACTGCGGCCGCTTCCCCGTCAAGCGGGTCGCCGGCGACCGCGTCGACGTGCACGCGCGGATCTTCCGCGACGGGCACGACGTGCTCTGCGCGGCGGTGCGCTACCGGCCGCCGGGCACGACCCGCTGGCTCGAGCTTCCGCTCGAGCCGCTCGCGAACGACCACTGGCAGGGCTTCTTCGTCGTCGACCGCCCCGGCGTCTGGGCCTTCCGCATCGAGGCCTGGACCGATCGGATCGCCTCGTTCCGCGAGGAGATCCGCCGCAAGGTCGACGCCGGCCAGGAGGATCTGAGCGGCGAGCTGGCGGAGGGCGCGGCCCTGCTCGGCCGCGACACGCTCACCGTCCAGGAGGCGCTCGCCGTCGAGGCGGGCGACCGGTACGGCGTCGCGACGTCGCCGAACTACTGCGTCGACGTCGACCGCGAGCTCGCGCGCTTCGGCGCCTGGTACGAGCTCTTCCCGCGCTCGTGGGGCGGCTTCGAGGGCGTGCGCGCACTGCTGCCGCGCTTCGCCGAGCTCGGCTTCGACGTCCTCTACCTGCCGCCCGTCCACCCGATCGGCAGTACGAATCGCAAGGGCCGGAACAACGCGCTCGAGGCCGCGCCGGGCGACCCCGGCAGCCCGTGGGCGATCGGCTCGGAGAAGGGCGGGCACGAGGCGATCGACCCGGCGCTCGGAACGGTCGCCGACTTCGAGCGGCTCGTCGCCGAGGCGAAGCAGCACGGCATCGAGATCGCGATCGACTTTGCCATCCAGTGCTCCCCCGACCACCCGTGGCTGAAGGAGCATCCCGAGTGGTTCCACCGCCGGCCCGACGGGACGCTGAAGTACGCCGAGAACCCGCCGAAGCGCTACCAGGACATCTACAACGTCAACTTCGACTGCGACGATTGGAAGGAGCTGTGGGCGGCGCTGCGCGACGTCGTCCTCCTCTGGGTCGGGCGCGGCGTCTCCGTCTTCCGCGTCGACAATCCGCACACGAAGCCGGTGCCGTTCTGGGAGTGGCTCGTCGCGGAGGTGCGGCGCGAGCATCCGGACGTGATCTTCCTCGCCGAGGCATTCACCCGCCCCGCGATGATGACGACCCTCGCGAAGGCGGGCTTCGGGCAGAGCTACACGTACTTCACGTGGAAGAACACGCGCTGGGAGCTGCTCGAGCTGATGGGGCAATGGCTCGAATGGAAGGAGTTCTTCCGGCCGAACGCCTTCGTGAACACTCCGGACATCCTGCACGAGTACTTGCAGAGGGGCGGCCCGCCGGCGTTCGAGGCACGCCTGGTCCTCGCGGCGACGCTGTCGCCGTCGTACGGCATCTACTCCGGCTACGAGAGCTTCGAGAACGTGCCCGTCCGTAAGGGCAGCGAGGAGTACCTCGACTCGGAGAAGTACGAGGCGAAGAAGCGCTCGCTCGACGGGCCGCTGCTCCCGCTCGTCGCCGCCGTCAACAAGGCGCGGAGGGAGAATCCGGCACTGCAGCGGGTCGACGACGTCACATTCCTCGAGACGGAGAACGAGCAGCTGTTCGCCTATCTGAAGCGCGACGGCGACAACGACGTGATCGTCGTCGTCAACCTCGACCCGGCGACGGCGCAGCAGGGCGTGTGCATCCTCCCCGTGGCGACCGGCCTGCCGCCCGCGTACCCCGTGCGCGACCTCCTCTCCGGCGAGGAATGGACGTGGCACATCGGGCGGAACTTCGTTGCGCTCGGCGCGGGACAGAGCCACGTGCTTAGGGTTGTCAGGTGAGCGAACAATGGTTTGAACGCGACCCGCTGTGGTTCAAGCGGGCGGTGTTCTACGAGGTGCACATCCGCGGCTTCTTCGACGGCAACGACGACGGCGCCGGCGACTTCCGCGGCCTCGTCGAGAAGCTCGACTACCTGCAGTGGCTCGGCGTCGACTGCATCTGGCTTCTGCCGATGTACCCGTCGCCGCTGCGCGACGGCGGCTACGACATCGCCGACTTCTTCGGCATCCACCCCGACTACGGCACGGTCGACGACTTCCGGGAGTTCGTCGAGCAGGCGCACCAGCGCGGGATCCGCGTCATCGCCGACCTCGTCAT
>Ga0075276_10000316_pt1 | contig 13393 bp, 12 predicted proteins | sample SF_Rice_5C_80N_4_FD_69770 | JGI IMG/M metagenome (GOLD analysis project Ga0075276, IMG submission 69770) | Rice paddy soil microbial communities from Twitchell Island, California, USA - SF_Rice_5C_80N_405 | ecosystem: Environmental > Terrestrial > Soil > Paddy field/soil | place: USA: Twitchell... | reverse complement strand
TCTGAAATTCTTTATTGGTCCGGGTGCGGTATTGTAGTCGGTATCCGTCCGCCGCGCCGCTGCTGCATCGCGCACCGGCCGCGCCTTCAGGGCTGCGGCGGCGCACCCCGTCTTTCGAGCATCCCTTCGGGCAGCGTCTGCCACACGCCTTGCACCAGCCCCTGCAAGGGCCGGAAATTGGCTTTGTAGGACATTTTGCGGCATTCGCTTATCCAGTAGCCGAGGTAGAGGTAGGGCAGCCCCAGCTTGCGGCACAGGTCGACCTGCCACATGATGTTGTAGGTGCCATAGCTGGCGCCCGCCACATCGGGATCGTAGAAGGTATACACGGAGGACAGGCCGTCATCCAGGATGTCGATGATGCTGACCATGCGCAATACGCCGTTTTCGCGGAACGCCGCAAGGACGGAATCCACATGTGTCTGCAGCAGGAAATTGCGGTATTGCTCCCGGCTGTCGTCCTCGGGTGCCCCCTCCAGGTGGCGCGCCGCCTGGTAGCGCTGGTAGAGCGCGTAGTATTCCTCCTTGTCTTCCAGATCGTGCAGGGTGGCTTCGAGGCTGGCGTGACGGCGCTCGGCGCGGCGCTGCGTCCGGTTGGGCGCAAAGTCGGCCACCGGGATGCGGGTCGGCACACAGGCGTGGCAAGCGTCGCAGCGCGGACGGTAGGTGAAAGTGCCGCTGCGGCGGAAGCCGCGCTGCACCAGTTCGGAATACAGGGATGCTCCGATCAGGAAGCTCGGCGTGGCCACCTGGGAACGCGCGTGCTGTCCGGGCAGGTAGCTGCACGGGTAGGGTGCTGTCAGGTAGAACTGCAGCGTGGAAAGCGGAATATCACGCAATAAGGTCATGCTCGAATTCCCAGGGCGATCCTTTGTTCTCGTAGTGTACCAATTCCTGCAGCCGGTGGATGAATTCCGCGCGCGGAATCTCGCGGGCGCCCAGCGACGCGAGATGGGACGTATTCATCTGACAATCGATCATGCCAAAGTTCCACCGCACCAACTGGGCGCACAGGTGCGCCAGCGCGATCTTGGACCCGTCCGTCCGCCGGCTGAACATGGATTCACCGTAAAACATTCTTCCTATGCTGATGCCGTACAGGCCGCCTGCCAGTTCCAGCGCTCCCGAGCCCCGGCCTTCCGGCCCCGGCATCCATACTTCCACCGAGTGGGCATAACCCATGCGATGCAAGGCGGTGTAGGCCGCGATCATTTCCTCGTGTATCCAGGTGCCGGGCTGCCCCGCCCGCGGTGCTGCGCATGCGCGCATCACTTTTTCGAAAGCAAAATCCGTGCGCACCTCGAAATTGTGCTTTGCCAGCGTCTTGCGCAGTGAACGGGAAACCCTGAATTCCGCCGGGAAAAGCACCATGCGCGGGTCGGGGCTCCACCACAAGATGGGCTCGTCGGCGTTGAACCAGGGAAAAATCCCGTGGCGATAGGCATCCAGCAGGCGCGCCGGGCTGAGGTCGCCTCCGGCGGCCAGCAGCCCATTGGGCTCGCGCAGCGCCTGCTCGACCGGCGGAAACGCGGTGTCGTGATGCATGGGGGGGAACATGGATTATTGTCCGGATGATACACATTTTGCCGGGCGGATTGCGCCGCGTATAGCCAACTCTTTGACTTGGGCGTATATTTACACCGTATCCAGGCGCCTTTGCGGCGATCATCCACCGGAGAACTGCATCCATGTTGGGATTGTTTGGCAAGAAATCGGATCATCCTATGGCCGACGTCAAGTCGGCCCAGCTATTGCTGGCGGACCTCCCCAAGGACGATGCCCTCAAGGCGCTGCACGAGCTTGCGGGGTGGATAGAGTCGGTGCGCGCCGATACCGACATTCGCCTGGATGAGCGCTTTGGCGTGCTGCGCTTGCTGGACGAGACGGCGCGGCCTTACGAAACCAGGCTGCGCCGCGAATATTTTTCGCCGGAAAACCTTGCCGCCTCTGCGCGCGAAAAGCGCCTGTGGCGGGAACTCACCGAATTCTACACCGCGCTGGCGGCGGCCTATTACAGCGTGCTGGTCGGCTGCCACAACGGCGAAAAAGGCGCGGCGGCCCTCAAAACCCTGCGGCCGCTGATCGTTGCGCGCGGCGTCAGCGCCGTGGCGGAGCAGCTCAAGTGCACCGCTGCCCATTACGCACCGGTTGCTCCGGAAGTCTGGACGCAGCTTGCGGACTACTACGCCGATGCGGAAGTCCAGGACTTCCTGGACGACGACATCGAACTGTATGCGGGACTGCCCGGGCAGTCCATTCGTCGTCAACTGGCCGGGATACTGTTGTGGTGGGGCTCCGGCACCGGGACGCTGAAACCGGACCAGATCCATCTTTCGGAGCGGCTGACGGCTGCGGTGTGCGGCGGGCTCAGCCTGGGCGCGGCGCCGGCGGACGACACGCTGTTCGTGTTCGACCTGTCGCAGGCCAACCCGCCGGCCCGCTACAACGGCGATACCTCGGCTCACCCCAACCTGCGCTTTGTCGGCCTGGGCGAGGGCCTCTCGCAGCTCGAAGGCATGATCTCCAGGCTGGAAAAAGGCGTGCTGCCGCCGGAGCTCGGCCTGGGCGGGCCGTATCCCACGGAGCCGGTGCTGGACATGGCGCGGCGCCTGGCGTCCGGCTGGCAATCCGCACCTCCCTCGCGCCGCAACATCCGCCACAGTATCTCCGTGAATCTTGCCATCCTCAAGGGCATGAGCGAGGTGCTGGCAGTGGCGGCAGGGGCGGCCGTCGCCGATTCAGGCCCGGGGAAGACCTGGGTGGCGGAAGACATCAGCGCCACCGGTTTCCGCTGCAACCTGGACGTTGCGCAGGCGACGGGGATTGCAGTCGGCTCGCTGGTGGGCTTTCGCCCGCAGAACGTCCAGCACTGGGGAATCGGCATCGTGCGCCGCCTGCGCCGTGGTGATCAGAACAAAATGGACGCCGGCATCGAAGTGCTGACCAATCGCATGACCGGGGTCGGCGTGCGTGAGGAGGGCGGCCCGGAGGGCGCGAACGACCTGCTGGCGATCTGGCTCGGCCAGACCGACGGCGCGGGCCGTGCCCGCTTGCTGGTCAAGGCGGGCAGCGTGGCGGAGGGTCGGCTGTTGCGCATGCGCGCCGGCGGCAAGCGCTACATGCTGATGCCGCACGGCGCGGTGGAAAAAGGCGACGATTTCGACCTGCTGCGCTACCAGGCCGTCGAGCAGACCGCCGACTGAGGGCTAGCCGCCCGCGAGGCGCTGCTCCAGCCAGCGCTCAATATCCTCTATCTCTTCCGCGCACACCGAGTGCGGCATCGGGTACTCGTGCCATTCCAGCGGGTAGGCGGCGGCATCGAGCTGTTGCGCGGAGGCCCGCCCCAGCGTATAGGGAATCACCGGATCGCCCCGGCCGTGCGCCATGAAGATGGGCGTGCTTTTCGCCGCGCTGCTTGCCTCTTGCGCCAGCGTCGCGGCAAGCGGCAGATAGGTCGACAGCGCGATGATGCCGCCCAGTTGCGCCGCGTGACGCAAGCCGGTATGCAGCACCACCGCGCCGCCCTGGGAAAATCCCGCCAGATAGATGTTGCCCGCCGCAATGCCGCGCTGCTGCTCGCGCGCAATGAGCTTTTCGATCTCCGCCTGCGAGGCGCGAATGCCCGCCTCGTCCTGGGGTCGGCCGCCTTCGAGATCCAGCCCGCCGTTGGGGGCGGCGGCATAGACGTCGTACCACGCTCGCATCACGAAGCCGCCATTCAGCGTGACTGGGCGCTTGGGGGCGTGCGGAAAAATGTAGCGCACCGGCACCGGGAGGTTCATTTCGCCGGCGACGGGGACGAAGTCCTCGCCATCGGCGCCCAGGCCGTGGAGCCAGATGATCGCGTGATTGGGGTTCTTGCCGGTTTCGAGCTGGATGTGGGGGAGCAGTTCCATATTTCTCAGTCATTACTGCAAGGCAAGTTTGCCGGGGGTTGCCCGGCGGCAAGTTATTTTTCTTGCCTTGCCAAGAAAAGTAACCAAAAGACGGCGCCCCCGGCGCGCCGCCGCTGGCGCGGACCCTTGCTCGGTCGCATGCTCGCGGGGGCTGCGGAACTCGAACAGTGCTCGCCCCAAACCTGCGCCCACCTGCACCCGATCAGTGGGACGGCGCACAGGCGACAGGGCGGTACTCAAGGTGACGAGGCGTTTTCCCCATGTGGGCGGGTGGCATCGGAAACCAATTGGCGCGGCCCGCGCAGCAGGTTTATGGTGCTATGTCAGGGCTCCGGCATGATTTCGCGCAGGACCTGGAAGATTTCCCGAAAGCTCTTCGGCGGTTTGTTCAGTTCCTTTTCCTTGTGCGCGTTGCGGATAAGCGCGCGCAGGTGCTGGGCGTCGGCCGTGGGGTGGGCGGCGAGGAGTTCGGTGAGGGCGTCGTCGCTTTCCAGCAGGCGGTCGCGCCAGCGTTCGATCTGGTGCAGCCAGACGTTGTGCTCGCGCGAGACGCCTTTCCAGGCTTCGAGCTTGGCGATGATGGGGCCGGCATCGACGTCGCGCATGAGCCTGCCGATATACTGGCGCTGGCGCTTTTGCGCGCCGAATTTGCTGATGCGCTTCAGTTCGCGGATGGCGTCGAGCAGGTTTTCCGGCAGGTCGAGTTCGGCCAGTTTGTCGTTGCCCAGCGCGGCGAGTTCCTCGCCGACGGCCTGCAGGTCGTGCATCTGCTGCTTGATCCGGGTCTTGCTGAGCGGCCGTTCTTCGTCGTCGGCCTCCGGCCTGTCGTGGTGTTCGTGGGGCATGGTAGCGAAAAATTGAGAGGATGTTGCTATGATACGCCTTTCCGAACCATCCGTTTGTCCTGTCCAATGAAAAACCCAGTATCCGCCGGGAAAATCCCGGTACGCAGCGGGCATCGTTTTTCCCATTCCGCCGATGATTTGAACCAGATCGCGCGCGACATCGTTGCCTATGCGCGCAAGCAGGGGGCCAGCGCCAGCGTGACCGAGGTTTCCGACGGTTTCGGGCAGACGGTCACGGTGCGCCACGGCGAGGTGGAAACCATAGAATACAACCGCGACAAGGGGCTGAGCGTTACCGTGTATCTCGGCCAGCGCCGCGGCAATGCGAGCACGTCGGATTTTTCCAGCCAGGCGATGCGCGATACGGTGGATGCGGCGCTGGCAATTGCGCGCCATACCGCGGCGGACGAGGCGGCGGGCCTGCCGGACGAGGAGGCGCTCGCCGGTTCGGTGGCGGACCTCGATCTCTACCATCCCTGGCCTATCGAGGTGGAGGACGCCATTTCCATGGCGCGCGAATGCGAGCAGGCAGCGACGGGGCGCGACAAGCGCATCAGCAATTCCGAGGGTGCGACGGTCAGCGTGATGGAATCGCAGTTCGTGCTGGCCAACAGCCTGGGGTTCGCGGGTGGCTATCCCGCGTCGCGCCACAGCGTGAGTTGTGCCGTCATCGCCGGCAAGGGCGAGGGCATGCAGCGCGACTACTGGTACACCGAGGCGCGCAATGCCGAGGAGATGCTGCGCGTGGACGAGGTGGGGCGCATTGCCGCCGAGCGTGCGCTGCGCCGGCTGAACGGACGCAAGCTCGGCACCATGCAGGTGCCCGTGCTGTACGAGGCGCCGGTGGCGGCCAGCCTGCTCGGCCATTTCGTGGGCGCGGTGAGCGGCAGCAGCCTGTACCGCAAGTCCTCCTTCCTGCTCGACCGCCTCGGCGATCAGGTGTTCTCCGACATCGTCCGGATCAGCGATGTGCCTGACATTTCACGCGGCCTGGCGAGCGGTCCGTTTGACGACGAGGGCGTGGTGACCAGACGCCGCACCGTTGTCGACCGTGGCGTGCTCGAAGGCTATTTCCTCTCCACCTATTCCGCGCGCAAGCTGGGCATGAAGACCACGGGCAATGCCGGCGGCACGCACAACCTCATTCTGCGTCCCGGCGAACGGGACTTCGACGGCCTGCTGAAACTGATGGGGCGCGGTCTCGTGGTGACCGAACTGCTGGGGCAGGGTGTGAACCACGTCACCGGCGACTATTCGCGCGGCGTGGCGGGCTTCTGGGTGGAGAACGGCGAGATCCAGTATCCGGTGGAAGAAATCACCGTCGCCGGCAACCTCAAGGACATGTACCGCAACATTGTTGCAATCGGGAGCGACGTGCTGATTCAGGGCTCGCGCCAGTGTCCGTCGATACTGGTAGACGGGATGACCGTAGCGGGCCGCTGAGATCGGTAGTGGCAGCGCCGGCGCCTGGGCCCCATTTCTTCAGTGTTACGGCGGTGGCTTGCGCCTCCGCCTATCTCAAGCAGTCAGCCACTTCCTCTCGCAGCAGCGGGATCACTTCCTCGGCGAACCATGGGTTGCGCCTCAGCCAGATCTGATTGCGCGGGCTGGGGTGCGGCAGCGGAATGAACGCGGGCTGGTAGTCGCGGAAGCGGCGCACGGTTTCGGTGAGTGTGCGGTGCGCGTTCCGGCCCAGGTAGTAAGCCTGGGCATAGCTGCCCACCAGGAGGGTCAGGCGGATGCCCGGCAGTTCGGCGCGCAGCCTTGGGTGCCACAGCGGCGCGCATTCCGGACGCGGTGGCAGATCGCCCCCCTTGCTCGTCCCGGGATAGCAGAACGCGGTCGGAATGATCGCAATGCGGCTCTCGTCGTAGAACACTTCGCGCGGCACTTGCAGCCAGTCGCGCAGGCGGTCGCCGGAGGGGTCGTTCCAGGGGATGCCGGTCTCGTGCACGCGGCGTCCCGGCGCCTGGCCCACGATCAGCAGCTTTGCAGTATGCCCGGCGCGCACCACCGGCCGCGGCGCAAACGGGAGATGGGGCGCGCATACGGTGCAGGCGCGGACCTCGCGCAGCAGCCGGTCCAGCCGCTCATTCCGCGAGTGCATGCTCCACCGCGAGGATGCGCGCCTCCAGTATCCTGAGGGGGATCAGGCTGCGGTCACTGCAGCCTTGCGCGATGGCGCCTGCGTCCACGCCTTGCACGGCGCGCAGCATCGCGCGCAGGAAATCGGCCTGCGGATAGGCGTCGCCCTCGTGGCCGCTGCGGCCGCGCGCGTCGCAGGAACACGCCTCAAGGATCTGCTCGAAGCGCTCCGGGCGCCGCAGCGCATCGCAATCCTGCAGCAGTTCGACCACGGGTTCCGGCCGCAACTGGCGGCTGCGGTGGACCGTGCCGTGATGGCGCGCCACCAGCACGCCGAGGTCGCGGCATTCGTTGGGCACGCGCAGGCGATCGCACAGCCCGTGCAGCAGGCGCACGCCGCGTTCCTCGTGCCCGCCGTGGTGCGGCAGCATATCCGCCGGCGTATTGCCCTTGCCAAGGTCGTGCACGAGTGCGGCGAACCGCACCTCCAGCGCGTAGCCGTGGCGGGCAGCGTCGTCGACCACCATCATGGTGTGGACGCCGCAATCGATCTCGGGGTGGTATTGGGCCGGCTGCGGCACGCCGAACAGGGCGTTCACCTCGGGCAGGATTTTCGTCAGCGCGCGGCATTCGCGCAGCGTGGTGAAGAATTTCGAGGGTGTCTGCTCCATCAGGCCGCGCGCCAGTTCCTGCCACACGCGCTCGGCCACCAGCGCATCCACTTCGCCGCTGTCCACCATGCCGCGCATCAGCTCGCGCGTTTCAGGCGCGACGGAGAAGCCGAAGCGCGCTGCAAAGCGCGCGGCGCGCAGGATGCGTACCGGGTCCTCGCCGAAAGCGGGGCTGACGTGGCGCAGCACGCCGGCGCGCAGGTCGGCCTCGCCGCCGTAGGGGTCGATCAGCCGGCCGTCCGCGGCCTGCGCCATGGCGTTGATGGTGAAGTCGCGCCGCGCCAGGTCCTGTTCCAGCGTCACGTCGGGTGCCGCGTACACGGCGAAGCCCTTGTAGCCGCGCGCGGTCTTGCGCTCGGTGCGCGCGAGCGCATATTCCTCGTGCGTCTCGGGGTGCAGGAACACCGGAAAATCCTTGCCCACCGGCGTGTAGCCCTGGCGCGCCATCTCTTCCGGCGTGCTGCCCACCACCACCCAGTCGTGGTCGCGCACCGGCAGGCCGAGCAGCGCATCGCGCACCGCCCCTCCCACGCAATAGACTGCCGGACGCTCAGCGTTCATCGGCCATGGCGGGGTCGCCCGCCGTACGCGGCGGAATGACGCCCAGGCGCTGCTTGAGGGAAATCGCGGGCTGGCCGAACAGCCGCGAGTAGTAGGCCGTATTGCTCATCACCTTCTTGACATAGTCGCGGGTCTCGTCGAAGGGAATGGTTTCGATATAGATCGCGCCTTCCAGGGGGCGGCGATCGTCGCGCCACTGGTCGGCGCGGCTGGGTCCCGCGTTGTAGGCGGCCGACGCCAGCACCGGGTTGTTGTCCAGGCGCGAAAGCACGCTCTTCAGGTAATATGTGCCCAGCTTGAGGTTGGTGCCCAGTTCGGTGAGCAGGGCGTTGTGGTAATGCTTCAGCCCCATTTTGTGAGCCACCCAGCGCGCGGTCGCAGGCATGATCTGCATCAGGCCGGACGCCCCCACCACCGAGTTCGCGTGCAGTGCGAAACGGCTTTCCTGGCGCATCAGCCCGTATACCCAAGCCTCGTCCAGGTCGTTGTCGCGCACCGGCTGCTGCATTTCGGCGCGGTAGGGCGCGGGGTAGCGCAGATTGAAATCATGCAGTTGCCGGGTGCGCTCGGCCGCCTCGATCGAGCGGTCATAGACGCCATTGCGCTGCGCGATCTCGGATGCCGCCAGCAGATGCTTGTCGTCGTAGTCGCGGATCGCCCACGCCCATTCGCGCGCCGCTTCCGGGTACAGGGCCAGCCGATACAGCGCCAGCGCGCGCTGGATGCCGGGCTGGGCCTGCACCTGCTGCACGATCGCGGGGTCGGCGCGGTGCGGGCCTGGTGTGTCGCCCGGCTGGGCCAGTTCGTTGGCCGCAAGCTGGCCGTAATATCCGTACCCGCTGCTCAGGCCGCGGAACAGGTCGGCGGCCTGGTCGCGCCAGCCCAGGGCTTCCAGCGCGCGTCCCTTCCAGTAGCGCCAAGCCTCGCGCTGGCGCTGGTAGGGGGGCATGGCATTGATGCTGGTGACCACCTCGCGCCAGTTCAGCGCGCGCAGGGCGGCGCGGGCGCGCCACGCAAGCTGGGGCGGGGCGAGCGGCGCATCTTTCGCTTGCTGGTACCATTGCAGCGCACGGTCGTCCTGCGCGCGGGCGCCTTCATAGCCGAGCCAGCCGTAAAAATACAGTTGCTCGGCTTCGGCGAAATAGGAAGCGATCTTGTCCCAGCGCGCTAGCGCGATGTCCGGCGATTGCTTCGCCAGCCGCCGCAAGGCGAACAGCGCCGCCAGGCGCTCGGCAGGGCCAGCGTGCGCCAGGTCGGCCGTCGACAGGAAGCGGCCCGGATTGGCGTAGGCCTGGTCCAGCATGGGAGGAAACCGGAAATATTGCGCGGGCAGCCGCGTGGCGAATTGCTTGGCCAGCGTCACATTGCCCGCTTCCAGCGCCAGGCGGATGCGCGCCCACACGTCGCTTTCGCCGATCACGCCGGCCGCCAGCGCGGCGTCGAACAGGGGCATGCAGTCCTCGGGGTTGGCTTCCCCCGTGGTCCACAGCCGGCGCGCTTCTATCAGTGCGCCGCGCGGCTGCACCGTGCGGCGCGCCTGCAGCGAGTCGCAGAGCAATTCGGGGTCTTCGTTCACCAGATGCGGGTACTCGTCGGTGAAGGCGTCCCACTGCTGGTTGTTCGCGAGCTGTTTGAGCCACTCGCCGCGCAGTTTGTCGATCACCGGCGTATCGGCGGGGCGTGCGAGGAATTTCCGGATGTCGTCCGGATTCTCCGTGCTCAGGTGCATGTGCAGCGAATAGTAGGCGACGTAGGGCTCGTAGAGGGTGGAACTCAGGCGCGGATAGAGGCGGTCGAGCCCGGCTGCGTCGCCGGTGCGGAAATCGTCGCGCGCCGCAAGAAATGCCGCATCGGCGCCGGCGGGCGCATCGATTCCGCCCGGCGCGCGGGCATACGCGGGAGCAATAAGCAGCAGGAGCGTGGCGAGCAGGGCGTTTTTCATCTGGCGGCTGGCGCGACCGGTTTCGTGAAGGATAGCATCTCCGTCCCTGCGTCGCCACCGCCGGGGCGCGATGCGTCAGCCGCGGTCGGCCGCCATCATGCGCTCGACGTAGCGGGCGATCAGGTCGATTTCCAGGTTCACCCGGCTGCCGGCGCGCAATTCGCCGAGGGTGGTCACCGCCAGCGTATGGGGGATCAGGTTCACTTCGAACGCCATTCCGGTCACCCGGTTCACCGTCAGACTGACTCCGTTGACGGTGATGGAGCCCTTGGCTGCGATATATTTCGCCAGCGCCTGTGGCGCCTGTATCGCCAGCCGCCAGCTCTCCCCCAGGTCGGTGAACGAAACCACCTCACCCACCCCGTCCACATGGCCGCTCACCAGATGGCCGCCCAGGCGGTCGGAAAGGCGCAGCGCTTTTTCCAGATTGACGCGCGCACCCTGCTGGTCGACACCTGCCGTGCAATTCAGCGTCTCGCGCGACACGTCCACGGTAAAAGCGTTCGCCTCCTTTTCGACCACTGTCAGGCACACGCCATTCACCGCAATGCTGTCGCCGAGCTGCACGTCGTCCATGCCCAGCGCCTCGGTGGCTATTATGAGACGCAGCCCGCCTTCGCGGTCCTCGGACTTATTGATGGTGCCTACGTCCGCAACGATGCCACTAAACATGTCAGTCCTTTTTGAGTCTTGCCATTATGCGCAGGTCGCGCCCCACATGCCGCACGTCCCGCCACTCCAGTTCGATGCGCTGCTCCAGGGCGGTCAATTCACCCAGCGCCGCCATGCCCCGTCCAAGATCGCCGAGGAATTGCGGCGCCAGGTAGAGCAGGAGCTCGTCGACAAGATCCTGCTTCAGCAGGCGGCCGTTGAGCTTGCTCCCGGCCTCCACCAGCACTTCGTTGGCGCCGCGCGCCGCCAGGTCGCGCAGCGCCGCCTGCAGATCCACCTGCCCGGCTGCTGCCGGCGCCCTCACGACCTGCGCTCCGGCCTGCTCCAGCAAGGCGGCCTTCGCCGCATCCTCCGCGGCGGTGTAGACCAGCAGGCCGCGCTGCCGCAAAAGTTGCGCATCGGGCGGGAGGCGCAACGCGCTGTCCACCACCGCGCGCAGCGGCTGGCGCGGCGTGGCCATGCCGCGCACATTGAGTTGCGGGTCGTCCGCGAGCACGGTGCCGATGCCGGTGAGCACTACGCACGAACGCGCGCGCCAGTGCTGCACGTCCTGCCGCGCATCCGCGGAAGTGATCCACTTGCTCTCGCCGTTGTTAAGGGCGGTGCGTCCGTCCACGCTGGCAGCGATCTTGCTGCGCACCCAGGGCATGCCGTGCGTCATGCGCGCATGGAAGCCGATGTTGAGTTCGCGCGCTGCGGCTTCCATCAGGCCGAACTCGACCTTGATGCCGGCCTTGCGCAGGCGCTCCAGGCCCTGGCCTGCCACCAGCGGGTTGGGATCCTGCATCGCCGCCACCACGCGCGCCACGCCCGCCGCGATCAGCGCGTCGGCGCAGGGCGGGGTGCGGCCGAGGTGGCTGCACGGCTCCAGCGTGACGTAGGCGGTCGCCCCGTGCGCCTTGGCGCCCGCCATGTGCAGCGCGTGCACCTCGGCGTGCGGCTCGCCCGCCTTCGCATGCCAGCCTTCGCCCGCCATTTCGCCGTCCTTCACCAGCACGCAGCCGACGCGCGGATTCGGGCTGGTGCCGTACAGGCCGAGCTCGGCCAGGCGCAGCGCACGCGCCATCCACAGACTGTCCGCCGCCGCGAACATGGTCACTTGTCCGTCTTGCGCCGCCTGCCGGACGGCTTGCTGACGGCTTGCACCGCCTCGGTGAAGTCGCCCACGTCCTGGAAGCTCTTGTACACAGACGCGAAGCGGATATAGGCGACCTTGTCGAGCTTCAGCAGTTCCTTCATGACCATCTCGCCGATCTGGCGCGAGCCGATCTCGCGCTCGCCCAGGCCGAAGATCTTCTGCGTCACCCGGTCTATCGCCGCATCCACCAGGTCGGTGGGCACCGGGCGCTTGTGCAGCGCGCGGGTGAAGCTGGTGCGCAGCTTGTCCTCGTCGAATTCCGTGCGCGTGCCGTTCTGCTTCACCACCTGCGGCATGCGCAGCTCGATCACCTCATACGTGGTGAAGCGCTTGTCGCACGACAGGCAGCGGCGGCGGCGGCGGATGCTGTCGCCTTCCTCGTTTTCACGGGTATCGACCACCTGGGTGTCGGGGTGTTTACAGAACGGACATCTCATCATTCACCCCCGTAAATCGGCTGTGCGGCCCGATTGCCGTGTCGCGTGCTCGTTCATTCCTCGCCTACCAGCGCGGTATGTCTCATCATTCACTGCGCGGCTCCTTGCACTCGGGCCGCTCGCCGCGATTTTCGGGGGTGAACGTCATTTCTCGCTCGAAGCTCAGTCGCCGTAAACCGGAAACGCGTCGGTCAGCTTCTTCACCTCGCCCGTGACGCGGGCGATCACCGCGTCGTCGTTGGGCGCCTCCAGCACATCGGCGATCAGGTTGGCGAGCTTTTCCGCTTCCAGTTCCTTGAAGCCGCGGGTGGTCATGGCCGGCGAGCCGATGCGGATGCCGCTGGTGACGAAGGGTTTCTCCGGGTCGTTGGGGATGGCGTTCTTGTTCACCGTAATATGGGCGCGGCCCAGCGCTGCCTCGGCGTCCTTGCCGGTGAGCTTTTTCGCGCGCAGGTCCACCAGGAACACGTGGCTGTCGGTGCGGCCGGAGACGATGCGCAGGCCGCGCTCCTGCAGCACGCGCGCCATCACGCGCGCGTTCTCTACTACCTGCATCTGATAGTCCTTGAATTCCTTGCTCGCAGCTTCCTTGAATGCGATGGCCTTGGCGGCGATCACGTGCATCAGCGGGCCGCCTTGCAGCGAGGGGAAGATGGCCGAGTTCAGCGCCTTTTCGTGCTCCGCCTTGGCCAGGATCAGCCCGCCGCGCGGACCGCGCAGCGTCTTGTGGGTGGTGGTGGTGACGAAGTCGGCGATGCCCACCGGGCTCGGGTAGTAGCCCGCGGCCACCAGGCCGGCGTAGTGCGCCATGTCCACGAACAGGTACGCGCCCACGCTGTCGGCGATCTCGCGGAAGCGCTTCCAGTCGATGACCAGGGCGTAGGCGGAGGCGCCCGCCACAATCATTTTGGGCTTGTGCTCGTTGGCCAGTTGCTGCACCTGGTCGTAGTCGATCTCTTCCTTGTCGTTCAGGCCGTAGGTGATGGCGTGGTACAGCTTGCCGCTGATATTGACCGAAGCGCCGTGGGTGAGGTGGCCGCCGTGCGCCAGGCTCATGCCGAGGATGGTGTCGCCGGGTTTGAGCACAGAGGCGTAGACGGCCTGGTTGGCCTGCGAGCCGGAGTGCGGCTGCACGTTGGCGTATTC
>Ga0075276_10000315_pt1 | contig 13397 bp, 11 predicted proteins | sample SF_Rice_5C_80N_4_FD_69770 | JGI IMG/M metagenome (GOLD analysis project Ga0075276, IMG submission 69770) | Rice paddy soil microbial communities from Twitchell Island, California, USA - SF_Rice_5C_80N_405 | ecosystem: Environmental > Terrestrial > Soil > Paddy field/soil | place: USA: Twitchell... | reverse complement strand
GAGTTCGGGATCGCGACGCGGATGGTGCAGCCCCGGCACGGCCAGCGCGCCGACGAGCCGGAGGAGCAGGTCGAGCCGGGCGCGACGATGATCTACAAGCACCCGGTCGCCCAGCAGCCGACCGAGGCGGCATCGCCCGAGGAGCTCGGCCTCGAGCGCGAGGTCGCCGTCCTCAGCTGGGAAGGCCGCCGGCTGCGCGTCGACAAGCGTCGCGTCCTGCTCGGGCGCTCGCGCGAGTGCGACATCCAGGTCGAGGACGCGAACGTCTCCCGCCGCCACGCGGAGCTGCGCCAGGAGGGCACGAGCTTCTGGATCATCGACCTCGACTCGACCAACGGGGTCGAGGTGAACGGCCAGAAGGTGAAGCGGTCGAAGCTCGAGCCCGGCGACCGGTTCACCGTCGGCTCGACCGAGGTGACGTTCTCCACGGAGCGCGAATGATCCTGGCCGGCACGCGGCTCGAGGAGGTCCTCCTCGCGCTGAAGATCGCATTCCTCGTCCTGCTCTACCTCCTCATCTGGCGGATCGTCCGCAGCGTGTCGCGCGACATGCGCCGCCAGCCCGCGCAGGAGAGCTTCATCATGCCGCCGGTCGCGGCCGCCGGCCCCTCCGCGGCGGCCGCCGGGGCGAAGCTCGTCGTGCAGGAGAGCCCCGTCCTCGAGGACGGCGCAGCGTACGACCTCGACTCGGCGCCCATCACCGTCGGCCGAGGCGGCCAGAACGACCTCGCGCTCGAGGGCGACGAGTTCGCGTCTGCGCGCCACGTCCGCTTCGAGCCGCGCGGCGACGGCGTGTGGGTGCACGACCTCGGGTCGACGAACGGCACGTACGTGAACGGCATCCGCATCGAGGGCTCGCGGAAGCTCGTGCCGGGCGACGTCGTGCGCGTCGGCGAGACCGACCTGAGGTTCGAGACGTGACGAGCATCGGCGGGTACGCCGGCCGGACCGACACCGGCCGCAAGCGTCGCCGCAACGAGGATGCGTACGTGATCGCGCCGCCGCTCTTCGCGGTCGCCGACGGCATGGGCGGGGCGCAGGCGGGTGAGGTCGCGTCGAAGCTCGCGGCCGCGGCGCTCGAGGACACCGATCCCGGCCGGCTGACCGGCCCCGAGCGGGTCGCGTCGCTCATCCAGGAGGCGAACCGGCGCGTGCACGAGCGCGCGAACATCGATCCCTCGACGTCGGGAATGGGCACGACGATGACGGTCGCGCTCGTCGAGGACGGCGGCATCGTCATCGGCCACGTCGGAGACTCGCGCGCGTACCTCGTGCGCGACGGCCGGATCGAGCAGCTGACCGAGGACCACTCCCTCGTCAACGAGCTGCTCAAGAGCGGGAAGCTCTCGCGCGAGGAGGCCGACACGCATCCGCAGCGCTCCGTGATCACGCGCGCGGTGGGCACCGATCCGGACGTCGACGTCGACTCCTTCGTCGTCCAGCCGCGGGAGGGCGACGTCTACCTCATCTGCTCCGACGGGCTCACCGACATGGTCGACGACGCCGACATCCTCTCGGTCGTCGAGCGGCATCACGACGATCTCGACCAGGCGACGAAGCAGCTGGTGGCGGCCGCGAACCGCGGCGGCGGCGAGGACAACATCACCGTCGTCACGTTCGGCATCGGCTCGGAGGCCCGCCCCGGCGACGGCGACACGGCGACGATGGAGGCGATCGTCTTCCCGGAGGCCACGGACGAGCACACGGAGGAGAACACGGCCGTCGAGCGTCCGCATGCAGGCATCCCGCCGGGGCGCGCGAGCGTCGTGCTCGTCGTGCTCTTCCTGCTCGCCGTGCTCGTGTCCCTGCTCGTGTGGGGGCTGATGCGCTGAGCCTGAGCTATCGCAACCGCGAGCTCGCGTACCTCGTCGTCGTGGGCGTCATCACGGCCGTCGGCTTCGCGAGCGTGTACATCTCGCGCAAGTCGCACGTCTCGGCGGCGTCGCTGACGTACGCGCTCTTCTTCTTCGCGCTCTACCTCGTCGCGCACGTCGTGGCGCGGTACACGGTCCCGAACGCCGATCCGTACCTGCTCCCGATCGCCGGCCTGCTCACCGCCGTCGGACTGACGGAGATCTACCGCCTCGGCCCGTCGAACGCGCTCAAGCAGGGTCTCTGGGTCGTGATCGGCGTCGCCGTCTTCGCCGCCGCGCTCCTTGCCTTCCGCCGCGACTACCGCGTGCTGGAGAACTACAAGTACCTGTTCGGGCTCGGGGCGATCGCCCTGCTGTTCATGCCGCTGCTGCCCGGCATCGGGCAGACGGTGAACGGGGCGCGCCTCTGGATCCACCTCGGCGGCCTGCAGTTCCAGCCGGGCGAGCTCGGCAAGATCGCGCTGATCGTCTTCCTCGCCGCGTACCTGCGCGAGAAGCGCGAGGTGCTCGCCGGCGGGCGGATCAAGGACTGGGGCCCGCTGCTCGTCATCTGGGGCGGCGCGATGCTCGTCCTCTTCGCGACCGACGACCTCGGCAGCGCGCTCCTCTACTACGGAATCTTCCTCGCCATCCTGTACGCGGCCACCGCGCGGATCGCCTTCGTCGCCGCCTTCATCGGCCTCTTCGTCGTCGGCTCGGTGGCGGTGTACCAGGGGACGCCGCACGTCCGCGAGCGCGTCGTCAACTGGATCGACCCGTGGACGACGCACAAGGTGTTCTGCCCGCTCACCGGCACGATGACCCTGCGCCAGGACTGCACGAGCTACCAGGAGGTGCAGTCGCTCTACTCGATCGCGCACGGGGGCTTCGGCGGCACGGGCCTCGGCGCCGGCGTGTTCACGTCGACGCAGGGCAAGCCGCTCATCCCCTACCTCAGCACGGACTTCATCTACTCCGCGCTCGCCCAGGAGCTCGGCCTCATCGGCGCGGCGGCGCTCCTGCTGATCTACATGGTGTTCGTCCTGCGCGGCTTCCGGGTTGCGCTCGGCGCCGACGACGGCTTCTCGAAGCTGCTCGCGGCGGGGCTCACGTTCGGCTTCGCGCTCCAGACGTTCGTCATCGTGGGCGGGATCCTCCGCGTCATCCCGCTGACCGGCATCACGCTTCCGTTTGTCTCCTACGGCGGGTCGTCGGTGGTCGCGAACTTCCTCGTCGTCGCCGGGCTGATGCTCGTGTCCAATCGCGCGAACACGGTGGGCAACCGGTGAACAGGCAGCTCATCCGCCTCGCGCTCGTCGCCGTCGGGCTCCTGATCGCCCTCGTCGTCGCCACGACGTACTGGCAGTCGTGGGCGGCGGGAGGCCTCGCCGCGCGGCAGGACAACGCGGTCGAGCTCGTCTCGCAATTCCAGGTGTCGCGCGGGCTGATCATCGCGTCCAACGGCAAGACGGTGCTCGCCGCCAATCGCGCGGTGAAGCGGAACGGGCAGACGTTCTTCTTCCGGCGCTACCCGCAGGGCGGGCTCGCCGCGCAGACGATCGGCTACTCGACGTCGGCGTACTCGCAGACCGGACTCGAGCAGTCCCTGAACGCCTTCCTCACGGGGGCGAACACGAACCTCAGCAACGCGATCGAGCGCACGCTGAACCGCCTCGGCGGCGCGACGGTGTACGGCAACAACGTCGTCCTCACGATCAACGCGAAGGCGCAGGCGCTGGCGCAGCAGCTGCTCGGCAACCGCTGCGGCGCGATCGTCGCCATGAATCCGCGCACGGGAGCGGTCGAGGTGATGGCGTCCTCGCCGACGTACAACCAGAACCTCATCCTCCAGCCGAACGGCTACGGGAAGGTGCTCAAGATCGGCGGGGCCTGCGGCGGCGGCGGCTCGGCGCTGCTGAACCGCACGACGGACGGCCTGTTCACGCCTGGATCGACGTTCAAGATGGTCACCGCCGCGGCTGCGCTCGACAGCGGCGCGTTCACGCCGACGTCGCAGTTCAACGATCCCGGCTACTGCGTCGAGTACGGGAAGCACGTGTCGAACGCGGGCAACCCGGATCAGAACGGCCCGGAGACGTACGGCAACGTCACCCTCGCGCAGGGCTTCCAGCACTCGATCAACTCCGTGTTCTGCAACGTCGGCAAGCAGATCGGCGGCTTGACGATCCTCAAGTACGCGCGGAAGTTCGGCTTCTACTCGACGCCGCCGCTCGACACGCCGGCGAATCAGCGTGTGCCGAGCGGGCTGTATCACGACGTCAAGGGCCGGCCGGTGCTCTGGTACCCGAAGAGCGAGAACGAGATCGATGCCGGCCGCCTCGCCTTCGGCCAGTTCAACATGGTCGCGACGCCGCTGCAGATGCTGCTCGTCGCCTCGACGATCGCGAACGGCGGCGTCCTCCCGCGCCCGTATCTCGTCGACCGCGTCGTCGGCCACAACGGCTCGATCGTGTCGCGCACGAAGCCGTCGAACCTCGGCCGCGCGATCAAGCCGCAGACCGCGGCCGACCTGACGCAGATGATGATCTCCGTCGTTCAGGCCGGCACCGGCACCGCCGCCCAGATCCCCGGCATCCAGGTCGCCGGCAAGACCGGCACGGCGGAGACCGGAATCAATCGCGTGTACACGGCGTGGTTCGTCTGCTTCGCCCCGGCGGACAACCCGAAGGTCGCCGTCGCCGTCGTCCTCGAGAAGCAGCCGAACGGCTTCGGAGGCTCGGTCTCCGCTCCGCTCGCCAAGCAGATCATCCAGGCCCTCCTGCATGGCTGAGAACCCAACTACCCTTTAGAAGTGGCCGTTCCGGACCCCGGGTCGCTGTTCGACGGGCGCTATCGGATCCTGCGCAAGATCGGCGCGGGCGGGATGGCGAACGTCTACCTCGCCGAGGATCAGGAGCTCGGCCGCCGGGTCGCGATCAAGATCCTCAACGAGCGGCATGCCAACGACGAGCAGTTCGTCGAGCGCTTCCGGCGCGAGGCCAAGAACGCGGCGGCGCTCTCGCACCCGAACATCGTCTCCATCTACGACCGCGGCGAGGCCGAGGGCACCTACTACATCGCGATGGAGTACCTCGACGGCCGCTCGTTGAAGGAGCTGATCGTCACGCGCGGCGACGCGCCGATCCCGGTCGCGGTCGAGTACGCGCGGCAGATCCTGTCCGCGTTGCGCTTCGCCCACCGGCACGGCATCGTGCACCGCGACATCAAGCCGCACAACGTGCTCGTCAACGCCGAGGGCGCGGTGAAGGTGACGGACTTCGGCATCGCGCGCGCCGGCGCGAGCCAGATGACGGAGGCAGGCTCGATCGTCGGCACGGCGCAGTACCTCTCCCCGGAGCAGGCGCGCGGCGGCGATGTCGACCAGCGCTCCGACCTGTACTCGCTCGGCGTCGTCCTGTACGAGCTGCTGACGGGCGCGGTGCCGTTCTCCGGCGACACGCCGGTCGAGATCGCGATGAAGCACCTGTCGCAGACTCCCGAGCCGCCGTCGAAGCTCCGCGCCGACGTGCCGCGCGAGCTCGACATGGTCGTGACGCGCGCGCTCGCGAAGGACCCGGCCGACCGGTATCAGAGCGCGGAGGAGATGGAGGCGGACCTCGAGCGCGTCGCGCGCGGAGTCGGCGTCGCGCCCGAGACGGAGGCCGCGGCCACGCAGATCATGCGCGCGCCGACGACGATCCCCGGCCCGATGTCCGCGACCGCGGCGACGATGATCACGAGAGGCGCCGCCGTGCCGCCGCTGCCGCCGTCTGTCTACTACGACATCGACGAGCCCATCCACCGCCGCCCCGTGTGGCCCTGGATCGCCGCCCTGCTCTTCGTCGTCGGCGCGGCGATCGGCGGGTGGTTCCTCTACAACCAGATCAACAACCGGCTCGCGAGCACCACGCCCGCCGCCGTCCGCAACTACCTCAACGAGAACGAGCAGAACGCGAAGGCGAACATCCAGTCGGACGGCTTCCACGCGGTCGTGAAGCACCACTCGAGCCTCACCACCGACTTCGGCCTCGTCTACAAGCAGGATCCGAATCCCGGCACGCGCCAGCCGAAGGGCAACGAGGTGTCCATCTGGGTGTCGACCGGGAAGCCGAAGGTCGCGGTGCCGACGCTCAAGGGGCTGAAGTCGGCCGACGCGATCAAGGCGTTGCGCGACGCGAAGCTCGTGCCGGACGTGCACGAGATCACGTCGGGCGCGCCCGCCGACACGGTGACGGCGTCCGACCCGCCCGCGGGGCACGACGTGGCGATCGGGACGAAGGTGCGCATCAACGTGTCGAAGGGTCCGACGCCCGTCACGGTGCCGAACGTCGTCGGCGAGTCGATCGGCCAGGCGACATCCGACCTGAACGGCGCCGGGTTCAAGGTGAACCCGACCTACGTCGACTCGGACTCGCCCGCGAACCAGGTCATCAACCAGTCGCCTGGCAAGGGCGCGGCGGCGCCGCCGCATTCGACGGTCGACGTCACCGTGTCGAACGGGCCGAAGACGGTCGCGGTGCCGGACGTCCGTACGCTCGACGTCGGCACGGCCGCAGCACAGCTCCAGCAGATGGGGTTCAAGGTGAAGTTCAACTACCAGAGCGTCACCGACCCGTCCGAGGATCAGATCGTGCTCGACCAGGGCCCGGCGAGCGGCCAGCAGGCGAAGCCGGGGACAACCGTGACGCTCACGGTCGGCCGCTGCCCGTCGTCCGGCTGCCCGGCGCCGACGACGGTCGAGACGACGACGACCACGCCCTGATGAGCCGCCGCCTGCGCGTCGCGCTGCTCGCCGGGGGCCGTTCCAGCGAGCACGAGATCTCGCTCGCCTCGGCGCGCTCGGTGCTGGAGGCGCTCGACCCCGCGCTCTACGAGGTCGTGCAGATCGGCATCGGCCGGGACGGCCGCTGGGAGCTCGGCACCGGGGAGACCGCGGCGGAGACCCTTCCCGTGCCCTATGCCGGCGGCCCGCTCGAGCGTCTCGGCCGCGTGGACGTCGTGCTGCCGATCCTGCACGGGCCGTTCGGCGAGGACGGCACGGTGCAGGGCCTGCTCGAGCTCGCCGGGATCCCCTACGTCGGCGCCGGCGTCGCCGCCTCCGCCCTCGCGATGGACAAGGATCTCTTCAAGAAGGTGATGCGCGACAGCGGCATTCCGGTCGCCCGCCACCACACGATCCGGCTCGGCGACGGCGTCGAGAACCCGTTCGCCTATCCGGTGTTCGTGAAGCCGGCGCGGCTCGGCTCCTCCGTCGGCATCTCGAAGGTGCACGATGAGTCGGGGCTCGCAGCAGCGGTCGCGCTCGCGCGCCGGCACGACGAGAAAGTGCTCGTGGAGGAGGCCGTCGCCGGGATGGAGGTCGAATGCGGCGTGCTCGGGAACCGCGAGCCGCCGCCGGTTGCCTCGCTTCCAGGCCGCATCGACACGCTCGCGCACGAGTGGTACGACTACGCGTCGAAGTACGACGAGGACGGGATGGAGCTCGTCATCCCTCCCGAGCTGCCGCAGGAGACGATCGAGCTCGTGCAGCAGCGCGCCGTCGACGCGTTCGTGGCGAGCGAGTGCGAGGGGATGGCGCGCGTCGACTTCTTCGTCCGCGACGACGGCGAGGTGATCGTGAACGAGCTGAACACGATCCCGGGCTTCACCGCGACGAGCGTGTACGCGAAGCTCTTCGAAGCATCCGGCATCCCGTACGTGGAGCTCCTCGACCGGCTGGTCGGGCTGGCGCTCGAGCGGCACGAGCGCCGCTCGAAGCTCGAGTTCTAGCCGGTCGAGATCTCGCTGATCTCGGCCTTGCCGCCCGGCGGCAGGCGCGTGATCCAGACGACGTAGTACTGGGCGGAGGTGCCGTGGAGCGAGAACGTCGCCGCCGAGCCAACCGTCTGGGTCGCCGAGTCGTCCGTGAACGGCCCGTTGCGCGAGCTCCCCGCCTTGATCACCGCGGTGAATCCCGGCGTCGGCGTGTGCACCGTCAGCATCGAGAGCTTCACCCGTGCGCCGGCGTCGACGACGAGCCCGAGGCCGCTCTTGAGGTTCCCGAAGCTCGGCGTCGCGTAGATCTGCGTGAACCAGTCGGTGTCGGGGTTGCCGTCGGTGGCCGCGGACGCGGTGCCTGCATGCGTGTCCGGTGAGCCGTCCGGGTCGTAGTTGCCGACCGCGTCCAGGCGCACGGCCGACGGCGCTCCGCCCGTGCCGCCCTTGTGCCCGCGGCCGATTCCGTGCCCGCCGAGGAGCAGCGCTGCGACGACGCCGGCGAGGAGCAGCGCGCCGGCGAGCATGAGGAGGAGCGGGAGGCGGCCCGCCTTCGCCCGCGTCCTTCGCGGCGGCTGCAGGGCCGGCATGCCGGCCACCATCGTCCGGTCGGCGTCGTTCCGGTCGAGCTCGTCGAGGCAGCGGCGCAGCTCGGTGGCGAATGCGTCCATCGACGCGAAGCGGAGCTCCGGCCTCTTCTCGAGCGCGTGCTCGATCGCGCGTGCGAGCCGAGGCGGGACGTCGGAGCGCTGCTCCAGGAGCGAAGGGGGATGCTCGGTGATGTGCTTCATCGCGACGACGACGAGGTTGTCGCCGCGGAACGGCACGTCTCCGGTCAAGAGCTCGTAGAGCACGACGCCGAGCGAGTAGACGTCGCTCGCCGGCGTCACGGGCGCGCCTTCCGCCTGCTCGGGCGAGAGGTAGTTGCTCGTGCCGAGCACGGTTCCCGTCTGGGTGACGCCCCGCTCGACGTCGAGCGTGCGCGCGATCCCGAAGTCCGTCACCTTCGCGTCGCCGACGACGTCGACGAGGATGTTCTGCGGCTTGACGTCCCGGTGGACGATCTCGTGTGCGTGCGCGAATGCGAGGGCGTCCGCGATCTGGATGCCGAGGTCGAGTGCGCGCCGCACCGGCATCGGGCCCGTGCGCGCGACGAGCCGCTTCAGGTTCTCGCCCTCGACGTACTCGAAGACGATGAACTGGTGCCCGTCGGAGACGCCGCGGTCGATCACGGTGACGATGTGCGGGTGCGAGAGCTGCGCGACTGCACGGGCCTCGCGCCGGAAGCGCTCGACGTACTCGGGGTCGTCGCGGTACTGCGCGTGCATCACCTTCACGGCGACGTTCCGCTCGAGCATCTGGTCGTAGCCCAGGTAGACGCTCGACATCCCTCCGTGGTCGATGACGTCCTGGAGCTCGTACCGGCCGGCGATGACCTCACCGACCATGGAACCTCGGGCAGCGGCGATGGGCGGGCGTGGCGCCACGTCGATAGAACGCGCGAGCCGCCCCGGGGGCTACGCGAGAACCGCCGCGAGCGCCTCGTCCCAGACGGCAAGCGCCTCGTCGACCTCCGTATCGGAGATCACGAGTGGGCAGAGGACCCGGATGCAGTTCGAATGGATTCCCGCCTTCAACAGGAGCAGGCCGCGCTCCGCGGCCGCCTCTGCCACCGCCGACGCCAGCCCGGGAGCAGGCTGCTTCGTCGCGGCGTCCTCTACGAGCTCGAGCGCGAGCATCGCGCCGAGGCCCCGGACGTCGCCGATCTGGGCATACCGGCGCTGCCACTCCTGCATCCTGCCTCGGATCGTGTCGCCGATGCGCTCGGCACGCGCCACGAGGCCCTCGTCCTCGAAGACGTCGAGGACCGCGGCGGCAGCGGCGAGCGCGACGGGGTTTCCGACGTACGTGCCGCCGACGGCGCCCTCGCCGGGCGCATCCATGATCGCCGCCTTGCCGAGCACGCCCGACAGAGGCAGGCCGCCGGCGATCGACTTGGCGACGGTGATCAGGTCGGGCTCGACGTCGTAGTGCTCGATGGCGAACATGCGGCCGGTGCGGCCGAAGCCGGTCTGCACCTCGTCGACGACGAGCACGATCCCGTGCCGGTCGCAGAGCGCACGCACGCCTTCGAGGAACGCGGGCGGCGCGACGACGAAGCCTCCCTCGCCCTGCACCGGCTCGACGACGATCGCCGCGACCGTCTCGGGCGCCACCTGCGTGATGAGCGCGCGCTCGAGCGCGGCGAGCGCGTCGTCCGAAGTGACGCCCCGGTACTCGTACGGGAAGGGCACGCGATAGATCTCGGGCGAGAACGGGCCGAGGCCCGCCTTGTACGGGTGCGTCTTCGACGTGAGGCTGAGCGACAACAGGGTTCGTCCGTGGAAGCCGCCCTCGAACGCGATCACCGCCGGCCGGCCGGTGTACGCGCGCGCGAACTTGACCGCGTTCTCGACCGCCTCGGTGCCCGCGTTGAAGAACGCCGCCTTCGCAGGCCGCCGGAACGGCGCGAGCCCGACGAGCCGCTCGGCGACCGAGACGTAGATCTCGTACGGGACGATGGTGAAGTCGGTGTGGAGGAAGCGCGCCGCCTGCTCCTGCACCGCCTCGACGACGTGCGGGTGGGAATGGCCGACGTTGAGGCAGCCCACCCCGCCCGTGAAGTCGAGGAACCTGTTGCCGTCGACGTCGGTGAGCGTCGCGCCGAGACCGTTGGCGACGACGATCGGCAAGTAGGCCTCGAGCGGCGAGGCAACGACCGCGGCCTTGCGGGCGAGGATCTCGCGGGAGCGCGGCCCCGGGATCTCGGTCTTCAGCTCGATCGAACGGACCATGGCCACGGGTCCCACGATATCGGGAGGCCCGGGCCTCCGGTGCCGGTTACGATCGCATCCCATGGTCCTGTCGGACGCCACGATCGCAAGGCTCCTGGCGGAGGGCCGCATCGAGATCGACCCCTACGACCCGTCCCTGCTCCAGCCGTCGAGCGTGGACGTGCGCGTGGACCGGCTCTTCCGGGTGTTCCACAACAACCGCTACCCGTTCATCGACGTGAAGGTCGAGCAGGCCGAGCTGACGGAGCTCGTGAGCGTCGAGGACGACCAGCCGTTCGTGCTCCACCCGGGCGAGTTCGTGCTCGGCTCGACCCTCGAGCGGGTCAAGCTGCCGGACGACCTCGTCGCGCGCCTCGACGGGAAGAGCTCGCTCGGCCGGCTCGGGCTCCTCATCCATTCCACGGCCGGGTTCATCGACCCGGGCTGGGACGGGCATGTGACGCTCGAGCTCTCCAATGTCGCCAAGCTCCCGATCACCATCTACCCGACGATGAAGATCGGTCAGATCTCGTTCATGCAGATGACGGAGCCGGCGAAGACGCCGTACGGCTCGTCCGAGATCGGCTCGAAGTACAAGGGGCAGGAGGGGCCGACGCCGAGCCGCTACTTCAAGAACTTCGAATGACGGTTCTCGTCACAGGCGGGACCGGCTTCGTCGGCGGTCACGTCGTGCACGCGCTGCGTGCGCGCGACGTGCCGGTCCGCGCGCTCGTGCGTGATCGTAGGCGCGCCGGCCGGCTCGCCGCGTGGGGGGCGGAGCTCGTCGTCGGCGACGTCGACGACGTCACCGTGCTGCGGGCGGCATGCGTCGGCGTCGAGGCAGTCGTGCACCTCGTGTCGATCATCAAGGGCTCGCGGGGCGACTTCGAGCGCGTCATGGAGCACGGCACGCGCAACCTCGTCTCCGCCGCGGAGGTCTCGGGCGTCGGCCGCTTCGTGCTCATGAGCGCGCTCGGCCTCGACGAGCGCACGAAGGACGCGACGCCGTACTACACCGCCAAGTGGGAGATGGAGCGCGCCGTCCGCTCGTCGAGCCTCAAGTACGTGATCTTCCGGCCGAGCTTCGTTTTCGGGGAGGACGGCGGCGTGCTGCCGACGTTCGTGCGGCTCGCCCGGGTCGCCCCGGTGACGCCGATCGTCGGCGACGGCTCGCGGCGGATGCAGCCCATCTGGGTCGACGACCTGGCGGAGTACGTTGCGCGCTCCGTCGACCTGCCCGGCGCGCTCGGACGCACGTTCGAGGTCGGCGGCCCGGAGGCGGTCACCTGGGATGCGTTCTGGGAACGGCTCAAGCGCACGCTGGGAACGCGCCGTCCGTCGGTGCACGTCCCCGTCGGCCTGCTGCGGGCGCAGGCCACGCTGACGGAGCGGCTTCCGGGCGCGCCGGTGACGCGCGACCAGCTGACGATGCTCGAGCTCGGCGACAACGTCGTCACGGACGGGAGCGCCGTCGAGGTCTTCCAGATTCCGCTCGTGCCGCTCGACGAGCAGCTCCGCCGCGCCGCGCCGTGACGAGAGGCGTCGTCTTCGCAGCGGCGGGCTCGCCGCCCGGCGTCGAGGAGATCGTCCTCGACCCGCCGGGCCCGTATGAGGTGCGCGTCCGCGTGCAGGCGTGCGGCCTCTGCCACTCGGATGTGCACGTCGTCGAGACGGGCGGCTGGGGCATGCGCTTCCCGATCCTGCTCGGCCACGAAGGAGCCGGCGTCGTCGAGGAGACCGGAGAAGGGGTGACGAGCGTCGCGCCCGGCGACACGGTGATCGTCGCCTGGCGGGCGCCGTGCGGAGAGTGCCCCTCGTGCCGGCGAGGCGACCCGCGGCGCTGCTCGTCGCAGCTGCGCGCGAAGCGGCGCGCCCACCGCGCCGACGGCTCGCTGCTCACGCCCGTCCTCCGGTGCGGCACGCTCGCGGACCACGCGGTCGTGCACGAGGCCTGCGCGGTGAAGGTCCCCGCCGAGCTTCCGGTCGAGCAGGCGTGCCTCATCGCGTGCGGCTTCTCGACGGGAGCGGGCGCCGCGCTCTGGACGACGCCGGTGCGCGAGGGATCGTCGGTGGCCGTCATCGGCTGCGGCGGCGTCGGGCTCGCCGTGATCCAGGGCGCACGCCTGGCGGGTGCGGGACGCATCGTCGCGGTCGACCTCGCCGCCGGCAAGCTCGCCGCCGCCCTCGAGCTCGGCGCGACGGACATCGTCGACGCGTCGACCGGCGATGCGGTCGAGCAGGTGCGCGACCTCACCGGCGGCGTCGAGTACGCGTTCACCGCGATCGGGCCTGCCGCCGGGCTCGCGCAGGCGGTGCGGATGTGTGCCTACGCCGGCACTGCGACGCTCGTCGGCATCCCGCCGCCCCGGTCGTCGCTCGACGTCGACCTCGACGCCGACCTGTTCACGCCGAAGGTGGCGATCGCCGTCACGCACGGCGGCGACACGATCCCGCAGGAGGACTTCCCCTTCCTGGCCGACGCGGCGCTCGACGGCAGGCTCGACCTCGCACGCTTCGTGACGCGCACGATCTCGCTCGACGAGGCGCCGGCCGCGCTCGAGAGCGTCGGCCGCGACGGCATCCGGACCGTCGTCCGTCTCTAGCTCTTGCCGAAGGCGGCGCGGCGCCCGACGTCCGCCGGGTCGACCATGTGGCCGTCCCGCTCGACGTAGCCGCCGTGCCCGCCGACGATGAACAGCACCGCCTCCTCGTCGAACGGGTTCGAGACCTTGCGCGGCGTCGTCGAGGCGGCGTGGAAGAGCCCGCCCTCGCCGAGCTCGCGCGTCTCGCCCTCGACCTCCACGCGGACGCGGCCCCGGTGGACGAAGTAGAGCTCGTCCTGGGTGTCGTGGTAGTGGAGGAAGCCCTCGAAGCGAGGTGGATAGACGACGGCGTTGACGCCGAACGCGGTCACGCCGAGTGCGGAGCGGACCTTGCGGAAGCCCGGGCCGTCGCCGAGCTCGTCGAGGGACGAGAAC
>Ga0075276_10000313_pt1 | contig 13577 bp, 8 predicted proteins | sample SF_Rice_5C_80N_4_FD_69770 | JGI IMG/M metagenome (GOLD analysis project Ga0075276, IMG submission 69770) | Rice paddy soil microbial communities from Twitchell Island, California, USA - SF_Rice_5C_80N_405 | ecosystem: Environmental > Terrestrial > Soil > Paddy field/soil | place: USA: Twitchell... | reverse complement strand
CAGCACGGCGAGGCGGCCGCCGCATCGACCACCGCTTTTACGTCATCGCATGCGTGTCCGCGTTCGCGGTCGTGCTCACGGGATTCGCGCGGACGTACTACCTGAAGGCGCTGTTCCGCACGTCCGCGCTGCCGTGGCTTCTCCACCTGCACGGCGCGCTGATGACCGGGTGGTTTTCGCTGTTTCTCGTGCAAACGTGTCTGATCGCATCGCACCGGGTGGTCGTGCACAGGCGGCTCGGCGTCTTCGGCGCCGGGCTTGCGATATCCATGGTCGTGGTGGTCGTCACGGTGCTGGTTCATGCAGCCGCACGCGACGTGAACAGTCCCGCCGACGGGCCACGGTCCATTCTCTTTCTCGGAACGGGTCTGGTGAATATCGGGGTTTTTGCGACGCTGGTGGGCGCGGCCATCGCTTTTCGGCGGCGCGCCGATTTCCACAAGCGCCTGATGCTGCTGGCGACGCTGACCATTCTTGTCGCCGCCCTCGCCCGCATTCCGCTGGGCTTCATCGAGCGAGGCGGCCTGTCGGTGGCCATCCTTCTCGCCGATGCCTGCATCACCCTGGCGGTTGCCGTCGACACGCTTCGCAACCACAGGCTGCACCCGGCATTCGCGTGGGGTGCAGCGCTCTTTGTCGTCTCGATGCACCTGGCCGACGTCGGTGCGCGGACTCATGCTTGGACGCGCGTCGTAACCTGGATGGTGTCGTGATTCGCGAAGGCACGCCCACCCGAGAACATCTCTGGAACGGACGATTTTCGCGGCGCGTTCGGGGGCGAAGCATCTGCGCCGCCTCACCGGTGACGGGAAATGAGGAAATCATGATGATCCGTGCAGCTCTGGCATTCGTGGTCGTCCTTGCAGCCGCTCCGACACTTGCGCTCCCCCCGGAAGGACCTCCCGGCTCGGTTCGGGAGCCGATCCGCATGGCCGCCCCGGCGATGTCCGCGAAGCCGGTCGGCCCCGGCTACGACATCGAGATGAGCCGCATGATTCCGATGCGGGACGGCGTCGAGCTCGAGGCCTGGATTTTCAAGCCGTCAAACCTGAAGGGCAAGGCTCCGGCGATGCTGGAGTTGACTCAGTACGACATCGATGGAGGCTTCGGCGGCGGCTTCGCCACTTTCGTCCGGCGCGGTTACGTGTTCGTGCAAGTCCTCGTGCGCGGCCGCGGCCGCTCCGGGGGCGTGAAGAGCGACAGTCTCGGCCTGCAGGTCGGACGCGACGGTTACGACGTCGTGGAATGGATTGCGGCGCAGCCCTGGAGCGACGGACATGTCGTGATGTACGGTGCCTCGTTCTTCGGCATGACGCAGTGGCGCACCGCTGCCCAGAACCCGCCGCACCTTGGGGCGATCGCCCCCTACGTCTCCATCTATCCCGGATGGGACGTGCCGAACACGAACGGGATCCCACAGGCGTTTTCGGCCGTGATCATGGGGCTCACCTCGGGTCGCCAGCTCAATACTGGCTTTCTCGCGAATCGCGGCTATTGGGCCGGAAAGATGCTCGAAGAATATGCAGCCTACCGTCCGTTCCGGGAGCTGGACGACGCCGTCGGGATCGCCCAGGACGACTGGTGGATGGTCGACGAACGCGGCAAGAAACTCTCGTTCATGAAAATGTGGCTCGACCACGTGGGCGATCGGACCTTTAATCTCGCGGCGGAGCCGAAAGTCTCGGACTACGCCGCGATGCATTTTCCGATTCTGTCGGCGACCGGGTACTTCGACGACGACCAGCCCGGAGCTCTGCGCTACTACCGAGGCCACATTGCCCATGCGCCGGCGGCCGCGGTTGCGAAGCACTACCTCATCATCGGTCCGTGGGATCACCTGGGGACGCATCACCCGGTGAAAGAGATCGAAGGCCTGGCGATTCCCGATGCCGCCGTGATCGACATGAACAAGCTGCGCGCGGACTGGTACGACTATGCGCTCGGACGCGGACCTCGGCCGGCGCTCCTCCATGACCGGGTCACGTACTTCATGCTCGGCGCCGACGAGTGGCGCTATGCGAAGACGCTGGAAGCGGCATCTTCCGGCAAGGACCTGACGTTCTTTCTGGATGCGCCGGAGGGCACGCCAGAAGACGTCTTTCATTCCGGCTCACTCGCGCGAAAGCCGCCCGGCGCGGAGCCGCCCGCCGTCGTCGTCAGCGATCCGCACGAGCTCCCCGAGCTCGAAGTCGTCAGATACGCCAGAGACGAAAATCTGACGAGCCAGTTCCGCGATTTTCAGAAGCGAGCGATCGTGTTTCACTCCGAACCTTTCCCTCAGGACGTGGAGGTCGCGGGGCAAATGCGCCTGAACCTGAAAATCCAGGCCGATGCGCCGGACTTCGATCTCTGGGCCCAGGTGCTGATGGTGCTTCCCGACGGCTCGACGGTGCAGCTCGGCGAGGACATCCGGCGCGCGCGCTTCCGCGACGATCCGTTCAAGCAGGAGCTGCTCAGGCCCGATCAGATCGCCGAGATTCCGTTCGAATTCCGGTGGATGGCGCGGAGGATTCCGGCGGGCGCGCGCCTGCGTCTCACGATCGCGCCGCTCAACTCGCCCGCCTATCAGAAGAACTACAACACCGGAGGACGGATCGGTTACGAAAAGCTCGAAGACGCGCGGATCGCGCGCATCAAAGTGTTCCACGACGGGCAGCGGGCGAGCCGGCTGGTTTTGCCGCTGGCGGCGCCCGCGGAATCCATGGACGGCACGAAGTGACCTGGCGCCCATCCATCTCCGGGCGGCCGGAGCGCTCCGAGAGCTCGAATAGCCCGACGACGAGTGGCAATCCGCCCCATGGCGACGGATGTCGTCGGGGCCTTTTTCGATCACGATCGGGATGATCCGCTCGTAACCGCCGGGGTCGATGCGGGCCGCGGCAACGCCAAGACCCGCGCATGGTTAGAAGGTCCAGGTCCCCACGGGAATATCCCCCGTCCTCGCGACGGCGGGGCGGTGTATTCTTTCGGTAAGCACCCTTTCGGCCGGGTCTGCGGCGACGTGGAGGGCTCGTGACTCTGGCGGCGGGTACCCGGCTCGGCAACTACGAGATCACCGGCCTCCTCGGCGTGGGAGGGATGGGAGAGGTCTACCGGGCGCGCGACGGCAAGCTCGGCCGGGACGTTGCGCTGAAGGTCCTCCCGGAGGCGCTCGGCAGCGACGCCGGCCGGGTCTCCCGGTTCGAGCGCGAGGCGCGGCTCCTCGCCTCCGTCAACCATCCGGGAATCGCCGCGATCTATGGGGCGGAAGAATCCGGCGACACGCGGTACCTCGTTCTCGAGCTCGTCGGGGGCGAAACCTTGAGCGACCGGCTGCGCCGCACGATCTCGCCCGTCGACGCCCTCCGCATCGCGCGCCAGATCGCCGAGGCGCTCGAAGCGGCGCACGAGCGGGGCATCATCCATCGGGACCTCAAGCCCTCCAACGTCATGGTCACGCCCGAAGGACGCGTGAAGCTCCTCGATCTGGGCCTCGCGAAGATGATGGGCAATCTCAAGGCGGATGCGGACGCGGTCTCGCAGGAGATCACGGTGCCGCCGATGGAGGACACGCGCCCCGGCGTGATCATGGGGACGGTCGAGTTCATGAGCCCCGAGCAGGCGCGGGGGAAGACGATCGACAAGAGGACGGACATCTGGGCGTTCGGCTGCGTCCTCTTCGAATGTTTCTCCGGGCGCCGGGCGTTCGCCGGGGAATCCGTCTCGGACGCCCTCGCGTCGATCCTCTTGCGGGAGCCCGATTGGTCGGCGCTCCCGGCGGACACGCCGCCGGCGATCCGCGAGCTTCTCCTGCGCTGCCTCCAGAAGGACCCGAACCAGCGTCTGCGCGACATCGGCGACGCGCGCCTCGCGATCGAGGAGGTGCTCTCGGAAGTCGAGCCGCGGCGATCGTCGGCGAGCGGGGTGCTGCGGAAGCCGGCGCGCGGCCGCCGGCGGACGGCCCTCATCGCCGCGGCGGCGGTTGCGGCGGTTTCGATCGGGATCTTCCTCTGGCGCTTCCCGCGCCGAAGGTCAGGAGGGACCAAGTCTGTCGCGGTGCTGCCGTTCAAGGATCTCAGCGGGACGGCCGGCGGCCAGCTCATCGGGGACGGCCTCGCGGAGACGGTGAGCGCGCGGCTGGCGAATCTTCCGGGGATCCAGGTCATGACCCCCGTCTCCGCCGTGAACGTTTCCGACCGCGAGTCCGACCCGTCCCGGGTCGCGAGCCGTCTCGGCGCGGGCTATCTCCTGCGCGGATCGATCCAACGGAGCGGCGATCGGATCCGGATCACGTATTCCGTCTGGAGCGCCCGCGATGGCGCCCAGATCGCCGGAGACGCCATCGACGGGAGCGACACGGATCTCTTCGGGATACAGGACCGCCTGGCCGAAAGAGTCGGAACGTCTCTCGCCGTCCGCCGGGCGAAGGTTTCCCCCCGCTCCTCCGGCCTCGAGACAGCGGGCGAACAGGACCGCTATCTGCAAGCGATCGGTTGTCTTCAGCGGTACGACCGGCCGGGATCGATCGACAAGGCGATCGCGCTTCTCGAAGATCTCGCCGAAAATGCTCCCTCCTCCGCGCTCGTCCAGGCCGCGCTCGCCCGCGCCTACATCCACAAGTTCGACCAGACTCGAAGCGTCGATTTCGTTTCCCGAGCGGAAAGGAGCATCGAACGCGCGGAGCGCCTCGATCCTGACCTGCCCGAAGTCTATATGACGGCCGGCGTTCTGCAGACGCGCAAGGGAAACCCCCAGGAAGCCGTTCCCGCGTTCGAGCGCGCCCTCGCCCGCGAGCCGAGCAACTTCGAAGCGCTCTCCGGTCTCGCGGACGCGCTCGAAGCCTCCGATCGAATGGCCGATGCCGAGCGCGCATACCGGCGCGCGATCGAGCTGTGGCCCTCCTACTGGGCCGGCTACAGCAATCTCGCGGCATTCCAGGCCGGTCGCGGCCGGTACCGCGAAGCCGCCGACAACTTCCGCCGAGTGACGTCGCTTGTTCCTGACAATTTCAGAGCGTACGGCAATCTGGGTGGCGTTGAATTGCTCGTTGGCGATTTCGAAGAGGCGATCGATTCCTTCCAGAAATCTCTCTCGCTCGCGCGGAGCGTCGGGTTACCAGTGCCGGCTACGACGTACGCCAATCTCGGAACCGCGGAATTCTTCCAGGGCCAGTATGCGAAAGCGGCGGAGGCGTTCGAAGCCGCCACCCGGCTGACCCCCGACCACTACCAGATCTGGTCGAACCTGGGCGACGCGCGCCGATGGGCTCCGGGGATGCGGGCCGCCGCCGCGGAGGCCTACGCTCGCGCGATGCTCCTCTGCAGAAAGGAGTTGGAGATCAACGCGAAGAATCCGATGGCCCACTCGACGCTGGCGCTCTGCCTCGCCAAGACGGGCCACGGAGAGGAGGCCGAGCGTCATGCTTCCGAGTCGCTCGTTCTCGACGGGAAGAACCCCGAGATTCTCTATAATGCCGCCATCGTCTCCAATCTCGTCGGAAAGACCGCGGAGGCGGTCGATCGGATCCGCCTGGCGCTCGGGGCGGGTTATTCGAAAGTCTTCGTCGAGCGCGAGCCGGAGCTCGCCGATCTGCGCGCTGCCGGGAAGTTGAGCTTTTGAGGAGGAATTATGCGCCTGCCTTCCAAGGTCACTCTCGTCCTGGAAACAGCCCTCGTGACGACGGTCCTGTCCTGCGCGACGTCGCAGCAGGGCCCATCGCCGTGCGACACGACCGCCCGAAACCATCGGATCAAGGTCGCCGACGTGGTCAGCTGCAAGGACCCCCACGTGTCAAAGGAGAAGAAGAACGACATCAAGTGGTTCTCGGCCGCCGGGACGAACCTTTCCATTGTGTTCGAGCCGCCGACGCCCTTCCCCGAACTGACCTGCGGGCAGCCCAACGAATGTTGGTCCGGAGCCATCGCGCCCGGGTCCGCTTATGGATCCCATAAGTACCACGCCTGGTTGGACGGAAAGGAAATCGACCCGAACGTGATCATCGACAAGTGATCGACGAAAGCGGCGCCGCCCGGCCGTGAGACGTCGGCGACGCCGCACCCCGGCGATCGAGCTCGAAAGGAGAAGAAACGTTGCGCAAGTTCCGATTTGAGAAGCCGGCTCTGGTTCTCGGGGTCATCGTTCTGGGATACGGCGCCGTGGCGACTGCGGACTGCACACCCACGCCGTGCGACGAGGCCCCGAAGTCCCACACGCTGACCGTCGCCGACCAGGTGAGCTGCAAGAACCCGCACCTGTCAAAACAGAATGCCAACGTGATTTCCTGGTGTTCGGCGGAGGGGACGAACCTGAACCTCGTCTTCGAATCGCCCACTCCGTTTCCCGGTCTGACGTGCAAGAAGCCGAACCAATGCAAGTCCGGGCCGATCTCCAAAGACATTGCGCCGGGGACGTACAAGTACCATGCGTTTCTCAATGGAAAGGAAATCGATCCGAACGTGATCATCGACCACTGATTCCGGCCGGGCGCAGGCTCCCGGCGCGAAAACTCCCGATCCGATTCTTCGTTATTATCGTGGGATGAAGCGAACTGTTGCGGTCGCCGCGATGGCCCTCGTCGCGGCCGCCGGCTGCCGGAAGAAGGCTCCTCCGGCGCCGCCGCCGACGCCCGTCGCGGTGAAGACGCTCCGGCCCGTGCCCGTGCCGCGGACGACGGAATACGTGGCCACGCTCCAGTCGCGGCAGTCGATCACGCTCCAGCCGCAGGTCGAGGGGCATGTGACGCGGATCTTCGTCAGGTCGGGCGACCGCGTGGCGGCCGGCGCGCCCCTCCTCCAGATCGATCCGGAGAAGCAGCAGGCGACCGTCCACGCGTCGGAAGCGACCCACGCCTCGAAGGTCGCGGCGCTTCGTCTCGCGTCGGAACAGCACGCCCGCATCGCGAAGCTCTTCTCCGAAGGGCTGGCTTCCCAGCAGGACCTCGACCAGGCGCAGTCGGCGCTCGAATCCGCCCAGGCGGACGCCCGGACGGCGGAGGCCCAGGTGCGGCAGGAGAGCGTCGACCTCGGCTACTACCGCGTGGAGGCGCCCGCCGCGGGGATCGTCGGCGACATCCCGGTCCGCGTGGGAGACCGGGTGACGAACTCGACGACGCTCACGACGCTCGACCGCGTCGGCTCCGGGCTCGAGGCGTACGTCTCCGTTCCCGTCGAGCGGTCCGCCGATCTCAAGGTCGGCCTCCCGGTCGAGATCGTCGACGACGCCGGCGCGGTGCTCGCGCGCACGCGCATCAATTTCGTCGCTCCCCGGGTCTCCGACGAGACGCAGGCGGTCCTCGCGAAGGCGCCGATCGACGATCCGAAGGGCGCTCTCCGCCCGGCCGAGCTCGTCCGCGCGCGGATCGTCTGGAGCTCGACGCCCGCGCTGACGATTCCCGTCGTCGCGGTCGTGAGGATCAGCGGGCAGGATTTCGCGTTCGTCGTGGACGGTCCGCCCGGGGCGACGGTCGCCCGGCAGCGCCCGATTCAGCTCGGGGAAATCGTCGGCAACGACTACATCGTCCGCGAGGGGCTGAAGGCGGGCGACCGGGTCGTGGTCGGGGGAGTCCAGAAGATCGGCGACGGCGCGCCTGTCAATCCCGAATCGTGACTCGGGAAACACGAAATCCGAAATCCGAAATACGAAACGAGCTCGAAACGTGAAACTCCGAAACTCGAACCCGATTGCCGGCCGACTCGAAACCGTTTCGCGTCTCAACTTGCGAACCTTTGCGTCTGTTTCGGATTTCGACCAGTCGGGTTTCGAGTTTGTTTCGGGTTTCGAGTTTCGGATTTCGGATTTCTGATCGATGTTCGTCGACTTCTTCATCCGCCGTCCCGTCTTCGCGAGCGTGTGCGCGATGTTCCTCGTCCTCGCCGGGGCGGTCTCGATTCCCACGCTTCCGGTCGCGCAGTTCCCGCAGCTCGCGCCGCCGCAGATCACGGTCTCGAGCTTCTACACGGGGGCGAGCGCTCAGGCGGTCGAGACCGCCGTCACGACCCCGCTCGAGCAGGCGATCAACGGCGTCGAGGGAATGCGCTACATCCAGTCGACGAGCGGCAACGACGGAAGCTCGTCGATCACCGCCACCTTCGACCTGTCCCGGAACCTCGACGTCGCGGCGGTCGACGTGCAGAACCGGGTCGCGTCGGCGCAGGGGCGCCTGCCGAACGAGGTGAAGACGACCGGGGTCACGATCGCGAAGAACTCGAGCGCGTTCGTCCTGGCGGCCGGGCTGTACGCGGCGCACGGAGAGTACGACAGCCTCTGGATCAGCAACTACGCCGACGTCTTCCTGAAGGACGCGATCAAGCGGGTGCCCGGCGTCGGAGACGTGATCATCTTCGGCGAGCGCAAGTACGCGATGCGCCTGTGGCTCGATCCCGAGCGGCTCGCCGCCCGCAAGCTCACGGCGGGCGACGTCGTCGCCGCGCTGCAGGAGCAGAACGTGCAGGTCCCCGCCGGCCAGCTGGGGCAGCCTCCCGCACCGCCGGGGCAGCAGTTCCAGCTCTCCGTGCGCGCCGTCGGCCGCCTCACGCGGCCGTCCGAGTTCGACGGCATCGTGCTCAAGGCGGCGCCGGACGGAACGCTCGTCCGGGTGCGCGACGTCGGGCGCTCGGAGCTCGGAGCCGAAAGCTACGGGACGAAGCTGCGATTCAACGGAGTCGACGCCGTCGGCCTCGGCGTGCTCCAGCTCCCGACGGCCAACGCGCTCGCGGTCGACAAGGCGGTCCGAGCGGAGCTCCAGCGCCTGGCCCGGAGCTTCCCTCCGGGACTGAAGTTCCAGATCGCGTTCGACCCGACGGCCGCCGTCGCGGAATCGATCCGCGAGGTGCTCATCACGCTCCTCGAAGCGATCGCTCTCGTGATCCTCGTCATCTTCCTGTTCCTGCAGGACTGGCGGGTGACGCTCATCCCCGCGGTCACGATTCCGGTGTCGCTCGTCGGGACCTTCACGTTCGTCAAGCTGCTCGGCTTCTCGATCAACACGCTGACGCTCTTCGGGATCACGCTCGCGACCGGCCTCGTCGTCGACGACGCGATCGTCGTGATCGAGAACATCGAGCGCCACATCCGCGAGCGCGGCCTCGGCGCCCCGGCCGCGTCGTCCTCGGCGATGCGGGAGGTCGCCGGCGCGGTGATCGCGACGTCGATCGTGCTCGTGGCCGTCTTCGTCCCGGTCGGCTTCTTCCCGGGAACGACCGGGATCCTCTACAAGCAGTTCGCGCTGACGATCGCGTTCGCGGTCGCGCTCTCGGCCTTCAACGCGCTCACCCTCTCGCCGGCGCTCGCGGCGAAGCTCCTCGGCCACGAGCGGGAGCACCCGAAAGGGGTGTTCGGGAAGATCAACGCGGCCATCGCCGCGTCGACCAACCGCTACCGCGACCTGCTCGGGAGGCTCGTCCCCCGCCGGCGGCTGATGGGGATCGCCTTCCTCGCCGGCCTCGCCCTGACGTATCTCGTCTTCCGGATCGTGCCGTCCGCATTCGTCCCCGACGAGGACCAGGGGTACTTCATCGTCGCCGTCCAGGCGCCGGCGGGGGCGTCGCTCGACTACACCGGCGGCATTGCGTCGCGGGTCTCGGCGACGCTCATGCGCGAGCCGGAGATCCAGGGCGTGTTCGCCGTCGCCGGCTTCTCGTTCTCCGGGACCGCGCCGAACAAGGCGATCCTGTTCGCGCCGTTGAAGCCGCTCTCGGCCCGGAAGGGCTCGCGCCACTCGGCGGAGTCGGTGATCGCCCGGCTGCGCGGTCCGCTCATGGGGATCCCGGGCGCGATCGTCGTGCCGTTCCTGCCGCCTCCGATCCCCGGCGTCGGCCGATTCGGCGGATTCCAGTTCGAGGTTCAGGACCAGTCCGGAGGGTCGGTCGAGAAGCTCGCGGCCGCCACGCAGGACCTCGTCTCCCGCGGCAACCGCGACCCGGCGCTCCGGGGACTCTTCACGGACTTCACCTCGAGCGACCCGCAGCTCGTCGTGACGATCGACCGCGAGAAAGCGAAGGTCGCCGGAGTTGAGCTCTCCCAGATCACGAGCGCGCTTCAGGTGTACATGGGGTCCGTCTACGTCAACGACTTCGACTTCAACAACCGCGCCTATCGGGTGACCGTCCAGGCCGACCGCCGCTTCCGCAGCCAGCCGCGCGACATCCGCGCGTACGAGGTGCGTTCCGCGTCCGGCAAGATGATCCCGCTCGAGAGCCTGATCACGATGAAGGAGAGCACCGCGCCCCAGGTGATCAGCCACTTCGACCTGTTTCGCTCCGCCGAGATCAACGGCTCGCCGGCGCCGGGCTACAGCTCCGGACAGGCGCTCGCGGAGATGGAGGCGCTCGCGCGCCGCGTGCTTCCCGCGGGGATCGGTTACGCGTGGTCGGGACTCTCGCTCGAGGAGCTCGAGTCGGGCGGGAAATCGTTGATCCTCTTCGGCCTCGGGATCCTTTTCGTCTACCTCACCCTCGCCGCGCAGTACGAGAGCTTCATGCTGCCCTTCATCATCCTGCTCGCGGTGCCGCTCGCGATCCTCGGCGCGCTCCTGGCGCAGGCCGTGCGCGGGCTGCAGAACGACGTGTACTGCCAGATCGGTCTCGTGATGCTGATCGGGCTCGCCTCGAAGAACGCGATTCTGATCGTCGAGTTCGCCGAGCAGCTCCGCGCCAAAGGGATGACGATCGCCGAGGCGGCGATCGAGGCGGCGCGGATCCGCCTCCGGCCGATCCTGATGACGTCCTTCGCGTTCATCCTCGGCGTCCTTCCTCTCGTCTTCGCGACGGGCGCCGGCCGCGCGAGCCGCCACTCGATCGGGACGACCGTCTTCGGCGGCATGATCTTCGCGACGACGTTGAACCTCCTGTTCATCCCGATCCTGTACGTCATGGTGGAGACGTTCCGGGAGCGAAAGCGCAAACCGGTCCCGGCCTCTCCACCGGTCCCGTCCCCGTCCGCGCCTCCCGCGGGGGCCTGAGGATCGGGCCTCCGGCGAGCTACACTGGGCGAGCGATGACGGATCGCATCTCGCTCGTCGTCGGCGACATCACCGCGCTCGACGTTGAGGCCGTCGTCAACGCCGCCAACTCCGCGCTGCAGCTCGGTTCCGGCGTCGCCGGCGCGATCCGCGCCCGCGGGGGCCCCTCCATCCAGCGCGAGTGCGACGCGATCGGCCATTGCCCCGTCGGCGACGCGGTCGCAACCGGCGCCGGGGACCTGCCGGCGCGCTGGGTGATCCATGCCGTCGGTCCGCACGGGACCGATAACGACGCGGAAGCGCTCCTCGGGTCGGCGTGCCGCGCGGCGCTCGGACGCGCGCGGGAAATCGGCGCGCATTCGGTCGCGGTCCCCGCCCTGTCCACGGGAGTGTTCGGTTTCCCGATGGAGCGCGCCGCCGCGATCCTCGTCGACGCCGCCCGTTCGTTCGCCGCCGAGCACCCCGAACCGGAGCGGATTCTCTTCTGCCTTCGCGACCGCGAGGCGCACGACGCGTTCGCGCGGGAGCTCGGGAGAACCGGGAAGGGGATCGGGAGGCGCGATCGGCGCGCGTGAGCGCCGCTACAGGACGAAGCGCCGATCCGAAGCGAGCCAGCCTTCGAACTCGTCCGCCGGCACCGCCGCGCTGAAGAGGAACCCCTGGAGCTCGTCGCACAGGTGCTCGCGGAGGAAGGCCGCCTGCTGCGACGTCTCGACGCCTTCGGCGACCACGCGCAGGCGCAGCTCGTGGGCGAGCGCGATCGACGCGCGGACGATCGAGGCGTCGTTCGGGTCCGTCGCGACGCCCTGGACGAAGGAACGGTCGATCTTGAGCGTGTCGACCGGGAGCATCTTCAGGTACGAGAGCGACGAATATCCCGTCCCGAAGTCGTCCATCGTGATCCCGACGCCGAGCCGCTGCAGGTCGGCGAGCGCCGACAGCGTCACGTCGAGGTTCTGCATGGCGACGCTTTCCGTGATCTCGAGCCCGAGATGGCGCGGCGCGAGCCCGCTGTCGGCGAGCGCGCTCCGGACGGTGTCGACGATGTCGAGACGCTGGAGCTGACGGACCGAGAGGTTCACCGAGACGCAGAGCTCGCGGCCGCCGCGGTTCCATTGCGCCGCCCGCCGGCACGACTCGCGCAGGACGTCGGTGCCGAGCGGGACGATCAAGCCGCTGTCCTCGGCGAGCGGAATGAACTCGCCGGGCAGCACGAGCCCGTTGTCCGGGCGGTCCCACCGCACGAGCGCTTCGGCGCCGGTGATCTCGCCGGTCGAAACGCGGACCACGGGCTGGAAGAACACCCGGAATTCCTTCGCCACGATCGCGCGGTGCAGCCGGTTCCCGAGGTCGAGCCGTTCGAGATCGGCCTGGCCGCGGATTCCGGAGTGGAACCGGAAGCTGTCGCGCCCCTGCTGCTTGGCCGCGTACATCGCGGCGTCCGCGCTCTTGATGAGCGCGTCGGCGTTGCCGCCGTCCTCCGGGTACACGCCGATGCCGATCGACACCGTCACGTACAGCTCGCGCTCCGCGATCGCGAAAGGCTCGCGGAAGACCTCCTGGATCTTCCGTGCCACGGTCCCCGCGTTCTCCGGGTGCTCGATGCGCGAGAGGACGATGATGAACTCGTCGCCCCCGATCCGGGCGAGCGTGTCGGACCCGCGGATGATGGCCGAGAGGCGGTCGGCGATCTTCTGGAGGAGGATGTCGCCCACCTTGTGTCCGAGGCTGTCGTTGACGAGCTTGAAGCGGTCGACGTCGATGAAGAGGACCGCCAGGGCCCCCCGGTCGCGGCGCGCGTGGGCGAGCGAGACCGTGAGCCGGTCCTCGAGGCGCACCCGGTTGGCGAGGCCGGTGAGCGCGTCCTCGTAGGCGAGCCGCTCGATCTTCCGCTCGGCCTTTCGGCTCTCCGTGACGTCGCGGTTGATCGTGAGGATCGCCGGCCGGCCGTCGTAGTCGACGAGCGAGGCGTTGACGAGGAACTCGATCTCGGTGCCGTCCCGCGCGAAATGCGTCGCCGTGAAGTTGTGGATCGACCCTTCTCTCAGGACCTGCCGGATCTCCTCTTCGCCGCGCCCGACGTCTCGCCGGAACCGGTCCAGTCTCATCCCCACGAGATCCCCCGACGGGTACCCGTACCGCTCGCACGCGCGGGGGTTCGCCTTGAGAATCGCCTGCGTCTCCGGGTCGACGATCAACACGCAGTCGTTCGCGTTCTCGAAGAGGCTCCGGTAGTGGCGCTCGGAATTGGCGAGGGCTTCCGCGGCGCGTTTCCTCTCGAGCGCGGTCGCGATGTGCTGCGAGACGAAGACGAGGATCTCCTGCTCGCTGTCGGTGTAACAGATCCGTGCGTCGTAGCTCTGCACGGCCAGGACCCCGAACGTCCGGTCTCCCGAGCGCAGGGGGACGCCGAGCCAGTCGAACGTCGTCGCGCCGGCAGAGGGGAGACGGCCGGAGGCGTCGAGCTCGTCGATCTCCCGGCCGGACAGATGCAGGGGCTTGCCGGTCCTCATGACCCTGCCGGTGAGCCCCGCTCCGGCCTTCCTCGGCTCCGGCGGCGGGTCGAATTCGTCGACGAAGTACGGGAATCGGATCTCTCCGGCGGCTTCGTCCGAGAGCGCGATGAAGAAATTGCGCGCAT
>Ga0075276_10000312_pt1 | contig 13622 bp, 10 predicted proteins | sample SF_Rice_5C_80N_4_FD_69770 | JGI IMG/M metagenome (GOLD analysis project Ga0075276, IMG submission 69770) | Rice paddy soil microbial communities from Twitchell Island, California, USA - SF_Rice_5C_80N_405 | ecosystem: Environmental > Terrestrial > Soil > Paddy field/soil | place: USA: Twitchell... | reverse complement strand
GCCACGGAGATCGTGCTGATCGAAGGCTTCAAGCAGTACGAGGGGTGGCCGCGCATCGATACACCGCTGGAGATCGACGAGGCGGTCGCCCGGCTGCGCGGGCTGTGGGCCTGACGATCGGGGATAGAATCGGCCCACGATGCTCCGGTATCGCGCGGTCCTGTTCGATCTCGACGGAACACTCGTCGACTCGTACGCGGCGCTGACCGATGCCGTGAACTTCGCGGTGCGGCAGCACGGGATCGGCGATCTGAGCCCGCAGACCATCCGCTCCTATGTCGGCGAAGGGCTGGAAGTGCTGATGCAGCGCGTCTTCGCCGGTGGCATTCCGGACGGGGCCATCGAGAGCTTCGAACGGCGCTACGACGCGATCTGCTGCGAGCAGTCGCGAGTGCTCGACGACGTCGAACCGACACTCGCGGAGCTCGAGGCCTGCGGCGTGGCCATGGCCGTCTGCACGAACAAGCCGACGGCGTTCTCGAAGAAGATTCTCGAGTCCCTCGGCCTGACGCGCTTCTTCCGCGACATCGTCGGTCCCGACCTCGCCGGGGCACGCAAGCCCGCGCGCCAGCACGTACTCCGCACACTCGAGGCGACGGGGTGCGCCGCGGCGCAGGCGCTGTTCGTCGGCGACATGCCGATCGACGTGCAGGCAGCGCGCAACAGCGGCCTCGACGTCGCCGTCGTGGCCACCGGCTCCTCGTCTCCGTCGGTGCTCCACGCCGCAGCTCCCGATCACTACCTCGATCATCTGGCCGATCTCGTGCAGGTCGTCCGTCCCGGGGCCATTGCTTGAACCCGAAGTTCCGGCTGGTCTTCTTCGACGTCGACTCCACGCTGGTGACGATCGAAGGAGTCGATGTCCTCGGTGAAGGAAACCCGGAGGTGGCGCGTCTCACGGAAGCGGCGATGAACGGATCGATGGCACTCGACCAGGTGTACGCCCGACGGCTGGAGATGATCCGGCCGGCGCGGAGTGCCGTCGCGGCGCTCGGCAAGCGGTACGTCGCATCGCTCGTTCCAGGCGCTGCGGAGACGGTCGACGCGCTGCAAAGCGCCGGATCTGTCGTGCACCTCGTCACCGCGGGAATCGAACAGGCGCTGACGCCGCTCTGCAACGTGCTCGGAATCGGCGACCGCTTCCTCCACGCCGTCCGCCTTCGGTTCGCCGAGGACGGAACGTACCAGGATTTCGACCGCACGTCGCCGCTGACGCGGCCCGGCGGAAAAGAGGTCGTGGTGCGCGACGTGCGCGCGCGGACGAAGGGGAACGCTGCCTTCGTCGGTGACGGCGTCAGCGATCTGGAGGCCAAACCGGCGGTCGATCTCTTCATCGGCTTCGGAGGAGTTCACACGCGGGCGCGAGTCAGAGAAAATGCCGATCTCTTCATTCCCGGCCCGCGGCTCGATGCCGTCATGCCGCACCTGATATGAGCGCCGAAGCCCAGTGCAGGTTCTTCGTTCCCGGCCCGACCTGGGTCCGCCCGGAGATCCTGCGCGAGCTGACGCGGCCGATGATCGGACACCGCAGCGCGGAGTTCCAGGAGCTCTTCCGCCGCATCGCCACCGACCTCCAGCCGCTGTTCGGAACGGCGGGCGACACGCTCGTGGCCACCTGCTCCGGCACGGGGCTGATGCAGGCCGCCCTGGTCAATTCCGTTCCCCGCCGCGTGCTCGTCACCTCCAACGGCGCGTTTTCCGAGCGGTGGGCGGCGATCGCCGAGAGCCTCGGTCTGGAAGTCGACCGTTTCGACGCCGGCTGGGGGAAGGCCGTCGAGCCGGAACGCCTGGCCGACCATCTCGCCGGCCGCAGGGCGCACTACGACGCCGTCACGCTGACACACAACGAGACTTCGACCGGCGTGACGAATGACATCGCCGCGCTGGCGGCGGTCGTCCGCGAGAGCTCCGCCGACACGCTCGTGCTGGTCGACGCGGTCTCCTCTCTCGGAGCGATCCCTGTGCGCTTCGACGATTGGGGACTCGATGTCTGCTTCGCCAGCGTGCAGAAGGGGATCGCCCTGCCGCCCGGAATTACCGTCTTCGCCCTCTCCGGGCGCGCGCTCGAACGCGCGCAGAAGCTGCCATACCGCGGGATCTACTTCGATTTCCTGCTGTACAAGAAAAGCGCGGATGGCGGCAGCACGCCGTCGACTCCGTCGATTCCGCATCTCTATGCGCTGGCCGCGCAACTCGACGCCATCCTCCGACAGGAAACGCTCGAAGCTCGCTACCGCAGACATGTCGAGATGCGCGATCTGACGATCCGGCGCACCGCCGCTTTCGCGAAGCTGGCCTCCGATCCGGCGCACGCCTCGGCCACGGTCTCCACTCTGGCGCCCGTGAAAGACCCGGAGATGATCCGCGGCGAGATGAAGCGCCGCGGTTTCACGCTCGGTGGCGGATACGGCGCATGGAAGGCGACCACGTTCCGCATCGGGCACATGGGCGACATTCCCATCAGCGCACTGACGGCGATGCTCGATGTGCTCGACGAGGTCGTGCGGTGAGCCAGCGGGTCCTGGTCACCGACACGCTCGCGGAGTCGGGGCTGCAGATCCTGCGCGCGGCGAGCGACCTGGAGCTCGACTACCGCCCAGGACTGAAGGGCGAGGAGCTGCTCGTGGCCGTCACCCAGTCCGACGCGCTGATCACGCGCAGCGGGACCGCCGTGACCCGGCAGCTCGTGAACGCAGGCAAACGCCTGCGCATTATCGGGCGGGCGGGGGTGGGGCTGGACAACGTCGACGTCGAGGCTTGCACCGAGCGTGGAATCCTGGTCATCAACGCCCCGACGGCGAACATCCTCTCGGCGACCGAGCACACCATGGCCATGATGCTCGCGCTCTGCCGCAACATCCCGGAAGCAGACGCCAGCGTCAAGCGCGGCGAATGGGTACGGTCGAAGTTCATGGGGATCGAGCTGAGCGGAAAAGTGCTCGGCATCATCGGGCTGGGGCGGATCGGGACTCGCGTGGCTACCCGGGCCCGCGCATTCGGCATGCGCGTTGTGGCCTTCGATCCGTACATTTCCGACTCCGTCGGCGAGAAGGTCGGGGCCGAGCTCGTCGCGCTCGACGATCTCCTCCGCCAGGCGGACGTGATCACTGTCCACACGCCGCTGACCGGCGAGACGCGCGGCATGATCGCCGCAGCGCAGATCGAGAAGATGAAGGACGGGGTCATCGTACTGAACATCGCGCGGGGCGGGATCTACGACGAGAAGGCGCTGACCGACGCACTGCAGCGCGGCAAGATCGGCGGCGCGGCGATCGACGTGTACGTCCACGAACCGCCGGCAAAGGACCACTTGCTGCTCCGCGCGAAGAACGTCGTCCTCTCGCCGCACATCGGAGCGAACACCATCGAGGCGCAGGACCGGGTCGCCGTACAGACCTCCGAGATGGTCGTCGACGCGCTGCGCGGCTCGATCTTCGTCTCCGCGGTCAACCTGCCGTTCGAGGGAATCGCGGACGCCGATGCCGCGCCATTGATTGACCTCGCGGAAAAGCTCGGCCTTCTCGCCGCCCAGATTCTCAACGGCCCGGTGACCAGCGCGGCCATCGAACTCTGGGGCATCGACGAGCGCTTCCTCCGCATCCTCTCGGTCGCGTCGCTCAAAGGCCTGCTCACCCCATATCTCGCCGAATCGGTCAACTTCGTCAACGCCGAGCAGACCGCCGAACACCGCGGGATCTCGGTCAGCGCCACCACGCATCCCGTCCCGCGCGACTACAACAACCTCATCACCTTCCGCGCCGCATCGCAGCGCGATGACTTCTGCGTCTCCGCCACGCTCTTCAGTGAAAAGAACGAGCGCGTCGTCTCGCTCAACAATTTCCGGGTGGAGTTCAAACCGGCCGGGAACCTCATCTACATCGTCAACAAAGACGTGCCCGGAGTCGTGGGAAAGGTCGGCACGCTCCTCGGCGATCGCGAGATCAACATCGCCGAATACAACCTGGCGCGGACGGCGACCGCCGGAAAAGCCATGGCCATCATTACCGTCGATTCGGCGCTCGACCCGGAGACTTTGAAGTTCCTTCGTTCCTTCAAGGAAATGGAAGAGGTCCGGCAGGTCCGCCTGTAATCGGTACAATCACTGCGATGCAGTACCGCGAGCTCGGGCTGACGGGGATCAAAGTCAGCACGATCGGTTTCGGCGCCTGGGCCATCGGCGGCTCCGCCGAAGCCTCCGGTACGCCCCTCGGCTGGGGACCGACCTCCGATGACGAGTCGCTCGGCGCCATCCGCCGCGCGCGGGAGCTCGGCGTCACGCTCTTCGATACCGCCGACAGTTACGGATTCGGCCGCAGCGAGTCGCTGCTCGGAATCGTGCTCTCGCGCCATCGCCAGGAGGTCGTGATCGCCACCAAGGTCGGCGTCGTGCGCAACTCCGCCGGCGAACTACGGAAGGACTTCTCCCGCCACCACATCTTCCACGCCGTCGACGGCTCGCTCAAACGCCTGCGCACCGACTACATCGACCTCTATCAGGTGCACAATCCGACCGTCGAGGAACTTCGGCGCGAAGAGATCCAGGACGCCATGGAACGCCTGCAGGACGCGGGAAAGATCCGCTTCTGGGGCGTGTCGATCTCGACTCCCGAAGAAGGGTTGGAAATCGTCGAGCGCGAGTGGGGTCACGTGCTTCAGGTCCTCTACAACGTTCTCAACCAGGTGCCGGCCAGGGAATTGTTCCCGGCGGCCAAGGAGAAGGGCTACGGGATCATCGCCCGCGTGCCGCTGGCGTCGGGTCTGCTGACCGGCAAGTTCCGCATCGATTCGGTGTTCCCCGCGGACGACATCCGGCAGAACTTCCTGACCTCGCGCCGCCTGCAGGAGGCGCTCGAGCGGGTCGACGAGGCGAAGGCCATCATCGGCGGAGCGAGCCGGAGCCTGACCGAGGCGGCCCTGCGGTTCGTGCTCGCCGATGAGTCCGTCGCCTCCACGATCCCCGGAGCCCGCAACGCCCGGCAGGTGGAGATGAACGTCGCCGCGGCGGACGCCACCCTGCCCGCCGAGGTCGTACAGAAGCTCCGCGACCGCCTCGGCGACTACAACTTCTACCTGCGGCACGGAATCCGGCTGTAGGGATGACAAAGCACCCTCCGCAACGTTCTCTACTCGAATGCCCTCTCGCACAATCGCCATCCGCGGGGCAAGAACTCACAACCTCAAGAACATCTCGGTCGACATCCCGCAGCGGCAGCTCACCGTCCTGACCGGCCCCTCCGGGTCCGGAAAGTCCTCGCTCGCCTTCAACACCCTCTATGCCGAGGGGCAGCGGAGGTTCGTGGAGTCGATGTCCACCTACGTCCGGCAGTTTCTGGAGCGGATCGACCGGCCGGACGTCGACGAGATCGAGGGAATCCTTCCGGCGATCGCCATCGAACAGAAGAACTCGGTCAAGAACGCGCGGTCCACGGTCGCGACCGCCACGGAGCTCGCCGACTACATCCGCCTCTTCATGACCTACTGCGGGGAGACGCTCTGCCCGGACTGCCACATCGCCGTCCGGAAGGAGACGCCGGAGTCGATCACCGGAACGATCGTGGAGCGGCTCGCCGGCAAACGCATCGTCGTGCTCGCGCCGGTCTTCTTCGATTCCATGAACCGGGACGAAGTCCTGCGCCAGCTCATCAAGGCGGGATTCTTCCGCATCTGGGTCGCGAGCGAGGTGCAGGACCTCAAGGAGATCGACACCTCGTCGTTCACCTCGCTCGAGCTGGTGATCACGCGAACGCGGGTGGACCCGGAGAAGCATCTGGAGATCACCGAGGCGATCGAGCAGGCCTTCGAGGTCTCGAAGGGCAACGTGAACGTCATGGAGCGGAACGGTGATTCGTGGATCAGCCACCGCTTCACGTCGCGTTTCGCGTGCAACCGCTGCGGAACGGAGTTCGTCGAGCCGACGCCGCAGCTCTTCTCGTTCAACTCCCCGCTCGGCGCCTGCACCCGCTGCCAGGGCTACGGCCGGATCATCGGCATCGACATGGAGAAGGTCCTTCCCAACCGCACGCTGCGGCTCGATGAGATGCCGGTGGCGCCGTGGAACTCGCCCGGATACGAGGATTGCTACGACGATCTCGAACGCGCGGCGAAGAAGTACGGCCTGCGCTTCGACGTCCCCATCGACGAGCTGACGCCGTCGGAATGGGACCTCCTGGTCAAGGGGCGCGGGAAGTGGTACGGGATCGATGGGTTCTTCGAGTGGCTGGAGACGAAGAAATACAAGATCCACGTCCGCGTGAAACTGGCGAAGTACCGCAGTTATGAGCCGTGTCCCGACTGCCACGGATCGCGGCTGAAGTCGGCGACCTCGAACGTGAAGTTCCGCGGACTGACCATCGCCGATCTGTTCGCCATGAACGTCCGCTCGGCGCGCCAATTCTGGGAGTACCTGCCGATGGACCGGAGGGAAGAGGCGACCGCCGGGCACCTCCGCCGCGAGATCGTCAACCGCCTGACGTACCTCGACGAGGTGGGGCTGTCGTACCTCACGCTCGAGCGGCAGACGCGGACGCTCTCCGGCGGCGAATCCCAGCGCATCAACCTCGCGGCTGCGCTCGGCAGTGCTTTGACCGAGACGATGTACGTCATCGACGAACCGACCGTGGGGCTCCATGCACGCGACAGCGAACGGCTGCTGGCCGTCCTCCGACGTCTGCGCAATGCCGGAAACACCGTCATCGTCGTGGAGCACGACCCGACGATCATCGCCGGTGCCGACCGCATCATCGAGCTCGGCCCGGGAGCCGGTGAGCTCGGCGGAGAAGTCGTGGCGCAGGGCAAGCCGTCGGAGCTCGCCGTTCCATGGAGCGGCGGCCTTCGGCCGCCCAGCCCCGCGTTGTCCGGAGCGACACACCTCAGCATCCGCGGCGCGCGCGAGCACAACCTCAAGAACGTCGACGTCGACATTCCGCTCGGACAGCTCGTGGCCATCACCGGCGTCTCCGGCTCCGGGAAATCGACCCTGATCCGCAACTGCCTCTACAACCACTACCAGCGCGAGTATCGCGGCGTCAGCGGCCTGGAGGTCGGGAAGATCGATGCGCTTCAGGGGATCGATCGCATCTCCGACATGCAGTTCGTCGACCAGTCGCCGATCGGGCGTTCGAGCCGGTCGAACCCGGCGACCTATACCAAGGCGTGGGATGAGATCCGCAAGCTGCTCTCCGGGACCACCGCCGCGAAGTTGCACGGCGTCACCGCCGGCATGTTCTCGTTCAACACCGAGGGCGGCCGCTGCGAGGCTTGCCAGGGAGCGGGGACGGTGAGCATCGACATGCAGTTCCTCGCGGACGTCGAGGTGATCTGCGAGAAGTGCGGCGGCCGGCGCTTCAACGAACAGGTCATGAAGGTCACGTACCGCAGCCGAAACGTGAGCGAGATCCTGGCCATGACCGTGGACGAAGCGATGCGCTTCTTCGTCGACAAGCGGGCGATCCTGCGCAAGCTGTCCGCACTCCGTGCGGTCGGGCTCGGATATCTGCGGCTGGGGCAGTCGACCGATTCGCTCTCCGGTGGCGAGGCCCAGCGCCTGAAGCTCGCTTCCTTTCTCAGCGAGGGGACGAAGGAGACGGGGCGGCTGTTCCTTTTCGACGAGCCGACCACCGGTCTGCACGCCACCGATGTCCGGCAGCTCATCTCCACGCTGCGCGATCTCGTCGATCGCGGCAACTCCGTGGTGGTTATCGAGCACAACCTGCAGCTCATCGAGGCCGCCGATCATTTGATCGACCTCGGGCCCGAGGGAGGCGACGGAGGGGGAGAGATCGTCGCGTTCGGAACTCCGGCGGAGATCGCCGCGAGCCCGCGCAGCGTCACCGGGCGTTATCTGCAGCCGACCGGCACCCTCACTGGAAATAGAACGTGAAGTCGACGACCCAGGCGTTCCGCTCCTGACGCGGCGCGTCGGCTGCCGTGATCCGCGCGAAGGCCGTCGAGTGCAGCATCGCCTCGATCAACCGAAAGCCAACTTCCTGCGAAGGGACCCGCATCGTCACCCGCACCGCGTTCTCCGCGACCGGGACGGCCGCCATGATCGAGACCCCGGCCGGGAGCGTGTTCCGGATCTCGCTTTTCCAGTAGCTCGGGATCAGCAGCGGCGTGAGCGCGTCGTTCGCCTCGCTGATGTCCAGGCGCCGCGGCTTCGGCCGCGTATCGGTGATCCGCAGAACTCCCGCTTTGAAATCGGGCTGCACGCTGACGATCGATGCCGCCGGGATCTCGATGTCGGCCTGGAACGAACGCTTCCCCTGCGTCACCACCAGCGGGTAGCGGCCAGCGGGCACGCGATCGAAATCGACCTCCTCGCCGTCGCCACTTTTCTGCGACTCGCCGCGGAACTGCACGACGCAGTCCTGCGTCAGTGAGACGACCTTGAGCATGCCGGAATCGTCGCCGCTCGGCCGCGCCAGTTTCCTCCGGAGCCCGAGCGGCGAGACCTCGATGCTGGTCATCTGCCCATCGGTGATGGCCACGGAAAAGGATCCTTCGCGTCCGTCGGAGGAACGCACGATCACCCGATGCTGGCCCGGCGCGAGGTGCTGCACCAAGGCTCCGCCCTGCTCGGCCGTGGAAACGCCGGCCGCGGCGCCGTCGACGAGCACCGTGAACCCTGCACTGATGCGTACGAACAACTGACCGTTCTGTGCGACGGCGTTCGGTGCGGCGAACAGCAGGACTGCGATCAGGGCTTTGACCGTAAGTTCGTATCATACAATGGCCCGCCGGAAGCACTCGGAGGAGCGAGCATGAGCTTTACCGCAGGTCAGGAGTACCCCGACATCATCGGCGCACAGCCCGATGTACCGGTTTCCAGCACCTTCGAGCCGTACATCCCGTCGACTACCCGCCTGCCGGAACTGACCGTGATCCCGGTGATCATGGGGACGATCCTCGGCGCGATCTTCGGGGCGTCGTCGCTCTACCTGGTACTCAAGGTCGGACTGACGGTCAGCGCCTCGATCCCCGTCGCGGTCATTTCCATCACCCTGTTCCGCATCCTCTCGAAGATGGGACTCCGGGACGCGACCATTCTGGAGAACAACATCGTGCAGACCGCGGGGTCGGCCGGCGAGTCGATCGCCTTCGGCGTCGGTGTCACCATGCCGGCGATCCTGATCCTCGGCTTCGATCTCGAATTCACGCGCGTCATGCTGGTCGCGGTCCTCGGCGGCCTGCTCGGCATCCTGATGATGATTCCGCTGCGCCGCGCGCTCATCGTCGCGCAGCACGGCGTCCTGAAATACCCCGAAGGCACCGCGTGCGCCGAAGTGCTCAAGGCAGGCGCCTCGGATGCCTCGATCGCCGCCTCCTCCGCGACGGCCAAGCGCGAGATGGAGGCCCTCGGCGGCGCCACGATCGGAGCCAAGACCATCTTCACCGGCTTCGGCATCGGCCTCGTTTACAAGAGCGCCATGGAAGCCTTCCGCGTCTGGAAAGACACGCCGCAGAGGATCTTCGGCCCTCCGTACGACGCGGCATCCGTCGCCGCGGAGATCTCTCCCGAGTTGCTCGGCGTCGGCTACATCATCGGTCCGCGGATCGCCTCGATCATGTGCGCCGGCGGCGTGCTTGCCTACCTCGTGCTCATTCCGGCCATCAAGTTGTTCGGATCGGGACTGCTCACGCCGCTCGCGCCGGAGACCCGGATGCTGATCCGCGATATGGGTCCCGACGACATCCGCAACGCGTATGTTCTTTACATCGGGGCGGGAGCCGTTGCTGCGGGCGGCATCATCAGCGTGGCTCGCTCGCTGCCGGTCATCTGGCACGGCCTGAAAGAAGGCCTCAAGGACTTCCGCGGCGGCTCCGCGGCGCGCGCCGGGATGCAGCGCGTCGACAACGATCTGTCGATGAAGTTCGTGCTCGTCGGCATCATCGCCCTGATCGTGGCCATCTCTTTCTCCACGCCGCTCTATGTCGGCGGGACGGGATGGGAGGCGCGGCTCGCCGCGGCGGTCCTCATCGTCGTCTTCGGATTTCTCTTCGTGACCGTCTCCTCGCGGCTCACGGGCGAGATCGGCTCGTCGTCCAATCCGATCTCCGGGATGACCGTGGCCACGCTGCTGCTCACCTGCCTCATCTTCGTGGTCCTCGGCTGGACCGGCAGCAACTACTTCGTCACCGCGCTCTCCATCGGTGGGATCGTCTGCATCGCCTCGTCGAACGGCGGGACGACATCACAGGATCTGAAAACCGGATATCTCGTCGGGTCGACGCCGAAAGCGCAGCAGGTGGCCATTCTCATCGGCGCGCTCTTCTCGGCCATCGTCCTCGGACCGATCCTCCTCGAACTGAACAAGGCCGGCTCGGTCTATGTCCCGGTCCAGCACACGCCGGCGGGATACACCGCCGGGCATGCCGATCCGAACCGAAGGATCGACGTCAGCAAAATCGGGAAACAGGAGCACGTCTGGGGACAGCAGGGGAACAAGGATAAGAACCTCTATTACGTCTGGTACCGCGAAGATCCGTCCGGCGGGAACTCCGAGAAGTACCTCGTCGACGCGAACGGGCGGCTGGCGTACTACGTTGATCCCGGGATCAATGGCATCTTCAAGACACGTCCGAACGGCGAGAAGCTGACCAAGTTCGACGCGCCGAAGGCCACGCTCATGTCCTACATCATCAAGGGCATCCTCGGCAGCAAATTGCCGTGGGGACTCGTGCTGCTGGGGGCCTTTATCTCCATCGTCCTGGAGATGTCGGGGATTCCTTCGCTGGCATTCGCGGTCGGTGTCTACCTGCCGCTGTCGTCGTCATCGCCCATTCTGATCGGCGGGATGGTGCGGTTGGCGGTCGACAAGTGGATCGCCAAGAAGTATGCCGGCGCGAATCTGACCGACGAGCAACTGACTGCCGAGGGCGACAAGAGTCCGGGCGTGTTGATGGCTTCGGGATACATCGCCGGCGGAGCAATCGCGGGGATCATCATCGCCCTGGTCGCTGCCGCGCCGTTCATGTCGGCATTCAACGAGAAGATCGAGTTGTGGTCGAAGCACAACCCGTTCTACACGGGGCCGGACTCGAACTGGCTCGCGTTGATCCCGTTTGTCGTTCTCGTCCTGCTGCTCTATCTGACGGGACGCGAGATCATCCTCGCCCGCCGTAGAGCTGCGCCAGTCACAGAGTGATCCGTCTTCGCTCGCCGGCGTTCCAGGTGGCCGCCACGCGGCGCGCGCGCCAGCGAGGCAGCGTGCGGGCGGTGAGGACGCACAGCAGGAGCACGGCATTCATCGCCGCCAGGACGAGCATCGTCTCGTGCCGGCCGAGGAAGGGGACGTGCGCGTCGGGCCACCGGACGAAGATCGCGTTGACCCCGGCGAGGAGGAGAAGGTCGAACACATCGCGGACCGCGGCCCGGCGCCGCGCTCGGGCGACGATCCGGCGCGAGTCGGTCACGACCCGCGGCGGCACAGCGGCCTGAGCCACTCCCGGCAGCAGATCGGCCCTTCGCATACCCACCTTCCGACAACCCCCTCCCTTCAAAAATTCCAAATAACTATTGGGGGTCAGGTCTTTAATTTGGTATTTTCTACAGTGGGTAGGGGAGATGCCCCCCATGATGCGGCGCTGCGACTCACATCGTGGAAGCCCTCGCTCGTGATTCAACTGGGCAACTGCAGCAGGTCAGCGACTTTTCTACCGATCGTAGAAAATACCAAATTAAAGACCTGACCCCCTACCGGAGGCGGATGGTTTGGGCGATGTAGTTGCCCGACGCGTCGCGATAGGCCTTCAGTACGAGGGAATCCCCCGCCTTGAGGCGGGCGGCGGTCGTCGTGCCGCCGCTTTTCGTCCGGACGATGAAATCGTCGACGACGTAGACGGGAATCATCGCGCCGCCCTGCGTATCCCGGACCACGAGTTGCGCGCTGTCGGCCAGCGATTGCGAGACGGTCCCGTAGATCGTCACGGCTCCGAGGGGTGCTGACTCGACCGGCGGCTCGGCCGGCGCGGGCACTTCATCGAGAAAACGGACCGTGCTGGCGACGAACGTGTCGCCGTCGTAGTTTCCGCTCAAATCCAACCGATCGCCGGTCTGCAGATCAGCGGCGCGAATCCGCTGCCCCGTCGTGTCCTCGGCGTTGGTCAGATCGACGGTGACCGTCCCGCGATTGCTGTCGACGCGAACTCTGTCGTTTGCGCGGTCGATGTCGATCACTCTCCCGGTGAGCGCTCCGACTTGCACCGCCGCGCCGCCCGATTCCTGCGCAGACTGCACGACGGTGATGGTACGCGCGCGGACCTCGCCCGTTGCGGGGCCGCTTTGCGGCTCGACACGGATGCGATCGCCCGGTTCGAGGTTGCTCGTGTGGTACGCAGAGTTCCGATAGTAAACGGGTGTGGCATTCGTCACGCGTACGGTGATCATGCGACGCTGGTCCGTCTCCATGACGATCCGCCCTTCATCGGCGTTGACCTGCCGCACGATGCCTTCGACCGGTGTGGCGGGCTGCGGCGGCTGCACCTCGGTGCTCCCGCTGACGGTCGGCGGCGAAATGCTCGTCGGCGGGCGCGTCTGCCCAACCCCCGTCTGGCTCGCCGGTACGGGGCGGCCAAGCAGCGTCACGTACGCGGCCGACAGCACTCCCTCACCAGCACCCGTCCCACGGACCTCGACGCGATCCCCCACTCGTACGTTCGCGAACCCCGCGCTCCCGACGAAGATCTCCGGCGCATCGTTGATCGTTCCGCCGAAGCCGTTGTACTGCGTCGAGATGGCGTCGGTGTAGACCATGACCGCCGTCGCTGCCTCGGCATCCGGCTGCAGCCGGAACCGATTGGTCGCTGCACTGACGCTCGTGACGGTACCGATCATCGCGCCACTCAGCCCCTGGTGAACGTCGGCGCCTGTCCGCCAGGGAGCACCTTCCTGTCCGGAAGCGGAGACAGCAATGAGGACAAATCCCACGAGAACGGCGGACCTGCGGAGCATAGCAACCTCCTGTTTTCGTATCGGCGCAAACGGCGCGCCAGCTAGGAAGATGAACGATTCATCACTTCGCGCCCGGCGATCCAGGCGCTCTGAACAACGCGGTCGTCGCCCATGAAAATGAGCCCAGCGAGGAGGTCCTCGACGTTGGCCGCCCGGCTGCTGCGCAGCGAGATCAGCGGCGTGGCCTCCAGGTCGAGCACCAGGAAATCGGCCGACTTCCCGGCCTCCAGGCTCCCGGTTTCATTCTCCAGCGACAGCGCCCGCGCGCCGCCCAACGTCGCCAGATACCAGCAATCGAACGGGCTCAGCGAGACATTCTGCACCTGCTGGACTTTGTACGCGTCGGCCATCGCCGTGAACATCGACGGCGTCGTTCCTGCGCCGATGTCGGTCCCGAGCCCGACGGTCACGCCCGCCTCGAGCACGTGGTGCAGGCGAAAGAGGCCGCTGCCGAGGAAGAGGTTCGAGTTCGGACAGTGGGCGATGCGCGCTCCGCGCCGGCTGAGAAGATCGAGCTCCTCTTCGGACAGATGGACGCCATGCGCGAGCACGGTTTGCTCGCCGAGAAGGCCAAAGTCGTCGTAGACGTCGGCATACTCCGCCACGGAAAAGAGCTCGTGCACCCACGCCACCTCGGTCAGATTCTCAGAGATGTGCGTGTGCACGTAGACGT
>Ga0075276_10000311_pt1 | contig 13630 bp, 9 predicted proteins | sample SF_Rice_5C_80N_4_FD_69770 | JGI IMG/M metagenome (GOLD analysis project Ga0075276, IMG submission 69770) | Rice paddy soil microbial communities from Twitchell Island, California, USA - SF_Rice_5C_80N_405 | ecosystem: Environmental > Terrestrial > Soil > Paddy field/soil | place: USA: Twitchell... | reverse complement strand
GCCATGGCTGCGGCTCCGGCAGCAACTCCGGCGCAGGGCGGGGGAGCGCTGAAGGCCATTCTGATCGTGGTGGCGATCATCATAGGAGTGATCGTGCTGGGCGGGGCGGTGATCGGATTTGGAGCGTGGCGGTTGATGCGCAGCACGCACGTGGAGGCGGGCAAGGACGGAGCGCGAATCGAGACGCCGTTCGGGACGGTGGAGAGCAATACCAACGCCACGGCGGCGCTGAGGAAGCTGGGAGTGGACGTTTACCCGGGAGCGCGGCCGCTGCCGGGGGCGGCGGTGGTCAGCATGGGCTCTATGAGCACGGTGACGGCGCAGTTTGAGACGCCGGATTCACCCGACCTGGTGGAGGCTTTCTACAAGGCGCGCTTTCCGCGTTCGAATATCAATGTGAGCGATCAGAACCAGCGCACACTGGTGTTTACTACGGCGGAGAAGGGAATGATGACCATCGTGATTGAAGCGCAAGGGAACATGACCCACATTACGATTTCCAATGTGGGCGGAGGGAAGGCAGCGACGAGCGAGCCGCAGCCGAATTGAGCTTGGGGTGGCGGGAGCAGAGGAGCAGAATGAAGGCATGGCGATGGCCATGCCTTTGGTGTTTCTGGAGAGTTCAGCCAGCACACGCGAGATCCTTCGGGCCTGAAGGCCCTCAGGATGACGCCCGGGAGGTCAGGGAGAGGGAATGGCGGAAGCGGCCAAGGCGGTGAGGATAGAGCCGGGAGCATGGCGGCAGCTACAAGTGGATGCCGCCGGGCTGGAGGGGGAACTGCGGCGCACGCTGGAAGGCGAGGTGCGCTTCGACGCGGGCAGCCGGGCGGCGTACACGGTGGATGGGTCGAATTACCGGCAGGCGCCGATTGGAGTAGTGATTCCGAAAAGCATGGAAGACGTGGCGCGGACGGTGGCGACGTGCCGCAAATTTGGCGCTCCCGTACTTTCGCGGGGCGGCGGCACCAGCCTGGCGGGACAGTGCTGCAACGTGGCGGTGGTGATTGACTGGAGCAAGTATCTGCACCAGATCATCGAGATCAGCGCCGCCGACAAATACGCGCGGGTGCAGCCGGGGCTGATTTGCGACCGGCTGCGGGAGGCGGCGGCGCCGCACCGGCTAACCTGGGGGCCGGATCCGGCGACGCACACGCATTGCACCTTTGGCGGCATGTTGGGGAACAACTCCTGCGGCGTGCACTCGCAGATGGCGGGCAAAGCGGTGGAAAACGTGCACGCCATGGAGGTGCTGCTTTACGACGGCACGCGCATGCACTTGGGCTGGATGAGCCAAAGCGAGATGCAGGGGGCGGCGAAGCAGGGCGGACGCGTGGGAGAGATCTATTCCCGTCTGCTGAACTTGCGCGAGCGCTACGCGGCGCTCATCCGGGAGCGCTATCCGCGCATTCCTCGGCGGGTTTCCGGCTACAACCTGGATGAGCTGCTGCCCGGGCCGGACGGACGCTGCAATGTGGCGCGGGCGCTGGTGGGTAGCGAGGGCACGTGCGTCACCATGCTCGAGGCCAAGGTGCAGCTGATAGCCAGCAAACCGGCGCGGGTGCTGGTGCTGCTGGGATACCGGGACATGTACCAGGCGGGCGACGATGTGCCGCGGGTGGTGGAGTTCGGGCCCATCGGGCTGGAAGGCTTCGACGAGGTGGTGGCCATCAACATCCGCAAGAAGGGGTTGCCGCAGCAGGAGTATCTTGCGCTGATGCCGCGGGGAAGCGGATGGCTGCTGGTGGAGTTTGGGGCGGACACGAAAGAGGAGGCGATGGCCGCGGCCACGCGATTTGCGGAGGCGTCGCAGGGGAAGGCGCTGGAGACGCGCATCTTCACCGACGCGGAGCAGATGCGGCGCATCTGGCTGGTGCGCGAGTCGGCGCTGGGAGCCAATTCCTTTGTTCCCGGGCAGAAACATAGCTGGGAGGGCTGGGAAGATTCGGCGGTGGCGCCGGAGAAGATCGGTCCCTACCTGCGGGAGCTGCGCGACCTGTACGACAAGTATGGTTACACGGCCGCGCTCTACGGGCATTTTGGGCAAGGCTGCGTGCACTGCCGGGTGGATTTCGACCTGGAGACGGCAACGGGAATTCAGAAATTCCGCGAGTTCATGGAGGAGGCGGTCGCGCTGGTGGTGAGTTATGGCGGCTCGCTTTCCGGCGAGCACGGGGACGGGCAGGCGCGGGCGGAGTTCCTCGACCGCATGTTCGGGCCGGAACTGGTGGAGGCGTTTCGCGAATTCAAATCCATCTGGGACCCGGAATGGAAGATGAACCCGGGCAAGGTGGTGGACCCATACCGCATCGAGGAGAACCTGCGGCTGGGAGCGGGTTACGTGGCGCCGCATCCGGCGACGCACTTTCAGTTTCCCGAAGACCATGGCAGTTTCGCGCACGCCACCCTGCGTTGCGTGGGGGTGGGCAGGTGCCGCCGCTGGAGCGGGCAGGGCGAACTGGACACCATGTGCCCCAGTTTCATGGTGACGCATGAAGAGCGGCACAGCACGCGGGGACGCGCGCACCTGCTTTGGGAGATGCTGCACGGCGAGGTCATCAAAGGCGGCTGGCGCGACGAGCAGGTGAAGGAGGCGCTGGATCTATGCCTGGCGTGCAAAGGCTGCAAGGGCGATTGCCCGGTGAACGTGGATGTGGCCACGTACAAGGCTGAGTTTCTGGCGCACTACTGGGAAGGGAGGCTGCGGCCGCTGCACGCCTACGCGTTCGGCTGGATTGATAAATGGGCGCGGCTGGCTGCGGTGGCCCCGAGGCTAGCAAACCTGTTCACGCAGGCCCCGGGGCTGAGTGGGCTGGCCAAGTGGGCGGCGGGAGTGACTCGGCAGCGGACGATTCCGGCGTTCGCCAAGGAAAACTTCAAGAACTGGTTCGGCAAACGCGGCGCGCGCAATCAGGGTAAGCCGCGGGTCATTTTGTGGCCGGACACCTTCAACAATTATTTCAAGCCGCAAGCGGCGCGGGCGGCGGTGGAAGTGCTCGAGGCCGCGGGGTACCAGGTGGTGGTGCCACAACAACAGCTGTGCTGCGGGCGTCCGCTGTACGATTACGGCTTTCTCGATATGGCCAAGACGTACTTGCAGCGCGTGCTGGCTGCCTTGGCTCCCGAAATTGAGGCGGGCACGCCCATGGTGGTGCTGGAGCCGAGTTGCGGCTCGGTATTCCGCGACGACATGCGGGGGTTGATGCCGGAGTCGGAACCGGCACAGAAGCTTATGCAGCAGACATTCACGCTGGCTGAATTCCTCGAAAAGAACGGCTGCCCGATTCCCCAGGTTGCAGGCAAAGCGATTGTCCACGGACATTGCCACCACAAGGCCGTCATGCGGCTGAAAGAAGAGAAGCTGGTGATGGAAAAAATGGGACTGGAATACCGGCTGCTGGACGCGGGCTGCTGCGGCATGGCGGGGGCGTTCGGTTACGAGAAAGAGCATTACGACGTTTCTGTGGCAGTGGGAGAGCGGGTCTTGCTGCCTGAGGTGCGCCAGGCCGAGGCCTCAACCCTCATTATTGCGGATGGATTCAGTTGCCAGAGCCAGATCGAGCAGCAGGCGAGGCGGCGGGCGCTGCATCTGGCGGAAGTGCTGGCCATGGGAATGAGGCGGCCCGGGTAGCTATTTAGCGGGCGGGCTTTATCGCGCTTTGAGTCCATACTTTGCGTTAGTGGGCCACTCCGCCTGATTGGCGAAAACGGTCCCTGGCACGCTTTATAAGTCCTGGCGCAGCGGCGGGGGCACGCCGGTCTCTAACAATCATGTCCTAGTCATACGTGATTGGCATCACTGCAACCCTCTTTGCAGCGGCCAAGAATGGAAACGTTCACCTGTCTCTTGAATGATGCGCCGCCCCCGCTGTCTGGTAAACAGCGTCATTCGCAAGGAGAGTCATATGCGGCGTTTCCTCTTCTCCGGCTTCGCTTTTCTCCTGCTGGCAACCCTCACCTGTTTCTCCCAACAAACCGAAATCACCCAGTACGCCGTTGTCACCGGTTATTCCTACCTGGCCACGCCGTCATTGAATCTGGCGCAGCGCGGATTCAATGGCGACTTTGCCCAGAACGTTCGCCCCTGGCTGTCGCTTGGTTTTGATTTCAGTACTTTTAGCGGCGGCTCTACGCTGCTGCCGACTTACCTGAATTCGGCAACCCAGTTGAAGCTGGCGCAGGCGATTCAAGGTGGGTTCCCGGCGAGCGCGCTGGCACGGGGGATTCCTTACACTTCCTCCACCTACACCTATCAGGCCGGTCCGCAATTCAATTACCGGCGGCTAAGAAAGGTAACTCTATTCATCCGCCCGGCGCTGGGGTTGCTGCACGCAAAGGTTCAGACCACCCCGAACCCGGTGGCTGCAATGCTGGTCAAGGGCCTGATGAAGGGGAAGCTAGCGTCGGCTGACAACGCGATTTTCTGGGGCTTCGGAGGGGGAGCCACCTGGGAGATCCATCCCAACTTCGGCCTTCGCGTCGCAGCCGACCTGGCCCGCTTCAACTTTTTCCCCGACATGCTGAACGGCAGTCGTAACACCGTGCGGTTGACGGTCGCAACGAAGTTTGGGTTTGGCCGGAACATCATGCAAACCTATTGATCTGCGGCCCCCGCCCGCAAATCGCCTCCCCGCTGCTGAAGGCCGCATTCGTCTGAGGCTGTGCTTCAGCTAGTTTGGTTTCGGGAGCTGAGAAGCCATGAACCGCACGATCAATGACATCTTTTTCTCGGTTGTGGAGCGCGACCAGGAACGCGTGATGCTCTACAAGCAAGGGAGCCAGTGGCTGCCCGTCCCGGCGCGCGAGCTGTACCGCAAGGTGGTGGGAACAGCGCGAGCGCTGAGCGCCTGGGGAATGGGGCGCGGCGACCACATCGCCATTCTCAGCGAGAACCGGCCGGAGTGGGCGGTGGCCGATTTTGCCAGTATGCTGCTGGGAGCGGCGGACGTACCCATCTACCCCACCCTGACCGAGGAGCAAACTCTGGTTATTCTTCAGGACTCGGGGGCGCGCCTGGCCTTTGTTTCCACCCCGGAGCAGCTTAAGAAAATTCTTGCTGTGAAGCATCGGACCGCGATCGAGAAGGTGGTGATGATGGATGACGCCGGCATTCCCGAGGCCATCCCGATGCACCGCCTGGCGATGAACTCGGGAGAGGGACGCGATCATGAAATGGAGGCGCACGGAAAGTCGGTTGGACCCGACGATCTGGCGACGCTGGTGTATACCTCGGGGACGACAGGTGTCCCCAAGGGGGTGATGCTCACCCACGGGAACCTGGTTTCGAACCTCTTCTATGCCAAGGGCTACTTCGGCCTGGGTCCGGGGCAGATCGGCATTTCCTTTCTGCCGCTCTCTCACGTAACGGCTCGCCACCTCGATTACGTGTTGTTCGACAGCGGGGTGACCATCGCCTACTGTCCCGCGATTGCATCCATGCAGCAATACCTGCCGGAGGTTCGCCCCACCATCTTCGTGGGAGTACCCCGGGTCTACGAAAAGCTCCGGGATAAAGTGCTGCGGGAAGCGGGCGCGGGATACAAGCGGAAGGTCTATGACTGGGCGCTGCGGGTGGGGGGAGCCCACAGGGCGGAGATACTGGCCGGCAAACAGCCTCTATCTCCGAGCTGGAGACTGGCCAACACTCTCCTGTATTCGAAGATCCGTCACGCCATGGGAGGACGGGTCCGTATTTTCGTTTCCGGGGGCGCCGCCCTGGGCCGCGATCTGGCCGGCTGGTTCTCGGATATGGGCATCCGTATCCATGAAGGCTACGGGCTGACCGAGACCTCCCCGGTCATTGCCATTAACAATCCCAAGGAACACCGGCTGGGGAGCGTGGGCAAGATACTGGCGAACCTGGAGTGCAAAACCGCTGAAGACGGAGAAATCCTGGTACGAGGTCCGTCTGTGTTCCAGGGCTACTGGAACAAGCCGGAAGAGACCAGCAGCGCCTTTGATGATGGCTGGTTTAAAACCGGGGACATCGGCCAGTTCGATGCGGATGGATTCTTGACCGTGACCGATCGAAAGAAAGACCTGCAGAAGACCTCGGGGGGAAAATTCATCAGCCCGCAGGCCATAGAAATTAAATTGACCAGCAGTTCGATGGTGGCGTATGCCGCGGTTTTCGCGGACGGCCGAAAATTTGCTTCGGCGCTGCTGGCGCCGGAGTTCGCCGCACTGGAAGAGTGGGCGCGAGCCCAGGCAATGAGCTATAGAAGCCGGCAGCAACTCATCGAGGATCCGAAGGTGCAATCGCTATACGAGGAGATAGTGGCCCAGGTCAACAACCATCTCGCGCAATACGAAACCATCAAAAATTTCGTGCTGGTGCCGGACGAGTTCAGCATTGCTGACGGCCAGCTTACCGCCTCGATGAAGATGCGGCGCCGGGCAGTCGAACAGCGGTATCGGCCACAGATCGAGGCCTTATACAGCAATGCCGGCGCTCGAGCAGGAGCTGCCGGGTTTGCGGGGGCGGAACAGAAGCTGCAACGTGGTTGACGGGAGAGAGGTTCCCATGCGGAAAAATACCATAGCGCTTGCCGTTGTTCTATTGGCAGCAGCAACGTTCAATTTGCGCGCCGACACCCTGGCCGGCGTGAGCCTGCCGGACACGGTCCAGGTCGGGGGCGCAAGGTTAGTGCTCAACGGCCTTGGAGTGCGAAAAAAGTTTGTGGTGAAGGTCTACGTGGCGGGGCTCTACCTGGAACAGAAGTCCTCGGATGCGAACGCGGTCATCAAGGCGGACGCCCGCAAGCGGATCGTGATGCACTTTGTGCGCGGCGCGAGCAAGGACCAGATGGCAAATGCGTTTGAGGAGTCGTTCAGAAACAACGCCCCGGCCGCAAGCAAAAGCATGAAAGCCGACATTGACCGGTTGCTGGCCGCGCTCGAGCCCGTCAAGGAAGGCGACCAAATGATCTTCACTTACGTCCCCGGCGCGGGAACGACCCTCGCCATCAACGACCAGGAAAAGCTGACCATTGCCGCTCCGGAGTTCGCCCCGGTACTTTTCTCGGTGTGGCTGGGTCCGAAGCCGCCCAACGCGGATCTGAAAAAGGGGATGCTCGGGCAATAGAGAGATCACGCCGGCCGGCTCTTCCCAGGCGGCAACCAGGCAGCCTGTGATCTCATCCCGCCGCATTGCCCGCAATTCTCTATGAGTTAAGGACGGCCGGAAGGCCGCTCTTTTTTGGCGTCTGAAGTAAATAGGAGCCGGCCCCCCTGACCGGACTGCGATTGGACGGCAAAGGAATGCGCCGGTGAAGCGGCGGCGACGTTGCAGGCGCTCTCAGCGGGTTAGCAGGGGGTGTGAGAAGCTATAGCGACGGCATGAGCGCGCACATCCTGGAACTGCTGCAAGGCTACTTTGCCCGGCATGGCTACTGGACAGTAGCCGTGGTGCTGTTGCTGGAGAACGCAGGGGTGCCGGTGCCGGGAGAGACGGTGTTGCTGCTGGCGGGATTTCTCACCTTTTCCCAGCATCATTTCCGCCTGCCCTGGGTGGTTGCCGTGGGAGTGGCGGCGGCAACGTTCGGCGACAACGTGGGCTACGCCGTCGGGCACTACGGCGGGCGTCCGCTGCTGGAAAAATACCGCCGGTTGTTCCATATTTCTCCATCCCAGATTGCGCAGGGCGAGCGACTGTTCGAGAAACACGGGGCGGTGACGGTATTCTTCGCCCGTTTCGTGTTTGGCATGCGCATTATTACCGGGCCGCTGGCGGGAGTGCTGCGCATGCACTGGAAAAAGTTTTCGCTGTTCAATTTTCTCGGAGCGGCGGCCTGGGTGACGGCCGTGGCTTCCGCCGGCTACCTGTTCGGGAGCCACTGGAACCGCCTGGTGCGCTGGGTGGGGGACGCGGATATCGTCATTGCCATTATCGTAGCTTTGATTATCGCCGGGGTGATCTGGCGAGCACGGCAGTCACAGAACGCGGCGAAGTGATCCTGTACCATCTGGTGTATCCCCATGCGCACCGCGGCCAAGCGAATAGGAGTGTTGCTGCTGGGCTGGGGGTTTGTCCTGCTGGGCATCGCAGGGCTGTTTCTGCCGGTACTGCAGGGCATTCTATTTCTCCTGATCGGGCTGGTGATCCTCTCCAGCGAGTACGTGTGGGCACACAGGCTGCTGCAGAAGCTGCGCCAGCGCTTTCCCAGCATCGCGGGCAAGGCGGATGAAGCGCAGGAGCGCGCGGCGGCCTGGCTGCGGCGCATGTTTGGCCGGGCGCCGCGTTGAATCGTCCGCCGGCGAGGGCCAGGGATCCTGAGGACAGCGGGGGCCGGCAGTTGATGCGCGTGCTAGTCTCGACGGTAAATATCCATGCCTGAAATTCCTGCAAATCGCAAAGAGCGCAGTCTGGCGGCGCTGCTGCATCTGGGACTGCCGGAAGTGTGGGTGCGGTTCCTGGTGGCGCTGCTGGGGCTGGGATTAGCGTTTGCGGCCGCGCTGGGCTCCACGCTGGCGCGAGAAGACGGCAATGTGGCTGCCACCGCGGTGCTGGCGAGCGCGGCCTTGCTGCTGGCGGGACTGGTGGGCCTGACCACGGTGCCTTACCTGGCGCGGCGCGTGGCAGGAGGGCAGGTGCGGGACGCTTTCGACTACGAGGTAACGCGCGCCGGGCTGATTTACATCGGCCTCACCCTGGTGCTGGGGCTGGCGGGGCTGAATACGGGCAACAACCTGCTGTGGATTGTGGTGGCGGCGATGCTGGCTGCCATTGTGGTATCGGGGCTGGCATCGGCGCTGGTGCTGCGCGGGCTGGAGCTGGACGTGCACACGCCCGACCACGTGTTTGCGGGACGCCCGCTGCTGGCGCGGCTGGTGCTGCACAACCGGCAACGGCTGCTGCCTTCGTTTTCCGTAAGCGTAGTGCCGCCGCGGCGAAGGAAGAAAAACAAGCACTGGCAGTGGCAAGCGGCGACCTTTGGTTTCCCCTTCAATCGTCCGGCCGAGCAGCAGTGGTTTCAGCTGCCCGACCGGGTGCTGCGCCGGGAGGAACAACATCAGACGCAGAAGCTGTTGAGCGGCCCGGTGTACTTTCCCTATCTTGCCGCCAGAGCTTCGCTAACCGCGGACGTGGAAGTGTGCTTCCAGAAGCGCGGGCTGGTGCAGCAGGACAGCTTCGGCCTGCGCACGCAGTTCCCGTTCTCGTTTTTGCGCAAGACGCGGCGGGTGGCACTGCAACGGCAGGTGGTGGTGTTTCCCGCCATCGAGCTGACCGACGAACTCTTCCAAGTGCTGCCGCTGATTAGGGGGGAGTTCGAGGCCTTCCAGCGGGGGCGGGGCCATGATCTGTACCGCATCCGGGAGTACGCGCCGGAAGATTCGGCGCGGCACGTGGACTGGAAGGCGAGCGCAAAGGCAGGGTCGCTGCTGGTGCGCGAATTCACGCGCGAGGACGAGCGCAAGCTGCGGATAGTGTTCGACAATCCAGGGCCGGGAGCGGTGGCGGAGGCGGCTTACGAACGGGCGGCATCGCTGGCGGCGTCGCTGGTGTGGCACTTCGCGGGCGAGAACAGCCAGCTCTCGTTCGTGGCGCCCGGCTACCAGGGCGGCCCTGATGTTTACCATTTTCTCACCTACCTGGCGATGGTGCAGCCCAACGCGGAAAGCTCGGTACTAGATAAGCTGCCGCCCAGCAATGACTTCGACGTAATTCTGACGGCCCGCGCCCGGGGCACGATTCCCACGGCGCTGTGGACGCAGGGATACGTGCTGTTTATTGGTGGCTAGCAGGCGGTAGTCGGCAGCTATCAGCCCACCCACTACCGTCCGCCAACTAGCGCAGCGGGCGCTGAATTGTGCACTTAGCAGGCAACCTGGGGTACCTCTTCCCGCCTCTCTGCTTTCGGCATATACTCTGCCGCAATTGGGGCCGAATTCCAGGGCAGCACCCTTGGGGAGGTGCGCGATGTGCTCGATCTATGACCTGGTAAAGAACCAGGAGATGTGTGTCGCCGAGGTGAACGACAGCGTGATGGAAGTGGCGCGCGCCATGGTGGAGCACAATATCGGAGCGGTTCCCGTGCTGCGGGAGGGAAAGCTTGCGGGGGTGTTCTCGGAGCGCGACCTGATGCGGCGGATGGTGGTGGAAGGGCGCGATCCAGACCGGACCAGGGTGGGCGAGGTGATGACCCGCGAGCCGCTATCGGTGGGTCCCAGCGATGACCTGGAGCACTGCCTGCTGCTAATGCGGGAGCACGGCTTCCGCCATTTGCCCATTTGCGAGGGCGGGAAATTGATAGGAATTGTGTCGCTGCGGGACCTGCTCTTGCGCGATCTTAGCGAAAAAGACGACGAAGTACGCCTGATGAGGGCATATATCCACTCGGCGCCCGAGCTTTAGAGGCCATAACCTGACATTACGAGCTGGTTACTTTCGGGCGGACGATCCCAACCTCAACTTGTAAATATTTACCCTACAACAGTTTACCTTCGCAGGTACCTGTTTAGTTAGGGTATGCGCGCGTGGTTACCAGAGTACATTGACCTTCAGAGCCGGAGGGCTTAAGGTGCTGTTTTCAGGGCTGTGGAAAACGTGTCGGAAATGTGCAAAATAGGGTCGCCGGTGAGGTTGGCGTCCACGGCAGCAAAACAGTGGCAATGAGCCCGATTATCGATACCGTGTACTACCCGCTGTGGATTGCCCACCCAGTGATGCAATTGGGACTGGCGGCGGTGATGTGGCGGCGCAAGCTGCTGCAGCGCTACCCGATTTTCTTCGCATACATCGTTTCTGAGGTGATGCTGTTTATGGTCTTGTTTCTCAGCCAGAGAAACTACGACGCTTACTTTTATCTTTACTGGCTGGGGGCGGGGATCAGCGCGCTGTTCGGGTTCAAAGTGATTCATGAAGTGTTCACCGATGTGCTGCGGCCGTTTCACGCACTGCGCGATTTCTCTTCCATGCTCTTTCGCTGGGCGGGAGCGGTGGTGATGCTGATCGCGATCATGGCGGCGATGAACAGCATGAAGAGCGGTTTTCCCCTGATCACCGCCGGACTGCTGAGCCTGGAGCGCAGCGTGCGGGTGATGCAGTGCGGGCTGGTTTTGTTTCTGCTGATGTTTTCGCGCTACCTGGGGATTTCGCGCCGTCACCGCAGCTTCGGCATCGCTCTCGGTTTCGGCATCTTCGCTGCCGTCGAGTTGGCGGTCATCGGATTGCGCGTCACCGGGGTTGTGAATCCCACGGTGCTGAATCTTGCCAGCATGATTGCGTACAACATCGCAGTAATACTGTGGATCTGCTATTGCGCCCTGCCCGTGGCAGAGCAACGGCGCTCGGAGATGCTGTTACAGCCGCAGCGCTGGGACCTGAGCCTGGGCGAACTGGCGCATCCGGTAGCGCCGGAGTCGCTATTGCCCATGTTTGATGCCATGGTGGACCGAGCCTTCTCCAAGGCAGGAGCGGCGCCCAAACCGGCAGAACAGATTATGGCAACGAACAGCGCCAAGGCGGCCACGGATAAAGGTTCGCCGGCCAAGGAATCACCGGTGCTGGCCGAGGCGGCGCTGGCGGCTGCGGCTCACCGCAGTTCGTAAGGGCTGTAGCAATTCGGATTTTCTTGTTCTTCCGACCCGCCCTGTTCCAAATTCTCAAATTGCGACCAGCGCGAGGGTCCAACTCGCACACTTTAATGTTCTTCTCTAATGAACTGATTTCCAACGGTTTCGGGTGGCTGGGGATGGCCCGGGGAAAAATCGCTAACTCTTAGTTAAAAAAGGACTTGCAAGGGCGGGTATAATCCTCTCCCTGTGCGTTGGCGCGCACAGGGAAAGGAGGCTACATGAAAAACGCTCTGCGCATTGTTGTTCTCTTGCTGAGCGTAGTGGCGTTGTACGGATCGACTGCCGTTCCGGCTGCAATGGCGGATGGCAACCCGATCCCGTCTTGTCCCCCGGGCAGCAGAACTTGCAAATAGCCTCGAGGGTACGGCTAAGAATTGCAAACAATCAGGCTTAAGAACAGGTCACTTTAGTAACGTTGACGTAATCCCAATATTGATCGGGATGGCCGCCGAAGTGCTTATCGGCGGCCTTTTCTTTTGCTTCTTTGTTGTTGATGCAAGATTGGTGTACCGGGTTGGCACCAAAGTCAGGCCATCGCTTGCCGCATCCGCCGCGCCAGTTCTTCCGGGTCAGTGAGCGGCGGCTGACAGGTAAATCCAGAACAAATCACCGCGGTTGCAGACTGGGCACGGGGCAGGGAAGGAAGGGTTTCCGCCAGCGCCGGGGGAAGGTTCTGCGGCGAAACTTCATTGTCGGTGAGTTTGAGAACGGTGTTGCTGAAAGAGAACTGGACGAGCGCGGCGCGGTACAGACGGCCGGCGAGTTCGCCACTGCCAATCACGACTGCCGAGGTGTGCGGCTGCGAGAACATGACAGCGGCGATGGCGTAGGTGGCAGCAAACATGCCGTACTGCTCGGCGACGCCGGCAAAGACGCGCAGCGTACGCTCGGCTTTTTCACGATAGGAGGAGTCGTTGGTGTAGGCGTAGAGACGTAACAAGGCCATGATGGCGGCAGAATTTCCGGAAGGAGTGGGGGAATCCTGGAAAGGCTTGCGGCGGGTGGCGAGCACGCCGAGAGCAGCCTGGCTGTCGGCGGTTTCGGTATCGAAAAAGCCGCCGGCGGCCTCATCGAAAAAGCGCGCGATCATGCGGCCGGCGATGCGCTGAGCAAAGTGGAAGTAGCTGAGGTCGGCGGTGGCCTCGTAGGCATCCAGACAAGCCAGGGAGGTGAAGGCGTAGTCATCGAGCATGCCGGGTAAAGAGCGCTTTTCGGCGCCAGGCTCGGAGTAGGCGATCACGTGCTGCAGGCCACGGTCGGCGTCCCAGCCTTCGGCCAGGATTCGGTCGAGAGAACGCAGGGCGAAGTGGCGGGCGTCATCCAGTTGCAGCACGCGCGCGGCCTGCAGATAGGCGGAGATGCAGAGCGCGTTCCAGTTCACGTAGACGGTTTTGTCCACGAAGGGCGCGGGACGGCGGAGTCGCGCGGCATAAAGCTTTTCGCGGGCGGAAGCGAGCAGGGCTTCGACGCGTTCCAGCGGCATGCCCAGGCGCACCGCGATCTGCTCGATGGGAGCGCGCACGTAGAGCACGTTTTTGGCGGGATTGTGGTGCATCTCGCCAACTTCGTTGATGTCGTAATGAAGCTGCGCAACCTTCAGTTCGTCTTGGCTGAGCACCACGGCGGCTTCATCGAGAGTCCAGGTGAAATAATCGCCGTCATCGTCCATGGAGTAATCGGCGTCCTGGGAGGCGTAGAAGCCGGCGTGTTCGCGGTCGCTGAGCCACTCGTCCATCCAGCGGATGATGTCGCGGGCCACGGCGGCGAAGAAGGGGTCGCCGGTGACCTGGGCGGCATGGAGGTAGTTCTTCAGCAGTTCGGAATTGTCGTAGGACATTTTCTCGAAGTGGGGAACAATCCAGCGCTCGTCCACGGAGTAGCGGTGAAAGCCGCCGGCCAGCTGGTCATAAACACCGCCGCGAGCCATGCGCTCGAGCGTGGTCACAAAGATATTTTTTAACTCTTCGCTGCTGGTGCGGGCATAGCGCTCAATGAGCAGGTCAATGACGGAAGGGTGAGGGAACTTGGGAGCGTTGCCGAAGCCGCCCTGTTGAGG
>Ga0075276_10000310_pt1 | contig 13633 bp, 10 predicted proteins | sample SF_Rice_5C_80N_4_FD_69770 | JGI IMG/M metagenome (GOLD analysis project Ga0075276, IMG submission 69770) | Rice paddy soil microbial communities from Twitchell Island, California, USA - SF_Rice_5C_80N_405 | ecosystem: Environmental > Terrestrial > Soil > Paddy field/soil | place: USA: Twitchell... | reverse complement strand
TTTGCTTCCTGCTGACACGCTTGGCGCCCGGAAGTTTTTTTGATGAAATTCGCCTGAACCCCCAGATTTCACCGCAGACCATCGCCGCCTTGCAGGCACGATACGGCCTGAATCAGCCGCTGCCCTTGCGCTACGCACACTGGCTGCGCTCGGTGGTGCGCGGTGATTTCGGCTTCTCCATTGCTTACAACACGCCGGTTGCGCAGTTGATGTGGGCGCCCGCCGAACACACCTTGCTGCTCGGTGCCATCTCCATGCTGCTGTGTTGGCTCATTTCGGTTCCACTGGCGGTGTGGTCGGCAAGGTATGAGCATTCCCTCCTTGATCGCGGCATATCGGTGCTCACCTCCTTACTGGTTTCAGTTCCCGAAATCGTGCTGGCGCTCGGGCTGCTCGCCTTTGCGGTGCGCTCCCACGCCCTCCCGGTAGGCGGCATGACTTCGGTGGCATTTGATGAGTTGCCGGCGTGGGGGAAGGCTGGGGACATCGCCCGGCATCTGCTGGCGCCGGTCGCCATCCTGGTGCTCGCGGGCACGCCGGTAATCGTGCGTCACCTGCGCGCCAGCATCATCGAGGTATTGCATGCTCCCTTTGTGGAAGCCGCGCGCGGATGCGGCATTGCCGGCCCGCGGCTTCTGTTCCGCCACGTTCTTCCGGCGGCCGCCAATCCCGTCATTTCTTTGTTCGGCTTGTCGCTGGCTGCGCTGCTCAGCGGCTCGCTGCTGGTGGAAGTGGTGACCGGATGGCCAGGACTCGGCCCTTTGATTCTGGATGCCACGCTGGCGCGCGATCTGGATGTGGTCGTGGCCACGGCCATGCTGGCGGCGGCAATGATGATCGTGGGAAGCTTTGCCGCTGACCTGCTCCTGCTGGCCGCTGACCCGCGCATTCGAACCGGGAGCCCGGATGCCGCATAGACGCACACTCCTTTTGCCCGCGGCCCTGCTGGCGCTGTGGCATCTCGTATTTATTTGTGCTGGTTTTCTCGCGCCTTACGACCCCGCGGAACAGGATCGTGATCTGCCCTACACCGCTCCTGCTCATTGGCAGTTTCACGATTCCCAAGGCTTCCACCTGCGGCCTTATGTGTGCCCTCCCCATGACCTTGCCGCCACAAGCCAACCGCAGCAGTGTTATCCGCTTCAGTTCTTTGTTCACGGGTGGCGCTACAGCTTTGCCGGAATGCGGTGGAGCGTACACCTGTTCGGAGTGCCGACTCCGGGTCGCATAGCCATTCTGGGTACTGATGCCTACGGCCGGGATATGTGCTCGCGCCTGCTGTTTGGAGGCCGCATTTCGCTCGCCATCGGCCTCCTGGCTGTCCTGGTTTCGCTGCTGGCGGCCATGCTGATCGGCACCGTCTCCGGCTACTACGGTAAGTGGACCGACGAATTGCTGATGGGTGGCGCGGAGCTTTTCCTGGTGGTTCCATGGCTCTATTTTCTTCTCGCCTTGCGTGCCATGCTGCCCCTGCACCTGAGCGCCTCCGCCACTTTTTTGCTGGTAGTGGGGGTGATTGGCTCCCTCGGCTGGGCACGTCCCATGCGCCTGATTCGCGGCCTGGTGCTGAGCGCGCGTGAGCGCAATTACGTGCTGGCCGCTCGCGGCTTCGGCGCCTCTGATGCTTACTTGTTGCGCCGCCACATCGCTCCCAGCACAGCAGGAGTGCTGCTGACTCAGGCCGCTTTGCTTGTTCCCCAGTTCGTGGCCGCGGAAGCGGCTCTCTCCTTCTTCGGCTTGGGCGTCAGCGAGCCGGTTCCTAGTTGGGGCAACATGCTGGCTGTGCTGCAGCAATACAGCGTCCTGGTCTCCTACTGGTGGATGCTGGCCCCAGCCTTTGCCTTGGTGATTACTTCCGTAATGTATTGCTGGCTAGCCGAAGTGCTCCAGCGCTCGCTAAAATCATTTTCAATCTAGCGTGCCTGTTCTGTGGGGAAAGGCACACTTTGCCACGTACAGTTCGCCTTTGCCTGCTGTTGCAGGTTTTCGCCATTCTGTGTCTGGCGGCGCCCAGCCCCGATCCCCTGCAACCCAAAGAGGAAGTACAACTTTGCAAGGAAAATGCCGGGCATTACGGCGGCAGGCTGGTGGTCGGTCTCCGGGCCGAGCCTAAGACCCTGAACCCGGTCACGGCCGAAGATGCGGTTTCGCGCGAGGTGATCGCCGAGCTCACAGCCGACCTGGTGCACATCAACCGCTCCACCCAGCAAAGCGAGCCGGCGCTGGCAAAATCCTGGAAGGTCTCCGCTGACGGGCTCAGCTACACCCTCAAGCTGCGCCGCGGCATCCGCTTTTCAGACGGCCAGCCCTTTGACGCGGATGACGTCCTCTTCTCGTTTGCCGTCTATACCGATGAAAAAATTGATTCCCCGCAGCGTGACCTGCTGATCATAAACGGCAAACCCATCCAGGTTACAAAGCTCGATCAGTACACAGTCCACTTCATCCTGGCCCGGCCTTATGCCGCTGCCGAGCGCATTTTTGACAGCCTGGCTATCCTGCCCCGGCACATTCTGGAGAAGCCGTACCGCGAAGGTCAGTTCCTGCAGCAGTGGTCGCTGAACACCCCGCCTTCACACATGGTGGGGTTGGGCCCCTTCCGGCTCAAGCAGTATCTTCCCGGCCAGCGCGTTGTTCTGGAGCGTAACCCATATTACTGGAAAGCCGATTCGGCAAAGCGCCGCCTCCCCTACCTGGACGAACTGGTTTTCGTGTTTGCCGCCAACGAAGATGCCCGCCTGATGCAGTTCGAGGCCGGCGAAACCGACGTAGTAAACCGCCTCAGCGCGCAAAATTATTCCTTGCTCACTAGACAGAGCGGGCCTTCGGGTTTCCAGTTGCAAGATCTTGGCCCCAGCACCGAATACAACTTCTTGCTCCTTAACCTCAATGATATTGGCTCCAGCCACCTGCCCGATCTCGAACGCAAGCAGGCATGGTTCCGTGATCTGCGCTTCCGCCAGGCCCTCTCAGCGGCTGTTGATCGCGATTCCATTGTCCGCCTCGCCTATGGCGGTCGCGGCACCCCATTGTGGGGCAATCTCAGTCCGGGAAACAAGCTGTGGGTGAACTCTGCCATTCCCCATCCCCAGCTCTCGCTCGAGGCCGCGCGGCAGTTGCTGAAATCCGCCGGTTTCTCCTGGAATTCAAGCGGCACCCTGATTGACCCCAGCCGCCAACCGGTGCAGTTTTCCATTATTGTTGCGTCCTCGAACTCGCAACGCATGCAGATGGCCACTATTGTCCAGGATGACCTCTCCAAGCTCGGCATCCAGGTCAGCGTCGTGCCCATGGAGTTCCGGGCGCTGCTGCAACGGGTGTTCCAGACCTATAACTACGAGGCCACAATCCTGGGCTTGGGAGGAGGCGACGCCGACCCCAACGCGGAAATGAATGTCTGGGTTTCCAACGGCAGCACCCACCTGTGGCATCTCGGCGAAGCTCACCCAGCCACCGCCTGGGAAGCCGACCTTGACCGCCTGATGAATCAGCAAATGCTCACCTTAAACTACAAGCGCCGCAAGCGCCTCTTCGACCAGGTGCAACGGATCATCGCCGCCAATCTGCCCTTAATTTTTCTGGCTACGCCTGACGTGCTGGTTGCCGCCAGCCCGGCGGTGGGCAATTTTCATCCCGCGGTATTGGAACCCAATACGCTGTGGAACATTGACCAGCTCTACCTGAACCGGGGAGCAGAAATGGCGCGGTCCCACTAGATGCCCGTTCTTGCGGCCCCACCAGCGCGGCGACGAGCGTGGGACGAGGAACGCCTGCTCGCCGCCTGCCGCAAAGGCGACCAGGAAGCCTGGGCCGCTCTAGTGGATCAGTACAGGAACCTGGTTTACTCCATCCCCATCAAAATGGGGCTGCAGGAACAGGCGCCGGACATCTTTCAGGCGGTTTTCCTGGAGTTGCTTACCGGACTGCCAGACATCCGGGAGCCGCAAGCTTTGGCTAAGTGGCTCATCCAGGTGTGCTACCACAAATGCCTGCGCTGCCGGGTGCTGGAGCAGCGGCAACTCCCGCTGGGAGAAGAGATCGAAACCCAGGTTGAGTCCGCCGTGCCCACTCTGGAAGAGGTGCTGATTCAGGGCCAGCGCGAGCAGACAGTGCGCGATTCATTGCGGCTCCTCTCGCCGCGGTGCGAACGCCTGGTGCATATGTTGTTTTATGAGAGCCCCTCACGTCCCTACCAGGAGATCGCGCGAACCTTGGGTGTTGCCACCGGCTCCATTGGCTTCATTCGCGGGCGCTGCCTTGCCCATCTGCGCAAGCAACTGGAAAGGCTGGGATTCGAATGAGCGCCGGAGCCTCGCCGGCCCTCGATGTAGAGGGAGTAATCGCGCAGTTGTCGGCGCTTGCCGACGAAAACGCCCGGACGCGATTCATTGCCGAAAATAGCGCCTTGTGGCAGCCGGCCCTGGTGCAGGAGCTTTCCAACCGGGTCCGCCAGCTGGTGCGCGTGGATACGGTCACCGCCTTGCGGCTTGCCGACGCTGCCGTCGCGATTTCAGAAAACCTGGGCGACAAGCTGGCCCTCGCCCAGAGCCTGCGCTCCAAGGCCAACGCACTCTACGCCATTGACCAGCATGCCGCGGCTGTAGACTTCCACCAGCGCGCCATCACCCTCTTCGAAGAACTCGACAACCGCGTGGAACTGGGGCGGACTCTCAGCGGATGCATCCAGCCAATTCTTTTGCTGGGACAGTATGACCGCGCCTTAGCGGCAGCGGACCGTGCCCGCTCCATTTTTGCCGCCCAGGGGGATTCGCAGCGCCTCGCCCGCCTTGACATTAACACCGGCAACATCTACCACCGCCAGGATCGCTTCCCCGAGGCCCGCGACTGCTACGAACGCGCTTACCGCGAACTGCTCAATCACGATGACGCCGAGGGGCTGGCCGCGGTGCTCAGCAATCTGTCCACCTGCTACATCAGCCTGAACGAGTTTGCCAAGGCTCTGGAGACGCATCGCCTGGCCCGCGCCCACTGCCAGCAGAAGAACATGCCCATCCTGGTGGCGCAGGCGGATTACAACATTGCCTACCTTTATTTTCTTCGCGGTGAGTACGGCCGCGCCATTCAGATGCTGCATGAGGCCATGGCCAGCGGCAAAAAGGCCGATGACAAGTACCAGTTGGCCCTGTGCAACCTGGACCTGGCCGAAATCTATCTCGAGTTGAACCTGAATAATGAGGCGGCTAATCTAGCCCGTGCCGCGCACCAGCAGTTCCAGGGCCTGGGCATGGGCTATGAAGCCGCCAAGACCCTGGTCTTCGCCGCCATCGCCGCCGGCCGCCAGGGCCAGCCCTTCGAAGCCCTGGAACTCTTTGCTCAAGCCAGGCAATTGTTCGTTCAGGAGAAGAACCAGGTTTGGCCCTCGCTTCTCGATCTCTATCAGGCGCTGGTACTCCTGCAGGAAGGCAGGCTGTTCGAGGCCCGTCAGCTTGCCGCCCGGGCTCGCGAATTCTTCGCCCCTTCCAACGTGCGCGGCAAGGCCGTGATGGCGGAGCTTCTGCTTGCCCGCATCGCCCTGCGCATGCAGGAAGTCTCAGTTGCGCGCCAGCATTGTGCGGCGGCCATGCAGCGCCTGAATGGCCAGCAGTCACCTCTCTTGGACTATCAGGCCAGTTTTCTCCTGGGCGAGATCGAGCGCGCTCGCAGCGACGACACCGCTGCCTTTGCCGCCTACGAGAGCGCCCGCCAGGCCCTCGACAAGATTCGCGGCCAGTTGCGCGGCGAAGAACTGAAAATCGCGTTTTTCAGCAACAAGGCCGAAATTTATGAACATCTGGTTGACATCTGCCTGCGCACTCGCGGCAATTTTCAAGAAATCTTCGACTACATCGAGCAGGCGAAATCGCGCAGCCTGCTCGACCTCATGGTTCAGCCCGCTCGCTTGTCCACCGCCGACGACTCCGGGCAGAGCGAACTGGTGCGCTCCATCCGCAGCCTGCGCGAGGAGCTGAACTGGTACTACAACCTGATCGAGCGCGAGCAATTGCAGCCCGAAGCCCACTCCCCGCAGCGCATTGAGCAACTGGAGCGCCAGGCGCTGGACCGCGAGGCTGACCTCATGCGCGCCTTGCAGGAGGCTACTGTCGCCGAAGCCAATGCGGCCGGCCTCGCTATTCCTGCGCTCGCCTCGGTGGAGAACATTCGGGCGGCTCTGGCCGAAGATACTGCGCTCGTCGAATATTTTTTCATTCAGGAACGCGTGCTGGCTTGTGTTGTCACCCGCGACACCTCCGACCTGGCGGCTATCACCCTGCAGCCCCGCGTCCGCAAGCTGCTGCAGCTGCTGCGTTTTCAGCTCTCCAAATTCCGCTTGGACCAGCAGTACGTGGCCAAATTTAAGGATGCGATGTTTGAGTCCATTCAGGCGCACCTGCACGATCTCTACCAGGAGCTGGTGGCGCCGCTTCGCCCTCTTCTGCGCCACAAGCATGTGGTGTTTGTGCCCCACGGACAGCTGCATCACGTTCCCTTCCATGCGCTGTACGACGGCCAAAGCTACCTGATTGACCAGTTCTCGATTTCCTACGCCCCCAGCGCCAGCGTGTACGCAGTTTGCGGGAGCAAGTCAGTGAACTGCACGGGCCCCGCGCTGGTCATGGGAATCGGCGATAACCTGGCGCCTTCCATCGAACTCGAGGCCAGGGCGGTCAGCTCGCTGTTGTCGAATTCGCAACTATTTCTGGGCGCGCAGGCCACCGAGCAAGCCCTTCGAACCCTGGGGCCGCGGTCGCGCAGCGTGCATATCGCCACCCACGGCTACTTCCGCCAGGACAACCCCATGTTTTCTTCCATCCGGTTGGGAACGTCATACTTGAGCGTCTACGACATTTATCAGCTCAAGCTGCCGGCCGAAATCGTAGTGCTGAGCGGCTGCGCCACCGGACTCAACGTGGTGAGTCCGGGCGACGAACTGTTGGGGCTGGCCCGCGGTTTTCTCCAGGCCGGCGCCCAATCGCTGGTGCTCAGCCTGTGGGATGTGCAGGATTCCACCACCCGCGACTTTATGGTCGCGTTCTACACTCGCCTGCAGCAGGGTAGTTCGCGGGCGGTCGCCCTGCAGCAGGCCATGCAAGAGGTCAGAAACGCCCATCCCCACCCTTTTTACTGGGCTCCTTTCGTGTTGATAGGTAAGGACTAAGCCACTTTTTCACTTCCCCTATATTTTTTGGCTGTCTGCCTCCCCTTATGTAATGAAAGCCGGAACAGGCTCGATTACGGCTTTCACAAATCCCCATTTTGGAGACAAGAGTGGAACATATTGCAGAACCCGCCTGGGCCGACTTTGTGCGCGGCCATAGCACGCCGGAAGCCAAGTCAGCCATTGAATCCCATCTCTCCGGTGGATGCGCAGCCTGCTCCAGCGCTGCCGCACTCTGGAAATCATTCATGAATGTGGCCGCGCAGGAAAAGCTATACACGCCTCCCCCACACACTGTTCGCCTGGCAAAGGCTCAGTTCGCTGCCGCGAAACTTACGGCTCCCGCTGCTCGCTCCCTCGTCAGCCTCGTCTTCGACAGCTTTGCGCGTCCTCTGCCGGCCGGCATCCGCTCCGGCACTGCCATGGCCCGGCAAATGGTATACGAAGCGGACGGGTTGACCATTGACCTGCGCATTGATAAGCACGCTAATTCCAAGGCTTTATCCATCGTTGGCCAGGTGCTCGATGCCAGAACCCTGCGCTTGGCCCCGGAGTCCGTTCCCGTAGCCTTGCTCAATGGCCAAGGCGAGCCACTGCAGCGCACCTCGACTTCCAATTTCGGTGAATTTCACCTCGAGGTTCCGGCCGAGGCAGAAATGCAGCTGGCCATTGAGCTGGCTTCCGGGCGAACCGTCTGTATCACCTTGCCCACCGGGTCATGTGACCGGGCAGATGACTTTGGTGAGCAAAACCGGTTACCGGGACGCGAAGGGAACGATTACACCGGTAAGTAGCTGAAAAGTGCAACACTCCCTAATATGGTGCACACCACAGGAGAGGGGAACATGGAAGTTCAGGAGCGAAACTCAAAAGGAAAGTACGGTTGGCGAAGCGGCATTCTGATGTGCGCGGCGCTGTTCTTGTTGACGCTCTTCCCCTCGTCAGCAGCCGCGCAGAGCCGCCTGGTTGTGCGCGATTCACTCGGCCTTCCAGGTATCAATTTGACCTGTGCCTTGCTGGGCTGCAACGTGGTAAACGCCATTGGCGATCCCCAGGGACAGTTGTTCGTGGTCAGCTTCCCACCCCTCCTCAGCCCCATCACCAGCCTGCTGCGGCTCAGCCTCCAGTTAGGCATTGTGGACGTCGAGATCGACCAAAGTGTGAAAACTCTCGATGCTACTGCCGGGCCGGCGCCTTCTTACTTAGCCAATGAGACGCCCACCTCCTACTATGGCACCACAGTCTGGCAGGGCTATGTGCAGCAGCCGGCCACCCAGCTGATCCGGTTAGCCCAAACTCACTCCACCTTTAACACCGCCGGCTCCGGGGTCATCGTGGCGGTGATTGACACCGGCGTGGACCCGACCAACCCTGTGTTGCAGAAGTTCCTGGTGAGCGGCTACGACTTCACCCGCAACATGAGCGGCGGCTCGGAGGACTCCGACGTCAACACTTCGCCGAACCTCAGCCAGGCAGAAACCGCACAGGTCAATCAGCGCACCGTCGCCGTGCTCGACCAGCGCACCGTGGCTGTACTCGACGGTTCGCAATACGACGCTTTCGGTCATGGCACCATGACCGCTGGCATTGTGCACCTGGTGGCGCCGCAAGCCCGGATCATGCCGCTCAAATCGTTCACCGCGGCGGGCACAGGCTATGATTCCGACGTTCTGCGGGCTATCTACTATGCCGTGAAAAATGGCGCCCGCGTTCTGAGCATGAGCTTTGATTACACTTCCTACTCGCCCGAACTGGCCAATGCCGTCAAGTACGCCAACAGCCACGGCGTCATTTCCGTGGCCTCGGCCGGCAATGACGGCCAGCAGATCACGGTTTACCCGGGCAGCCTGCCAGGGGTCATTGACGTCGCCTCCGCCTCGAATCAGGACACGCAGTCGGTGTTTACCAACTACGGAGCGCCCCCGGTTGATTTGGCGGCCCCGGGAGAAGGAGTTGTTACTACCTATCCCTGGGGAACCTACGCCGCGGGCTGGGGCACTTCTTTCAGCGCGCCGTTTGTTTCCGGAACCGCGGCCCTCATGCTGGGCAAAAACGGCGGCTGCACAGTCTCCAATGTCGCTTCCGGGCTGGCTAAAGCAGACTGGGTCTCCGACCCGCAGTTGGGACACGGGCGCCTGGACACTTACTCGGCGGTGCAATTCTGTCATCAATAGTCCAACCCGGTGCAGGTGCGCGGCTCATGGCGGGGCTGGCCAACTCGGCAGCCGAGTTGTACGCCCCCCTGGGCCTGCGCCTCAAGGAGCTGGAAGAGCAGCAGGCCGCGTTTCGCAACTCCCTGGTGTGCGCCTTCAATCAACTGCTTGACCTGAAGGACCTCAACACCGGCGTACACAGTACCCGCCTGGCCGAGTGGGCCATTCGCGTGGCCCGCGCCCTGAATATCCCGGAAGAGCATATGTACCAGGTGGAGGTCGCTGCCCTGCTCCACGACATCGGGAAAATCGGGGTTCCAGACGCCATTCTGAAAAAGCCCGGCCCGCTTACCGCGGAAGAGCGCGCGCTGATGAACAAGCATCCCGAGTACAGTTGGTCCATCCTGCGCCTCGTACCCGGCTTGGAACAGGCCAGCCTCTACGCTTTGCACCACCATGAAAGCGTGGATGGCAACGGCTATCCCGCTCACCTGCAAGGCGCGGACATACCTCTGGTGTCGCGCATTGTTTGCGTCATTGACGCCTACGATGCCATGATTTCCCATCGCTGCTACCGCCGGGGCGTGGGCCATGAAGAAGCTGTCCGCCGCCTCCGCCAGTCCTCCGCCACCCAGTTCGATGCCGAGGTTGTCCAGGTTTTCATTCCCATCGCCGAATCCGAAGCTGGCGATGTGTTTGCCGCCGCCGGCACCAGCACCGCAGCCGTTTTTTAATACGGCAACTCTAAGTGGGACGTCTGGATGGGAGTCCCAATCCTCATCCATTACCTGCGCATTGGTCGGTGTCACAAACTGGCGTGTGTTCGGTCACATTTTCCACACTCAGAATCGCTTAGCTTGCTCCACTGTAAGAAAATTACCGGCCCAGATGAGTGGCGTTTCAAAGAAGGGCTGAAGTACGGTGTGCGGCATAGCCGGATTCGTTGATGTGCGCCGGGCGACCTCCTCCCAGGAACTCCGGCGGATCGGTACCGCCATGGGGCATACTCTGCGCCACCGCGGGCCCGACGACGAGGGCGTATGGGTAGATCCGAGCGCCGGTATTGCATTAGCGCATCGCCGCCTGTCCATCCTGGATCTTTCGGCAGCGGGCCACCAGCCCATGACCTCAGCTTGTGGCCGTTACACCATGGTGCTGAATGGCGAAATCTACAATTTTACGGAACTGCGCCGGTCGCTCGAGAACCTGGGGCACCGCTTCCGTGGCCACTCCGATACCGAAGTACTGCTCGAAGGGATTGCCGAATGGGGTATCGAGCAGGCCCTTGCTTCCGCTGACGGTATGTTCGCCTTTGCCCTGTGGGATGCCGCTCTCCGGGAACTTCATCTCGCCCGCGACCGGTTTGGTGAGAAGCCGCTCTACTATGGATGGGCGAAGCGACATTTCGTCTTCGCATCCGAGTTGAAAGCGATTCGTGTTCACCCCGCCTTTGATGGCGAACTCGATTCGGAGGCTATCAATCATTATCTTGGTCTAGGCTTCATTCCTGCGCCACGATCAATCTATAAGAGCATACGGAAACTCTGCCCTGGACATCGGCTGGTTTGGTCTGCTGACCGGGGTGTGCTGGAGCCGGTCGAGTACTGGTCAGCCCTTCGCGTGCTACAGCAAGGGAGCAAGCGTCCGTTCAAAGGCGATGAAGCTGAGGCCGTAACTACGCTCGATTCCGTCTTACGCCGGGCAGTCAGGTCCCGAATGCACGCCGACGTTCCCTTGGGCGCATTTCTCTCCGGCGGGATCGATTCCTCCACCGTAGTCGCCCTCATGCAGGCGCAGAGCACGCGGCCGGTTCAGACTTTCACCATTGGCCTGCGGCAAGACGCGCTGGATGAAGCCCATCATGCGAAGAAGGTAGCGGCCCACCTGGGCACTGATCATGTCGAGCTGCACGTTTCGGCGGATGATGCGGCCGCCATCATTCCCACGCTGGCCGCCATCTATGACGAACCCTTTTCCGATTCTTCGCAGATTCCAACCCTGCTGGTTTCTCGGCTTGCACGCCGCAGCGTGACCGTGGCCCTCTCCGGCGATGGCGGCGACGAGATCTTCGGGGGCTACAACCGCTACGTTTGGGGTGCTTGTAGAGAAGTGCTCGACCGCATCATGCCACCCATCGCGCGCTCGGCACTTGCGCAGGTTGTGCGGCACGCTCCGGAACGATGGACAGCAGCTGCGCTGGCATCAGCATTTCGCCTTTGCGGCCGGGCGCGTCCTGCCACTCCCCAGCGAGCGTTGCACCGGCTCTCTACCGTCCTGGGCTGCAGTGCTACGGCCGAGTTGCATGCCGAACTGATCGGCCAATGGCATGCGCCGCGCCCTCTGGCTTCGCATTGGGCTTCTGGCGACCTTGGCGTATCCACGGTGCGGTCGCTCATGTATCTCGATACGGTCAGCTATCTCCCCGATGACATTCTGGTGAAACTCGATCGCGCCAGTATGGCGGTAAGTCTGGAAACGCGAGTGCCGCTGCTTGATCCGCATGTGCTTGCCTTCGCTGCTCAGCTTCCTGTTCCCCTCGGTTTCTTGGGACGGAAGGCGAAGTATTACCTTCGCCAAGTCCTATATCGCTACGTTCCTCGTGAAATCGTGGACCGCCCCAAGATGGGTTTTAGTATTCCCATGCACCGGTGGCTGCGGGGAGGCTTGCGCGACTGGGCAGAAGCACTTTTGGCTGCTCCAGCGTTGGAAGCCGCCGGTCTCAACCCCGAACCCGTCCGCCTGGCGTGGCACCAGCACCTTTCCCGCAGAATGAACGCCGAAGGAGAGATCTGGAGTGTACTGATGTTCCAGGCGTGGATGGAAACTCACTGCGCACACGGCGTCGCCGCGAAGCTGCCGGCCACTACCTCCATTTAGTTATTACGGAATAGCCGATCCTTTGCCCCTCGGCCCGCGACCCGGTATGGCTGAACAAACGCCCTGCTTGAAAACGTTATCCGTCTTTGCGGCGAGCAGGTCCGCAATCGCGGCCCACAGCCGGCTGCGGCAAAGCGAGGAGCTGCCATCGCAGGCTGGTCGGTAATGTTAGCGCGGGAATCCCAGAAGGGCGGGGAGACACGAATGGGTCTATGCGCGCGCAAAAAGTCCGTGGGCTTGATCCGACGCGAGGTGCTCCTGATTGATTGGCTCGTTGCCTCCACGTCGGGCGGAGCGTACCATTGGGTATGAGTATGCATCCGGAATCCCCCGACTCAGACTCTGCTCACCGCTCGGTAGTTGGCGATGTCTTCCAGCGACAAGAGCCAGATGAGGAAGAAGACGAAGAAGAAGAAGACGACGAAGAAGAAGACGAGGGCAACGGCAACGATGATGGTGATGATGGCGGAGACGACGACGGCTACTCGGAGTGAGCGTACCAGTATTCTCTGACCAGTATCTTATTTGGTAATCGGTTCGACTCAGCTCGCCGCACAGGAGTGAGCTCAAATGGCACGATTGCAACCAATTGGGAGGTGGTAATTTGGCAGAAGTTCGATTGCAAGAGGGGGAGTCCATCGAGAATGCCCTGCGGCGGTTCAAGCGCAAGGTGCAGGCGGAAGAGATCATCAAAGATGTGAAGCGTCACTCCTTCTATTTGAAGCCGGGAGCGAAGCGCCGGGTGAAGCAAGCTTTGGCCCGAAAGCGTGCCCGAAAAAAGATGCGCAAAGAGTCGGATTAAGTTGGGACACCTGCCAGGGCTGCTCATAAAAATCATGCGAGCTGAGCACCGCTATCACTCGCAGTCCACGTCTTCAAAAACCTCAGCGTAGCCCACGAGCGCGGCTCATCCGTAGATCGAGATTCGCCGCCCATGGTGGCGCTTCGAAAGCCACAGTGGCGCAGTTGCCCTGGCAAACCTCCTCATCTTGCCCAAGTGTTGAATTTTCTTACAAGCGGATGGAATGACATGTGGTATCGCATTTGCCAGACGCCAGTTCCCACCCATGTCTTCATGTCTGGCCTCGGTGTTTGGAATAAATGTGGTAGCCGGGTGGTCAATGCCCGCTCCTCAAATAATGTCATGCCTTAAGTCTTCCTTAAGGTTCATACGATATGTTGTCGTGCAATCAAACTGGCTGGTCCGCTTCGTCGCGGCAGGTGGTTTGCTGGCCTTCCCGGCGAAGAGAAATTTATGTCGTCAAACGATTATTTGCTTGCATGTTGGGTGAGATCGGCAGTAGCATCCGCCGACATTATGGGTGAGGAGCACAGGTTTCGCCTGTTCTCCCTTGAGCATTCTTAGAAGTTCTTACCGGTCCCCGATCCTGTACGCTATCCGTCTTCTTAGCGGTCGTTCCGCAGCGCCGAATTTTTGTTAATGGAC
>Ga0075276_10000309_pt1 | contig 13635 bp, 8 predicted proteins | sample SF_Rice_5C_80N_4_FD_69770 | JGI IMG/M metagenome (GOLD analysis project Ga0075276, IMG submission 69770) | Rice paddy soil microbial communities from Twitchell Island, California, USA - SF_Rice_5C_80N_405 | ecosystem: Environmental > Terrestrial > Soil > Paddy field/soil | place: USA: Twitchell... | reverse complement strand
CCGCGGCTGATGTGCGCGTGCTCTCCAACAGCTGGGGCGGAAGCGGCTTCTCTCAGGCGCTTCTGGATGAGATCAACCGTGCCGGCCAAAATGAGATGCTCTTCGTGGCTGCCGCCGGTAACAACGGCTACGATAACGACCGCAGCCCCTTTTACCCCGCCAGCTACAGCGCGGCTAATCTGATTGCCGTTGCCGCCACCGACAATAATGACGCCCTCGCCTCCTTTTCCAACTATGGCGCCGGCAGCGTGCAATTGGGAGCCCCCGGCGTAAATGTTCTCTCCACCGTGCTGGGTGGGCAGTACGGCTACTTGAGCGGGACCTCCATGGCTACGCCCCACGTCTCCGGGGCGGCGGCCCTCCTGCTCTCGCGCTGTGCCCTGGGTACCGCCGCACTCAAAGCCAGTTTGACGGAGCAGGTGGATCTGCTGCCGGACCTAAGCGGAATAACCGCCAGTGGCGGGCGGTTGAACGTGAACCAATCTCTGCGAGAGTGCATGGCACCAGTGGGCATTGCGCCGGGAGCGCTGGCCTTCGGGCCCCAGGTGGTGAATACATTGAGTCCACCCAGGATGGTAACGGTTACCAATCGTCAGACCGCTCCTCTGGCCGTTACCGACATAACGGTTCACCGGGATTTTCTGCAGAGCAATGACTGCGGCCAGCAGGTGGCGCCACAGAGCCAATGCACGATTACCGTTACCTTTGCTCCCAGCGGGTTGGGATATGCCACCGGCGCACTTACGGTAAGCCACAACAGCGCCAACAGCCCGCAAAACGTGGCGCTCTCCGGGTATTCAATGGCGCCTGCGACCGTAACCCCGGCAAACGTTAACTTTGCCGGAATAATTGTGGGCGATAGCAGCCGGGCCGCCTACGTTACGCTTATCAACAACCAGAGCGATTCGCTGGCCATCAACACGGTCAGCATTACGGGCGCATTCACTCAGAGCAATAACTGCGGCGCCGCCGTAGGCCCGTCGCAGAGCTGCACCGTGTTGGTGGCTTTCACGCCGGTCGGCATTGGCGTCCATGCGGGCGTGCTGACCATCAGCCACAGCGCCGCCAATAGCCCGCATACGGTAACGCTGGCGGGGACGGGCGTCTCCCGGGTGACGCTCTCGCCGGCCGCCCTCGATTTCGGAGGAGTGGTGGTGGGCAGTACCAGTGTTAGGCGCAGCGCTTCCCTGATGAACAACCAAAAGAGCGCCAGCCTGGGCATCGGCGGCATTCTCGCCAGCGGCGACTTCAGGCAAACCAACAACTGCCCCAGCCAGCTTGCCCCCAGTGCCACCTGTGCCATCAGCATCAGCTTCAAACCCGCCGGCATGGGACCGCGCAGCGGAGCGGTAACCATCACCGACAACACGCCCGAAAGCCCTCATCTGCTCGCTCTCTCCGGCGCCGGCGTGGGGCAACCCGACCTGACGGAAACTGCGGTTAGCGCGCTGGGTGCGCTAGTGGTGGGCAAGAGCACGCAGGTAAGCGACACCGCCGTGAATCAGGGTGCGGGCGCCGCCGGCAGTTCGGTGACGCGCTATTACCTCTCCGCCACCCCCAGCCCCGTTCCTAAAGGCACGCTTCTGAGCGGAAGCCGTTCGATGCCGGCGCTGGCTGTGGGGGCCGCTTCGAGCGGCACAGCCACAGTGACGGTCTCCGCTTTCTTTCCGCCCGGCAGCTACTATCTGCTGGCCTGCGCCGATGATTCGCGCTACGTGATGGAAAGCAATGAGAACAACAATTGCGCCTCCTCCAGCGGCACGCTGCTGGTGGAGGGACCCGACCTGATGGAAAGCTCGGTGACGGTGAACGGTCCCCTGGTCCTTGGCCGCACCGCCCAGGTCACCGATACGACGCGGAACCAGGGGGTGGCCGGCGCCGGTAGTTCGACCACGCGCTATTACCTTTCGAAGACTGTAGGCGGCGTGCCCACTGGAATCCTGCTCGCAGGTCCGCGACTGGTGCCGGCGCTGGCCGCCGGCGGCTTCTCAACTGGAACCGCTACTGTCACCATTTCGCCGTACGCGCCTGCCGGCAACTATTACGTGCTGGCTTGCGCTGACGCTAATCGCTACGTTGCCGAATCGAACGAGAACAACAATTGCGAGGCCTCAGCTCTGCTGCAGGTGAGCGCGCCATAGCTAGGGCACAAAGCGGATAACGCCGAAGCGGCCGGGATTGTGGAATGCCTCCGGCTTGGCCACCACCGTGCTCCAGGCCAAGAATGAGCGCTGTTCATCGCTCCCGGTGCCTTCCGCGCGGTAGAAATTGCCGCGCCATTTCGCCCCCGGAACGATGCGCGCATTCAGGACGCTCAGCGGAATCCGTATTTCGCACATCCACAGGTGCTGTTTCTCATCCACCTTCACCGCGTGCTCGAAGCCTGAGTTCCAGGCGGCGGCATTGAACGGTTTTTTGTCGAGATCAATTTCCAGGTCAATCCACTGATTGTTGGGCGCCACTTCGAATTCGTAGTAGTGATTGACCTTCTCTGGTTCGGGGTTGAGGAACACCTCAACCACATCGCGTTCCCACAGGCCCCAGCGCTCCTTGGCCGGATCTTCACCTTTGTAAACATTGATTTCCTGGTATTTGCACCAGAAGGCGAAATACACGTATTTGTCGCTCCACAGGCTGGCCACTTCCGTCTGGAGCGCGGGGTAGCGCTTTTCCCCGGTGTAGTTGTGGTCGAAGGTGGCGCGCGGCATCAGCTTCCACACGCCTTTATCCAGGTCGCCATCGGGCACAAAGTCGCGAGTCACGCGCTGACTGGTAATGGAAACGTGGCTGCTGTAGGGCTGTGCTGCGGGAGAATTCATCATCGCTAGCAGTAGGAAGAAGTAGGGAATCATGGAGCCCAGTAGCTTGGCACAGGAAGAGGCGATTTGTCACCAAGCAAGGTGGGTGCGACAAAACACATTCTTCCCAATTTCCTGTTGAGCGAGGGCGCACGCCCGAGTGGAAGTTGAGGCGTTTTGGCGGCGTGAGCGCAGCGAGAGCCTCCAGCCAAAATCCTGAGCGCAGCGAAGGACCTAACAATCACGCGCTGTGAGCACTTCGTACGGGTCTTTCGACTTGCAGAGCAGTTCGCTATGCGAACTGCCCTGCTCCGCTTCAAGATGACAGAGATGCAACGCTACCGCAGCCCGGCCAACTCCTGCAGGCGATGCCAATTAGACAGGCGGTCCTCGGTCGCCTTCTTGAGGAACTCGTCGGACTCGCCCTTTTCATTGAAATGGCGGGCGAAGCGCCCTTCGGTGCGTGCGAAACTGACAAAGTCCACCGGCTGATTGTCGTGCGGGTCAACGTACCAATCCTGCTTCATGGCCGGATTGCCCGCCAGGCTCAGGCATTCGCGGATGCGGTCGCCCTTGCGCGGATCGTAGACGAACAACGGGAAGGTACGCGATTCCACCGCCAGCTTGGCTTGCGTGAGCGAGCGGTCATCGGGTACGCCGTGTTCGGGCTGGCAGGTGGCGTAGGCAATCACCACCGCCGGGCCGGGGTAAGCGTTGGCCTCCATGATGGTCTTATAGAAGTGGTTGAGGTGCGCCGCCGTGGTCTGGGCCACGAACACGCCGGGATGCATCATGGCGATCTCACCCAGCTCCTTGCGGTGCTCGCGCTTGCCTGCCTGGCCTTTGCCGAAGGCTGACATCTTGGCGTCCTGCCCGGTCAGGGTGGAGGTGGAAGCCTGGCCGCCGGTATTGGAGTATACCTGCGTATCCAGCACCAGGACCTTGATGTCAAACCCTGACATCAGCAGCCGCGACAGAGACTGGAAGCCGATGTCGTACATGGCGCCGTCGCCGCCCAGCACCCACAGCCGCCGGTTCTGGTGGCCTTCCTGATCCCAGCGCAAGCGAATGCCCAGCGCGTCTGCGGGCGCGTTCTCGAACAGAGAATTGGTCCAGGGCACGGCGTAAGGATTGAAAGGATAGGTGGAGCCGAAAACGCTGTTGCAGCCGGTAGCAGCCACAATGCCGATCTCGTTGCCATACACGAAGCCGGTGGCTGCCAGCATCAGGCGAATAGGCGTGGCTTCGCCGCAACCCATGCAAGAACCGCCGCCCCCGGCGTAGAGCAGCGAGCGTCCAGCCAGCATCATGTCGCCCAGCGCTTTTTCGTTGAGCAGGTGGGCCGGGGTTTCCGGCAGGTGGTGGTAGAGGTCCATGGCCAGGTCGTATTTGGCCATGTTTCCATTCTTCACTACCATCTTCAGCGCGTCGTGGCGCCCGCAGGCGGTCACGCACTCGCCGCAGCCCTTGCACTTATCCGGGTCTACGAAGATGGAAAACAGCCCGCCGGCCTGACCTTTCTTCTGCGGGAGTTCGTAATACTTGCTGGTCTTGATGAAGTCGTTGCGCAGCGACTCGCGCAGGTCGGCGCGCTCGATTTGGCCCAGTTTGTCTTCCAGAATGGCGGGTTCCACCGCCTTGGCCAGAATGGCGGTATCGGGGCAGGCGTTCACGCACTCCATGCAGCCCACGCAGTTGGCGGCAATCAGTTCAGGAATGTCGGGCGCCAGGGTGCGGAAGCTGCGGCGCATGGCGCTGGAGGGCGGCATCAGGCTGCGGGCCACGTATTCGTCGGCGTCCAGGTCGGCTTCCCGGCCGCGAGCGTAGGTGCCGATGACCTTGTCGCAGAAATTCGACTCCACCAGGCCGTTGCGGGAGTGGCAAGCAGGCTCGAATTTGTGTTCCTTGAGGGGACGCAGGTGCAGTTCTTCGCCGCTGGGCGGAATGATTTCGGCTACTTCGTTATAGCCGCGCCGCGCCGCCGCCATGTTATCGGCCACTACGCGCGCTCCGCGCTTGCCGAAATACTTGGTCAGGGTTTTTTCCAGCGAGGCAAACAGGTGCTCCGCATCCAGCCCAGCCTGCTCGCGGAAGGGCGTCAGGCGCAGGAAAGCGCCCAGCAGTACGATGCCCTGCATGCGGATCTGCAGGTCGGCGCGGCTCGAGGATTCGCGCGCGATTTTGCCCGCGTCCAGCGCATATACTCGCAGCTTGCGCTCGCGGATTTCCTGGCGCGCGCTTTCCGGCAGGCTGCCCCAAACCTTCTCCGCCGGCAGGTTCGACTGCAAATAGACCAGGCCACCGTCAGGCAGGCCTTCCAGAGGATTGCCCGACATAAAGGCATAGGCGTCCTGCACGGCCACGAAATCCACCACCTTCAACTCGCAGTGAAGCTTGATGAACTCGGGCGCCAAGGTCAGGTAGTAATTGGTGGGCAGACCCTTCTTTTCCGAGCCGTACTTGGGGAAGGCCTGGGCATAAAGTCCAAACAGGTCGGCGGCCACCGAAGCGATGACCTTGTTCGTGGTCACCGAACCAAAGCCGCCGATGGAGTGACCGCGCAGCGAAAAGGCGCCCGCGGGGCGCACGTCCGGATCCTCCAGGATGGGCAGTTCGCTCTCATGCTTCACGCCCAGTACGAAGAAGCGGCGATGCCGCTCGTGTCCCGCCATGTTCTCCGCCGCTGCCACAAAGTGACCGGGGCGCACGTCGCGCCCGCCCAGTCCGGCGACGCCGGAGTAAATCTCGGGCAAGTGGCCAAACTGGGCTCCGCCAGGCCCCATGTGCGCGTCTGCGAGTGCCGCCTTGACTTCCATGGTGAGGGGATTCGACTCCGCGAGGGGGACGTCCGCCCGTTCGATTACCGTGGCGGCGCGGCATTTGCGCAGCAGCAGCGCCAGCTCCAGCCCGGGGAATGGGCGGAAGCTCACCAGCGTGATGCACCCGATGCGCATGCCACGCTTGCGCAAAAAGTCCACCGTGGATTCCGCTGTCTCCATCATCGAACCCATGCCGATGACGGCGTAAGCGGCATCTTCCATGCGGTAGGGAAGCACGCTGTCATAATGCCGCCCGGTGGCATCGCTGAACTCCCGGAACGTCCGCTTCAGGGCCGGCGCCACCCGGTCGTAAAAGTGGCGCTGCGCCACCTTGCCTTTCATGTAGCTGTCCTGGTTCTGCACCGGACCGCTGAGCAGCGGCGCCTGGGTATCGAACAGCCGCTTAATGCGCTCCTGCGGCGCGCCCACAAATTCCTTCATGAACTCGGGTTCGGGCAGGCGGATGGTTTCCAGCGTGTGCGTGGTCAAAAAGCCATCCTGCACGTTCATGAACGGGGTTTCTGTCTCTTCGGCGGCACGGCGCGCGATCAGCGCCAGGTCGGCTGCCTCCTGCGCGTTACGCCCGAACAGAATGCCCCAGCCCACGTCGGCCACCCCCATAACGTCGTCATGGCCGCAGTGCACGTTCAGAGAATGAGAAGTGAGGGCCCGCGCCCCAATGTGGAACACGGCCGGCAGGCGCTTGCCCGCTATCACATACAACACTTCCTTCATCAAGATCAGGCCCTGCCCGGAGGTGAAATTGCTCACCCGGCCGCCGGCCAGCGCGAAGCCTTCGCAGGCCGAAGCCGAACTGTGTTCCGACTCCGGCTCCAGGAACTGCACCGGCTCGCCCCAGAGGTTCTTTGTGCCGTTGGCGAATTCCACGGCGAAGCCGTCGCCCATGGGGGTGGAGGGCGTAATGGGGTAGGCGCACGCGCCCTGCGCAATGTGGGAGTCCACCCAGACCACAGCTCCCGAACCATCTACGGTGGAGGCAATACCGGGATACCGTGCCTCAACCACACCTTCGCCCACTTCCGCATTTTTCAAGCTTGCTGTTGTCAAGTGATCCCCCTTAAGTACTGCCAGCGGGTCCGACCTTTAAGCCGGACCCGCCGTTTGGGTGCGAAAGCCTCCGCCCCCGCACGGAGACTTGCCCAAACTCAATGCGCCACGCTGTTGAACCTGCGCTCTTCCGCATCCATGTGCGCGGTCAGCGTGCGCGCGAACTCCAAACCACATTCCTTGAGTTCGAACACTGCCTGTTCCATGTCGCTGTTGCTCTGCACCTGGTCAATGAGCAGGCAGACCCCGGTCAGCTTCTGGCGCAAATCGCTGTGCTGCCGTTTCATCTCCTCGGCGAACTTGCCCAGTTCCGGGCTGAGCCGCGCAATTTCCGCCAGCACCGTGGCTTCCTCATTCTCGAAATGCGCGGGCAGCGTGTGCGCCAGATGGCGGCCGCAGCGGTACACGCGCTCGGTGGCCGCCAGGTTGGTAAATGCTTCCGAGTAGCCGATGAGTGAGTTGAGCGCGAATTCCAGCGCCGCCAGTTCGCTGCTCAACGCCTGGTGCTCGTGGTGAATGAGCGCCGACTCGCTGCGGAAGGCCGCCGTCATCTCCGGCATGCTGCACCTCGGGCCCGGGGTTCATCCCGGCGCCGCCTGCCCGGCTTACCTTGGGCCTGCTTGCATGGTCTCGCCTGGGGTGGCCAAGGCACAGTGAGGGGAGTCACCGGCATTTGTGACGGTCGTCACTTTGGGCTTTTGCCCTGTTCCTGATGCAGTCTGCCAACTGCAGAGTCTCAGCTTTCATCCCACCCACATGGCTAATCCGCGCAAGGCAACCTCGGGAAGCTGGTTCACCAATTTCGCCAATGTCAGCGCCGCCGCCGTGGGCTCGCCGGCGGCCTTCATTTTTGCCATGGCCACGGTCGTCGCCTGGCTGATCAGCGGTCCGTTTTTTCATTATTCCGACGCCTGGCAGCTGGTGGTGAATTCGTGGACCAATGTAATGACATTTTTGGTTGTGTTCTTAATTCAGAACAGCCAGAACCGCGATTCGCGCGCCGTCAACCTCAAGCTCGACGAGCTCATCCGCTCCACCGAACGGGCGCACAACGAGATGATTGATATTGAGAAGCTGTCGGACCAGGAACTGGAGTCGCTGGCTAAACGTTACGAACGCATCCGCCAGGAGTGGGATGAGCGCCGCACCGGACGCGACCGTAAGCGCCCGTGAAGGCACGTGCCCTGGTTCTTGCCTCCGGCTACAAGCCGCCGCTGCCGCCCTCTTCCAGCATCCCTGCCGCCATGGCGTAATGGAACAGGTCGGCGCGCGTGCGCAGGCCCAGTTTTTCGCAAATGCGGCCGCGGTAAGTGGCCACCGTTTTGGCGCTCAACTCTAATTGCCGGCCGATTTCGCTGCTGGTGAATCCGCGCGCAACCGCGCGCAGCACCTGTGCCTCACGCCGGCTGAGCCTTCCCGGGCGCGACGGCCTTTCTGGCGCCTTACCCTGCAACAGCGCGTCACCCATACCATCGCTCAAGCGGGGATCAATATAGTGCAGGCCGGAACGGGCGTGCTCTATGGCCAGAAGCAGTTCTTCGTGGCTGGCCTTCCGCAAAACGTAGCCCCCAATGCCCGCCGCCAGCAAGGAACGCACATAATAGACATTCTCATTGCTGGCCAGTGCAATGGTGCGCGCCGGCAGAGCTGCTTTGGCCACCGCTGCCGCGGTGCGCAGGCCGGAGACACCAGGGACGGTAATTTCAAACACCACCACATCGGCGGAAAATCTCCGGCACAGGTCGCGCACCGGGCCGAGCGCATCGGCCTCGGCCACCACCTCGAAACCGGGAGCTGACTGCAGGGTTTGCCGCAAGCCGCTGCGGGTAAGCGGGTGGTCGGAAGCAATCAGGACCCGGGTTCCCATGGCAGCCACCTCCTGCTTCGCGAGATTTCGTGGCCGGCAAGCGCCGGCCTTATTCTTGCTCCCGCCCGCGATCAGCGTGAGCGCCGTCAGGTGGAGTGTCGCGGGCGGGTACCCAGTTCCATGATGAGCGGAATTGTCAGCACACAGGTGCGTCAGGAAGTGCCAATCAGCGCAACGTTGCGCTGCCCCGTTTTGCGCCGGGGCTGGTCTCAGGGCGGACATGAAAGGAGAAGTCCGACTCCACGGGACGGCACCAGATCTGGCTACCTTGCCACGACTTTTGAGACGAGAGCACGGAGAGCACGTGCAAACCGGGGGAAAAACGCTTAGCCACAAACTCGATGCCCAGCCTGCGGCCATCCCGACGTTGCAGGTTGGCCTGCCCAATGCAGGCGCCGGATTGCAGGAAGCCGGCCCAGCCATCCAGCCAACGGTTGTCTTCCACGGAGAGCAAACTCGCCAGCGTCTGCCCCAGCAACTGCTCCCCGCTGGCTTCGGTCAGATCGCAGGCGGCGAAATTGGCGGCCAGAATGCGGGGCGTATCATCCACCACCAGGCTGGGAAACTGGGAGTCCATGAAAACGGTGCGGAAGTAGCTGTCCTCGACCAGGCGCGCCTGGGTATCGCTGCGCACCCGCACCCAGCTGTCCAGTTCCGAGGGAAAAGCGAAAACCACGGCCCCGCGCCGGGCCTCGATGCGGCGCACCGGCAGGCGCAGCTCACTCTCCCAGCGCTGGACGGTGCGCACGCTGGTTCCCATGTGGCGGGCAATTTCTTTCCAGGACCGAAGCATCTGTGCCACGCCGCACCTGCCTGAAGATTTGCTGCGCTCCCGGCTTCACAGGAAATTTCGGGTGCGCACGCCTGTTTGAATGTTCGCCCGCGGCCGGAGCTTGTGCGGTGAAGGGTATCACGGCACAGCGTGATGCAGCGCACGATGGGGAGGTTTTTCGAACCCAGCCCGGCACTTTTCGGCGTCTGGTGATGGTCAGTATGCCAGGCCCTGATGCTCCTGGCCGTGGCAGGTCAGGGTGCAGGTGCCGTGTCCCAAACCGGTGCGGGTGTACTGCAGCACTCCGTTGCTCGCCGGGCCCACAATGCTGCGGTCGAAGTTGATGAGCATGGGCGCGGAGGAGGCATGGGGGTCGTGGCAGGTGGCACAGGCAGCCCCCTGCTGAATGTGTTCCGCGTGCTTTTTAAAGCTGACGTCGCGCATGATGCTGTTCTGCACGTCGTGGCACTTATCGCACAGGGCGTAACTGCTTACCGAAAAGGGGACGCCCGCGCTGGCCAGGCCCGGGGTGGCCGGCGGCGGCTCCAGCGCGCTCTGCCGCTCCAGCAGGTGAGGAATGTTGGAGCCGTGCGGGCCGGCGGGACCCATGCTGCTGCCCAGGTTGCGCCCGGTATCGCTGTTATGGCAGTCGCTGCAATAGATATAGCTCACCGGCGAAAGCATCCGCGCGGGGAGGGGAGCGCCGCCCGGAGAGACGGGCGCGGGCCGCAGGCTGGGCACGTCTCCTCCCGGACCGGCGGAGGCGTTCAGCGGCCGCGTCACCGGGTGGAACGACAAGCTGTATTGAAATTCCATGCGCTGGTTGAAGCGATTGGGATTCCCCTGGTTGAACTGCCGCAGCGGATTGCGCCCGTAGCCAATTCCAGCCATGCCGGTATCCATCAGCTGCGGCTTGTTGGAGCTGTCGCCATGGCATTTGAAGCAGATCTCATACTCGTTGGCGCTCTGCAGCAGGAAAGTATTGCCCGAGGACTGGCCGCGCACTCCCATCAGCGCGCCGCTGACCTGGGGCGCCACTCCCGGCCGGTTGTTCGCGTTGTGCGGATTATGGCAGTCCACGCACTCCACATGCCGCGGGGCTCCCGGGCTGGTCTCCGGCATGGTGTACATGGCGGAATTCGGCGCCTCCGATTCGTCATGCGCTGAAGGTGTGATTTCCACCGGGTGGCGGTAGGTCTTGCTCATCTCCGCCTGCACATTCAGCCGGGTCACGGTGCCGTTGTGGCACTGGTAACAGGTCTGCTCTTCGGGAAATTTCACCAGCCGTTGCGCCACTTGCGGCGAATGCGGGCGGTGGCAGCTTTCGCATCCGTTCTGGCTGACTCCGCGATAGCCGGTGTGCGCGCCCTGCTGGCTGCTGTAGGCCATGTCCTCAGTGGGATCGGGCGGCTGGCGGTGGGAGGAAGTCGCCCAGCCCGCGGGCTGATGGCAGCTCACGCACAGCGCCGACTGATTATTCGGCTTCACCAGGAACTTGCCTTCGGTCGCATCCAGGTTCTCCTGGTGCGGATCATGGCAGCTGGTGCATTGCACCTTGCCGTTGCCGTCGAGGTGGACGGGATCGCCCGGCGGCGGCAGGCGAACCTCACCGCGAGTCGTGGGCACAAACCCGAAAGGATGGTCGTCGGAGAAGCCTTGCGCGTTCGCCAGGTTGTCCCCGGAGTTGGAGGGGATGTGATAGCCCTGCCCCTGCACGAACTCAATCAGTCCATCGTTGACAGTATCTCCGAGCGCGATAGTGCCGTCGTGGCAGCTCAGGCACAGCTTGGAGACGTCCTGCGCCTGGATGGGCGTGACCATGGATTGCAGCGTGCTGCTGGTATAGGTGGAGAAATCCCGCAGCGACACCTTGTGGTTCCACAGCACAGCCCCGGTGCCGTTGCCGGCGCCGGCGTTATGCGGCGTGTGGCAGAAGATGCAGGCGTCGCGCCCCGCAACCGAGCGAATCTCAGCTCCGGAATTGGCGCGGAAATCGTGCTTGGAGTTGATGATGGCGGCCACATTGCCCCGGGCCGAGAGGCGGACCGCGGCCGCGGTTCCCAATACCATCAGCGCCAGGATGAGAAGGCGGCGGCGCATTATTGGCCTCCTCCTGTTTGCGCTTGCGGGCGCAACTGAAAAATCTGCACCCGCCGGTTGTACCCGTCGGCCACGTAGATGCGGTTGTTGCCGTCGGTAGCGATGCCCTCAGGCAGGAAGAACTGCCCGGCGGCGGCGCCCGTTTGTCCGAAGAAGAACAGCAGGCGCCCCTCATGGTCGTAGACCTGCACCCGGTCGTCGCGGCTCTCTGCCACGTAAATGTGGCCCTGGCCATCGAGCGCGATGCCCTTGGCTTTGTCGAACTCGCCGATGGCGTCACCCAGGTGGCCGAAGCCGGAGAGAAATTTGCCGTTCCCGTCCAGGTGCTGCACGCGGAAGTTCAGCGAGTCCATCACCCATAAGCTGCCGTCAGTGTCCACCGCGATGTGGGTGGGATAGTTGAACTCGCCCGCGCTGTCGCCCGGTTTGCCGAAGCGCTGGATGACCTTGCCGTCCATGCCCAGAGCCACCACCTGCATGGCCAGCGTGTCCACCACGTAAATGCGGCCGCGTTCCCTATCTATGGCCAGGCCGGTGCAACGCTTAAAGATGCTCTCGTCTTTGGTGATGCCGCCGATGGTGCCGGCAAACTTGCCCTCAGGGCGGAACACGAACAGCCGCGCCCGCACTGAATCGGTGACGTAGATCTTCCCCGCTGCGTCAGTCGCGATGGCAATGGGCGAGAGGAAGGGATCGGAATCGGGGGCGCGCAGCGTCTTGTATTTCTTGCGCTCGGCGTCGAAAACGTGCACCACCCGCTGCTTGGTGTCGGCCACCAGCACCCGTCCCTGGGCGTCCACGGCCACGCCATTGGGCAGCAGCATGGCCTTCTGCCGGTCGTCCAGACCGATGATTTTTTTCAGAATTTTCTTGAAGCGCCCCGGCTTGGGATTGACGTCGGCGGCATTGCGCAGCATGCCCACCCATTCCAGCTGTGGCGGCAGCAATACCGCCGGCGGCTTTGAAGACGCTTCCGTCTGCGGCCAGGTGAACAAAAGCAGCAGCAACAGCGCCAGGCCGGTCCCCACGCCAGCCATTCCTTTTTTCGACATTGCCATCCTCTTCAAAGCCCCACCTCAGAAAAAGTTGAAATCCCTCCTGATGCGGATATAGTAGCGGTTAATCCTCAAGCCGCTGGTATTCAGGTTGGTGTTGACCTGGGTGAACATGTTTCCCATCCCGCCATCCAGGGTGATCTTGCCCAGGCGATATTCCCCGCGCACCTCCCAGATGCGGTAATTCTGCAGAGCGCTGAACAGCAGGTCGTTTTCCTTGCGCCAATCCGCGCCCAGGTCCAGGTTGCGCCGCAGGCGCGCGGTCAGCCCCACGCTGCTTACCCGGGTGAATCGTCCCAGCAGCGGCGTGGCCAGCAATTGAGCCAGGGGCAAGGGCGCAGTCACAAACTGCTGCTGCATCACATCCGAGGGAAACAACGCCCCCGCGCCGTCGTTCACTCCCCGCGCGGCTGTAAGGATGAGCTTGCGCGTCTCAATCTGCGCCGTGTAGTTGTTGTAATGGTTGGCAATGTCGCCGGAAATGTTAAGCAGTTCCAGCTTGCCGTGCTCATACGCGCCACGAAAACGAAACCCGGGCACTACTGTGGTTTCCGCCTCCACTCCGTAGCGGTTATCCGTGCTGAAGCCGCCGATCTGCTGCACGTAATTGTATTTGTCGTAGCGATAGGTGCCGGTCAGGTGCACGCGCCTCACGTTGCCCCACCCTATCCGCGTTTCCACGTTATTCGACAGGGTGTGGGCGTTGTTGCTGAAGTTGGTGCCCATGAAGTCGTAGCGCAGGGTGTAGGTGCCATTTAGATCAAAGCCGCGCAGGCGCTTCTGCACCGTGAAGCCGGAAAACGACTCCGCCAGCGAGGTCTGGTTTTCGAACTGCGTGGTGAATGGCGAATTGTGATAGTAACGGACTTCCTGGAAGACCCGCAGCGGCTCGAACCACTGGTATTCGACTCGCGCCCCCGCATTGTGCGTATCCACCTGCGGCACGGTAAGAAATGCCACTCCTGGTAAAAGGCCGTTTTCCTGGTTGTTCAGGTTCACTCGCGAGAAGGAGTAGTAATAGGTGCTCATCAGCTTGCGCGTGTGCTGGATGCGCAGCGTGGCCAGGCTCAGCCAGTCCTTGTTGTCGCTGCTGCCGTCTCCGGGCAGAGAGTAATGAAACATCTCGCCGCGGTTATCAATCTGCAGCACTGCTTTG
>Ga0075276_10000307_pt1 | contig 13655 bp, 8 predicted proteins | sample SF_Rice_5C_80N_4_FD_69770 | JGI IMG/M metagenome (GOLD analysis project Ga0075276, IMG submission 69770) | Rice paddy soil microbial communities from Twitchell Island, California, USA - SF_Rice_5C_80N_405 | ecosystem: Environmental > Terrestrial > Soil > Paddy field/soil | place: USA: Twitchell... | reverse complement strand
ACGCCCCTGCTCAGCGCCCAGGCGGCGCGAACATCGGCTGCCAGCGGAACTCCGCCAAGCTCCACGTATGCGCAACAACCGGAGCCATCCCTCGCGATCCCTCCGGCAGGTGTTGCCTTAATGGAACCAGGGGAGCCGGGGCAAACCGGGCCGCCGGTCACGATTACGCTGCAGGACGCGATTGGGCGCGCCAGTAGAAACTATGGCCAGTATCTTTCCGCGGTCACCGACGCCAAAGTGGCCAATGAAGACCGTGTGCAGGCGCGGGCCTCGCTGCTGCCCTCGCTCAGCTATACCCAGCAGTATCTGGGTACTCAGGGAAACGGCAAACTGGCCAGCGGACGCTTCGTCACCAACGACGGGGTGCATGTCTACCGCATCTGGGGCGTTGTTCATCAGGACTTCGCCGCGGGATTTTTCACGTTCTCTCCCTATAAGCGTGCCGCCGCGGCCTCAGCCATCGCTCAGGCCAAAGCGGAAATCGCGCGCCGCGGGCTGACGGTTACGGTCACCAGCCTGTACTACGGGCTGATTGTGGCCCAGCGTCAGTACGCCACGGCGCAACAAGTGCTGGACCAGGCACAGCACTTCCTCAAGATCAGCCAGGATTTGCAGCGTGGCGGGGAAGTCGCGCGCAGTGACGTGATCAAGGCGCAGATTCAATACGACCAGCAGAGCCAGGCTTTTCAGGAAGCGGCGCTGGCCATGAGTAAAGCCCGGCTCGACCTGGCGGTGCTGCTCTCGCCTAATCTGGACTTGAATTTCAACTTGGTGGACGACATGGACCAACCGCCGGCCCTGCCTCCCTTTAACGACGTTGCCGCCATGGCCGCGCATGAAAATCAGGATGTGCGTGCGGCGATGGAAGCTATGCGCGCGGCCCGGTCAGATGTCAGCATCGCCCGCGCCGCATTTTTTCCCACTCTCAGCCTGGATGGCGTTTACGGTATCGAGTCCAATGCCGTAGGCTTACGTGCGGTTGACGCTGCCTTCCCGGAATTGGGACCGGTGCCGACTCCTGGTTACTTCATCACCGCATCTTTGAATGTTCCCATCTGGAATTGGGGGGCCACGTTAAGCAAGCTGCGGCAAGCGGAATACCGGCGTCAGCAGGCCAAGGTGGAGTTCAGTCAGGCGCAGCGCCAGGCGCTCAGTAGTTTGTATTCCTTTTACAATGAGGCGGCCGTCTCGCGTGCGGAGGTGCAGGGACTGAGGCAGGCCGCCGACCTGGCCGCCGAGAGCTTGCGCCTGACCACGCTGCGCTACCAGGCGGGAGAGTCTACCGCGCTGGAGGTAGTGGACGCGCAGAATTTGCTGGCCGCGGCTCGCAACGCTTATGACGGCGGGCAGTTAAGGTATCGCGCTGGGCTGGCGACGCTGCAGACTTTGACGGGCAAATTCTGAACATGAACAACAATCGGCAACACAAAAGGCTGGGAAGGCGCGCCGCCGCCCTGGCCCTGGCCGCACTTGTGGGGCTCCTCTCCTTCGGGTGCTCCGGAGGCGAGAAAGAGAAGGAGCCGGTGGTGTCGGTGGAGTCGGCGCTGGTGCAGCGCACCCGGCTGCAGCGCACCGTGACCGCTGAGGCCATCCTATATCCGCTGCACCAGGCGGCGCTGGTGCCCAAAATCAGCGCCCCGGTGGAGAAGTTCTATGTCAACCGCGGCAGCCACGTGCGCAAGGGACAACTGCTGGCGCTTCTGGAAAACAAAGACCTGAGTGCGGCAGCGCAACAGAGCAAGGGCGAATTTGAGCAGGCGCAGGCCGCCTACGAGACCACTACCGCGGCTAGCGTTCCGGAAGAAGTACAAAAGGCGCAGTTGGACGCCCAGGCGGCCAAGCAGAGCCTGGAAGCCGAGCAGAAGGTATATGCCGCCCGGGAGGACCTGTACAAGCAGGGGGCGCTGCCCCGCAAGGAACTGGACGCGGCGGCGGTTTCTCTCACTCAGGCGCGCAACACCTACGAAATTGCGCAGCAGCACTTGAATTCGCTGCTGAAGACGTCCAAGGCGCAGGAACTGCGGTCGGCGCAGGGACAGCTGGCCGCGGCCAAAGGCAAATACCAGAGCGCGCAGGCGCAGCTCAGCTATTCTGACATTCGCAGCCCAATCTCCGGTGTGGTTACCGACCGTCCTCTCTATCCCGGAGAAATGGCCACCGCGGGCACGCCGCTGCTCACCGTGATGGATTTGTCGCACGTCATTGCCAAGGCCCACATCCCGCAAACCGAAGCGGCGCTGCTCAAAGTTGGAGACGCGGCCCAGATTGGAGCTCCCGGCCTGAGCGAGGCCCTTTCGGGGAAGGTCGCGGTGGTCAGTCCCGCGCTCGATCCCAACAGCACCACGGTGGAGGTTTGGGTGGACGCCCGCAACCCGCGCCAGGAGTTGAAGCCGGGCACGAGTGTGCACATTTCCATGCTGGCGCAGACCATTCCTGACGCGCTCACTGTGCCTGCCAGCGCGGTGCTGACCGAGTCCGATGGGACGACCTCGATCATGGTGATTGGCAATGATGGGCGCGCCCATCAGCGCGATGTCAAGACGGGAGTGCGGCAGGATAACCAGGTGCAGATCGTCTCTGGTCTGAAGGCGGGAGAGCGGATAGTTACGACGGGGGCCTACGGATTGCCCGACAATACGCGGGTGCAGTTGCAGGCGCCGCTTTCTGCGCAACCGGTGAAGGAAAGCCAAAAGGAGTAAACCAGTACCCAATTCTCAGCACCTGGTACCGACTGAGCATGAATTCCCGCTCCTATATCGAACCGAGACCGCAGCAACACGAGCCGGAAACCTCGCGCTACTGGTTTGCCTATTTTTCAAAGCCCATCATCTTTCTCATCCTGACCCTCGCTCTGGTGGGTGTGTATGAGGCTTTCACCATACCTATCGCGGTGTTCCCGGAAACCAACTTCCCGCGCGTGGTGATCGGCATTGACAACGGCGTGATGCCGATTGACCAGATGACCGTGACCGTCACCCGTCCGGTGGAGGAAGCGGTCAACAGCGTGCTGGGGTTGCAACTGGTACAGTCCATCACCAGCCGGGGATCGGCGGAAATTGACTTGTACTTTAATTGGAACGTGGACATGTTCCAGACCCTGGAGCGGGTGAATTCCGCCATGGCGCGGGTGCGCTCCACTCTGCCAGCAACCGCAGAAATTCGCGTAGACCGTCTCACCTTTGCCAGCTTCCCTATCATGGGTTACAGCGTCACCTCCCGCACTGTGCCGCAGACTCAGCTCTGGGAGCTGGCCACCTACAACCTCAAGCCGCGGCTGAACCGCCTCGATGGAGTTTCCAGCGTGGTGGTGCAGGGGGGACAGGAGCCGGAGTTCCACATTGTTCCCGATCCCTCCAAGCTGCTCTCGGCGCAGATGACGGTCAATGACCTGCTCAACGCCGTGCAGCAAACCAACCTGGTGGATTCACCCGGCCTGCTGGAACAGAACCACCAGCTCTACCTGGGGCTGATCAGCGGGCAGGTGCGCGACCCGGCGCAGATCGCCAACATCGTGGTGAAGAATACGCCGGCGGGAGTTCCGGTGCGGATTGGCGATGTGGCCCAGGTGGAACCCAGCGTTAAACCGCAATACACCATCGTGACCGCCAACGGGCAACCGGCGGTGCTGATCAACATGTACCGCCAGCCCGACAGCAGCACGGTGAATGTGGCCGACGAAGTACACGCCGAGGTAGCGCAGATTCGCAAGGAACTGCCCAAGGGCGTAGACATCCAGCCCTTCTACGACCAGTCGGAAATTGTGGTCGCCTCCATCAAGAGCGTGCGCGACGCGATTCTGCTCGGGCTCATCCTGGCCTCCATTATCCTGGTCCTTTTTTTGCGCGACTGGGGCACGTCCATCGTGGCCGGATTGGTAATTCCGGTCACGCTGATGGTGACCTTCATTTTTCTGAAAATCCTGGGGCAAAGCTTCAATCTGATGACTCTGGGCGGGCTGGCAGCGGCGGTGGGCCTGGTGATTGATGATGCCATCGTGGTCGTGGAGAACATCGTGCTGCACCGTGATGCGGGGCAGGGCCGCCTGGCGGCCATTCGCAGCGCGCTCCAGGAAATTTCCACCCCCCTGGTGGGCTCCACCATCACTCCCATCGTGGTATTTCTTCCCCTGATTACCATCACCGGGGTGACGGGAACGTTCTTCCGCGCCCTGGCGGTGACCGTTTCCGTATCGCTGCTGACCTCGCTGGCCCTGGCGCTCACCTGGACCCCGAACCTGAGCCAGTACTTTATCCGCGGCCGGGGCGGTGAAGGCGAAGTCGGCAATGGCGAGAGTGGCGCTTTCAGCGCTGAGCGGCTGCTGGCCGCCGAAGAGGCCACCATGCGGGGGACCTTCGGCCGCATTATCGGCTTCTACGAGCGCTGGCTGCGGCGAGCCCTGCAACATCCGTGGTGGCTGCTCGGACTGAGCGTGCTGCTGGTCCTTGTCGCCGGGGCCAGCTTTTACGGCCTGGGCACGGATCTGCTGCCGGAAATGGATGAGGGCGCCTTCGTGCTGGATTACACCATGCCGGCGGGCAGCTCGCTGCAGGAAACGAACCGCGTGGTCACGCATCTGGAGCAGATGCTGCACGCCATCCCTGAGGTACAAGGCACATCGCGGCGCACCGGCCTGCAACTGGGGCTGGCGGCCGTGACCGAAGCGAACACCGGTGACATTTCCGTGAAGCTCAAGGACAAGCGCGACCGCGGAATTCAAGAGGTCATTGCGCACATGCGCGCCGAAGTAGCACAGCAGGAGCCGGGTATTGATGTGGAGTTCGTTCAGACCCTGCAGGACATGATCGGCGATCTGACCGGCGCGCCCGAGCCCATCCAGATCAAGCTCTTTTCCCCCGACGCTGCGCTGCTGGCGCAATGGGCTCCCAAAGTGGCGGATGCCATCCAGAAGGTCAAGGGAGTCGTGGACGTGGCCGGTATTGAGAACACCATCAGCGGACCGGCGGTCATGTTCCAGGTGGATCCGGCGGTGGCGGCGCGCGCCGGCTTCACGCCGCAGGAGGTGGCCACCGACGCATCAGCGGTTCTGGAAGGCGAGCCCGCCCAGACGCCGGTGGTGGCCAACGACCGCGCCTATACCATCCGGGTGCGCTTTCCGGGCGCCGCTCGGGCATCGCTGGATGCCATGAAGAACATGCTGCTGGTGAGCAGCACGGGCAAGACAGCAACCCTGGGCTCGCTGGCCACATTGACCGACCTTCCCGGGCAGACGGAGGTCCGGCGCGAAAACCTGCAGCGCGATGCAGCGGTCACAGCCCGCCTGGAAGGCGTTGATTTGGGCAGCGGGGTGCAGGCGGTGATGAAGACTGTAGCCGGACTCCACCTGCCCTCCAGCATCCGCGTGGTGTACGGCGGCACCTATCAGGAGCAGCAGAAGTCGTTCCGTGACCTGGCGCTGGTGTTGGCGTTGGCCATCGTCCTGGTGTTCATTGTGCTGCTGTTCGAGTTTCGCAGCTTCTCCGCGCCGGTTGCTATTTTGGCCTCCGCGCTGCTCTCCACCTCGGGCGTGGTTCTGGGACTGCTGATCACGCGCACTACCTTCAACATTTCTTCTTTCATGGGCTTGATTATGGTGATCGGCATCGTGGCCAAGAACGGTATTCTGCTGCTGGATGCCGACCAGCACTTCCGAGGAGCGGGTATGGACGCGCTCGAATCGGTGGTGCAGGCGGGGCGGCGGCGCTTGCGCCCCATCCTGATGACCGCGCTGGCCACTGTCGCCGGCATGTTGCCTCTGGCCCTGGCCTGGGGCGCTGGCTCCCAGATGCTGCAGCCTCTGGCGATTGCCGTGGTTGGCGGCATCACCATTTCCATGGTCCTCAGCCTGATCATTACTCCCGCTGTACACTTCTACCTGAGCCGGAATTAAGGCACTCCCGGACTCCTGCCCCATTCCCCGCATGACAGAACTACGTCCGGTGCACGATAATTGTTAGTTACAGCGTCCTATCTGTTAGGAGAGGGGGAACGAGTGGAGCAACTGGAGCAGGCGGAAACCAGCCCTGCGGCTGTGGGCATGCCGGGCGCGCCTGTGTCTTCCATGTGGCGGACCATCCGCAACTACATCTTCTGGAATTACCAGCGGGGCAGCATTCACTATGACATCATGGTGACTCTCATCCTGCTTTTCATCTTTGTCACTCCGCTCTTCATAAATTTCAAAGATAAACCCGTCGAACACAGCCCGCATCTAACCGCGGTTGTCGTTATCCCTCAGGCCGGGGGCGGTGTCGCGTATCAAGTACCGGCGGCCGCCGTATCCGGCGAGAGCGATACTGCTGTCCGCAAGGAATTGCAGCGAATTATTGCGCCCATCGCCGGCCAGGCCAGCATCTCTAGATACGAGAAGACGAGTGATGCCGCGGGTGAGCCTGTATACCAGGTGTGGGTGAAAAAATAGTTCGCCGAAGTCAGCCCGCGGCCGCAACCTCGCAATTGTGAAATAAACGATGAAGCGCGCTTTCACGACCGCAATAGCCATGCTAGCTGTTCTGCTGGGGGTGGCCCTGGCGCAGAATGACCAGTCCGCGAGTGGCGCCTCTGGCCCCGAACTGAACGCCATTCTCACTCGCATGGACCAGACAGCGGAGAAATTCAAAACCACGGAGGCGGATTTCGTCTGGGACCAATATGCCAAAGTGGTGAATGAGACCGATACGCAGAAGGGCAAGCTGTACTTTCGCCGCACCAAAGACGGGGTGGAAATGGCGGCCCAGATTACCGAGCCCGCGGAGAAATATGTGCTCTTCCGCGATGGCAAAGCGCGCGTCTACCAGCCCTCCATTGACCAGGAGACCGTCTACAACACGGGCAAGAACAAAGCCGATTTTGAAAGCTTCGTGGTGCTCGGGTTTGGCGGGCGCGGCCACGACCTGGAAAAATCCTTTGATGTGCGTTACCTGGGCACGGAGGAAGCGCAGGGCGTTAAGGCGGCGAAGCTGGAACTCATTCCCAAATCACAAAAGGTGCGCAACACGTTTTCGCAGATTCTGTTGTGGATTGATCCCACCAGCGGTGTATCGGTACAGCAGAAATTTCTGGAGCCTTCCGGCGATTACAGGTTGGCGAAATATTCCAACATCCAGATCAACACGAAAATTTCCGACATCGTGTTCAAAATGAAAACTACAGGCAAGACCAAGGTAGTCTCACCCTAGGCGAGTTGCATTGCCCTCACGCTATCCCGGTATGTGTTGCAAAATGAACGGCTTTCCCGGTATGGGGCGGCCCCTGGACGTATTCACAAAATTAATTTGAGCCGGAGCACCCCCGGGCTATACTCTAAAAATTGCCTGACGCATCCAATGTAACTGGAGCCGCAAAGTCCTAGGGCACTATTCTTATCATGGCTAAAGTATTTACCATTCCCGTACAACCTACCCCAGTCAACCGCAAGCGAGAGCGCAAGCCCGACCCGCGTTATGTGGAAGGACAGCGCGTCCTGGTGCAGGCCATGAAGTATCTGGCCCAGGCAGACCCGCAGGGCAATCGGTCCGCCATTGAGTTGCTCTCGGAACACTTCCGCACCCGCTTCCGCATGAGCGACTCGCCGCTGCAATAAGGCAGGAGTCGGGAGTCAGTAGTCGGGAGTCAGCAAAACCACGCCTCGCCACCACCAACTGCCTCTGCTCTAACTGGGGCGGTGTGCCCTCCTTCTTTTCGTTCTCGCCGGCCAGCACCGGCGCCACACACCCTGCTGCTGCTAAAACAAAAAATAGGGGGGCGGAAGATCCGCCCCCCTGCTTAGCCATTTCTGAGCCGCGGCTCAGAAATCGTAGCGCAATGCGAACTGCATCACGCGCGGATTGGTGAGCAGGCCGGTGAACTTGCCAAACGCACTGGACTGGTCAATAGCGCTGGTGATGGTCTGAACGTCGAAACGGGTCAGATTGAGAACATTGAATACCTCCCAGCGGAACTGCACAGTGTGCGCTTCGTTGTAAGGCATCTTCCAGGTCTTGTCCAATCCCGCGTCCAATCCCGCATAACCCGGCCCGCGCAGCGTGTTGCGCATTCCGCTCTCACCCGGATAGTCATGGCGGAAAGCCTGAATTCCACTCGCGCCCAGCGGGTCAGGAAAGAGGTTGACGGAGCCATCGGGATTTTCCGTGACGCCGGTATGGGCAGGCGCAATCTGCGTGGCAGCCCCTCCCAACTGCCAATTCGTGGGCCAAGTGCCGCCATTTTGAATGCTGATTGGGAACCCGCTCGTCCAGCGAGCTAACCCGGACAGCTGCCAGCCTCCAATCACCGCGTCCAGTACGCCGCCCACATTGCTGGCCAGGCGCCTGCCTTTACCGAACGGCATTTGCCAGATCCAGTTGACATTGAATTGGTGCCGGGCGTCGAAATCTGAAACCGCTCTCAACTGGTCCGGCTGCCACGAATTGATGATCTGGCCACCCAGCCCACCCCACTCGGTAATGCGTTCTGCGTCGGAAGAGAGGTCAATAGATTTAGAGAAGGTGTAGTTGAAGTCGAATTGCAGGCCCTGCGACATGCTCTTGCGGACGTTAACCTGCAAAGCGTTGTAATTGGAGTTGCCGATCGAACGCCAGGCATAGAGGGAGTGGAACTGCTTGTCGAAGAAGGTGTTGCCGCCAAATACTGATGGATAATAATTCACTGCCGCTCCGCTGGCATCGGTTAGGTTGCCGGCAATGCCTGGAACTCCGGAAAAATCAGACCCCAGGAAGTCCAACTGGCCCAGAGACGTAGTTTCATTAAAGGTATTGCAGCTGAAGAGAAGGTAAGCCGCCGTCAGCGGGGAAGTAGTGATCCCGTTCGTGTTACCCGCGCAATAGGGGTTCAGGTTGTAGGCATCACCGGGTTTAAGTGGCGCAATGACGTTCCCCCAATACGCCGCCGTAGGACCGACTAAACTGGGTTTGATGGCAGAAGGATCGGTACCGGCAGCCGCCAATTGCGATAGCCGGCTGGCGGCTTGGAAGTAACTAACGCCACTTTTCTTGTCTACCAGGTCCAAAGGCATGGCCAAGTCTTCCTGGCTCAGCAGGCGATGAGCAAAACGCCCCACGTAGGAAACGTCCACGCTCATGTTCTTCGGCAACTGGCGCGACACGGAAAAGTCCACCGTGTAAGAATATGGGGTTTTGATAGTGTCATCCAACCCCCAATAGATGCCCAAGCCACTTCCGGAATCGGGAGGAGTGTAGGGGAAGCCTCCCGGAGGCGCTGCCGGCAGCAGCCGAACGCCGTTCAGGTCATTTACCGGAACGGTGTTAAGACCGGTCACCCGTGGCGCATTGTCCACCGAAGGAATAGAGGAGTTGGTGAGATTTGTGGAGAGTCCGAAAGAGCCAAACTGATCAAAGGTGTTCAGCAACCCGGCGCCAATACGGTCATAAACCATGCCGAAGCCGGCGCGGATGGAAGTCTTGTCGTTCTCTCCCACCAGGCTCTTCAGCCAGCTCGAACTGGGATGCGGAGAGTAGGCGAAAGCCAGGCGTGGGGCGAAGTCATGATAATCCCAATTGTAGTAGCCCTTCGCATTATTGGCCGGGCCCGCCAAGGAGAAACTGATGGGCGCCAGGTTGGGAGCGGTGCCGGCCCGCATGGCCTGGCCGCGGCTGTTAAACCATCCGCCCAGGCTCGTGGAAGGCGCCACTTGGGTTCCGTTGGTCTCCCACGGGGGCGAGAACAGCGAATATCGCAACCCGTAGGTGATTGTCAAATTCGGTTTCACCCGGAACGCGTCCTGGGCATAGAACTCGAACTCGTCGGCTCCAAAGCGCCGGGTCACGGGAGCGCCCTGCGGCAACACGGCTCCAGTCTTGGTGTAGTTGTACTGCCCGTCGAGCTGGCTTTCGACGCCCACCAGGGCCGTAACCGGCCAATCATAGTTGAGCTGGAAGTCGCTGCTGACGGCAGGCAGGCCGTTGTTTCCCGGATCCAGAGGACTGGAGGTGCCAGCAATACCGGCAGTGTCGAGCCCGGAAGCGTTGGTAAATGCATCGCTGAAGGAAGTCAAGAAACTGGTGCGTGGGTTACGGATGAAGCGCACGTTGCCGCCGAACTGGAAGGTGTGCCGGCCCCGGTTCCAGGAGACATCGTCCACGAAGTTGTGCACCGGCGTCTGGAACTTGCGGCTGCGAGTGACCGCCAGTTCGGAATTGTTGGCGCCTTCGTTGTCGTTCAGGCCGCGGAAGAAGATGAACGGCTGCGAGTCGTTGTTGCCGATATCGCCGAAGCTCTGGCGGGTATAGCCCCAGCGGAAATTGTTGATCAAGGTTGAGCTGAGGGCAGCGGTGTAACCGACGCTAAACCCCTTGCTGAAATCGGCGAAGGTGTGCAGCGGAACCTGGGAACGGGCCGGCCCGCCCTGGTCAAGATAGGGCACATCAGAACGCAGGTCATTGCGCATGGCGCCGCGCCAAAATAGGCTGTGGTTGCCATTGGCGGTGATCTTGTAGTCCAGGCGCGCGATGTACCAGTTGTTATTTATGGGCGTCGGACCCTTAAAGCGGTAGCCGACAAAGTTAACACCGTCGCCGGCTGAGACATCATTGGTGTGCGGGAAGCTGTTGAAATACTGCAACATCACGGAATTCGGACCGATGGCCCGCGGATCCATGCTGGCCAACTGCGCAGGAGTCAGGCCCATGAAACCGGCAGGAACGGCATGGCCCGCACCGCTTACGCCCGTCACTGTGGCGGCTGGGCATTGGGTGGGGTCGGCGCACTGGTAAGTCATCACTCCATCGCGCAGGCTGTCGCTGGGCACAATGCGCAGCACACTGGCCTCTTCGCGCTGGCGAGAACCTTCGTAGTTGGCGAAGAAAAACAGGCGGTTCTTTAGAATCGGGCCGCCCAGCGAGCCGCCAAAGATATTGCGGATCAGCTTCAAAGGACTGTTGGGCTGCCCTTGAGCCAGCTCCGCCTGTTTCACGAAGAAGTCATTAGCACTGGTTGCAGTGTTGCGGTGGTATTCGTAAAGCGAACCATGGAAGTTGTTGGTGCCACTCTTGGTCACCAGCGAAACCTGCGCGCCCGAGGATCGCCCCTGGTCGGCACCGTAATTGGTCGTGGTAGTGCGGAATTCCTGCAGGGAATCTGCCGTTACCGGCAAAACCGAGGTAAAGGCGTAGCCGTTTACCTGGTCGTTAACGTCGACGCCGTCGAGAGTGACGTTGGTCTGGTCGCTGCGCGAGCCATTGACGGACCCGCTGCGCGTATCCGTGTCTCTATTCACATCCGGACGGTTGCCGGTATAGACGACGCCGGCCTGAAGCGTGAGCAGATCAGGAATGTTGCGCCCCTCCAGGGGAAGCTCCTTGACCTGCTGTTCGCTGAAGGCGGCACCCAGCGACGCGTCAGTGGTATTAACAAGGGGGGCTGCCCCGCTGACTTCAACTGTTGTCTGTGCGCCCGCCACCTGCATGTTCAGGTCGAGTCGCACGGGGGTGTTGACCGGCAGCGTGAGGTAAGCCTGCTTCAGGGTGGCGAACCCGGGCGCATCAGCGGTAAGCGTGTAGGTGGACGGAGGCACGTCCAGGAATTGATACTCACCTTGCGGGCTGGATTTGATGGTTCGGACATAACCCGTCTCAGGATTGGACAAGGTGACAACCGCGCCTGCAATTACCGCCCCCTTGGGGTCGGTTATCGTTCCCCGCAGGGATGACGTGCCCGTCTGGGCGCACAGGTAGGAACTCAGTAAAGCAACGACTGCGAACAGGGAGATGAGCTTCGCGATGCGCATCCGGCGCTCCTATCAATTTTGGTGACAAATGGGCCCTGGGAGATTTGGCTAGCTACATTGCAATCCAACGTCCCAAATTTGCTTGAGGATTAAGTAGCCAAATCCGAAGGCATCAACAACTTAGGTTTGTTAATGGTGGAGCGTACACCAATTTACATAGGGTCGCTACAGGTTTTGGTAGGTGTTGGGGTTGATGCTACTGGTCCGGCCGTTTTGGGCTCAAATTCGAGGGGGCGGCCATGGCCGTCGCGCGCGTATTAGAATGCCAACCCGGGATGCTTATGAAAACATTGCGTCTGTTAATTGCCCTTGTTCCCCTGCTGATGACCGCCAGCGCACGGACTCCACCCACGCCCGGCGCCCAGCAGTTCGCCAACATCGGCAACCTGAAGCTCCAGAATGGGCAAGTCATCCGCGACTGCCGTCTGGGCTATCGCACCTTCGGCCAGCTGAACGACGATAAATCCAATGCCGTGCTTTTTCCCACCTGGTTTGGGGGGCGAACCCAGGACCTGGTCGAACTGATCGGCCCGGGCAAGCTGGTGGACAGCAGCAAGTATTTTGTAGTGGCGGTGGACACGCTGGGAGACGGTGTTTCCTCTTCGCCTTCCACTAGTCAGGCGCAGCCGCGCATGAAATTTCCCCAGTTCGCCATCCGCGACATGGTGGAGAGCGAACACGAGCTGGCGACACGAGTGCTGCACCTCACCCACGTTCGCGCCGTGATGGGCATTTCCATGGGCGGCATGCAGACCTTTCAGTGGGCGGTGGCCTACCCGGGCTTCATGGACAAAGCCATTCCCATCGTGGGCTCGCCGCGCCTTGCGCCTTACGACCTTTTGCTATGGCAGACCATGATTGATGCGATTGAGCAGAACCCCTTGTGGAAAGAAGGCAACTACACCCAGCCGCCGGTGCCGCGCGAGGTGGAGCAGATCAGCGATCTGGCGCTCTCTACCCCCGAGCACTACAACCAGGAGATGACGCGGGAGAAGTTCTTCGAGTCGCTGAAGAAGCCGGCGGACACTCACTTCGACAGCAACGACCGCCTCCGCCAGGCGCAAGCCATGATGGGATTGGACGTGAGCGCGGCTTTTGGCGGCTCCATGGAAAAAGCAGCGGCCGCGGTAAAGGCGCCCATGCTGATCATCGTGGACGCGCATGACCACATGGTCACGCCTGGCCCGGCGCTCAACTTTGCCAAACTGAAGGGAGCGCAGACCCTGGTCCTGGAGAACGATTGCGGGCATCTAGGTCCGGGATGCGACCTGCCCAAGGTGAGCGCTGCCGTGGCAGAATTTCTGGGAAAACGGTAGTTGCGAGGTTGGTAGTTAGTAGATGGGACTCAGTTCGTCACCAACTACCAGCTACTGAACTACCAGCTTCCTAATTTCTTCTAACAGCAGCCGAAAGGACGGCGGGGATTATCCTGCTCCACCTCGCGAGCCACAGCTACGGCTGCCGCAATCAAAACAGCTACACCGCTCAAAACTGCTGCCCACATAAAGTTTCACCTCTGCCCTGAATCTGGCTATACCCGGTATTCAGAGCATTGGATTCCTTCGAGAGGCCGGATGTTGGTTCGTGTAAGTACTTGTAAACAATTATGTTATATGGGCAAGTGCGGGTAATTATGCCGGTTTCGCCAGGCTGGAGCTCGGGTTGTACTCGGCTTCTCTTCTCATATCCCGCGAGCGAGGGTGCCCGCGCCACAATCTCCGCCCCTGCCTCGAAACCTCTGCAGCGGAGTCGCGAGCTGCGCCACCCGGCTCGCAAAGCCGGGGTGTAAAATTGGTGGTTTCCTATCGTCGCCCGGGTTCTCCTGGGATAAAGAGAGAGGCGCAATCATGGCTACAGTGCAAGCCCCACCACGGGCGCGGATTCACGAAGGGCCATTCGTCAACGAGCCGCTGAC
>Ga0075276_10000306_pt1 | contig 13672 bp, 9 predicted proteins | sample SF_Rice_5C_80N_4_FD_69770 | JGI IMG/M metagenome (GOLD analysis project Ga0075276, IMG submission 69770) | Rice paddy soil microbial communities from Twitchell Island, California, USA - SF_Rice_5C_80N_405 | ecosystem: Environmental > Terrestrial > Soil > Paddy field/soil | place: USA: Twitchell... | reverse complement strand
CACCCCACCGAAGCGGCGGGCGAACCTGGAGGGCTGCCGCGGGAGTGGGCCTGCGTGGAATCCTAGAGCGAGAGGTTATTGTTCTACCCTGGGCGGCTTGCGAGCCGCCCTTTGCATTTGTGCGTGTGCGCCCGGCCGTATTCTCTGGAGATGACAGACGAGGCGAGCCAGGGTGTATATTTCTCCCTTCTCCCGCATGCACAACAACTCGACCGCCCGCAATCTGTCCCTCTTTATCGCCATTTTCGGACTTCTTCTTCTGATCCCGCCCGCCGCCCGGGCCCAGGGCATTGACCCCAGCCTTTATGCCGGTTTGCGCTGGCGCTGCATCGGCCCCTTCCGTGGCGGGCGCGCGCTGGCTGCCGCCGGAGTTCCGGGAGAGCCGGAAACCTTCTACTTTGGCGCCGTGGGCGGTGGAGTGTGGAAGACCACCGACGCCGGCCGTGTCTGGAAGCCGATTTTTGATGCCGCCCCCATCGCCTCGGTGGGCGCGCTGGCGGTTGCGCCTTCCAATCCCAACGTGATTTACGTCGGCACCGGCGAAGCCGACATGCGCTCCGACATCTCCTTCGGAGATGGGCTCTACAAATCCACCGACGCGGGCAAAACCTGGCGTCACATTGGCCTGCGCGATACCCGCCATATAGGGCGCATCCTGGTGGATCCTCATAATCCCGACATCGTGCTGGTGGCGGCCCTCGGGCGCGCCTACGGCCCTAATCCCGAGCGCGGCATCTTCCGCACCACCGATGGCGGGCAAACCTGGCAGAAAGTTCTCTATAAGGACGAAAACACCGGGGCCATTGACCTGGCCTTCGATCCTGATAATGCGCACACTGTTTTCGCCACATTGTGGCGCACGCGCCGGCCGCCCTGGAGCACCTACGCCCCTTTGGGCGGTCCCGGCAGCGGTCTGTACAAATCCACCGATGTGGGCGCTACCTGGACGGAAATCTCCGGCCACGGCTTGCCGGCTGGCAACTTGGGCAGAATTGGCGTGTCCGTGGCCGCGGGCACGCACGGAGAGCGCGTTTATGCCGTCATAGATGCCCTGCAGAAAGGCGGCCTGTATCGCTCCGACGATGGCGGCGCCAACTGGATGCTGGTGAGCACCGACCATCGCATCCATCAGCGCGGCTGGTATTTCGGCACGGTCACCGCCGACCCGGTGGATCCCAACACGGTTTACATCCCGAATGTATCTTTGTACCGCTCCACCGACGGCGGCAAGACGTTCGTCTCCATCAAAGGCGCGCCCGGAGGCGACGATTACCACCTGCTGTGGGTGGACCCCGGCGATTCGCGGCGCATGATTGTGGCCAGCGACCAGGGCGTCACTATCAGCCTGGATGGCGGCCAGACCTGGAGCAGTTGGTACAACCAGCCTACGGCGCAGTTCTACCACGTGGCAACCGACAACCAGTTTCCCTACAAGGTGTATGGAGCGCAGCAGGATAGCGGCACTGTGGGCACGCTCAGCCGCAGCGATTATGGCCAGATCACCTTCCGTGACTGGCGCCCGGTGGGCGGCGATGAGGGCGGCTACATCGTGCCCGATCTCAGGGACCCCAATATCGTCTATGCCGGGGGAACCTTGGGGGAACTCCACCGCTTCAACTGGAAAACCGGTGAGTCGCAAGACATTTCGCCCTTGCCCAGTTTGGCTTTTGGCACCGACATTGCCGGACGCAAGTACCGCTTCACCTGGACTTCCCCCCTGGTGTTTTCGCCGCAGGATCCGCACACGCTCTACATGGGCGCGCAGGTGTTGCTCCAGACCCGCGACCGGGGCATGAGCTGGCAGGCCATCAGTCCCGACTTGACGGGGGCGGAACCGAGCGCCACAAATTCAACCGCGCCGCTGGCGCTGAGCAATGCCATGCAGCGCGGCTACGGCGTTATCTACACCATTGCGCCTTCGCCCATCACCGCGGGGATGATCTGGGTGGGCACTGACACCGGCCTGATCCAGCTGACTCGCGATGGAGGCAAGACCTGGGAGAAGGTGACCCCAAAGGGGCTGGCGCCTTGGAGCAAGATCAGCCTGATGGAAGCTTCGCCCTTCGATGCCGGGACGGCCTACGCCGCTGTTGACCGCCATCGTCTGGACGACTTCCGTCCCTATATCTATCGCACCCACGACTATGGCAAGACCTGGACCAAAATTGCCGACAGCATTCCCGACACGGCCTATGTTCACGCCGTGCGCGAAGATCCCGGGCGCAAAGGCCTGCTCTACGCCGGCACCGAAACCGGCGTTTATGTTTCCTTTGATGACGGCGGAAACTGGCGGCCGCTGCAATTGAACCTGCCGGTGGCGCCCATCCACGACCTGGTGGTGCACGGCAACGACCTGGTGGTGGCCACACACGGCCGCTCCTTCTGGATTCTGGATGACCTCACCCCACTGCGGCAGTTGGACGCGGCGCTGGCCAATTCTGATGCGCACCTGTTCCGCCCCGCGGCGGCGTTGCGGGTGCGTGCCAACCAGAACCGCGACACTCCCCTGCCCCCGGAAACTCCGGCGGGCAAGAATCCGCCCGATGGCGCCATCCTTGACTACTACCTCAAGGCCACGAACTCAACACCCGTGGTGCTCGAAATTGCCGATGCCCAGGGCAACGTTGTGCGCCGCTTCTACAGCAGCGACGTGCCGCCGCCCGTAGATTTTTCTCAGCTCGCTTTCCCCTCCTACTGGGTTGCGGTACCGCGCATCCTGGGCAAGAGCGCGGGTGAGAATCGGTTCGTCTGGGATTTGCGCTATCCCACGCCGCAATGGATGTTCCACGAATACAGCATGGCGGCGATTGTGAAGGAAACCTCCGTGGCGCCGCAGGGCCCGCGGGTTTTGCCGGGAGAATACGAGGTCAGGCTCACGGTCAACCGCCAGACCTACCGCCAGCCCCTGGAGGTTAAGGAAGATCCGCGAGTTTCAACTTCTGCGGCCGACCTGCAACGGCAGCTCCAGCTTGAACTGCGGATCACCGGCGCCGTGGCCAAAGACATGGCCGCGTACAATGACATCTCGGCGGTTCGCAAGCAACTGGGATCTCTGCAAAAAGAAGCGGGCGGCAAGCCTTCTTCCGCCAAAGTTGCCTCGGCCGCGGCGGCGCTGGATGCGAAGCTCGCCACGCTCGCCGGCGCAAGCCCGATTGGCGGCGGAGCCAGCAGCTTAGCCACGCTAAACGGAACTCTGGCCGCGCTGCTGAATGCCGTGGAAAGCGCCGATGCCGCTCCCACCGCTCAGTCCTATGCGCTCTTTGGCGAAACTGAGCGCTCGCTGGAGACTCTGCTCGCCTCATGGGAGAAGATTCAGCAACAGGACATGCCTGCACTGAACCGTTTGGCGCGGCGCAGTCACGTTTCGGAAGTCACTTTTCCGCCCGCAAAATGAGTCTCGGTAGAGGCGTTGCTTGCCACGCTTCCTATCGCAGCGCGAAACGAGACGTAACAAGTTACGTCTCTACGGGTAGTTTGTGGCGCGGGCGCCGCGCCACAGGTTTTGCCTTCTCAGCGGCTGAAGCTGGCGCTATCGCGCTTCTGGCGGGCCAGGGTTTCCAGATAGTCTTCGGCGCTTTCTGAGCCATCCTGCGCAGCACCCAGGCGGGCGCGCAAACGGGCAGCAATCTGCTCGGCGCTCTGCCTGCGCACCTCCGGGCTGAGGTCGTAGCGGCGCTGCAGGAAGCGCTCAATCAACTCCAGTTCATCCGCGGAAATCTGCAGCGCCGGGGATGTTGCCGCAGAAGCCCCAGTTCCGGCGACGAAATCCGGCTGCAATTCCTGCATGGCTTTTTCGTGCACTACGACAGTGCCGGCAACGATATCGCCCAGGCGCTGGTTCCGCGCAGTAAGAAAAACCGAGATGATTCCCACCACATAAAGCCCGGGCATCTGGTCCACCAGGCGCAGCAGGTTGCGCGCCACCGCCTCGTAAACCGTAATGGGGCGGCCGGAGTCGCCGATCACCCGAATGCGCACCAGGCGCTTGCCCGGAGTTTGCCCATTCCAGAAGATTTCGAACAGCGCGTAGTACCCGGAGTACAGAAGAAACAGCAGGAGAAAGAAAATGGCAGCTGCCCAGGTCCAGGCTCGCGGGGTAAAGCGCGCCACCGTGGGGACGAGCAACTCGCCGACGAGAATGACCAGCAGGAAGGCGAGCGTCTGGATCAGCATGTCCAGGGCAATAGCCAGAAAGCGGCTGCCGATCCCCGCCAGAGGAAATTCCAGCGGGATCTGTTCCGGGGTTTCGATGGTAAGCTTGTCCGGCGAGTACACCCGTGATCTCCACGCACTGGCTTGAGAAACGGCAGCCCTACTGGCGGCGGCTGGAAGCGCTGGTGGAACAGTCGGGGCGGCGCGGCGTGGGCCGGCTCAGCCGTTCCGAATTGCAGGAACTGGGCCTGCTCTACCGCCAGATCGCTTCCGACCTTTCTACCGTGCGCGAAGATCCCGCCAGCCGGCAGATATCGGCCTACTTGAACCAACTGCTGGGCCGCGCCCACAACCTGATCTATATGGGGCGCAAGACCAATGCCGCGGGCATTGTACAATTCTTCCGCGTCACTTACCCCCGTCTATTTCGGGAAAATCTGGCTTACCCGCTCACGGCGTTCCTGATTTTTCTGGCCGCGGCCATTGCGGGCACGGCGCTGTGCTTCTCCGATCCCGGGTTTGAGCGCTACTTCCTGGGAGGTCGGATGATTGACACGATCGAGCAGCACCGCATGTGGACGCAATCGGTAGTGTCTATCAAGCCGCTGGCCTCCAGCTTTATCCTGACCAACAACATTTCCGTGGCCTGTGCCACCTTCGCCATGGGGATTCTGGCCGGCCTGGGCACGGTTTACATGCTCTTTTTTAATGGCCTGCTTATAGGGGTGATCGGCACTGCCTGCTGGCAGGCGGGCATGAGCCGCCAGTTATGGAGCTTTGTGGCGCCGCATGGCGTGCTGGAATTGCCGGCCATCTTTATCGCCGGCGGCGCCGGGCTGCTGCTGGCGCGTGGTCTGCTTTTCCCCGGAACTCTGCCGCGGCGGGACTCTGTGGTCGAGGCCGGTGGCCGGGCGGTGCGCCTGGTGCTGGGCGTGATTCCCATGCTGGTGGTCGCGGGCTTCATCGAGGGCTATCTCTCCCCCTCCAACTTTCCGGCTCCGCTGAAGTTCGCCCTGGGAGCGTCGTTGGGCTTGGCGTTGCTGCTTTACCTTTCTTCCGGCAGCGCTGCACCAACAGAGATTGATGATTGACGATTGAAAACCTCTACAGCAATCCCCGATCTTTGATTTCCAGGTATTGATTGACGAGGGCGCTGGAAACCTGGTCCGGCGGCACTTCCAGGGCAAAGGCGCCTTGTTCGCGCAGGCGGCGCAGGAGCAACTCCCGGCGCTGCGACATTTCCTGAACCGCCATTACGCGATACATGTTCAGCGGGTTCTCCGGAGCGCGCGCCAGCAGTTCCATGATTTGCGGCTCGGAAAAGCTGATAAATAGCAGCAGGTGGCGCCTGGTTATCTGCAGCGCCGCCTGAATCACCTCCGGGGTCATGGCGGTTTCCGCCAGGTCTGTGATCCACACCACCAGGCTGCGGCGTTTTTGCATGCTCAGAAGCACCCGGGCAGCGCGAACGTGGTCAGCCTCGGCCACCTCGGAATGCACCAGGCTGAGCTGCTCCACCATGGTGCGCATGTGCGGGCTGCCGCGTCCCGGCGCCAGCTGTTGTTGCACCCGGCGGCCATAAGCCAGCAAGGCTACGCGATCACCGGAATACAGGGCCACGTGCGCCAGGGTAAGCGCGGCGTTAACGCTGAAATCCAGCTTCTGCAACTTGCCCAGGCGCGCCCGCAGCAGGCGTCCGGCATCCACCACCAGGCAGACGGCCTGACTGCGCTCTACCTGATACTGGCGAGTAATCAGCTTGGCCCGCCGCGCCGTCGCCGTCCAGCAGACGTCCCGCAGTTCATCGCCGTCGCGGTATTCGCGCAGGCTCTCAAATTCCCTGCCCAGACCGCGGCGGCGCGTCAGGCGCCGCTCCACTTCAATCTGGCGGCTGCGCAGCAGGTAAAGCATGTGCCGCTTGGCTTCACCCAGGTTGGGATAAATGCGAACAATGTGCGCCAAGTCAGCGCGCAGCCAGCATTCCGCAATACGCCAGCGGCTCTGGCAGCGCAGGAACAGTGGGCCGAGATGCACATCGCCTCGCTGCAAGGGCTCAACCTGGTAGCCGGCTCGCGCTTCTCCCCAGCGATCGGTCTGCATTTCCAATGTGGGCGGGGCACGGCGCAGAGCTGCCGGTACATCGTCCTGCGCGGCTGTATAGAAAATTTCGCCCAGGTTGCGCAATTCGATTCGCACCTCGGCCGGTGTAGAAAGCGCGGGCGCGGCCGTCCAGATGCGGCTGGCCTCCGGCCGGGCGCGTTGCAAGCGCCGCAGATCCAAAACAAAAATGCCCAGCAGCAGCACATCCCAAGCCAGCAGCCCGTAGAGAGCGCGGCGGTCCCACCAGGCAGGCACCAGCCACAGCAGGCCAAGCAGAAGCAGGAGGATCAGACGCGGGCCGATGCCGAACCCCCAGGGGCGCCAATTGCGCGCCACTGCCACGCGAGGCTGCGGAAGCAGGCTGCCCAGCATTATTTCGGGACCTCCACCGTGGCCAGCAGGTCGCGAACCACCTGCTCGGCGCTCACTCCTTCCAGATCGGCCTCGGGCTTGAGCACCACGCGATGGCGGAGCACGGCGGGAGCGATCTGCTTGACGTCGTCCGGCACCAAGTAATCGCGGCCAGCCATGGCGGCAATGGCCTTGGCGGCGAGCAGCAGGTTGAGCCCGGCGCGCGGGCTGGCGCCCAGGCTGAGCGACGGCCAATCGCGGCTGCGGCGCACCAGTTCGCCCACGTAGCGGAAAATTCCCGGCTCGGCCTGCACCGAGCTCACCGCCGCACGCGCCTGGCGGAGGGCCTCCGCGTCAATGGATTGCAGCTCCATGCGCTCCAGCCAGCGGGCGTCAAAGCCTGCCTGATAGCGTTCCAGAATCGCAATTTCCTCCTCACTCGAAGGATAGCCGACGTGGATCTTCAACAGGAACCGGTCCAGCTGGGCCTCCGGCAGCGGGTAGGTGCCCTCGAACTCAATGGGATTCTGAGTGGCGAACACGGTGAAAAAGTCGGAAAGCGGATGGCGCGCGCCGTCAACGGTGACCTGCGCCTCCTCCATGGACTCCAGCAGCGCGGACTGGGTGCGCGGCGGGGTGCGATTGACTTCGTCCACCAGCAGAAGGTCGGTAAACAGCGGCCCACGGTGCAAGGTGAAGGTGCCGCTGGCGCTGTTGAAGATGTTGCCGCCGATCACGTCCGCCGGCATCAGGTCGGGGGTGCACTGCACCCGCTGAAACTCGAGTTTCAGCACCTTAGCCAGCGCTTTCACCGCCAGGGTTTTGGCCAGCCCGGGCACGCCTTCAATGAGGGCATGGCCGCGGCAAAGCACCACCACCAGCAGTTGGTCAATGAGTTCCGCCTGCCCAACCAGCACCTTGCCCAGCTGCGCGCGTGCCTGCTCGGCCAGGCTGCCTACTTTTTCCATGCCCGTTCTCCTGCTTTTTGTAATGAGAGTTCCTCGCTGAAATTGTGCAGGGCCTGCACCAGTTCCAGCGCTTCACGGTCCTGCAGATCCAGGTTGTCCTGAGCCTGGCGGCAGCGCAGCAGGGCTTCGCGCAGACCTGGGGCGGCCCCCAGCCTTTGCCGCACCGCATTGTCCAAATCCAGGTCCGAAGCCGTCAACGGCATGCCCATGCGCCTGGCCAGCAGAAATCGGAAACGCTGGTAGGCCACCTCCACCGCGCCCCGCGCGGCATGGGCCCGCAGGTAAAGCCCGCCCAGCGTATCAATGAACTCCAGAGACGACAGGCGCGATTCCGTCACCAGCGGATGCACCGGCCCGCTGCGACGAGAAAACGCCAGCAGCGCCATTGCCAGCAGCACTCCCATCTGCGCCAGGGCCCAAGGCAGAGGGGTACGCGCGAAGTAGTCTGCCAGCGAGCGTCCCTGCCCGTGGAAGTATTCGTCCCAGAGGATGCGTGTGCGCCGCGGCGAGCCGGCAAAGTTCAGCAGGAGTTCCAGGTTGCCGGAGCGCTGGATGCCCGCGTTGGTCAAAGGGGTGGAGGCGGCAAGCCACAATATCTCCCCGCGTCCCAGCTGATAGACCACGGCTACCGGGGCCTCGGCAGTGCCATAAAGCGGAATGTAGCGCGTTCCCGTGCCCGTCCACTTGGCCAACGGAACCAGGGTAATGCTGGCGGCGCCGCGCGTAATCGCTCCCGAAAAAAGAGCCGGAAAGTTCTTCCACTCCACCGAGCTGATATCGTTCGCGCCGACAGCGGCCTCGGGCAGCAGCATGTCGGCGGACAAGCCGCTGGCCAGTATCTTTCCCCCAGATTCCACGTACTTGCGCAGGGCCTGGCGCTCATCTTTGCTGGGCGGAATGGCGGGATCGGCAAGGATGAGAAGGCTGTTTTGCGGGTCGAGCCCCTGTGGCGGATCCAACCAGCGCTCGGTTTTGTAACCCAGGCTCTGCAGGGTGAGGAAGGCTGCCTTGGCGCCATCCGACGAAGCCGAATAGCTGGAGGGATAAGCCGACGGCCGCGGGCCCTCGGTTCCGACCAGCGCCGCAATTAGCGCCAGAACCAGAACGATTGCGGCCGCACCGATCAGTAGCTTGCGGTCGCCGCTATCGAGGGCGAGTTGCATCCCAGGTTCTCCATTTCCTGCAGGGCAGACTGCGCCTGCGCCGAAGTGACCGGCCTGTATCCGTACCACGCCATTTCAAAACTGCGGGTCAGGCTGGCCATGGCTTCGTGATGCTGTGAGCCGCGCGGCAAAAGGCGCAGGTATTCGCGCGGAGTGCGCGCTGGGTCCAAGCGCCATACTCCCATTTGCTCCAGGCGAAATACTGCCGCCCAGTAGCAACAATGAACTGCTTCACGATAACGCTGGCCGGCAGCCGCCTCCCGGGCCGCATCTGCCCACTGCCGCCATCCCCAGGCGGTGGAACCAGGCGACTGCAGCCCGAGGCCTATTATGCCGTGCGCGGCGCGCCGCAGGTTTCGCCACAGCAGCAGCGCCAGCAGGAGGAACGCAACGCCCAGCAGAATCCACGAAAACACGTTGCTGACCGCGGGCTTCAGGTGGAGGCGGCGCGTCAGTTTTTCGATCTGGCGGCCCAACCAGCGCCACACCCGCGCCCACATCAGGTCCCACCAGCTGGGTGGACGAACAAAGCGGAACTCGCGCCGGCTGAGTATGGAAACAAGCTGCCCCCGCGCCATTTGCGACGAAGGCGCCTCAGCCGGCTGGCTGAGCGCCTGCGCCTGCTGCAGTTCCCACCGCAGGCGCTGTGCAATCTGTTCCTGGATGGCTGTTCGCTGCCCTGAGTTTTTCTCCCAATGAACCAGAGCCAGCACCAGCCAGGCGTTGGAGATGGCGAAGCGCTGGGCGCCGTTCTGCACTTCGAGCTTGAGGGGAACAGAGCGCCGCAGGTCGGAAGCCTTTTCGGGATGGGAGGGCAACTGGGCCAGTTCCGCCGACCACTTCTGCAGGTCGGCGACGTAGCCCGGAATGTCAGTGGAGATGTTGGGCGCCTGCGCGCAAGCGCCGCTTGCCATAGCAAACAGCAGAGGCAGCAGCAGCGCCCAGCAGAATTTCCGGGAAAAAAGCGGCATGTTTAAGCGCTGGGCGCGGCAGCCACCGCTCCTGATGCGGGCTGCGCCCCGGCCTGGTCCACCAGCGACATCATCAACTGCAGGTCGAAGGCTTCTTTGCGGACCCGGATATCGTAATACAGGAGGACCAACCCTATCATGATCAGAGGCGCGGAGAGCGCCCCTCCCAAGGCGCCGGATACCGAACTGAGGGACAGCAGCCAGACCGCCACCTGCCCATGGCGCGCCGCCAGGATCATGGCGATGTAAAAAGGCCCCTGAAAAATCATCAGGCTCACGTAGGTAATGATTACGGTCAACAGCAGCAGCAGAAAGCAGCGCAGGTAGTTGCCCTTTATGAGTTGCACGCTGCGACGAATGGCCTGCCCGGCGCTCACATCCTCCAGAACCATGACGGGAATGCAGACGCTATAGCGGATCATCAGCCAGACAAACAAAACAAAGATGGCCGGAAGCAACACCAGGACCATCAGCCCGGCTGCCACCCCCGCCAACGGGCCGCGCCCAATCATGGTGGGCATCAGCAACGCGAAGCCTACTGACATCAGCACGATGACCCCAAACACACGCACGGCAATCAGGAGTATGAGCCATAGCAACCGTGCCACTCGTCCGCGGATACGGCGATAAGAAGCTGCGATGGTGGCTTTTCGTCCCAGGTAAACATCGGCAACGGCGAAGGTGCTGGCCCCCAAAGCTACCGCGTAAACGACCCAGTACGCCACTATGGCCACCACGAACCCGCCGAGCGCCCCACCGAGAACAGTCATGTTAATGGCTGGGGCCGCCGACCGCGGCCCAATCATCGGCGCGCGAACCACGGCCATCAGGATTCCCGACGCCATGGCCAGCAGCGAAGGCAGCAGCATGATTCCGAAAAATAAGGGGAAATTCTTGCGGTACAGGCTGAACATGCGGTCCAGCAGTTCGGAGAGGTTCAGCGGCTGCAGCACCACACCAGGCATAAAACCTCCGGGCAACAGGGCCATGGTTGGGCGGATACTACCATAGGGTTGGGGAGAAACGTGTACTCATAAGCTGCCCGTTCCAAAAGCGTAGATTACGATAGTGGTACGCCCATACTCCCCGGATTGCAGGGAGCGGGGCGCCTATGGAGTGATGAGGCGGTGAGCGGCTACCAATGCCTGCCCCAGGCTCAGGCCGCCATCTCCCGCGGGCACCTCGGCATGGGTGAACACTTCAAATCCCTTTGTGAGCAGCGCCGCCTGTAATTGTTCCAGCAGAAAGCGATTATGGAAGCTTCCCCCGCTCAGGCATACACGCTGGAGTCGAGTACGCTGCCGCAGCATTTCGGTAGCCCGGGCCAAGGCATCTGCCAAACTGCGGTGGAAACGCGCGCTGATGATGGGGGCGGGCGTGGACTTCTGCAAATCGGCGAGCAATTCGGTGAACAGGAGGCGCGTAGTGAGGACCAGCTGGCCATCTTCGTGCTTGATTTCCAGTTCGTACCCCGTCGGAGCAGCGCCTGGATCCATAGCCATTTCCAGCTCGATGGCCGCCTGAGCTTCATAGTTCACCTTCTGGCGAATCCCGGCCAGGGCGGCTACCGCGTCAAACAAGCGGCCACAGCTCGAGGTCAGAGGGGAGTTAACCTTGCGATTCATGGCGGCCAACAGAAGGTTCACCTTGCCACGGTCAAGCTGTCCCACGAACGGAATCTGTAAGTCCAGGAAGCCCCACCCAAAGTGCCGATAGAGATAGCTGACCGCCATGCGCCAGGGTTCGCGCACCGCCGCCTCTCCACCGGGCATAGGAACGTATTCCAGATGTCCGGCCCGCTCAAACCGCTGGTAGTCCGCCAGCAGCAACTCCCCACCCCAGATGCATCCGTCGGTGCCGTAGCCGGTTCCGTCCAACGCTATGCCGATGACGCGCCCCTCCAGCTGGTTTTCCGCCATGCAGCTGGCAATGTGTGCGTGGTGATGCTGCACCCCCACCAACCGCCGATTCTGCTTCTGCGCCCACCGGGTAGAGAAATAATCGGGATGAAGATCGTGGGCCACAACTTGCGGCTGGATTTCCAGAACCCTTTCCTGGTGCTCAATTGCCTCTGCAAAAAACCGAAACGCCTGCAGGTTTTCCAGATCACCCACGTGTTGGCTCAAGAACGCGTGCCGGCCTTTAGTCAGGCAAATGGTGTTCTTCAGCTCGCCCCCGACCGCCAGCACCGAGGGCATGTCCTGCGCCAGGAAGACCGGCACCGGGACGTAGCCCCGCGAGCGCCGCATCTGGCGCACACCGCCGCCGGAGACGCGCACTACGGAATCGTCGCAGCGCAGCAGGATCTCGCGGTCATGCACCAGGAAGAAGTCAGCCAGCCCGCCCAGTCGTTCCACCGCCTCGGCATTGTCAATGGCGATTGGCTCTTCGCTGCGGTTGCCGCTGGTCATCACCAGCGCGAAGAACTTCCCTTCCGCCAGCAGCAGATAATGCAGCGGCGTGTAGGGCAGGAAAAGGCCCAGTTCGCGAGTGAAGGGGGCCACGGCATCGGGTATTACACATGCATGCCGTTTGCGCAGCAATACGATGGGCCGCTGCGTTGAGGAGAGCGCCTGGCGCGCCGCCTGATCCAGTTCACAAAAATCCTCCGCCGCCTCCAGGCTGGGTACCATGACCGCGAACGGCTTGTCCACCCGCCCCTTGCGCTCACGCAGGCGCTCCACTGCGCCAACATTAGTCGCATCCACGGCCAGGTGAAACCCTCCCAGGCCTTTGATCGCCAGCACCGCGCCATGCTTCAACTGCTCCGCCGCCGCGCCAATCGGATCTTCCGGGTTCAGCTTTTCCCCCGAGGCGTCCCACAGTTCCACCTGCGGTCCGCACTCCCAACAGGCATTAGGTTGGGCGTGGAAACGCCGGTCCCCTGGGTCTTCGTACTCCCGCCGGCAACGCGGGCACATGGTGAACGCCGCCATGGAAGTGAGCGGCCGGTCATAGGGAATGCCGCGGATAATAGTGAAGCGCGGACCGCAGTTGGTGCAATTGATGAAGGGATATTTGTAACGGCGGTCGCCAGGGTCAAACAGTTCGCGCAGGCAATCAACGCAAATGGCCACGTCGGGCGAGATCAGAGTGCGCACGCTTTCCTGTCCGTGACTGGCGACAATCTCAAACCGGCGGTCGCCGTTGCAAGGCAGGTCGCGCACGCTAACCGCGGTGATGCGCGCCAGTGGCGGACTCTGGGCCGGGAGCCGCGTGAGGAAATCGTCCACCGCCTCGCCCGCACCTTGCACCTCAATAACTACCCCAGCAGCGGTGTTGCGCACGCTGCCGCTCAATTGCCGCTCATTGGCAAGACGATAAACATAGGGCCGAAAACCCACCCCCTGCACGATGCCAGAAACGGCGATTTGCTTGCGCACCACCATTCAGGGCACCAGTTCGGCTTGTACGGTCCGCAGCGCCCGGCGTCGTTCCTCGATCCATTCCAGCCAGGTGTTGAGCCCGGCTCCCGTAAGACAAGAGAGCCGTATGACCCTAAGATCCGGATGAACACGGCGGGCATTGTCTTCCGCTGCCGCGATGTTGAAGGGCACATAGGGAAGCAGGTCAATCTTGCTGAGCACCAGAACTTGTGATTTCAGAAAAATGGCCGGATATTTCAGCGGCTTGTCTTCGCCCTCGGTGGTCGAGAACACCACGACCTTGTGCGCTTCCCCAAGATCGAACGCTGCCGGGCAGACCAGGTTGCCGACATTCTCGATGAACAGAATCCCATCGTGAACGGGCTGCAGGCGATCGAACGCGGTGCCGACCATCGAGGCGTCGAGGTGGCAGCCCTTGCCGGTGTTGACCTGAACCGCCGGCACGCCGGTGGCGCGGATCCGCTCGGCATCGTTCGAGGTCTGCTGGTCGCCCTCGATCACCCCGATCGGCTGCCGGTCCTTCAAATCGGAGATGGTCTTGACCAGCAGTGAGGTCTTGCCGGCGCCCGGGCTCGAAACGA
>Ga0075276_10000305_pt1 | contig 13684 bp, 9 predicted proteins | sample SF_Rice_5C_80N_4_FD_69770 | JGI IMG/M metagenome (GOLD analysis project Ga0075276, IMG submission 69770) | Rice paddy soil microbial communities from Twitchell Island, California, USA - SF_Rice_5C_80N_405 | ecosystem: Environmental > Terrestrial > Soil > Paddy field/soil | place: USA: Twitchell... | reverse complement strand
TCTGTCCGGGTCACCGAGAAACTGAGCAGTGAGACTTCGCACGCGGGCGACCGCTTCCATGGCACGCTGACCGCGCCGGTAGTGGTAAACGGCCGGACCATTTTCCCCCAGGGCGCCGCGGTAGCCGGGCAGGTGATGCAGGTGAAGAGTTCAGGGCGGCTGAGCGCCCCGGGTGAGCTCACCCTGGCGTTGCGCACCATTCGCGCCGGTGGACGCATCTACGAGGTTTCCGCCAACCCATTCTTTATTAAAGGCGAATCGCACACCAAGTCGAACGTGACCAAAATTGGCGGCACCACGGCGCTGGGTGCCTTGCTGGGCGGCATCTTCGGCGGCGGCAAAGGGGCCGCCATCGGCGCAGCCAGTGGCGCAGCGGCGGGCACCGGAGTAGCCGCGGCCACCGGCAAGAAACCGGCAGTGGTGGAGTCCGAGGCGGTCCTGGTGTGGACGGTGGGCGCGCCTCCGGCAGCAGTTGCCCCCCAAGTCGCGCAGCAGCAACGCCCGCGCGATCAGGACGCCTACGCCGGCTATCCCGACCAGGGCGGCTACGTGGAGGAACAACCTCCCGCCCAGGGTGGCTACGTGGAGCAGCAACCTCCCGCACGCCGGTATGACGACGATGATGATGATGATCGCGGGGATGACCGCGACCGCCGCAGTCATATCTACCGCGCCGACGACGGTTACGGGCGCGGGCCCGAGGGATTTTCCGACCGCGAGCGCCAGGTGATCTCCGACTGCATGGCGGACAGCTACCGCGACCTGCCCCCCGGACTGGCCAAGCGCGGCGGCAACCTTCCTCCGGGCCTGGAGCGCCAGCTGCAACGCAACGGCACCTTGCCCCCGGGTTTGCAGAAACGAGTCCGGCTTTTGCCTGACCAGTGCAGCCAGCGTTTGCCCCGTTTGCCCGGCGGCTGGGTGCGGGTGTCCTTAGGTGCGCGCATCATGCTGCTCGATCCTGGCGACCGAATTGTGGATATGTTCTGGATTGGCGGAGACTGACGGTCGCCGCTCACGCGCTGAGGGACTGTCGAGCAGGTTACTCAGCCAGACTAACTGTTTGATTCGCTTTCTTAAAGTCAGAGGAGAAACATGCGTCCCCATCCCAGTATTGTTTTTCTTTGCGCAGCAGCAATTGTGATCACCCTGGCAGTACTAGCCGGTTGCGGCAGCAGCGGCCCGCAGACCGGCTTCGTCAACACCTCGGTCAGCGACCCAGCCCCCTGCGGCGTGCCCAATGGTCCCTATAACCACCTTTACGTCACGGTCGCGGACGTGATGATCCACGCCAGCGCGACGGCTGGGCCCAACGATCCCGGCTGGATTGATCTGACGCCAAACCTGAAAACGGACGGCGCCAAGCAGGTTGACCTGATGAATGAGCCGGCCAACGAATGCTTTCTGGCCATGCTGGGCTCCAACCAGGAATTGCAGGCGGGCAACTACCAACAGATCCGCATCATGCTGGCCACCGGGAACGTGAAGCTGCAGGGCCCCAACAACTGCACCCTGCCGGGCACTCCGCTCAACTGCTTGCAGGTCGGCCTGAACCAGTACCCGCTGCAGCTCTCCAGCCAGGTCAACAACGGAATCAAGATTCCTTCCGGGCAAATTGCCGGAGGCCAGTTCACGGTGGCGGCCGGGCAAACCAAAGACCTGGATATTGATTTCAACAGCTGTGCCTCGATCATCGTGCAAGGCAACGGGCAATACCGGCTGAAGCCGGTGCTGACGGCCGGGGAAGTGGGCCTCAACTCGGCCATTAACGGCACGCTGGTGGATAGCGGCAGCAAGCTGCCCCTTACCGGGGGGACCGCCGTTGTGGCCCTGGAAAAACGCGATTCCAACAATATTGACCATGTAGTGATGTCCACCACGGCGGATCCGACCAATGGCACGTTCGCGCTGTGTCCGGTACAGAGCGGCACCTATGACGTAGTGGCTGCGGCGGTGGATAGCCAGGGCAACTTCTATGCCGCGACCGTGATCACGGGAGTGCCGGCAAGCTCGGCGCTGGGCAACATCGAGTTGTTCAAGAGCGGGTCGGCATCGGCGTCCTTGACCGGGAACGTGGTCACCTCAGCGGTGGCGGATGACGTTGGCCTGGCGGCGCTGCAGCCCATCGGGGGCGGCGTGCAGGTGGTGACGCCGCTGGCCGATCAGTCTCTGGCCACGGCTACACTCTCAACCAGCCTGGCCAACTGCGGCACGCTCTGTGCGAGCTTCACGCTGGCAGTGCCGGTGGCGCTTCCCGAGGTGGCGGCCTTCTCTTCCGGAACCCCGATCAGCGGGTACGCTCCGGCGCCCACGCCCATCGGTCCCGTGATGTATTCGGTGGATGGGGAACCGGCCGCGCTCGCTGACGGCACTCCGTCCTGTACCCCGGCGGATTTCGTCAGCAACTCAGTGACGGTAACCGGGGGCTCGTCGGCGAGCGTGGGCACGCTGACGTTCAGCGCCTGCCAGTAAGCAACTGGAGCTGAAAGGCGGCAGCTTGCGAGGTGCCGCCTTTTTTTGTTCTGGTTCCTGAACCAGCGGTACTGAGAACTGGGCGTCGAGTCACCGCTCTACCGCGCGCCAAACAGCTTGGCCCACTGCTCGGGCGGGGTTGGGGGATGAGATGCGGGCTCCAGGTTGGCGAGGACGTGGTCGCGCGACCCCATGCCGATCAGGGAAGTGGTGAGGCCGGGCGCTGAACGCGAAAACTGGATGGCGTTCGCCGCATCGCCGGCCATGCTCAGCCCCCGTCGCACAAACTCTGGCAAACCGCGAATCAGCTGCCCCTGGTGCAGGGTGGCGCTGCCCACCACTGCCAGCCCGGCGCGGGCGGCCATTTTAATTACCGACATTTTCTCCCCATCCAGCAGTTGGTTGGCGCGGGCAAAGGCTTCAGTCATGCCCAGGTTGAAGGGGAGTTGCAGGAAGCGGAAATGGTGCTGCTCGCCTCCGGCCGCGCGGGCAAGGTCGAGCAGGGAGGCCAGGCTGATGTAATCCCGCTCCTCTTCCCGCAGGCGCAGTCCATTCCAGGTGGCCACTCCGTAATAGCGGATTTTGCCCTGCTTAACTGCTTCCTCCAACATGCTGAAGGCGGCGTGCAGCCGTTCCCGGAAGCCCGGACGCTCCACTTCCGCCAGCTGCGATTCGGGATTATGGACATAGAAAACGTCAATGGTCTCCAGCCCCAGGTTGCGGCGCGAGCGCTCGATCTGGTCGGCCAAGTAGCGCGGCGCCATACAGTGACTGCCGCCGGCGACTTGCTGGGGGTCAAGAATGCCGGGCTGAACGTATTCACGCATGAAGTAACCGCGCATGTCGGCGGGCATTTCGCCGTCAAAGGCCAGAAAGCCGGCCTTGGTGCAGACCAGGACTTCATCGCGCCGCATCTCACCGGTGCTTACCAGTTCGGCCAGCACCGACCCGATGGCGCGTTCCGAGCGCTGGTGGCGATAGTTGATGGCGGTATCGAGCAGATTGATTCCGGAGCGCAAGGCGGTAGCAATGGCCTCGCGGTATTGGGCGTCAACCTGTTCGTTGGCGTCGCCCAGATAGGTGCCCAGGCCGATGGAGGAAAGCCAAAGCTCGCCCACCCCGGGCACCGCCTGCGGACGGCGGAAATGCCCGGCATCCCGCAGCTTGGGAAAGCGGTCGCGGTAGCGTGCCGTAGCCTCGGGGGTAGCAAATGCCGGAATCATCAGCCGTAAGTCTATCAGCCGCTCCGGAGTCACACCCCAGCACCATTCCCGGGGCAACGCAGCCCGCAGCTTGGTAATATAACAGCTTATTTAACAATAACTTACCTAGTACAGGGCCGGTTTTCCTGTTGCCTAGTCCCGTTCTGGAACCTGATAATACGGGTGGTTATGCCGGAGCAGGTGGCCATTCCGACCCAGGACCAGGCGCACATCCAGTCTTTGCCCGAGCCGTCGGTACAGAGCCAGGCTCAGGAGATTGCACCCGCGCTGGTGCCGGTGCAGGGCTCAATCCTGGTGATGATCCTCTACGACGTGTGCGAGGAGATCCACCTGGATGAGGTGCGGCGCATCGTGGGAGCTCGCCCGGTAGCGCCAGCCTTCAAGAGCGCCGCCCCGGCTTATGTGCGCTTTGCCCGCCCGCCGGTGGTGGAGCGGGTGGACCCGATTGTCCTGGCCCACGGGGAGCGCCTGGAAGCGCAGATCAAGTATTACGACTACGGAGTGGTCAGCATCATTTTCGAGCTGCCTTTTGCGGGCGAGTGGCAAAGCCTGGCGCAGCTGGCCAGCAGTTGGATGTGGGAGGGGGATTTCGACCGCCACGCCACTGCCATAGCCCGGCAGAAGCTGAAGCGCGCCCAGGCGGCGTTGGTGAAGCCCTATCAGACATGGTTGAGCGAGGACTATTTCATCTTCCAGGCCCGGCAGGTGGCCGGAAACCCTTCGGGCTCGGAGCTGCTGGCCAAGCAGGGCGGGGCCATTGCGCAAATTGTGCGGGGCGAGACCGGCGCCATATCTGACAATGAGCGCAACGAGGTGCTGCAGTCGAGCATTTCCTACTATCCCAACGACTTGGCCGTGATCGGCTGGAACGCCGCCTTCGTTTATGACAGCGCCGCCGGAGCGGAGACTGCCACCGAGCTGCTGGAGTATGCGAATTCTCAGCTGCTGGAGTTCCGCCACTATGACGAACTGCTGACGCGCGAACTGGAAGGAGTGTACCGCTCACTCGACCGCGGCACCGGCCTGTGGCGGCGCTGGAGCCTGGCCCGTGAGGCTACGCGCCTGCACACCGTGCTGCTGGATGTGACCGAGCTCTCGGAGCGCGCCGATAACGCTATCAAGTTCTTGAGCGATATGTTTTCCGCCCGTCTCTACCGCCTGGCCGCCGCCAAGGTGGGCGTAATTGACTACAAGAACCTGGTCAACCAGAAGATCCGCACCGCTGAAGACCTCTACCGCTTCATGGTGGATCAGTTCCATCAGGCGCGCGCTTTCGCAGTGGAAGTGCTGGTGGTCATCATTCTGATCGTGGAATTCATTGCCCTGTTCCATCGGCCGGGGTAACACACAGTGCCTGGGTGGAGCAGTCGCCCCGGCTAACGCAGCGCACCTCATTTCTCGAGGCGGCCCCGCAGGCGAAGGCGGCTGTGGCCACGTAAGGCTCCGTTATAAACTCCCTGCATGGCAGACGGCGCAATTTCCCCTGTGCGCTGGCTTTTTGGACCCGGCCCCAGCGGACCCGACGGCCACCTGGGCGCACGCTGGATCTTTCTACGCGCCCTGGGCCTGATCTACTACTCCGCTTTTTTCTCTCTGCTTTTCCAGGTGACCGGGCTGATTGGACCCAACGGTATTCTCCCCGCCAATGATTACCTGCGCTATGTGGCCCAGCACCTGGGCACGGTGGAACGGTACTGGTATGCGCCCACGGTGTTCTGGCTGAGCAGCAGCGACCTGGCGCTGAAGCTGATGTGCTGGATGGGCATGGCGGCGGCGGTGCTGCTGACCATCAACCTGTGGCCGCGAGCCATGCTGCTGGTCTGTTTTGTGTCATATCTCTCGTTTGTGGCGGCGCTGCAGGATTTTTCCAGCTACCAGTCAGACGGCATGCTGCTGGAAGCGGGCTTCATCGCGCTGTTCTTTGCGGCTCCCGGGCTGCGGTCCGGCCTGGGCCGCAGCCATCCACCCTCACGGGCCGCGCTTTTTTTGCTGCAGTGGGAGTGGTTCCGCATTTATTTCGAGTCGGGCTGTGTCAAGCTGCTCAGCGGCGACCCGCAATGGCGGCATTTCACCGCCATGGACCAGTATTACCAGAACGGGCCGCTGCCCACCTGGATTGGCTGGTACGCGCAGCACTTGCCGCACTGGTTTCATGCTTTTAGCGTCGGCCTGACCCTGGGGGTGGAGCTGGGAATTGTGTTTCTGATGTTTGTCCCCTGGCGGCGGCTGCGGGCATTGGCTTTCCTGATCGTGACGCCGTTTGAAATCGGCATCATCCTGACCGCCAATTACACTTTCCTGAATTACCTGGTACTGAGCCTGGGATTCCTGCTGCTGGATGACGGGGCGCTGGCGCTGGCGCGCCCGAGGAGCATAGGCGAGTGGCTGAAAAGCAGGCTGGCCGGCACGTCTCTCGCCAAACTGCCGGGGGAAGCCGTTTTGAATGGCGATGGCGGCGGCCGTCTCGTCCGGCTGCGGCAACACCTTTCCGCCATCCGCCTGGCTATTACAGCGGTCATGCTCTCGTGGATTTTCTACGTCACCAGCGTGCTGCTTCTGTGGATGTTCTTGCCCCATCTACCGCTGCCCACGCAACCGGTGGCGGCTCTGGAGCCTCTTCGCATCGCCAACCGCTATGGCCTGTTTGCGGTGATGACCCGCGCCCGCTACGAAATTGAATTCCAGGGCTCCGAGGATGGGAAAACATGGTCGGCGTACCCCTTTCGCTACAAGCCCCAGAACCCGGCGAAGCCGCCCGGAATCTACGCGCCTTACCAGCCGCGTTTCGACTGGAACCTGTGGTTCGCTTCGCTGGACAACTGGCGGGACAACCTGTGGGTGGCGCACACCGAAGAATTGTTGCTGATCAACGATCCTGAAGTGCTTTCACTTTTTGCCGCCAACCCTTTCGCCAAGAAGGCGCCGACGCAGATAAGAGCCGTGCTTTGGCAATACTGGTTCACGGACATGGCGACAAAGCGTCAGCAGGGACTCTGGTGGCGGCGGCAGGAACTTGGTTTATACGCGCCAGCACTGGAACGCCACCCCGATGGCAGCATGGGGGTGACGGCCATGCCTGGTGCGCCCCCCAACCTTGAACCGAGCTTTCACACGGAGACACTGAGAACAATTGACGATTGATGATTTTCGATTGACGATTGGAAGCGTCCGGTACGCCGCTACATCGCGGCATCAGATTCAAGTCGGAATTCGTCTAGCGTCAATCAGCAATCGTCAATTGAGGCCTGTTAGGCCGAGGGAGCTTCAGTGCCGGTGGGCCTGGTTTCGCCTTCGCCGCGCAAAGTGCTGACGCCACGGCGGACTCTTTCCCGGCCTTGCTCAAAGGTTTCGCGAGCAGAGCTGGCCAGATCGGTAGCGCGCTCGGCAATATTGTCGCGAGTTTCCTGGCCACTCATGGGAGCGAATAGAACACCGAGACCAATGCCCATTCCGAGTCCAAAGAGAAATGCCTTCATCACTGCCTCCTGTGAAAAATTCGGGTTCTGCTTCATCCCAGCCTACCGCAAAAGTAAGCCGGGTGGCGGCTAAAGAACAAGAGATGCGGAAAGCGGGCGAGGGTTTGCAGGCGGGCAAGCCCATTGGCGACGGAAGAAGGTTAAGGAGTTGAAAATCACCACGCAGCTCACAGGAATTGAGGATTCAGGAATACGACTTCCGCGTGGAGTCTACGCACTGATGCCTGAGTTCATGAACCATCAATGGTGCAGACCTGGCGCTCTGGTCCAGGTCCAGAACCTGTTCCTGGGTGCGTCAATCGTCAATCTTCAAACTGCAATCGTCAATTCCCGTGCTTTGGGTTTATCCTGTTGGCCGCATTGTCACGGAGGGTGAGGATGAAGCAAGCAATTTGTGGGTTAGCAGTAGCATTAGCAGTCTCGTGCCTGGCGGCGGGACAGTCCAATCCGGTGATGGACAGCGTGCGCCACATAATGCAGCGGCAGGAGAAGAACCTGGTGGGAGCGGCTGAGGAAATGCCGGACGGCAAGTATGGTTTCCGGCCTACCTCGCAGCAGATGACGTTCGGCACGCTGGTAACGCACGTGGCGGAATCCAATGACTTCATGTGTTCCCGGATCGCCGGAACCGAGGCGCCCAAACAGGGCAAGACCAAGCTGAGTGCCACCGATCCCAAAGCCACGCTGGTAGCAGCGCTGAAAAGTTCATTCGACTTCTGCAACTCGGCGCTGGGCAAGGTGAACGACTCCGACCTTGGCACCCAGGTCAAGATGTGGGGAGGCAGAGAGATGCCCAAGGCGGGCGCGGCCATCGGCCTGACCGACGACTGGGCCGACCATTATTCGCAAGCGGCCATGTATCTCCGACTGAACGGGCTGTTGCCGCCCAGCGCCAAGGAAAAGGGCGAATAGCTGGTTTTATCTGGCAACTTCCGCGCCCGGCAGAGGGATCGTTGTTCCCATCTGCCGGGCTCCTCTCTGCCGGGCTCCCATATAATGAAAATTTCTCGGCATGAGCCCATCAGTCCCGGCGGTCGGTCTGCCTTCTCCTACGCTGCGCAGCGCAGCTAAGGCGCGCTCCCGCGCGTATGTGCTCCTGATTGTGGTGGTATGGGCCGCCATTTACATTTCCAGCCTGTTCCAGCCGGCCCTGCTGGACGACGCTGACTCGGTACATGCGGAAGCGGCGCGGGAAATACTGCTTCGCCACGACTGGGTCACCCTGCACATTGACGGCATACGTTACCTGGAAAAAGCGCCGCTGCTTTACTGGGGCATGGCGGCAAGCTTCCAGACTTTTGGCGTGAGCGAGTGGAGCGCGCGCCTGCCGCTGGCGCTGGGGGTGCTCGCCCTGCTGCTGGTCACATACCGCCTGGGAGGGCGCGTGTTCGGCCCCGAAGGCGGTCTCTATTCCGCGCTGGCGCTGGGCGCCTGCTTCGGCATTTATATCTACACCCGTTTTCAAATTCCTGACGTGCTGGTTGCGTTGTGGCTGACCCTGGGCTTCGACTTCTTCCTGCAGGGACTGGAAGAGAGTCCGCCCTCGCGCATGGCGTGTTGGGGGCTGGCCGCGGCCACCGCGCTGAACGTTCTGACCAAGGGCCTGATTGGCCTGGTCTTTCCCGGCGCCATCATTCTGTTTTACCTGCTGCTCACCGGCAAGCTGCGCCACCTGGCGCGCATGCGCCTGGTTTCCAGCACGGTGGTGTTCCTGGCCGTCGCCGCGCCCTGGCATATTCTGGCGGCGCTGCACAATCCCACGCAGGGGCAGGTACGCGGCTTTCTGTGGTTCTATTTTGTGAACGAGCACTTTCTGCGTTATCTGAACGAGCGCGTGCCGCGCGACTACGGCACTGTGCCTCTGGTAGTTTTCTGGGCATTGTTGCTGCTGTGGCTGGCGCCGTGGAGCGTGTTTCTGCCGCAAGCGGTACGCGCCGTGCCTGTGCGGCTGCGGGTATTGCGGTCGAGCGTGAGCGCGCGCGACCGCGCCAACCTGCTGTTCCTGGCGTGGGCGGTAGTGATCATGGTGTTCTTCAGCTTTTCCACCCGCCAGGAGTATTACAACCTGCCGGCGGTGCCTGCCATCGCGCTGCTGGTGGGCGGCTGGATGGAGCGCGAGTCTGCGTCCGCGCCGGGCAGCCCCGAGCGCCGCGCCGGGCGCATCTCCTCGCTGGTGCTGTTTGTGATTGGCCTGGCCGGGTTCATCACCGGCATGATCATGCTGCGGCTCTCTGAAGCCGCGCCTCCCGGCGCCGAGTTAGCTGATCTGCTGCACCAGCGGGCGCCGACTTCTTATGTGCTTTCTTTTGGGCACATCTTCGACCTGACGGCGCAGGCGCTGGACGTATTTCGAGGCCCGCTGGTGGCAGTAGCCCTGGCTCTGCTGCTGGGCACTGGATTGAACTGGTACCTGCGCCGGCGTGACTGGCCGGCGCGCGGCAACCTGGCGCTGGCGGCAATGTCGGTGGTGCTGCTGCTGAGCGTGCATGCCGCCTTCGTTACCTTCGCGCCCATTCTCTCTTCCAAGAAGCTGGCCCTGGCCATCCGAGAGCATTACCGCCCGGGCGACACGATTGTGATTGATGATGAGTACGAACAGGGCTCCACGCTCAACTTCTACACTGGGATTCCGGTGCACATTCTGCACGTGCGCAGCGCGAACTTGTGGTACGGCTCACAGTTTCCCGACGCTCCCCAGGTGTTTGAGACCCACGATTCTTTTGTGAAACTGTGGCGGGGGCCGGGGCGGGTGTTTCTGTGGAGCGAGGGCGCGCATCCGCCGCAGGTAGAGGGGCTCACCGTGTACGAGTTGGCGCACAGCGGGGGAAAGTACATCCTGAGCAACCGCCCGTGATTTTTGTCGCCACGAAAGGAATTGATGATTGAAGATTTACGATTGAAAAGCACTACGGGGAGCTAGAAGCGGCGAGCGGCCGAAGAGAATTCCCACAGTCAACGCCATTCACAACGCCGCAGAGAACTCCCGCAAATCATAACGATAGCGCGAACAACCGCAAGGTCCTTCGACTCCGCGAAACGATCCCGCAAAGCGGGATCGTTCCGCTTCGCTCAGGATGACAGTAATCTGTGCGCTCTGTTTCCTGCGTGGTTAAATTCCGGACTCACTCGCTGGGGGAGTCCAGGGGCACCAGGCGCTTGTTGCGCACCCGGAACTTCCTGCCGCGCCAAGTGATGGTGTGGCCGAAGAAGCTGCCCACCCACACCGCCACCGACACCAGCTCGCGCAGCGGCACCAACCACAGGTCGCGCACGATTTGGGTATCGTGCAGCACACCCACGCCTACTACCAGCGCGGTAATCAGGCGCACAAAGAAGGCCATTCCCAGCAGGGCCCAAGCCCATGGCGCGGCGCGGGAAAAAGCCAGCGCCAGAATGGCCCAGAAAAATCCGAACGTGAAAATCAGCCCCACATAGCCCCAGCGCCGGGAATCGCGGGTGCTGCGCCCCCAGCGCATCTGGTGCTGCAAAAAGTCGGCGAAGCTGTAGTCGGGGACGAAGGTTTCCACCACCAAATCGGCAAGCACCACCTCATAGCCGGCGCGCGCCACCCGGTAGCCCAGTTCGAAGTCGTCGGCCAGGTAATCGAGCAGGCCGGCAAAGCCGCCAATATCGGCGAGCGCCTGGCGGCTTACCGCCAGGGTTGAGCCCAGGGCAAAGTGCATGCCGCCCTCAATCTGGCGCGCCGCCAGTACTCCGCCCATGAATTCCCCGCTGATGCCCAGCGCTTCCAGTCGCGAACCCAGGGTTTGGCCGGCGATCCCGCGATAAAAACTGGTCACCAGCCCCACCCTGGCCGGGCGGAACTGTTCCATGACGCGCCGCAGGTAGTCCTTGGGCACATGAATATCGCTATCGTTGACCAGGAGGTAAGGGTGGCGCGCCGCCTGCTCCATCTGGATGAGGTTGCTCACCTTGGTATTGGCGCCCAGGCGCTGGCCGCACACCACCAGCTGGATGGCCACGCCGGGAAACTCCTCCCGCAGTCGCTGTACATCGGCGACCACCGGGTCCTGGGGGTCATCCACTCCGAAAATGAGGTCGTACTGAGGATAATCCTGCAGGCAATGGCTGCGGAAGCACTCGTAGATGTGCGGATCGGAGCCGCGCAGGGGCTTGAGAATGCTCACCGGCGGGGTAAAAGATTCGCCCCCGCCCAGGAAAGTGCCGGGCTGCCGCCGCAGGTGCAGATAGCTGCGCGCGCTCCAGATGCAGAGCAGATAGAAACCGATGCCGCAAGCCGCCAGCGTTCCGGCAACAATCTGCAAAATGAAGAGAATTCGCATCAGATGTTATTCGTAGCGCAACGACTCAATGGGGTCGAGATTGGCGGCTTTCCACGCCGGATAAATGCCGAAGAGCAAACCTTCGGCGGCAGCCGAACCGAAACCGAAGCTGGTCCAGAACACCGACATGCGCGCCGGCAACGAAGACCAGAGCGCGGGGATGACGTAGGTGATGGCCGCGCCCACGGCCACTCCCAGCATTCCACCCATGGCAGTCAGAGTAATGGCTTCCAGCGTGAACTGCAAAAGGATATCGCGGCGGCGCGCTCCCAGCGCCTTGCGCACACCAATCTCGCGTGTGCGCTCCGTCACCGAAACCAGCATGATGTTCATGACTCCCACGCCGCCTACCAGCAGACCAACGCTGGATACCGCGAACATAAATATAAAAATGGCTCCGGTAATCTCGTTCCAGAAATCAGAGAACGAATCCTGGGTGAAGATGGAGAAGTTATCGGGTTTGTCCGTGGGCACGTGGCGGCGGCGGCGCAACAGTTCGCGCATCTCATCCATGGCTTTGGGCATGTCCTCGTGGGAGGTGGCCTTTACCGTGATCCAATGCGCCTTCTGCTCCGGGTGCAGCTTGCGGAAGGTGGTGAGGGGGAAAAAGATTTTGTTGTCCTCCGGGTTCTCGCCGCCGGCGAACACGGTTTTCTGGGGTTCGGCGACGCCCACCACCTCAAACGATTGCCCCTCCACTTGCAATTCTTTACCGTCGGGATTCCCGGTGGGGAAGAGGGTATCCGCGGTGTGCGGCCCGAGCACGATCACGGCCGCATGGCGGGCATCATCCATCTCGCTGAACCAGCGCCCGGAGCGCATCTGCATGTCGTAAACATCTTTTACAGCGGCGGTGTCGCCCTCGAGGATGACGTTCTTGGCCTTGCGGCCCTGGTATTTGACCTCGAAGGTGCCGGCGCCGAACTCGGGCATGAAGTAGCGCACCCCCGTGGTCACCGCCTTCACGTGGGGCAGCACCTTCATGGCCTCGGCATCCCCGAAGGTCAGTTCCTTGCGGGTGCGCATTTCCTCCGGAGGGCGGCCAAAGGTGAAAACCTCCATGTGGAAAGCGAAGATGAGGTTGGAGCCCATGGAGCCGATGACGCCGCGCACGTTGTCATTGAGGCCGCGCACGACAGAGGAAATGCCGATGACGACGGCCACTCCAATCACGATGCCGAGCACGGTAAGGGACGAGCGCAGCTTGTTGACCCGAATCGTGTCCAGGGCCATGCGAACGATCTCGGTGTAGTCACTGCGCCGCATAGAAAGCCCGTTTCAAAGTTTCAAATTTCAAAGTTTCAAAACCGGGTACCACCGCCGAGGCGCCGAGGAAGCCAATTCAGGCGACTAGAATTAAGGCTCCCTTCAGCGCAAGAACATGCGGCTCAGGTGCGCAATATTCTCACCCTCTCGGCGACCTCCGCGTCTCGGCGGTTGACCTTGGTTTTTCATAATTCGAACCGCAGGGCGGCGATGGGATCCAGGCGCGCGGCGCGCCGCGCGGGATACACCCCAAAGAAAATGCCAACGCTGGCTGAAACCAGCAGTCCTGCCGCCACCGCCCACAACTTAATACTGGAGGGCATGCCCACCAGCAGGGTGATGGTCTTGGCCACCGTTGCCCCCAGAACCACGCCGATCAGCCCGCCCACCACCGACATGGTGGCCGACTCGATCAAAAACTGCAGCAGCACGTCCCGCCGCCGCGCCCCCATGGCCTTACGGATGCCTACCTCGCGGGTGCGCTCCGTCACCGAAACCAGCATGATGTTCATGATTACAATTCCCCCCACCACCAGCGAGATGGCGGCAATAGCCACCATGGCAATAAAAAAGGTGCCGCTCAGGTTGGCCCACATACTGAGGAAGTTCTGGTTGTCTTCCACCGCGAAGCTGTCCGGTTGGCCAGGCATATCGTGGCGGCGGGCGCGCAGAATGGAGCGCGCTTCATCCATGGCACCGTCGAGGGCGGCGCCCACCCCGGCCGCTTTGCCGGATATGCGGATGCTGGTGTGGTAACCGTATTGGCGCAGCCAGGTGGTGATGGGAACAATGACGTAGTTGTCCCGGCTCTGCCCCAGGGTTTTGCCCTCCTTTTCACCCACGCCGATAACCAGGTAGGGCTTGCCGTCCACGCGAATCTCGCGGTTGATGGGGTCAATGCCGGGCAAAAGGTTCTGCACAATATCGTTGCCGATAATGGCCACAG
>Ga0075276_10000304_pt1 | contig 13701 bp, 13 predicted proteins | sample SF_Rice_5C_80N_4_FD_69770 | JGI IMG/M metagenome (GOLD analysis project Ga0075276, IMG submission 69770) | Rice paddy soil microbial communities from Twitchell Island, California, USA - SF_Rice_5C_80N_405 | ecosystem: Environmental > Terrestrial > Soil > Paddy field/soil | place: USA: Twitchell... | reverse complement strand
ATCCCCCTTGCCCGTCATGTCCAGCGCCCACACGCGATTGATGGGCACGGGGCGGGGAGGGCGGTGCTTGAGCTTCTTGCGCAATACGTCGATCTCATAGCGGTGCCGCCGGATGGTGTAATGCACATACGATTTGCTCATCGTCATCTTCCGGCTGGAGGCATAAATGCGGTTGAACAGCTTCTCCACCGTGCGGCAGCCCGCGCCCGACAAGGCGGCCAGGCGCAGCACTTCGTGCTTCACCCAGGCGGGCTTGGGCTGCGAGCGGCGGGCCGCCCTCGCGGAATTCTCAGTCCCGCCCGAGACCGCAACTCCCTTGGGGATGCGCCAGCCGCGACGGCGGTAGCGTGTTCGTCCAATCATTGCCGAAGCGCGAAAGATCCGCGCCAATAACCGGAGCAGCGAAATGAGCAATGCAAGAAAAGCGGGGATGAACACGAGGAAACACCGAAGCGCATGAGGGGCGAGCACCATAAACCGCTTGGCCTGCGTTGCCACCTGTCAGTGTTGACAGGTGTCGGGCGTCTTGTGGGCGCGTTTATTTCTGTGAAGGAATGCCTCGGGCTCGATGCCAGCCTGCTTGAGAATGGCGCGTAGCGTGCCTTCCGGCATGTCGCCCGGATGGTTGGGAATGGTGGTGTAGCGGCCTAAGTCGGGGGCTGGCGCGGGTCGCTTCGTTCGCTCAGGCGGTCTTTTCGATTGATCTGGAAGAAGAATTTCGCGAATTCTGAGCCGGCGCGGTGTATGCGGCATGCATTCCGCATGGAGTGTTATGCGTTTCTCCCCCTACCTGTCAACATTGACAGTTGGCATTGCCATTCCGGCATGCTGTAATGCGCGGTCGCGTTAGTTTTAGGGAGCAAGGGGAGAGGTGCGGCAACCCGAATTTATTACTTCAGTCGGCCTTAAGAGCGACATTCCGCGTGGTTCCATTGGCAATCTATCAGCCGGATGCGCTGCGGCCCTTGCTGTTGCGGGGCGGGCGCGCAGGCCGCTGTTTGGGACTGTACGGTCGTGGTACCCGCGATTCCCGATTATGCGATCCGAATGTATGGAATTTGAATAGGTGCGCCTGGGCGCAAGAGGTGCTTGCCCCCTTGCGAACTGGCCGCTTGCTACGGGAATCATGCCACAGTACCAATATACCGCTTTGTCGAAGAACGGCACGCTCGTCGCGGGCGAGAGCGCGGCTGTTTCTGCGGACACGCTGAAGGCCGAACTGGCGGACCACGGCCTGCTCGCGCAGCGCATTCGCGTGAAGCGGGAGTGGGCGAGCGTGGTGTTGCGCCGCGGGGTGCGCACGGAGGCCTTCATGCAGGTGGTGCAGGAGCTGCTCTCCATGATGCGCGCGGGTTTGCCTCTGCCGGAGGCGCTGGCGATTGCGGCGGATCGCCCCGGCGAACCCAATCTTGCGCGGGTCCTGGAGCGCGTGCTGCATGACGTGAAGGCGGGCGCGCTGTTTTCCCAGGCGTGCGCTGCACATCCGGAGATATTCGATTCCCTTTTCCTGGCCGCGGTGCGGACGGGCGAGAAGACCGGCGAAATGCCGGCGGTGCTTTCCCGCCACCTGGAATTCCTGCGCCGCAAGGTGGCGCTGCAAAAGAAGGTATCCCAAGCGCTGGCCTATCCCATTTTTTTGATGATCGCGCTCACCGTCATCCTTGGGGTGATGTTCGTCTTTGTGATGCCGCGCTTCGTTTCCATGTATGCGAATTTCGACGCCAAGCTGCCCGCGCCCACGCAGTTGCTGCTTGATGCCGTGGCCCATATGCCGTTGATCGTCGTGCTTGTCGCCGTGCTGAGCGCGGGGGCGGTATACGGCTGGCGCACGTTTGCGGGCCGGCCGGAAGGGCGCCTGAAGATAGACGCGTGGAAGCTGCGCCTGCCACTGGTCGGCAACGCGGTGCGCACGGCGGCCATCGCCCAGTTTGCGCGCACCGTTGCCACGCTGCTGGGAGGCGGCACTTCGCTGGTTGAGGCCTTGCGTCTGGTGCAGGAATCGTTTCCCAACCGGGCCTATGCGGCGAAAGTGGGCGAAGTGGCGGCGAGCGTGACTCAGGGCGAGAGCCTGGCGAAGGCGGTGCGCGCGGCGAATCTCATGCCCAATACGGCGGTGAAGATGCTGCAGGTGGGCGAGGCCTCGGGCGGACTGGACGGCATGCTGGCGGAGATCGCCCAGTATTACGAGGAGGTGCTGGAGGGCCGCCTGACGCGCCTGATGGCGCTGATCGAGCCTGCGCTGATGCTGGTGATGGGCGTGATGATAGGCGGCATCATCATTGTGATGTATTTGCCGATATTCAACCTCGCGGCGGTGATCCGATGAACCATCCCTTCCTGCGCCCCGGCCTCGGCGAGATCCTCGCGGCGCGCGGCTTCGCCAGCCAGGCGCAGATCGAGGCCGCCGCGGCCAACGACGAGGCGGGGCAGGAATCAAGCCTGGGCGAGATCCTGCTCCGGAACAGGATCATCACCGAGGAACAACTGGCGCAGGTGCTGGCCGAGCAGTTCAACCTGCCCTATGTCACGCTGGAAGGCTTTACCGTGCCTTCCGAACTGTTCCGCTACATCCCGGTGGCGGACTGCTATCAATCCGGTGCGCTGCCTTATCGGCGGGAAGGCGGCGAACTGGAAGTCGTGCTGTCTGACCCGCGCGAGATGGCGCTGCCAGAGCGGCTGGAGGCGCAGCACGGGCTGCGGGTGAAAGTTTCGCTGGCAAGCCGCACGGCGATCGAGGCCGCGCTCAAGCGTAGCGAGGGCGAGGCCGCGCTGCTCAAGGATGTGTCGGAAGATTTCCGGCTGGTAGTGGTGCGCGAGGGCGCAGACGGGACCGAACACGCCGTTTCGCTGGACGCGCTGGAGGATGGCTCGGGGCCGGTGGTGCGCCTGGTCAACACGCTGCTGGCGGCGGCGCTCACCAAGCGCGCCAGCGACGTGCACATCGAGACCCATGAACAGGCGATCTCGGTGAAATACCGCATCGACGGCGTGTTGTATCCGGCCACCGAAATGCTGGACAAGCGCCACCACAGCGCGCTGGTGTCGCGGCTCAAGGTGATGGCCGAGCTGGACATCGCCGAGAAGCGCGTGCCGCAGGACGGGCGCTTCAGGCTGCGCTTTTCCGGACGCGACATCGACTTCCGCCTGTCGGTCATGCCCGCGGTGTTCGGCGAGGATGTGGTGATCCGCATCCTCGACAAGTCTTCTGTAACGCGTGACCTCAAGCGCCTGCGCCTGGACGGCCTCGGCATGTCGCCGGAGGTGATGAAGAAATTTCGCCGCGCGATACGCGAACCCTACGGCATGGCGCTGATCACCGGCCCCACCGGCAGCGGCAAGACCACGACGCTGTATGCAGCGCTGTCCGAGATCAACGACGGCGAGGAAAAGATCATCACCATCGAAGACCCGGTGGAATACCAGCTCGACGGCATCGTGCAGATCCCGGTCAACGAGAAGAAGGGGCTGACCTTTGCGCGTGGGCTGCGCTCCATCCTGCGCCACGATCCGGACAAGATCATGGTGGGCGAGATACGCGACGCGGAGACCGCGGCCATCGCGGTGCAGTCCGCGCTGACCGGCCACCTGGTGTTCACCACGGTGCACGCCAACAATGTGTTCGATGTGGTCGGCCGCTTCGCGCACATGGGCATAGATGCCTACAGCTTCGTTTCCGCGCTCAACTGCGTGATGGCGCAGCGGCTGGTGCGCATGATCTGCCCGCAATGCAGACGCGAGGCTGCGGTGGATGAGGATATGCTGGAGTTTTCCGGGCTGGAGCCAAAGGCGTATGCCGATCAGGTGTGGTATGAGGGCGCGGGCTGCGAGCATTGCCATGGCACGGGCTATCGCGGCCGGGCCGCGATTACCGAGTTCCTGGACCTTACGCCCAATATTCGCCAGCTCATCATTGAACGCCGTCCGCTGCCGGAACTGCAGGATGCGGCGCTGGCGGAAGGCCTGGTGACGTTGCGCCAGTCCGCCCTGGACGCCGTATTCAGGGGTGAAACGACGCTGAAGGAAATCAACCGTGTCACTTTCGTCGATTAAGTCCTGGATAAGGCGGATGTCGCCGCGGCCCGAGGCGGTTGCGGGGATTGCCATAGACGCAAGGTCGGTCTGCGTCGCACTGCTCTCCGCTGAGGGAGACGGCCAGGCCTTGCACGCCATAGAGGTGCGCGAGCTGCCGAAGCCGCTGTTCGAGGCGCCGCCTACCGCTGTGGACGAGGCCAGTCTTGCCGAGGCGCTGCAGGGAGCGAGCGCGGCACTTAGCGGCAAGTTCGCGGCGGTACGCGTTGTCCTGCCGGACACCGTCATTCGCAGCGCGGTATTGGATCTGGACGACCTGCCGAAAACGGAGGAGATGCGCGGGGCGTTGCTGCGCTGGCGCTTCGCCAAGGAGTGGCAACGCCCTGAGGATGCGCTGGAGTGCCGCGGCGCCGAACTGGGAGAGGATCGGGGAAAAAAGGTGTATTTCGGGCAGGCAGCCGATCGCCAATGGCTGGACTCCGTGAAGCGCGCGCTGGCCACCGCTGCCATCGTGCCCTGGTCGCTGAACGCGGCGGCGGTGAGCCGCTTCAACTGTTTCCATGATGACATGGTGACGGGTGCCGGGGGCGCGTTGCTGGCGCTCGATGCCGCATGCTGGAACCTGCAGGTGTGGGATGCGCAGGGGAGGGTGCGCCGCGTGCTCACGCGCTTGCGCGTCGCGGGCGCCGCGGAATACGAAAGCATCGCCAATGCGGTGGAGCGTGCCATTCTCGGTTATGTACACGAGGCGGGAGGACGGGCCGTGGACAGCCTCTACCTTAACGGGGGCGAGGATGAGGTCGCGGGCTTGGCTGCGGTGTTCAAAGGCCGTCTGCGCGAATCTGCGATCTGGCTGCGCCCGGATGCCAAGGTGGCCGGCTCGCTGGCCGGGATGAGGACAGGGTTGGCGCCGCTGGCGCTGGCTGCAGCACTGGGTGGATGACGCGCAAGTAATGAAGATCGCTACGAATTTTGTGCGCCCGGCGCAGCGGGCCGTGCCCGCGATTGCCGCTGCAATGGCGGCGGTCGCTGTGGCGCTCATAGTGTGGGCGGCTTGGCTTGCCAACGACGCCGCCGGGCTGCGCGGTGAGTTGCCGCAGTTGCGCACACGCCTCGCGCACGTGGAAGCGCAAAAACCCGTCTCGGCCGTGCGCTTGCCGCCCGCCAGCGAACTCGGGGAAGTCCGCGCGCGCGTGGCGCGTATCAACGCTGCGGCCCAGACCAAGGGACTGCCCACATTGGCGCTGCTGGACGATCTGGAAAAGCAGTTGCCGCGCGACGCATGGCTGACCAGCGTTCATCATCGCGCGACCCAAGGCGAGGTGGTGCTGGTCGCCGCGGCGCGGCGCGCCGATCCCCTGTCGGATTTCCTGCTTAAACTCGAAGACGACCCACTGTTCGAGGAAGTGATGCTGGTGCGCGAGGCGCAGGCGGGAGAGGGCGCGGCCGTGCAGTACGAGATACGACTCAAGGTGCGGACATGATGCAGTTTGCCGAGGCCATGGCCATGTTGCGCTACAGCCTGCGCGCGCGTATGGCGCGTTTCGCGATGTATGCCATGGTGGCCGCGGCTGCGATCTGGCTCGCGGTTGCCGCGATCTGGTGGCTGCCCGCGCAGCGAGAGCATGCGCGGCTCGAGCGGGATATTGCGGCACGGCGGGCAATGATCGTGGACGCGGCGCGCGCGGCGCAGGTGGCGGATGCGGAACGCAAGGCGCAGGCCGGGCTTGCGTTGTTCGAAAAGAAGCTGGCCGCGCATGCCGGGCAGGCGCAGCTCATTCGCGACGTGGCGCGGCTGGCTGCACAGCGTGGCATGCGCGTGGTCTCACAGTCGTTCGACGACGGGCGGTCGCAGCCGGGGGACGGGGCGCTTTACCTGAACCTGGGCCTGACGGGCAGCTATCCTGCGCTGCGCCGGCTGCTCGCGGATTTTTCCGGCCTGCCGGTATGGCTGGAAGTGGTCGAGGCGCACATCGAGCGGGGCGGGGAGGGCGGTCAGGTGCGCGCGCAACTCCGGCTGCTGACCTATCGGACTGACAGGGTGGCCGCGCAATGAACCGGCGTTACCAGCTTTACGTAGGAGCAATCGCCCTGCTTGCCGCGGTTAACGTGGCGCGCTGGGCGCTCCACGGCGCGACGGCGGAGCAGGCGGCGCGCGAACGGGCGCCGCTGGCGGAAGATTTTCGCCTGCGCGTGGATGTGCCCGCGCCAGCGGGCCACGAGCGCGATCTGTTCGCGCGGGCGGGCGGCGGGTCCGGGGAATACCTTGGGGATGGCGGCTTCGGGGTCAGGAAAAGGCAGGCTGTAAGGCCGGTGGTGAAGATGGCCGCCTTGGCACCGGTCTCCGCGCCAGACGTCGCCCAGGTGATGGCGCAAAACGGCCTGGGAAGGCTGCGCCTGTTGGGTGTGGTATTTCATGCTGGCAAGCGCCAGGCTTACTTGGCGCAGGACAAGGAGAATTGCATCGCGGCGACCGGCGATACCGTCTTTGGGCAGTATGCCGTAGACGAGATCACGGTGGATGCGGTGCAGCTCAGGGACACGAATACGAATATGACCAGAAGGATACCCGTCTCGGGTAAGTGATAGCCATGATGCAGTTTGCAAGATCGGGGGGGAAGCTCCTGTTGCTCGCGGCGGTTCTGTTCTCGCTGGCGGGATGCGCGGGACATGCGACGCGAGGGGATGAGTATGCGCGCAAGGACGAGTGGGCCAAGGCCATCCTCGAGTACCGCCAGGCCTATGCCGAGGACCCGGGCAATATCGAGATAAAGTCGCGTCTGGAGCAGATGGAGTTGAAGGCCGCGGACTACTATTACCATCGCGGCCTGCTTGCGGAGGAAAAGGGCGACCTGGAACGGGCAATCGGCTTCTTTCAGGAGGCCCTGGTTGCCATGCCGGCGAACGAAAAAGTGCAGGCCGCGCTGCGCAAAGTGCGGGCGCGCAAGGATGCCGCGGCAATCTACCGCGAAGGGTTGAACCTGCTCGCAGCAGGCAAGCGGGATGCCGCAAAGCAGCGCTTTCAGCAGGTTCTGACGCTATATCCGGACCAGCAGGAGGCGCAGCTGAGGCTGGCGGAAATCGAAAAGGAAGAGGAAGGAGGGGCGTCCAGCGAAGGGCTCGCGCTGACCTCCAGCGCACCGATCACGCTCAATTTCAACGAAACCGATATTCGCGACGCCTACGAGTTTCTGGCCAAGTCATTCGGGGTGAATGTGGTGTTTGACGACGGGGTGAAGAATGTCCCGGTCACGCTGTACGCCAAGGACGTGACTTTTAAGCAGGGGCTGGACCTGCTGCTGGCCACCAGCAAGACCTTCTACCGGAAGATCGGGCCGAATTCCATCCTGCTGGCAATGGACAGCAAGGAAAAGCGCGACCAGTACGAAGACGAACTGGTGCGCACCTTTTCGCTGAATACCATCAAGGCCAAGGAGATGGCCGACATCCTCAAGGGGGTGATGTCCATAAAGAAGCTGGTGATCAACACGGAGCTGAACACGATCACGATCCGCGATACGGAGGACGTCATCAAGCTTGCCGAGCGGATGATAGCGGTCAATGACAGAAAGCCCGCCGAAGTGATACTGGACGTGGAGATCCTGGAGATTGACCGCACCAAGGCCGAAACGCTGGGGCTCGATTTCGGCAGTTACCAGATAAGCGCCTCGATTCCGCCCTATCCGCTCAACCAATCCTTCAAATCGGCCGAGTCCACCGGCCTGCTTACCTTGCCCTCGGCCACGCTGAATTTCTTCAAGCAGGATGTGGACGCGAAAACGCTCGCCAATCCGCGCTTGCGGGTATTGAGCGGGCGCTCGGCGAAAATCCACATCGGCGACCGGGTGCCGCTGATCGCTACCACCATACAGGACGCGACGGGCCAGGTGCGCAATACATACGATTATCAGGACATCGGCATCGGCCTGACCGCCGAGCCGGTGGTTCACCTGGATAACTCGGTGACAGTGAAACTGGGCCTCGTGGTCAGTTCGCTCGGGCAGAACCTCGGCACGCCCAGCCAGCCGGAATACAGCATAGGCTCACGTGATGCGGAAACATTCATGCTCCTGCGCGACGGCGAAACGGCCATCCTTGGCGGGCTCATTCAGGATGATGAACGCAACAACAAGGTGTTCATCCCCGGGCTGGGCGAGATCCCGGTCGTGGGATCGATTTTCTCCAATTACACCACTTCTGCCGGACGTACCGACGTGTTGCTGACGATTACGCCGCACGTCGTGCGCGGCTGGGAGCAACCTACAGCCGCCGAACGGCAGTTCTTCTCGGGAACGGAGAACGCCTATACCGACCACCAGCTGTTTGCCGAGCTGACGAACAGGGCGGTATCGGATGCCGGGACGCCGGTAAGTCCGCGCATTGACACAAACGGTGTGACTTCCGGGTCGCCGACGGCCACGCCGTCCGGCGCAAATATGCCGGCGCCGGCGGTGACTGCAGCATTGCCGGCCCCCGCTGCGCCGCACGGCGGACCGCCGCCACAGCTTGGCTTCTTGAACCCGGTATATCTGGTCACCGCCGGATCGGATTTCAGCATCGAGCTGACTGGACAAGACCTGGGCGGTGCGACCTCCATACCAATCGAGATTCTCTACAACACGCAAGTGATGAGCTATACAAGCGCTTCGGCGGGCGCGCCCGCGCCACAGGCGTTCAATGCCTCCGCTGACGGGGCCAAGGGCATCATTTCGGTGGGGGTGAAGTATGCGCCGGGTACTGCGCCGGTCAAGCCTTCGGTGATCGCGACGATCAAGATGCACGCCGACAAGGCGGGCGTGTCGTACTTGATGTACAGAACCCGCAGCGTGATCGGGGCGAACGGCGCGGCGGTGGATGCGCAGGTCAGGGCTTCCCGTGTGGTCGTCAAGTAACAAGGCGCGTTTGCGCGGCCTGACGCTGATCGAGCTGCTGGTCACGCTTGCCATCTTGTCCATACTGGCGGCCGCCGCGCTGCCTTATGCCGAGCTGACCGTGCGTCGCGACAGGGAGATCGAACTGCGCCAGTCGCTGCGCGAAGTGCGCACGGCGATAGATCGCTTTCACGATGATTGGGTCGCCGGCAGGGTTACCCATGCGGATGACACGGCGTCGGCGGACGGCTACCCAAGAACCCTGCAGGTGCTGGTTGAGGGAGCGGATGTGGGACATGCCGTTGCCGGCAAGCGGCGCTACCTGCGGCGCATTCCGCGCGATCCGTTTGCCGCGGACCCCACCGCGCCGCAGGCGCAACAGTGGGTGATGCGCGGCTACCAGGACGAGCCGGATGCAGTTGCCTGGGATGGCAAGGATGTCTATGACATTCATTCCGCTTCGACCGGAACGGCGATAGACGGAACCCGCTACAAGGACTGGTGATGCGCGCGCGCGGATTTACCCTCATCGAGTTGCTGTTCGTGCTGGTGATCGTCGCCTTGCTCGCCGGTATCGTCGGCCCGGTGCTGGTCAACTCCATCGGCAACGCGCGGGAATCGACGCTGAAGGAGGATCTCTTCGTCATGCGCAAGGCGATAGACGACTACTACGCGGATAACGGCAAGTATCCTGCCGAACTGGTAAACCTGACCGACAGGCGTTACCTCAGGCGTATCCCGGCGGATCCGCTGACACAGCGTAACGACACCTGGGTGCTGGTGCGCGTTTCCAGCGACGACGGGGAGGGCGGCATCGTGGACGTGCACAGTGGCTCGAACGCGAAGGCCAGCGATGGCACTGCCTACAGAGATTGGTAATCACAAGGACGTAACGGCATGACGCCGTAAACAAGGAGGACGGGATGAAAAACAAGATGGCCCCATGCACAACCCGTACGCACGGACAAAATGGCTTCACGCTGATGGAACTATTGCTGGTGCTGGTCATTCTCGGTTTGCTCGCAGCCGTGGTGGGGCCCACGTTGTATCAGCGCATCAAGCCTGCGAAACAGACTGCTGCGCGCGAACAGATCGAGGATTTCTCTACTGCCCTCGATAACTTTGTGGTGGACGTGGGACGCTACCCGACTAGCCAGGAGGGGCTGAACGCCCTGCGGGCAAAGCCCGAAGGCGCGGACAAATGGAATGGGCCGTATCTCAAGAAGGAAATTCCAACCGATCCCTGGGGGCATCCCTATCAGTACCGTTCGCCGGGACGCAGCGGCGGCTATGAAATCACATCCTACGGCGCAGACGGGCGCGAGGGCGGCGAGGGCGACAATGCCGACATTAACAGCTGGGAAACGGCCAAGCACTAGCCCGCCTCGTCGCGAGGCGGGCTTCACCTACATCATGGCCTTGGTGGCCATCGTGATAGTCGGCATTTTCGCGGGCGTCGCAAACCTCGCCACCTCGCGCATCATGCAGGCGGAACGAGAGGATGAATTGCTGTTCCGCGGCCAGGCCTACCGCGACGCGATCCGGCACTATTACGAAGCGGAGGGCCATTATCCCCGTGCGCTAGCCGAACTGCTGAAGGATCCGCATTTCGCCCACCGTGTCTACCTGCGCACGCCGTATGTAGATCCCATGGCATCGGACGACGAGCGCAAGGAGAGCGGCGGCTGGCGCCTGATGCGCGCCGCGGACGGCGGGATTGCAGGTGTGGCGAGCCGCAGCAGGCAGGAGCCGCTCAAACAGGCGAACTTTCCGCTTGGTTTCGAAAGCTTCGAGCAAGCAAAGGAATACGCGGACTGGATATTCGAATACCAGCCGCAGGTGCCGACTGGCGCTGCGGGCCTGCCGGGAACGCCCGCGGCTTCGGGCGGTCCATCCAAGTGAGGTGCAAGCCCGGGCCGGGCGGGGAGTTGCCCGCTCTATCCGGCCCAGCACCTGGTCGCCTGTCCGGCGGATACAGCGTTGATGGTCCTTCGTGCCTCCATTACTATATACGCGGGGCTGACCAGAAGCGCGCCGGCGACTAAATGGGCTGTGCATCTCGGCCAGAAGCTGGGTGCGTCCCCGGCACTGGCGTTTTGTGATTCGGATGTTGATCCGACATGAGGAGAAGATGATGGGAAAATCAGGAATTCCATCCATGCTTGCGGCAAGTACCATTGGTCTCATGTTGTCGATTCCGGCGCCCGCTGATGCCCGTCCGGCGCCCGGCCCGATGGCTACGCATGATGCTGCTACCGTATCCACCACCGGCGACATCAGCCCGCCGCCCGGTGTTGCGGTGCTGATTGGCGCCCAGGGCAGCAGTAATGCGGGACTGCGTGTGCGCCCGGTGATCGCCTGCGATCAATTTGTTTCCGAGGACGTTACGGGGCCCGGAACATTCGGTTTGGCAAGCGCGCCGGGAAAGAATCTGTATATCTGCAGCTATTCGATTTCAAACGGCAGTGCCCTTCAGGATGTGCAGTTTGTTTCCGGACGGGACAGTTCTTTGGGGGCCGGAAAAACGTGTACGCCGGGGCAGGTAATTAGCGCCAGTTTCCACCTTCTCTCGAATCAGTTCGTGTCGCAGGGCAGCGGCATCGGCAGTTTGTTCACCGTGCCCAGTCATGCGCTCTGCATTGCAGTGCCAGGTAACGGGCATGTCAGCGTAAATCTGACCTATGCGAGCTTCTAGTCCCCAATGTCGCAAGTCTCCGCATAATTGTGAATACCGTCGATGGACGGCGGTGTTCATAACTTTGGGGAGATGGGTTCGTTAGTAACCAATTGATTTATAGAGCAGTGCATATAGACTCTCCCCATAATTGCGAAAATATCTGTTTTCACAAATATGGGGAGAATTCAGCGTCAGAGTACTTTCCGCCGTAGATTCCTCCCGCAAGACAGCCATGAGCTCGAGAAGCTCGCCAGCAAGCAGCCGATCAATGCCGTTGACTGTCCGCAGGTGCCACAGCTGCTCATTGCGCTCCGCATTCGACTCGATCCATTCCTTGAGGCGATGGACTATGTGGGCGATGAGTTGGTTGAAGCTTGCCCTGGCGCGTTGCCAGGGGCATCTAATGCGTCCATCTCCTTAGGAACATGCCCAATAACATGGTTCGTTGAACCCCACACCCCTTGCATAGTGGCGAGCACGTGACATTCACGTGTTCTCGATGCGCGCGACGAACCATGCGATGTCGCAAGTCGCTAAATCGCACTTACAGTCAACAAGATCGCACTTTAAGTACTAAATATCACATGTAATCATATAGTTCTGGACGCCCCCAACATTTTGGAGTATGGTGGAAAGACCATGTGAGTCGCAAGTGCCTTTGCGAAATTCCCAGATATTAGGGGGTCGCAAAGTTAGGAGGAGGGAACGAATCATGGATCTTGAGGTTGAAGCTCTTCTGTTCAACACAGCTACCAGCCATGACCGAAAACACTTTCGATCGACTCTATTTGTTGAGCGATCGTTAAAGCTCGACAGGGAAGTCAGAATCTATGGGCTATTGGCTCATCAGGTTTGGGTGGAGCTGGAAGCTGATTCGCGTGTTATCGCTTATAACGAGGCCCCGGTTGCCATCCCGATCCCACTGAACGGTAAAATATTCAAGCAAACGTTCAAGTTTGCCGTTAGACGGGAGGACGGGACAGTTGAAGCAATTAGCGTCCACGACGAGGTTCGGTCACACGCCGACGATGGTCATAGTCGCAATCCCTTCCAGGAACATTTGAGCAGAGAAGAAGCAATTTTGGCCTGGGCAAAGACCCAAGGCATCCAATACAAGTGTGAAATGACGAAAAGCGTCGCACCCAGGTCTCTTAAGATTGCCAACCTTAGGCGGATGCTCAAATTTGTCGCAACGACGAAAAACAGCCGTTTCCCTGACGTTGAACAAGCCATCCAAAACACAATTCTTAAACTAGCGCCGGCTCCAATTAGGCACGTGCTTGATGGTCTGTCCGGCATCGATGAAACAATAGTTATTGCATTTATCGCTCGAAATCTCCTGTCTGGATGTTATTTCGCGCCCATCGACAAAAGAGACTTCGATGGTGCGCTGATAATCGATTTGGCCGCCTCATAATTATGTGCGCGTCTTCTGTTCGCCGCGATCGGCGCTCTATATCAGTCTCGATGAGAGACTGGGAGACCGTTGCAGATGAAACGCTCCCGGAGAACGACGCGATAGTTTTCAGAAAACGCAAACAAGCGATAGAACTGTATATTCGAGGCTTTTCTTTAGAGGAGGTGTTCAGTCTCACTCAAATTAAATCCAAAGACCTTTATAGATTTTTGGATCGTTGCGAGACACCACACTCCGATGGTCATCCTAATGGTTGGCGAGGCATTATTCCTGGAGAGCATATTGGCAAGCCGCGCAAGCTGAACTTAAACCATGACTCTAGGCTCGGCCACGCAAATCAATTCACTCAATTTTTAATGGATCATCCCGAAATCAGGGAGATCCTTGAGTCTCTGGCAAAAACTGGCAAGCGGCCAGGGAAAAAAGGTCCAAATCGAAAACTCAGTGTAACGAATATCCATGATGAATTTATAAAAGTGTGCCGAGAGGCAAAATTGACGGCGCGTGATTATCCTTTGAATGTGGCAAGCGAGGCGTATGGCGCCGTCAGGCGCTTTGTTGCCGAAATAAGACGGAAGATCGCCGGCAGAACGAGCCTAGCTGGAGGGATATCATCGCTGCCACTTGTTACCCGCTGCTTCCAACGACTTGAAGCAGATGGGCATTGGAAAGACGTAGTTTGCACCGTCGAAATGCCATCTCCAACT
>Ga0075276_10000303_pt1 | contig 13730 bp, 10 predicted proteins | sample SF_Rice_5C_80N_4_FD_69770 | JGI IMG/M metagenome (GOLD analysis project Ga0075276, IMG submission 69770) | Rice paddy soil microbial communities from Twitchell Island, California, USA - SF_Rice_5C_80N_405 | ecosystem: Environmental > Terrestrial > Soil > Paddy field/soil | place: USA: Twitchell... | reverse complement strand
TTGCCGATGCCCACGTCGCCGGTGGCGGTCAGCGGCAGGAAGCCGACACCGCGCCCGGTCGCGTCTAGACCATTGTTGGCCGGGTCGGCTATAAAGTTCGGCAGCAGCGGACTGCTGAAGTTGGGATGATTCATGATATTGAAAAACTCCGCCCGCAGTTGCAGGGTAGCGCGTTCGCCGAGCGCCGTGTTCTTGAACACCGAGAAGTTCAATTCCCGGAAATTAGGTCCCAGCAGAGAATTGCGGCCCAGGGTGCCAAAGTGGCGCGTGCCGGGAATGCAGTTGGTATCGGCTGTGCCTCCAGCCAGCGTGCAAGGCACCGAGAACGAAGCCAGGTTGAGGAAGTTCCCCGGCAGGCCGCCGTACTGAACGGGAGCAACGATATCGGGCCGGTCGAAGCCTTCCCCGGCGCCCGAGTAATCGCCCTCGAAGTTGTAGTTCAGGTTAAAGGGTTGGCCGGTCTGCAGATTGAGCACGCCGTCGAATCCCCAGCCATCCGTCACCTTGGCATAGTGCCCCTTCCAGCTAGGCAGCGAATATACAAAATTCCAGCTGAAGCGCTGGCGGATATCGAAGTTAGAGTTGGCGCGTTCGAAGCTGGGAAACAGGCTGTTTTCTGGTTGCGCCGCGTTGGGAACAAAATCTTCGCCATCGCTGGCGTTGTCAATGGCGTGCGACCAGACGTAATTCACCTGCGATTGCAGCCCATGCCAGTTATCCACCCGCAGCGAGGTCTGCAACGCGTGGTAAACCGAACCTGCCGTGGACTCTTCCTGGTTGATATAGAAGAAATTGGGGAACGGCCGCGGCACGCCATAGCTGCTCACTCCGCTGGCCAGGTCGGCGGCAGTAATTGCGGCCTGGCTGGGCTGGTTGATGTCGCGGAATCGGAACAGCTTGGTTCCCTTGGACCCCACGTAGCCGATCTGCAGAACAACCTTGCTGGCAACCTGCTGCTGAATATTGAGGTTCCAGTTCTGGGTGTACGGCGTGCGGATATTGGGGTCGGCGGCAAAAAAGTCGCTCAGCGGAGCCGCGTTGACGTACACCGGAGAGCCAGGAACGATGGGGCCGGAGGTGGCGCCGGCAAACGAAATTGCCGCCGGGCCTATGCCCGCGTAGGTCGGACCAGGGCAGAAAACGCAGTTGTAGGGCAGGTGACCCATGAAGAAGTCCTGGGAAAACGCGTCGTAAAACACCCCCCACCCAGCGCGCACCACGGTTTTGCCCTTGCCGGTAACGTCGTAGGCAAAGCTCACGCGGGGCGCGAAGTTATTGTGGTCGGGATTGTACAGGCCGGAGATGCCGTTGGTCCCCACTTGCACAGTTGCGTCGGTGACCGGATCGAAGCGGTAAAACAGGTTGTTCTTCTCCCCTACGACGCCGAAATAATCCCAGCGCATTCCAAAGTTCACGGTCAGGCGGTTGGTCCAGCGGAAACTGTCCTGCACGTAGAATCCATGGCTGTTTTCGAACCCATGGCGGTTGGTGTAGCCCTGGGCCTGGCTGCCGCCGGACGGAATGCCTTCCAGGAAGGCCTCAAGCGGCGAGAGAGTCACGTTGGGGTACAAGGGATTGGGATCCGTTACGGAATCGAAGCTTAGCTTGCCCCGAAAATTAGTATCCACGATGTTGGCAATGGTAGTGCGGCGAAACTCGTAACCGAACTTGATAGCGTGCCGTCCCTTGTTCCAGGAGTAGTTGTCAATGAAGTGCCAGTTCTGGTCCACGCGCTGGCGCGGCACAGAGGCAGCGGCGCCCAGCACGGAAAAATTTCCCACGCTGATGTGGGGTAGACCGTAATTGTAAGCGCTGACCCCCGTGTCCATGCCGATGGAAGCGGGATTGAAGCTCTGGTCCTGGGGGAAAAACCCTTCCGCAAAGCGGTTCCAGCCCAGGCGCGCCTCGTTCACCTGCTGCGCGTTAACGATCTTCACGTAAGAGAGAGATACCAACTGCACCCTGGTCGGGGTGCTGGTGTTGTAGCCGGGCAGAACGCCGCCGCCCTGCAGCGCCAGGGGGAAGCTCTGGTCGCTGTTGCCGAAGTAGTAGCGCCCGGTCAGCATGTTCTTGGCATTGAAGTTGTGGTCAATCTTCGCGATCACGCTGTCAATACTGTTGCGAAAGCTGGTAGTTGTCGAGAGGTTGGGACTGGTACAGCCGGAAGTGTCGCTGACAGCGCCCGCAATATTTGGCGTGGGCCAGGGATTTCGGGATAGAAGCGCTGTCATGGTCGGGCTTACAATTTCGCCAACGCGGCTGGCGATGGAAGCCTTGGCGCCGGACACCGCCGCCGGATCGGGCACGCAATTCAAGCTGTTCAGGCCGCCGGTCTCGCGCTGCCCCTCATAGTCGAGGAAAAAAAAGGTCTTGTCCTTCACGATAGGTCCGCCCAGGGATCCGCCAAACTGGTTGTTATGAAAGGAACTCTGCGGGTTGGGCGCAAAGTTGAAGTAGTTGCGCGCGTCCATGGCATTGCTGCGGAAGTACTCCAGTGCGGTTCCATGCAGGCTGTTGGTGCCGCTCTTGGTGACGATATTGATGATGGCGCCGCTGTTGCGGCCGTACTCCGGTTCGTAATTGGAAAGCACGCGCAATTCCGCCACCGCGTCTATCGGCAGAATGGTGGCCGGATCGCCGAATACGCCCGCTTCATTGATGGAGGGATCGTTGCGATAGCCATCGTTCATGTCCGTGCCGTCCAGCAGGAAGTTGTTCGACCTGCCGCGCGAGCCGTTCATGGAAAATTCGCCAAAGGAGCCGGGGGAATCGGTGATCTGGTCGGGAGAACCCGAGATGCCGGGATTGAGATAAATGAGCTTGGTGTAGTCGCGGCCGTTGACCGGTAAGTTCTCAATAGTATGGGCTGTGAGCGTGCCGCCCAGCTCGTTGGTAGTAGTGTCCACTTGCGGCAAGCTTTCAGCGGATACAACCACCTGCTCTGCCACCTGGCCGGTCTTTAAGGTGGCATCAACGCGCCTTTCCGCGGCGATGCTCACTGCCACGCCGCTGGCAACGAAAGTCTGGAATCCGCTCTGGGAGATATTCACCGAGTAAGTCCCAATGGGTAACTCAGGAACGTTATAGGTGCCATCGCTGGTGGTCTGCGTGACGCGCTCCAGGCCTGTGGCCGCATTGCGCACCGTTACCTTGGCGCCGGAAACCACCGCCCCGGAAGGGTCGGTTACGGTGCCCAGGATGGTTCCGCGGAAGGTCTGTGCTGACATCCCAACTGCCGTTAACAACAAGAAGATTCCCAGGAATAAACGGATCCTCATGACGATTCTCCTATAGTCGCTTGCAGCAGAATGAGGTCGGGGGCCCATCGGTTCGAGCATTATGCCTTCCTGTCATGCAATCGGCACGCCCGGTGGAACTGGGTAAAAACGAAACATATTGAGCGGATAGGCCGAGCCTACAGCTAGAGCGAACCCAGCGCAATGTTGAGAAAAGGAAAAAACGGGCCAAATCTACTGAAACCAGGTGTGGGAGTCAACCATCAAAATGCCGCCCCTGGGCATCTGATATTCAAAGCTGGCCCAAAATGGGTCTCCCGGAGGGGTCTATGGCGCGATGCATTGCCTTCGATAAGGCCACGGCGCAAGCCGTGTCCAGAAATCTGCACCTGCTCACCATTTGCGACCCCGAGGGCGATCCGGTGCAATCTGCCCTTCACAGCAACTCTCCCACTTCCCTGCTGGCTGCCCCGGCGGAGGATGGAAAGCGCGTTCTAGTGGCTAGGTTCCAGCGCCGCCGCAGCAGTCTTATGCCTGCCGGCAGCAATGAGCCGGTGGCTTTCGAGACCAGCGGTTTTCTGGGGTTAGGCGACCAGCCGGTCTACATCCCCGAAGCGCAAGCGGCCAGGAAGTGGTGGCAGAAGATTCTCGAGTAGTTCCAGAATCAGCGGGTTACAAGATCAGAAACTGAAAGCCAAGCCGCCGCGCAGGGTGCGGGGCGCCTGAACCAGATAAAGGGTACGTCCATCCTTGCCCATAACCGGCACATATCCCTGGGCCAGGAGGTTGTCCACCTCCAGCAGGGCTTCCACGTGGTTGACCATGAACATGGAGCCGGGAAGAGGCTGGCGGATAAAGACGTTCCAGTAAGCAGCCGCCTGTCCGGGAGAGGTGTCGAACATATCCACCGGGGTAACCGAATCGCCATTGATCCAGCGGTAGGAGGCAATCCAGCGAGTCTTCAGCTTGGGGGCCGTGCCGCTCATTTTGCCGGTTACAGCCTGGCGCCGGACGTTGCGCAGGCCGCCACTGTCCAGAGCTTCCCAGGAAGTGTTGGGAGCCACATCCAGCACGCCGCCGTAGGCATAATCCACGGTGCCAGTAAGGCCGGCGGGCAAATTGCGCTGCACCACCAGGCGCAAGCCAGTGGTTTTCAGCTGGCGCCCTGCGTAGGTGAAGGTCTCGGAGTAGATATCGGGCAGGACGCTGCCAACCTCCGCACTGGCATCGCCCACTCCGGTCAGCATGGTGTTGGCAATGCGGTCATAGTAAAAAGCGGTCTGCACCTTGGTTTTGCCCAAGCGGTGGGAGAGCGAAACTTCCTGGTGGTGGGCACGCTCCAGAATAGGATTGTTGCCCACTACCGACATGCGCGGGCTGGATTCGCTCAGGTCCGCGGGCGCAGAATCAAAACCCTTTTCCAGCCGCGTGTTAGGCTCGGAAGTGGCGTACTTGTATTCCACCACCGTATCAGGCGAGAGGTGCAGGGTGACCGACCCGAAAGGCCGCGCGGCCGTCACGCGGCCCATGAATTGAATGGTTTGGAGGTCACTTCCGGCCTTGAATTCCAGGGCATTACCCAGGGTGAAATCGTCGGAAGTGGTCAAGGACAGGGCTTGCAGAGCGCCGTCGTGCAGCACGCTATCAGGAGTAGCAAAGCGGCGCATGGTGAATGCAATGCGCGGGGTCGAGCCATTCTCCATCCGGTGCGTGTAAGTGGCGCGCACCACGCCTGGAGTGCCGCTGCCGTAGCCTACATTGCCGTCAAACGACAGCGTGCCCGCGCTGAATACGGAACTCTGCACAGAAAAGGCCGTGCTCATATCGCCTGATGAGGCGGTGTTGAAGTCATCGCTGGCCCCGGCCACGAAGGCAACCTGTCCTTTAAGCGGACGCTCCTCGCCCCGCTCTCTGGAAACCATTTCGGGAAGGCCATTGACCAGGCGCAAAATGGGACGATTGGCGCAGGAGCGCAGCGTCCAGTTCCAGTCATCGTCATCGCTTACCCCGGGCTTACGGGGCAAGGTTCGCATCGCGTCAAACAGCGTGTCCAGGGTCAAATTGACGACGCGCTCCGCCCCGGAACGCAGGTTAACGTTCTCCCGCAGCGAAGGTAAAAAGGTGGGAGCGGTAACCCGGACGTGGTAAACGCCGGGGAGCAGGTTTTTGGCCGAGTAGAAGCCGTTCTCGTCGGTGAAGACGCGCACTGCCTGCAGGGAACCGGAGGCCATTATCTCGACCGCTGCCCCCATCTGCGGCACGCCCGCGGCGCTGTGGACCCAGCCGGTAAGGGCGGCTGGTTTGCCCGCAGCCCAAGCGGAAGCCGACAGGACCAAGGTGATGGCCACGGCCAACCGATAGAGTTTGCAGGTCTTCAACTCGCCACCTCGCTGGGGGGACGTGAGTTATTTACTCAACGGCAAAGGTCACTGTTGGATCGACCGTTTGTTTCGAAAGCGTGTCATTCACCTTAATGCTTAGGCGATAGACGCCCGGCGGCAATGCGCTTGCCGACAGGCTCTTTTCCAGCGTGAGCTGGTCGCCGACGTTGCCCATCTCGTCGGTGGATTCCATCTTGTGCAACACCGCCTGATTAGTGGCCGCGTTGATCACGTTGTACTCGATAGTCGCCTTGGGCTTGTGGGTCTGCTGGCTGACCGACAAGTTATACACCTGCATCCAGAAATTCACCTTCTGGTCGCGCTTGAAGGTGGGCGGCTTGCCATTGGCTGCAGCCAAACGGGGCCGCACCTTGGTGGTGCCGATCACGAAATTGCCCGTGCCTACATCGCGGTTGGGCACTTTCTGCATGTCATCGGCAAGGATCAGAGAGGACGTGGCGAGCTTGTCTTCGCTGTACTCCGGCACCATGATGCCGCGGCTCCAGGTGCCCATGCGGTCGCCGTTAACGTCCTTCACCACCAGGTCAACACGGTAGCGGCCGGGGCGCAGCGGCAACGCCTTCCAGTACACCGCGGATTTCTCGGTTTCCTTGGGCAGCAGTTCCGCGGGCTCGTCCACCTTCACCGTATCTTCGAAAGTCTGAGCAATCCGTCCGGTGAGAGTGGTCGCACGGCCAAAGATATGAACCACACCCGAGGACACGCCTTCCTTGGTCTGGAAGGTTACGTCCTTGTACTTGATCTGGATGGTCACCGGCACCAGAATGGTGTCGTCGGTCACCTTCACAAAGTCTGTCTGCACGTCAAAGGGCATCAGGTTGACGCTGATCTTGTGGCTGACGACTTCTTCCAGGTCCTTGAACTTGACTACCGGCGGGGCCGAGAGCTTGGCGAACTGCTCCAGGCGATCAAACTCCTTAGCATTCTCTGAGGCCGCCAAAGGCCCGTTGCCCAGGCGCTCAATCCCGCCGCTGGTAAAGCGGTTAGCTTTACTAGCCATTCCCATCTGCTCGTAGAAGGTCAGGCCGGCATTGGGAGTGTAGAGCAGGGCGTCCTTCTCCGAGCGGTCCATGGTCATGTGGTAATCGCCGCACATGCAGGTATCCACGAACTCGATGATGATGTTCTGCCCGATGCCTTCCAGGTAGCGGTAACGCCAATCTTCAAAGGGATAAGTGGAAGTGGTGCCGCCGCCTTCGTCCATGGGCCGGTCGTAAGTGCCGCCCGCGGGATGCGATTCCACTTCATCGGCGGGTCCGTACATGATGTACATGCGGCCGCGGTCCGTCTTCCATCCCGGAATGCCGGCGGCAAAATGCTCGTTGGCGTATGCGATGCGCCGGTAATGCTCATCCTTGTAGGGATTGTCCACGCTGTCAGGAGTGGGATTACGGCGCTGCCAGAAAGTTTCGATGAACGAATCGCGCTCTTCGTCGTTGCTCAGCTTGAGAAAAGCCTCGCGCTCCTGGTCGGTAATAATCCAGCGCACATCCTCATCCAGCCACTTCTTGTAGGTCTTGCTGAGTTCCTGGTGGAGGGCCTTTTCGTTTTGCTTGCGCCGTTTGGCGCTGATCGGACGTTTGAGCGGATCTTCCTGTTTTTGGTCCTTCTGGTCTTTCGAAGTGACCGAAGAATTGGCCGGTGAATTGTTCTCGGAACCAGTCTTTGAATCCTGGGCGGCCACCATCATGCTACCCAGCAAAACGAACCCCGCCACAATCGTCGCCAGGACAGTGCGCCGAAAACTCTCAGCCGGCATTATTGGGCACTCCTCCCACAAACGTCTGGTCGTTTCATTGTAAGTATTAGACGGCCGCAAAGCAAGGCAGGTTACCGGCTGGGTGCAATGTAAAGACTGGAAAAATTAGGCCTTACGACGCTTTTTGGCGTAATCAGCTTGGGTCAGGCCGTCAACGGAAGTTATTATAGGGGTGGACTTCACCCACCCGCACTAATCGGTAGGTCGCCTGCGAACTTAGCGAAATCCGGCGGGCCCTGGGGCATGCCCCGTATGACTATAGGATCAGGGAACTTCCTCCGCGTTGAGACCGTATCTCCACCTGTCCGCCCTGCGCAGGAGGCCAAACACAGGGGGGAGATGAAGACCTGGAAAAAGGCTGCTATTGGCGTGGGCGCAGCACTGCTGCTGGCCGCCATTGTGGGCTTCACGGTCTACCAGAGCCGCAAAAATGTGGTCACGGTACAGACCGACAAGACCCGGGTTGAAGATTTGGCGGCGGTGGTTTCCGGGTCGGGGGAAATCAAGCCCAAGACCTACGTCAATGTGAGCGCCAACGCTTTCGGCAAAATTACCAAGCTGTTCGTGCGCGAAGGCGACCACGTCAAGAAGGGACAATTGCTGGCGCAGCTTGAGAACGTGCAATCCTCCGCCGATGTGGCCGCTACGCGGGCCTCGCTGGAGGCGGCGCGCACCGACGCGATTGCCGCGGCGGCGGCGCTCAGGACGGCGCAGGCCAACCTGGCGCGCTCGCAGGCCGACGATGACCGCGCCAAGCTGGACTGGGTGCGGGCCCAGGGACTGTACAAGGACGCGCTGATCGCCAAGGCCGATTACGACGCCAAGAAAGCAGCCTGGGAGGCGGCCGAAGCCGGCATCGCCCAGGCCCAGGCGCAGATTGCGCAATCGCGGGCGCAACTGGACTCCGCGCAGGGCCGCATCACCCAGAACCAGGCCAACCTGCGTCGCGTCACCGACGTGCTGGATAAGACTTACTACTTCGCGCCTTATGACGGGCTGGTCACCAACCTGCCGGTGCGCGAAGGGGAAACCGTGGTTATCGGCATTCAGAACTCGCCGGGCAGCACCCTGATGACCATCGCCGACATGTCTATCATCACCGCCGAAGTCAAGGTGGACGAGACTGATATCGTGAACGTGCAATTGGGACAGCCGGCGGAAATAACCATTGACGCCATTCCCAACCAGAGCTTCAAGGGAGTTGTGGCCGAGATCGGGAACAACGCCGTGGTGCGCTCCACCGGGGTTTCCACCTCGCAGCAGACCATCGCCAGCGAGGAAGCGAAGGATTTCAAAGTGGTGGTGACCCTAAGCAAACCACCCGACAACTTACGGCCCGGCCTTTCCACCACCGCCAAGATCACTACCGCCACGCGGCAAAACGCGGTGGCCATCCCCATCCAGGCGCTGACCGTTCGCCGGGCCTCGGAGTTACAGGAGAGCAAGCCCGGGAAAGGCTCAGTGCAAGCGGCCTCGCTGCCGCTGAACGGCAATGGCGACAGCAAAAAAGAAATTCAAGGCGTGTTTGTAATTCGCAACCGCCGGGCGGTTTTTGTGCCCGTGGAGACGGGCATCAGCGGCACCACCGATATCGAGGTGCTCAAAGGGCTGCAAAAAGGCGACGAGATCGTCACCGGCAGCTACAAGGTATTGCGTACTTTGCGCAATGGAGCCAGCGTGCGCATTGATAATTCCGCCCCCAAAAAGCTGGACGAGGAGAGCTCGTGACTTTTCGCGCGCTGCCGCGTCCAACAGTACAAGGGCTGAGAGTCAGGAAGTTGCTGGCCAGGAGATCATAATGGCAACCGAAGTAGCCGGCATGAGCGAACGCACCGCGGTAGCGCCGCCCGACAGCTGCATGATCTGCACCGAAGACCTGTGGAAGACCTACGACATGGGCTCGGAGCAGCAGGTGCACGCCTTGCGCGGCATCAACCTGCGCATCAACCGCAATGAATACGTGGCCATCATGGGCCCTTCGGGTTCTGGCAAGTCCACGCTCATGAACCTGATCGGCTGCCTGGACACGCCTTCCAACGGCCGCTACTGGCTGAACCAGCAACTGGTGAGCGATCTGGATGACGACGAACTGGCGCGAATCCGCAACAAGGAAATCGGCTTCGTCTTCCAGACTTTCAACCTGCTGCCTCGGGCCACCGCCCTGCACAACGTGGAACTGCCCCTGATTTACGCCGGCATTCCCGCCGAAGAGCGGGTGGAGCGCGCCCGCGGAGCCTTGCGCGCCGTGGACCTGGAGGCGCGGATGATGCACAAGCCCAATGAACTCTCCGGCGGCCAAAGGCAGCGCGTGGCCATCGCCCGCGCCCTCATCAACGATCCCGCCATCATCCTGGCCGATGAGCCCACCGGCAACCTGGACTCGCAGACGGGCAACGAAATCATGGCCCTGTTCGACCGCCTGCACGGGCAGGGCAACACCATCGTGCTGGTCACCCACGAGCACGACATCGCCGGCTATGCCCACCGCGTGATTCATTTGAAAGATGGCGTGGTCGCGGGCGATGAGCGCACGAGAAAGTAGCCGGGAGCCGGGAATCAGCAGTCAGTGCTGAGGGTCTTGGTTCCCAGTCACAAGCTCAGATGCCGCGTTTTGTGAGCGAAGGACCCGCTTTGATTCTTTCCCGAGCAGGTGAACCGAAATCGCGCAGAGTAGTGGCCGTATTCGCGTTTGGCCTCATGGTCAGTCTATCCGCATTTGCGCAGACAGATCATCTGCGCGCGGATGAAACCATCGCCAAACTGAACCTGCCTCGATCAGAGCTCATGCAGGTCATCTCCGGCGTAGAGGCCGCCGCCTACGATTCCCCCGACTCCTGGGAAAAAGAGCTTCGCGCCCGGCGAGTATCTCTTGGAGCCGCGCCGGGACTGGTCCTGCAGGGCACTAATCTCTTGTGCGGCGCGACTGGAAACTGTCAAATATTCGTTTTCCGGCGGGTGGGCGACAAGTGGCTTGCATTGTTCGAAGGCGAAGAGGCGCCGGTGGTCGAGGGCTTTAGCTTCGGACCCGGTTTGGCGCAGGGCATCAAGGACCTGCATGTGATCTCGAACAGCTCGGCGGATAAAAGCGCCCAGGCAACCTACCGATTCGACGGCAAGTTCTACCGCGCGGTCAAATCAAACTTCGGTTAATCGGACTAATCCGTAATCGTGATTCGCCGCTCGTCTTCTCCCACCGCCTCCAGCGCAATCTCCACGTCGCGCTCGCGCACAAAGCGGGGAAATTTCTCCCCCCATTCAATCAGCAGGACGGCGTTGTCAGCCATCAGATCGTCGAGTCCCAGCGTCTCCAATTGCCGCGGCGTGTCCACCCGGTACAGGTCAATGTGATAGACGTTCACCCGCGGGCCGCGATATTCGTGCACCAGGGTGAAGGTCGGGCTGGTCACGTCTTCTTCCTTTGCGGCCTGAAAACCTTCCGCGATGCCCTTTACCAGCGTGGTCTTGCCCGCACCCAGTTCGCCGCGCAGGAGCACCAGCTTGGGCGGCGTAAACGAGGCAGCCAGGCTGCGGCCAAAGGCAACGGTTTCGGCGGCGGAGTGGGTCAGAGTTTCGCGGGTTGGCATGCAGGTTTGGCTCGCATTGCCATTTTATGGGATAACTGAATGGCCCATGACTCTGCATGGAGCCGGACCGTGGGGTCGAATAAGCGGACGAGTGGGTCAGGCAGCCCTGTAAAGTGCGTGCAGCAAGGAGAACGTATGGCTTCGTTGTCCGATGCCCTGGTAAACGAACTGCTGTCCGGCCGTTACATTGCTTCATTTTCCAGTCAAAATGCCGACGGATCTATCCATGTGGTGGCCGTGTGGTACTGCTTCGATGGCGCGAACATCTACGTGGCCACTTCAACCCGAACCCGCAAGGCGCGAAACATCCAATCGAACCCCGAGGTTTCACTGATGATTGACTCCCGCGATCCTGCCGCGTCGCGAGGCGTCTGCATTGCGGGCACAGCGCGGTTCTTGACCGGGGAGTCTGCCCGTAATTGGAATGCCAAAGTGCATGCCAAGTATTTGAGCCCGGCCGCACTTGCAGATGAGCGCGTGGGGCCGGTGTTTGCCGCCTGGGACGATATTACGGTCCAGGTCGCGCCGACAAATGTGTTCGCCTGGGACATGCGGGAAGCAGATAAACAAGCCTTTGGCGGCGCGTTTGAAAAGCATCCTGGGTACCTGCTGCCAGTGGAACGCTGACAGGCCGCGCCCGAACGCAATGGTTTCGCCTCTAGATGAGTGGGTTTCACACACTGGCAGTGCTGGTGCTCGTCCTCCACTTGCTGTTCATCGGCTGGGTGCTGTTGGGCTGGCTGCTGACGCGGCGAAGGCCTTGGCTGCGCTGGGCGCATATTCTCTCCCTGATTTACGGCATTGTGATCGAAACCGGCCCCTGGCCCTGCCCGCTCACCCTGGCGGAGAATTATTTTCTCGAGCGCGCCGGGATTGCACCCTATCGCAAGCCGTTCCTGGTTCACTATTTGGAAGCCGCTGTTTATCCCGATGTGTCGCCCGTGCTGCTGACGTGGTGCGCGGTAGCGGTGTGTCTGTTCGCCCTGGTGATTTATGTGAGACGGTTTCAGCGGCGCACGGCAGCCGGATGGTAGCCGTACGTGTTACAGCACTCGAGAGACAGAGGCGGGGAGTTGGGTGTAACGACTTAAATCCTGACGACGGCCTATGCCGGCCTTACAGCAGCGAGATTCCCAAACAACCGCACAAGCTGGCTCTGTCGTGAGGTTCCAGTTTTCCGGTAAATACTTGCCAGCTGTGTTTTCAGGGTGTTAGTGCTGACGCCAATCAGATCGGCAATTTTGGGCGGCGCATGACCATCAGATAGGAGCAAAGCGAGCCGACTCTCGGCCGGAGTAAGTCCAAAGAGCACCTGGAGGATATCAGCCGGTGGGCGCACTTTTTGTGCTGGATCAGAGATGAAGACAATCGCGTGCACGGGAGTAGCTGAATCAAAGGCGATGTTCCGTACTGGGGAGATCAGCACGTGCAAAGCCGGCCGCAGCCGCCGCGAAATCTTAATTGCACCTCCAGGGCCGAGCCCGGTTCCCTTAGATGTAGCCTGAGCCTGCAACACCAGGTGCTCAAGCTCGTTCTTTTCGGAAACGCGCTCCGCATGGAGGTATCCATGGACAATCTTGAGTCCATCATTTTCGGACAAGAGTTGGGCAGCCTTCTGGTTCGTGTGGAGGATGCGGCCTTGATCTCCGAGGAGAACGATGCCCGTCGCCACATGATCGATGGCGTGCTGCAGATTGTCTGCTCGCGCTCTTAGTTCAGAAAAGTGAAGATGAAGGCGAAAAGCGCGGATAATGTGCGGAGTCAGGAATCGAAGTAGCTCCACATCCTTGTTTCCAAAAGGCCTTCGCAGACCGCGATAAAGTCCGACGTTGATTATCCTCGATGGCGAGTTCTCCAGCACTCCCCACATCGCGTTAGGCCCTATCCCGTTGGTTTTTAGGTAATCGTTGTAGAACTCGCTGTGGGTGAGTTCTTCGAACTGACAAATCTCCTCCGAGGTTGCGAGCCACCCTTCGTAGATCTGTGGAGCCGCCTTCTGCATCCAGAGATCATGGGCGCCGAAATACTCCTGATACGACCGCGCAGCGGACTCTTCAACTCCCCACTGCAGGGAAATCCCGTGATCTCGACGGTTCAGGTCGTGCAGGAGGATTGCCGATTGATTGCTCTGGGTGGCTCGCCCGAGTTCGCGCAGGAAAACCGACCACAAGCTGGTATCGCCAGCAGCCTCGTAAAGCGCGGCAAGGAGTTTCGAAATCTCGGCTTTGCTGGGGAGCACCAGCCACCTCCAGTGAAGGAGACACCCCGGCACTGCCCCAAGCAGCGGGCTGGATCTTACACCGTCCCAACAGCCTCGACAATGGTAATTTCACCCGTTCGGGTGATGACAGCCAAAACCGCTTGTACGCATACTTGCCACCAACTTTGGGGACCTCTGGCCCGTGCCCCTCCTCGCACCCAGGGCTGGCCTTTCCAAAGTAATAAAGGAGACCGACCTATGAATGCGACAAGAGACGCGGCCCACGGCGGAATCAGGTGGTTTTGCCTGGCGGCCCTGCTAGTGACAACGTGCGTGGGGATGGCCGTGCCGTGCATGGCGAAGACTTCAGGTTGCGGTTACAACGTAACCTCCATCTTGTACGACTCCGACAGCCAGGTGCCGGCGCAGCCGTTTCAATACCAGAGCGACGGGCTGGGAGCGTACACGACCTTTAGATCACCTGGCAATAACGCTGTGAGCTCCATCATCCAGAGTTCCTGCAGCTGGGCCCTGGACACCACCGGTTCC
>Ga0075276_10000302_pt1 | contig 13764 bp, 11 predicted proteins | sample SF_Rice_5C_80N_4_FD_69770 | JGI IMG/M metagenome (GOLD analysis project Ga0075276, IMG submission 69770) | Rice paddy soil microbial communities from Twitchell Island, California, USA - SF_Rice_5C_80N_405 | ecosystem: Environmental > Terrestrial > Soil > Paddy field/soil | place: USA: Twitchell... | reverse complement strand
CAGCGTCTTTGAATTTCACCCCTGGCCTTTCGTCACGGTCATCCAGCAATACATCAAATCCCGCTCCTGAAAGCTGTTCCGCTATCTGGACGGAGGTGGAAAGCAGCGTGGCATCCTTGACATTGGTAGGGGTCACCACCACCTCGAATGGAGCTATCGAAGCGGGCAGCCAGAAGCCGTCGTTATCATGATTCTGTTCTACCGCAGCGGTCAGGATGCGCTCGATGCCGATTCCATAGCACCCCATGATGGGAGCTACTTCTTTTCCGTTCTGATCCAGCACCCGCGCTCCCATGGATTGGGTGTACTTATCGCCCAGCTTGAAGATGTGCCCGATCTCCATCGCCTTGGCTACTTTCAATGGAGTTCCGCACTTGGGACACCCTTCTCCTTCGCTCACGCTGCGCAGGTCCGCCCACTCCGACACCGTAAAGTCCCGCTCCGGCGTTACGTTGCGCAGGTGATAATCCTCCTTGTTGGCGCCCGCGATCAGGTTCTTGCGGCCCAGCAGCGCCTGGTCCACAATAACTCGCGCCCGAATGCCCCTGAACTGCCGGTCTTCGGAGCCGATGGGGCCCAAAAATCCCGCGGGCGCGCCGAATACTTCCTGGATTTCCTCCGGATGCATGGGGCGAAACTGAGCCCCCGCCAGCGCCGTGGACAGCTTGGCTTCATTCAGAGTGTGGTCGCCTCGCAGGAAAAGGATGACCGGCACCTGGTGCGGCTTTTCCGCTCCGCCCGTCGCTTCCGTGGCCATCATGGCCAGCGTCTTAATCTTGTTCTTGGGTGAAACCCCCAGATACTTCGCCACCTCCTCCACAGTTTTCAGCCCGGGTGTGTGCACCGGCTCCGGCTGGCCGCTTCCGGTAGCTTCGTAATCGGGCACCGCCTCCAGCCGCGCGGCCGCCTTTTCCAGGTTGGCTGCGTAATGGCAATTTGGACAGCTGACAATCAAGTCCTCGCCAGCCTCGGTGTAGACCACGAACTCGTTTGACTGTGACCCGCCCATGGCGCCCGAGTGCGCCTCCACCACCACATATTGCAAGCCGCAGCGGTCGAAAATACGGCAGTAGGTTTCGTAGTGCTTCTTAAAGGAAACGTCCAATCCGGCCGCATCCAGGTCGAAGGAATACGAGTCCTTCATGGTGAACTGCCGCACCCGCAGCAACCCCGACTTGGGCCGGGCTTCGTCGCGGAACTTGGACTGAATCTGATACCAGATTTGGGGCAACTGCTTATAGCTGCGCAGATCCTTGCGGGCGATTTCGGTCATGACTTCTTCTTCGGTCATGCCCAGGCAAAGGTCCGCGCCCTTGCGGTCCTTAAGACGGAACATGGTGTCGCCTATGGCGGCCCAGCGCCCGCTGGCCTCCCATAGTTCGCGGGGGTGGAGCGCCGGCAGGTAGTACTCCTGCCCGATCTTGTCCATTTCCTGCCGCACGATGGCGGTGATCTTCAGCATCGAGCGGTAGCCCAGGAATAGGTAGGAATAAATCCCGGCCGATAGCTGGCGAATGTAGCCCGCCCGCAGCAGGAATTTGTGGCTGGCGACCTCGGCGTCGGCCGGCGCCTCGCGCAGGGTTGGAATAAACAGTTGTGACCAGCGATGCATGAGTTGGCTTCCTTGATAAAGGGAAATAGATATTGTAATTGACCACTGAGGATTGCGAGACCTGCGGTCATTCCCACCTTAGACCGCCGAGGCCGGAAGGCTGCGGCTGGGTTTGGCCATGTCAGTCCGCGTTTGCGGTTACCGTGGTTTTGCCGGCGGCCTTGGCAATGCGCATCAGCTCCGGCAGCACGTGAGCGAGGGAAGCGCGTCCGGGCTGGCCAAGCGCGAAGTACAACTCCTGGAACAGGGGATAGAGTTTGGCATATACCTGCTGCGCCTCAGGATCGGGCGCGTAGGTCTTGTGTGGCGGGCAAACCCTGGCCTGCGCCTCTTCCACGCTTTTGAAAGTGCCGGCGGCCAGGAACGCGAAGATGGCCGACCCCAGGCCCACCACGTTGCCGCTGGGGACCAGCACCGGCCGGTGCAACACGTTGGCATACACCTGGTTAAGAACCGCGTTCTTTAAGGGAATTCCGCCGGCGTTGATTACCCGCTTTATGTTCACCCCGTGTTCCGACATGCGGCGGAGAATGACGCGGGTGTGGAAGGCGGTGCCCTCGATAGCCGCAAACAGCTCGTCCTGTGCCGTGCTCTGCAGGTTCCAGCCCAGGGTAATGCCGCGCAGGTTGGGATTGACCAGAACAGTTCGGTCGCCGTTGTCCCAGGTCATGCGTAGAAGTCCGGTCTGGCCAGCGCGGTAATTCTCCAGGCCGCCGGTGAGCGCAGCTACGTCGGTGCCGGCGCGGGTGGCGATGGCGCCGAAAATATCGCCCACAGCGGAGAGCCCGGCTTCTATTCCGGTACGCTGGGGATGCACGCTGCCTTGAACCACGCCGCAGACGCCGGGAACCAGGTTGGGGGATTGGGTGATGCCAATGATGCAGGTCGAAGTTCCGATGACGTTGACCATGTCATCGTTCTGGCAGCCGGCGCCAATGGCATCCCAGTGGGCGTCGAACGCGCCTACCGGAATTGGAAATTCCTGTTCGCAGTCCCAGCTTCTCCGCCCAGTAAGGAGATAAGTAGCCGGCGATCTGATCTGAAGTGGCGTACTCGCCCTCCAGTTTTTCCCGGATGCCGGCGAGCAGAGGATCCACCCCGGCAAGAAATTTTTCCGGAGGCAGACCGCCCAGGGCCGCGTTCCACAGCCATTTGTGGCCCATGGCGCACACGCTGCGCTTCACCTGCCGGGGGTCGGTGATGCCGCAGAGCGTGGCCGCCACCATGTCGCAGTGCTCCAGCGCGGAAACGAATTCGCTGCGTCGCTGGGGGTTGTGCCGCAGCCAGTGCAGTAACTTGGAGAAGCCCCACTCCGAGGAATAGACGCCGCCGCACCAGTTAATGGCTTCCAGGCGGTCGCGGCGGGCAGCCTCTGTAATTTCCGCCGCCTCGCCTTTCGCCCGATGGTCGCACCAAAGATAGTATTCGCCCAGCGGTTTGAGACCTTGGCCCACAGTTATGACCGAAGAGCCGGTGGTGTCGAGAGCGAAGGCCTCAACGCGTTCGCCGCGAACGCCGGCCTTCTTAAGGCTGCGCGCGTGGCTTCAGCCAGGGCGCGCATGTGGTCATCATGCGACTGGGTGGCGCATTCGGGGTCGGTGCGCTGGCGATGCAGCGGGTATTCGGCGATGGCCGAATCCAGCAGGCCGCGCTCGCTGTCCACCAGGGACACGCGCACGCTCAAGGTGCCGAAATCCACACCCGCCACAACCGCCATCAACAGCCTCCGCCGGCCCGGTTGTGCCAGTACATCTCCCAGCCCAGGTAGCGCGTGGCCGCTTCCTGCACCGAGGCGGCAACCGTGGACATATTGGCGGCCACGTGGTGCTCGAATCCGTTGGCGCAGATGTAGTGCAGCAGTTGCTGCATGCGCGGAATATGCACTACGCCGGCGCCGCCGAAAGTATTCAGCGGATCGTCGGTGAAACGGCCTTCCCCGGCGTAGCCCCGAATCACGCCCGCGGTATCGTCCGTGGAGAAGCGGGCGAAGGTCATGGGGCTCGGCCGCACCCGGCCCACGCAGGTGCCGAAGGTGTTGTCCTTGCCCACCGTGCCGGCAATGATTTCCTGAAAATCCATTCTTACATCGGCGAAAAAGTGCTTGGGCAGGTTGGAGCAGTGGAAGCAAACCGCCTTGTCGGGGTCGGAACCGTAATTGTTGTTCCAGTCCAGCAAGGCGGAGGGCGCACCGGAGGCCAGTTGCAGCACGTGCATGGCGAGCACGCCGCAAATGTCTACTTCACAGGCGCTGGACATCAGCTCGTTGCTCATCATGCTCATCACCGTGCAGGGCACCACGCCCAGGTTTTCCTCGATAGAGGTCCAGCACTGCACGGCGCTGATCTGCAGGTCGGCGGCCTGCATCCAGTGGTCAATGACCGCGCCGAGCTTGGCCATCTTGAGCAGCGCCGGGGCGGGCACGCCCGACGTCGTTACATATTTCTGGATGGCCGCCAGCTTGGTTTGCACTCCATCGTCATTGTCTTTCATGCGCTGGATGCGGCCCAGAACTTCGGAGAGATCAAGGGTCTCCACGGAAACGCCATTCGCTTCCAGCACCTTTTCGCTGTAGCGGACGGTATTGAAGGCCGCCGGACGGGCGCCGATGCTGCCGATGCGCAGGTTCTTCAGCCCGTTGACCACACGGCAGACGGCGGCAAACCATTCCAGGTCTTTGCGGAATTCGTCGGAGTCGGGGCTGACTGTGTGCAGCCCGGTTAGGGAATAGGCGATGCCGTACTGGCGCAGGTTGTTGCAGACTGACATCTTGCCGCAAAAGCTGTCCCTCCGGAAAGCGATGGTCATTTTTGCCGGCGTATCGGGCGTGGCCTGGATGAGCACCGGAACCTGCAGACGGGCGAGGCGGAGGGTATCGGCCACGGCGCGTTCGTCGCCGAAGTTGGGCAGGGTGACGATTATGCCATCCAGACGATCGCTGTGGGCGCGAAACAGGGCGGCGCAGCGCTTGGCTTCCTCATGAGTTTCCACGGCGCCATGTTTGCTCTGCTGCGCATCCAGAACCACCACATCCATGTTCGCCCGGTGGAGCGCATTAATCATTTCTTCGCGGCCTGACTTGGCCAGGTGGTCGGGGAAAAAGCCGCGATTCCCCACAATCACTCCCATGGTCAGTTTCTTAGGATTGCTTGGCATGTATTTCCTCCCCTCGCGCGGCTCGGCCGCCTCCATTTTTCCCCCAGCCTGGAAAGAAACGATAGCAATAGAGAACGCCGAAGAGAAACAGCGGCCCACCCCACCAGATGCTGGCATGAAGATTAAAAAGCACTACCGGAAACTGTGGCGGATGCGCCAGTTCGTAGAGCCCGGCCGCCAAAATCAGAGCGCCGTCTACGACCAGGCAAAGGCCGATGAAGAACCAGATCGAAATGGAGCGGCCCGAGAGCATCGCGTTTACCACACCATGAGGTTAAAAACCACGAACACCAATCCCACTACTACCGCCAGGAACGCTGGTCGCTTGTAGAAGGCCACCTGCGCTTCCGAGGGCAGGGGAGTGACCCCGTAAACCAGGCCGGTCAGTTCCGCCGGCGAGCGCGGTTTGGTGCCATAACTTACGATCACCGTCACCGCCACGCACACCACCCACGACCACAGCGCCCGGTACATGTCCTCCGCCATGACCCGGGCATGGGGCGAAAGCGCCACGTAGCGCAGCGCATTGGGATCCATTTTCACCCATGCCCACATGCCCATGGAAGAAAGCGTGCCGATCAGCAACCCCCAGAATCCGCCTTCCGAAGTGGTGCGCTTCCACAACATGCCAAGAATCACCGTGCCAAAAAGCGGAGCGATAAAAGTGGCGAAAAGCGCCTGCACGTAGTCCATGATGCTGGCGAACTGCATCACCAGGTAGGCCGTTCCCACGCTGATCAGCACGCCCAGCACCGTGGTCCAGCGCCCCATGCTGACGTAGTGGCGGTCGCTGGCGTTTTTGTGAATCAGCGCGCGGTAGATGTCATAAGTCCAGACGGTGGTAAATGCGCTGACGTTGCCGGCCATGCCCGACATGAAGCCGGCGATCAGGGCGGTGATGCCCAACCCCAGCAGACCCGGCCCGCAATAGCGCGCCAGCATCAGGGGCAACACCTCATTGTAGCTGTGGCCACCGCTGGCCACCGCGGCCGTTTCGCCGGTCAGCTTCACCGGCAGCACCGCCAGCGCCAGCAGGCCAGGCAGGATGACGATGAAGGGCACCATCATCTTGAAAGCAGCGCCGATGATGGGGGCCATCTTGGCCGCGCGCAGGTCCTTGGCCGCCAGCACGCGCTGCACTACCAGGAAGTCGGTAGTCCAGTAGCCAAAGGAGATGACAAAGCCCAACCCGAAGACAATCCCGGTCCAGTGAATGCCCATGGGATTGTTGTTGAAGGAGCCGAGCGTGGACCACAGGTGCGTGTACTCGGCGGAGGCGTTGTGGGCGATGCGCGCCTGCAGGGCCGTCCAGCCGCCGGCGTCAATCAGGCCCAGGATGGGGATGAGCAGCGAGCCCGCCCAGATGAGCACGAACTGCAGAACTTCATTGAAGATGGCCGAGCGCAGCCCGCCCAGAGCCACGTACACGGCCACGGTCAGCGACGAGATCCAGATGCTGAAGTTGATATTCCACCCCAGCACCACCTTCATGACCAGGGCCATGGAATACATGTTGATGCCGCTCATCAGCACGGTCATGAAGGCGAACGAAATCGCGGCCAGGCAGCGGCTGGATTCGCCATAGCGCAGCTTCAGATAACCGGGAACGGAGTGGGTCTTGGAGATGTAGTAGAACGGCATCATGACCAGGCCGAGGAAGAGCATGGCTGGGATGGCGCCGATCCAATACCAGTGGGTGGCCAGGATGCCGTACTGGTAAGCGGCCGCGGCCCATCCCATCAGTTCCAGCGAGCCCAGGTTGGCGGAGAGGAAGCTGAGACCAGCCACCCAGGCGGTCATTTCCCGGCCGGCCATGAAGAAATCTTCGCCGGTCTGGGAGCGGCCCTTCAGGTAAAGGCCGATGGCGAGCACCAGCACGAAATAAAACACAATGATGACCAGGTCCACCGGCGCCAGGTGCACCAGGGTGCTGGCGGCACAGAGAGGCGCAATGGAGATCATGCGGCCTTCCCCGACTGGGCAGAGCGGGCTGCAGCGGCAGCGGGCTCAATCATGGAACTATGACCGCGTGCAGTTGATTCAGGGAGGGCGAAAGGCCGGAAGGAACAGAACGGCCACATTGGTAGCAGGCGGGGGAGCAGCATAAAGCATTCCGGTATGCGCGAGGCGCAAAGCAATCGCTTACCGGCGCCATCAACCTAGAGGACCGGGCCGCCTTTGTCAAACCAAGCTCTGGGCGTACGGGCAGTTCCTGCTGAACGCTGGAACGGCAAAAGCCCTATGCAGGTTCGGCTGGGCGCAACCTGCCCGCGTCGGAATCGTGGCAAGCAACTGCTTCCGCGCTCGTGCGCGTGTTGGAAATATGAGCGGGAAGTTTTTCCGCGGCCGCCAGCAGAACGCATAATGCCACGCCTTCGGCTGCCTGCGCCACTTCCGATAAGTCGGGAAACGTTGGCGCAATACGAATGGTGCGGTCCTCGGGATCGTTTCCGTGCGGATGAGTAGCGCCCGCGGGCGTCAGTTCAATGCCTGCCTGCTTGGCTAGGGCGACCACGCGGCGGGCGCAGCCCTTGGGCACGTCCAGGCTGATGAAGTATCCGCCCTTGGGGCGGGTCCAGCTGACATCCGGCACATGCGCCAGCTTGCTGGCGAAGACCTCGAGCACAGCTTGGAATTTAGGCGCCAGCAAGCTCCGGTGCTTGTCCATGAGCCGCAGAATCCCTTCTTCGTCTTTCAGAAACAGAACGTGGCGCAGCTGGTTTATTTTGTCCGGCCCAATCGTCCGTGGCGTAAAGCGTGCCAGCAGCCACTTGATATTTTCCTTCGAGCTGGCGAACAGCGCCAATCCCGCGCCCGCCAGCGTGATCTTGGAGGTGGAGGCAAAGACCAGCGGCCGGTTGGGATGCCCGTGCCGCGTGCTCAGCTCCAGAATGTTGGCGATGGCGATGCGTTTCTCAGTGAGATGGTGAACCGCATACGCGTTGTCCCAGTAAAGGCGGAAATCAGGCGCGGCGGTTTTCATCGCCGCCAAGCGCTCAACTACCTCGTCCGAGTACACAGTACCCGTCGGGTTGCTGTATTTGGGGACGCACCACATTCCCTTGATCGAGGTGTCCTGCGCCACCAGACGCTCAACCTCGTCCATATCCGGTCCGTTTTCGCGCAGCGCCACCGGGATCATGCGGATGCCGTAGTCGGCGCAGATCTTGAAATGCCGGTCGTAGCCGGGAACGGGGCAGAGGAAAGCAATCTCTCCCTCTCGCGACCAGGGAAGGACGCTGTCGCAGGTGCCCTTGAGCAGCGAATACACCACCGTATCGTGCATCAGGGCGAGGCTCGAATTGTTGGCCACTACCACCTGCTCCGGGGGGGCGCCCAGGATGCCGGAAAACAAGCGGCGCGCTTCAGCCAGGCCTTGCAGTCCGCCGTAGTTGCGGCAATCGCTGGCGTCTTCCGCGTAAGCCCCCGCCGCGCCAGGCAGCGAGAGCAGTTCAGTGCTGAAGTTCAGTTGAGCCGGCGAAGGTTTGCCCCGCGTCAGGTTGAGCTTCAGACCCTCGGCCTGGAAAGCGCGATAGGCGTCCTGCAGGATGGAAGGGGTGTCCGGAGAGTCAGTGTGAACCGCTTGAGTCACTTTATTTTCCAGTGTTGGAGTTCGCTGCGTCGAGCAGGTGGCTATCTTCGATAATGCACGACCCTCGCCGGTTAGGCAAGGTGCATGCCGTCAGACGGTGCTCGGTGCCGCCGCCGGCCCTCTAAACGCCAGGCTCGGCGCCGCAGGCTGCAATTCCTGCTCGACGAGAGCACTAACTTCCTTGTGGCCGGACCTTTGCGAAGCGCTGATTCAGAAGGTAAGTTCCTCAATTCACTTTGGTTACTTGCCGCCAGGCTGGTTGGCGTAGAGGATGCACAGAAATCGGCAGAAATGGAACAGACCGCTGCTGATTACTTACGTAACACTTCGGCCATGAGGCCGCAGGTGGGGAGCCCGAGATCACAGTTTATGTCTAAGCGATTAGCCCTTCCGGGAAGATTCCTGCTCGCTACTCTTGTTCTGGCCACGGTGGCCACGGCGCAGTCGGTGCCTTCGCGGAGCGATACCGGTTTTACTTCGTATGTGGAATTTGATGGCACCTCCAACGCCGAGGGCCAGGTGTACCGTCTCAACTCCAGCATAGGCTACAGCTTCACGGAGCACTTCGGAGTGGATGTGGGTGTGCCCATCTACTTCGTGCGTCCCTCCAGTTCCACAGGCGGCGTCTCTGGCAATGGCCTGGGCAATCCCTACCTGGACCTGCGATTGAAGTTTCTGAACCCGGCGATGAATTTTGGTTCGGTGCTGACGGGATATGCGCCGGCCGGCGACAGCAAGCTCGGCCTGAGCACGGGGCGGGCTACTTTCGACTGGACCAACCATTTTGATCATTCGTTCAACAATCTCACGCCGTTTCTCGAAGCCGGCCTGTCCAACACCGTCGCCGACACGCAATTGTTTTTGCGGCCGTTCACCAGCCTGGGCATGAACAGCCATTTCCAGGGCGGCGCCAGCTATCAACTGGGGAAGTATTTCAATGTGGGCGCGTCGGGATACGACATCCAGCCCTTTGGCCAGCAGACCATCTTCAGCAAGGTCGCGAACGGCAATGGAACGGTACGCGGCCCGGGGGCCGGTTCATCGCGCGGGCCGTTCCAGAATAACCAGCAGATTACAGGCAGCTCCGACCTGGCCTATGACAACGGCTTTTCCGCCTGGGTTGGCGCCAGCCCCTCTCCTCTGGACCTGCAGCTGGGCTATACGCGAAGCATTCAATACGATTTGAATTCGGTCTCATTCAGCATGGGCGTGAATGTTGGACGCCTGTATCACCGCAGTGCGAGCAAATAAGAGCAGTTGTGGTACCGCAAGGAGGACAACAACCCTATGAAGCAGCAGATCACAGTACTGGCGCTGGCAGTGGCCTTATGTGCCGGAGCAGCGTTTGCGCAGCATGGCCGCGGCATGGCGGGAAGCATGAATCCGGCGATGGGCGAGGGCGGCTCGCATCGCATGAGCCCCAATACGCCGAGTTCTTCGACACATCGCATGACCATGAGCCAGCAGCTCACCAGGAATACGGCGCTGGCCGGCAAGATCCAGACGCTGACCGGCATGTCGGCGCAGGATGCTTGCTCCGGATTTAAAAACCTGGGACAGTGCGTGGCCGCAGCTCACGTCAGCAAAAACCTGGATATCAACTTCGCCTGCATGAAAGCCGATATGACCGGTGTGGCCGCTCCCACCAGCGACAAGTGCCCGGTAGCGCCCAACGCCAGCACCAAGGGCATGAGCCTGGGCAAGGCCATTCAGACCCTGAGCCCGACTTCGAACAGCAAGCTGGAAATTAAGAAGGCCAGTAAGGAGGCCAAGCAGGACATCAAAGATTCCAGCAACTCCTAAGCTTTTGCCGGTCCGACCACTCAAGCCCCGCGCCGAGGCGGGGCTCTTTTTTTCTCGGCCTGAGGGCCAGGGCGAGACGAACTCTGGGTGGCGCAACTCCTCCGCGACAGCGCATTACTTCCCGCTTGCCCCATGGTCCAGGAATCAGACAATTGCCACTCGCAAAGCTCGTCTGAACAAATCAACCGCGCAGCACACGCGCGGGGTCCGTCCGGCTTGCCCGCCACCCCGGCAATAGGCACGCGAAGATAGCAGTGGCTGTCATCACTGCTAAGGCGAGTCCGAACACCATCGGGTCGTGCGGGCTCACGTTATAGAGAAGCTGCCGGAGGAGTCGCGTCAAAGCCAGGGCGGCCACCGTGCCGAAGAGGACGCCTCCGGCGGTTAATCGCAGGCCGCGCCAGATGACGAGTCGGAGCAGGCTGGCCGCATCGGCGCCAAGGGCCATGCGGAGGCCCAATTCGCGCGTGCTTTGCGCGACCGCGTAAGACATCACTCCGTAAAGTCCCACCGCAGCAAGAAGAAGCGCCAACCCGCCCAGAGTCGAGACCAAGGTGACGGCTACAAGTTGCGGCGAAGTCGAGCGGTTGACCTGTTCTCGGAGTGTAATCATCTCGTAAAGCGCGAGGTTTGCGTCCAGGGCGTGCACTTCGCGGACCACAGCCGTCAGAATGCTGTGCAGGGGTTGCGTGGTGCAAATATACAAATCCGGTTCTCGAACGAAATCCTGGCGCAGCGGCACATAGAAGAATGGTTTGCGGGTCTCGCCGATGCTCTCGTACGTCGAATCGGCGACTACGCCGACCACTCGCGCCCAGCGGCCCTTCACCTGAAGCCGGCGTCCGATCGGGTCCTGGCCGCGCCAGTACCGCTCCACCATGGTTCGATTCACGATGGCGACCGGCGGCGCGTTCTCATCGTCGCTGCGGGTGAATTCACGACCGGAGAAAAAAGGAATCCCCAAAGTTGTGAAATAAGTTGGACTGACCTGGTTGTACTCCACCTCAGGTTGCTCGTCCGGAGAAGGCTGGTAGCCGTCCACGACGACCGGCGTGGAAGAATACATGACGTAGCCCAAAGGCGTGACTCTGGCGAAAGCGGCGGACTCCACGCCCGGAAGCGCGCTGAGCCGATCAGTCAGTTCATCCTGAAAGGCCTTCGCTCGCGGAACATCGTATCCCGCTGCCATCAATGAGACCCCCGTTGTCACCACCCTGGTCGTAGTGAAGCCGGGGCTTGTGCTTCGAATCTTTTCCAGGCTCTCGAGCAACAAGGCTGCCCCCACCAGCAGAATGAAGCTGAGACTGACCTGGAAGACGACGAGGCCGGAGCGCATCCAGGTTCTTCCCCGGGCTCCGACCACACCATAGGAGTCGGCCTTCAACGGCCCGTTCAGATCGAGGTGGCGTATTTGAAAGACGGGAATCATGCCCACAATCAACGTCACCAGCAAGCAAACCCCGGCGCCCATGGCCATCACACGTGCGTCCATTGCTCCCGGCAAGTACATTGCTTCTCCCTCGCGCACTGGCAGCAACATCACCAGCAGGTGCCGGCACCAATACGCCATCAAAAATCCTCCGGCTGTTCCCAGCGCCGAGAGGATGAGGCCTTCGGTGAGAAGCTGCTTCAACAGACGGCCGCGGCTGGCTCCAATTGCGAGACGCACGCTTATTTCATGGCGTCGAACAAACGAGCGGACCAGCAGCAGATTGCCGACGTTGGCGCAGGCGATGAGCAGGACAAACGCGACTACGGCAACCATAACCTCCAGGGTGGGCAGCAGTTCGCCGGCATGGTTGAAGGGGGTTTGCCACAGCGCCCACAGCCTGATGCCGCGGCCGCGGTTGGTGGCTGGATAGTCCTTCTGCAATCGCGCCGCGATGGCGGAGATTTGCTGTTGTGCTTGTGCCCGACTGACGCCGGGTTTCAGGCGCACATAGGATTCGATCCAGCGCGCACCGCGGTCCTCGAGCTTGTAGCCTCCGCTGCTAAAGGTTTCCTGCATGGATACGGGAATCCAGAACTGCATCGCCCGGCCTACGAATGTCCCATAGAATCCCTCCGGCGCCACTCCGATGATGGTGTGCAGGACGTTGTTCAAGCGCTGCGTCTTCCCGATGATCTCCTGGTCGCCTTTGAAGCGCTTGCGCCACATCTGATGGCTGATAACGACAACGGGATGGGAATCGTTGCCTACGTCCTCGCCCGCCTGGAAGCCACGCCCGAGAATCGGATGAACTCCGAGGGCGTCGAAATAGTTGGCTGAGACGATGCTCCCGGTGATAATTTCGGCGTGGTCTCCATTATTCAGCGTGCTGCCGGTAATCTTGCTGACGAAAGAGTCCTCGCAGAGCGTGCAGTTCCGGCGCAAGTCGAGAAAGTCCGGCCAGGAAAGCAAGTCCGGCCGGCTCTCTCCCGGTGCCGTTGCGGCAACTGCGAACAGCCGCTCCTGATGAGCGACCGCGGGGTAAGGGCGGAACAGGATTCCTTCCAGCCAGCTGAACACGGCGGCATTCGCCCCGATGCCCAGGGTGAGGCACAGAACTGCCAGCGCAGAGAAGCCTGGGCTGCGGCGCAATTGCCGAAAGCCATAACGCAAGTCCCGCGCAAAATCCTGCACTACGCTTCCCCCTCGAGCGTCGCGGCACTGCTGCTCGATCTGCGCCAGTCCGCCCATAGCGCGCATCGCCGAATAGCGCGCTTCTTCCGGCGACATGCCCTGTGCAATGTATTCGCTGATTTGGCGCTCAAGATGGGCGTGAAGCTCTTCTTTCACCTCTTGGTCCGCCTGATGGGGATGGAAAAACGAACGCCAACGCAGGGGCAGCGAATAGAACCATTGTTCAACGTTCATGATCAAGCCTCTTTCAGCCGCACAATGCCGGAGATGGCAGCTGACACGCGGTTCCAGTTGGCGGTTTCTTTTTCCAGTTGCTTCCGTCCCAGCTGGGTGAGCGAGTAGAACTTGGCGCGGCGATTGTTTTCACTCGATTTCCAATGAGCCCGGATCCAACCTCGGTGTTCAAGCTTGTGCAGGGCCGGATAGAGGGAACCGTCGCTGACGCCCAGCACATCACTGGAAATCTGTTTCAGGCGCTGGCTGATGGCCCATCCGTTCAAGGGTTGCAAGGCCAGTATTTTGAGGATCAGCATGTCCAGAGTCCCCTGGACCAGGTCGGACGGCTTGCTCACAAGCTCTCTCCCCTCGGTTACCGAGTTAGACTGCCGGACTTCCCCTCGGTTAGCAAGCAGTCAGACTTATTTCGGGAAGGTCGGAAACCGATAAGGGCGCCAGATCCCCGGAGCGGCTTTTCAATGCGGCTGAAGTTCCGAATGCGGCAAAACGAACTGATCGGCATTAGTCGGGAACCCCACCGCAGTTACGGCCGCTCAGGTCTGGTATTTCGCATCACCTCGCCCTGAAACTGGTAACTCGAAACTGCCCTACGGCGCTCCCTCATTCAGCCCCGGCAACGACCAGTGGTTGACCGGCATGGGATCGAGGATGGGCTTGCCCAGGTTGGGGCAGCTTAAGGCGTAAATGCCGGTATCGGCGGCCGCATAAATGATATTGCGGTCCCATTCCACGAGAACGTTATCC